>Ga0308394_1000442_pt1 | contig 22757 bp, 19 predicted proteins | sample Hotspr2Sampleme2_FD_202366 | JGI IMG/M metagenome (GOLD analysis project Ga0308394, IMG submission 202366) | Hot spring phototrophic mat microbial communities from Mushroom Spring, Yellowstone National Park, Wyoming, United States - 20050701_me2 ...
ATACAACTCTTCGTCATCTTGACTGAAGTTACGCTTAATTCTGAAAAACCTAATAAAATTTCTATCGTCTTGTTATCCATATTGTAGTACATGTCTTAATTTTACGCTAAATATACGGAAGAACCAATATTTTTTGTACGGAAGAGATACCCAAGCCAAAATCAATCCAAACATTAGAATTTTCAACATCGTAGGACTCGCCTATGGTTTTGCTATTGACTCCGCCTATATCGTTGATTTTGAAAATAATGTAGAGTTTTTCCTGACAGCCGTAATCTATACCAACAAAAACCGTATTCTCAACGACAACCTCTACGAATACACCTCCGAAGCAATGCCTTTCTTAAAATTATTAGGTGAAATTATCTTGAAGTATGAATTAGCAAGAGAGAAAAAATACAAACCCGATTTTAGCAAGCTAAAAATTTTTTGAAAAAATTTTTCAAAAAAAACATAAAAAAAATTTACTAAACTCTTGATTTTTAAGTTTTTATTTTTTACTTTTATATCAGAAAAATTTTTATTTTCGTATAAAACTTTATTGATTATGAAAGAACTTTATAAAAAAAGTACAATTTTAGATGAGAAAGAAAAAAGCTCTAAACTCTACTATAGTATTGGCGAAGTAGCCGAGATCTTACAAGTAACAACTTCTCATATCAGATTTTGGCTAAATGAATTTGATATGCTTCATATCCAAAAAAATAAAAAAGGAGACAGGCGTTTCACACAAGAAAACATCAAAGATTTGAAGGCTATTTACCATTTGGTGAAAGAAAAAGGATATAAAATAGAAGCAGCTAAGGAAATTATGCGTCAGCGTTCAAAGGAAGTAAAACAGAAAATGCAAACCTTAGAGGCTTTGCATCGCATCAAAGACTTTTTAGTGATGCTTCGTGCCGAACTACCTAACTGCAACTCATCTTGATTTTTTCAAGTAATTTTCTGAGGTTTATTGATTCGTTTTGGGCATAAAATTTTGCCTAACAGATAGTTTTTTGTAGATTTGTAGCCAACATTTCTGAAATGAAGGCAAACATCTACGAAGTAGCTCTGCATTTGGCAGAAGGCGTTGGAGGCGTAACAGCCCGACAACTTCTGGCAGTTTTTGGTTCGGCTGAGGAAATATTCAAAGCAAAAAAATACCAAATTATCCGTATTCAAGGTATAGGCGAGAAGGTAGCTCAGATTATTTCTACCGATGCCACTAAATTGCTACAAAAAGCTGAAAAAGAAATCCGAGAAGCCGAAAAAAGAAACATACAACTACACTTTTTCAATAGCCCTCATTATCCCGTTCGGCTCAAACAAATTGAAGATGCACCTACTCTACTGTATCAAAAGGGACTAAGCTCTCTAAATCAAGACAAACATTTGGCAATCGTTGGCACGCGTCAGGCTACAAATTATGGTAGAAAATTTTTAGAAGAATTTTTACTTGAACTCAAAGCCTACAAACCGCTCATTATCAGTGGAATGGCTTATGGAATTGATATCATTGCTCATCGTGAAGCACTCAAAAACCAACTCTGTACCGTCGGCATACTTGCCAATGGGTTAGATAGCCTCTACCCCGCCGCCCACCAACATACAGCCGACTTGATGCTCACCCAAGAAGGAGGACTCATCAGTGAGTTTCCCTTAGGGACAAAACCGCACGCTCATCGTTTTCCTGCCAGAAACAGAATAATTGCCGCCCTTGCCGACGTAGTACTGGTAGTAGAATCTATGAAAAAAGGGGGAGCAATGATAACCGCCCAATACGCTAACGACTACAACCGAGAGGTAGTTGCCTTACCCGGAAACGTAGGTGTTAGCACTTCGGAAGGTTGTAATTTTCTTATCAAAAAACACCAAGCTCATCTTATCACTTCTGCCGAAGACCTCGCCTATCTGATGAATTGGGAAAAGGAATGCAATCAATCTCCCAAAAAAAGAAAGCCACTCAATCTCAAAGATTACAACCTGAATGAAGAAGAAACCGCAGTTATCAAAGAACTTTTTGAGAAGGAAAATTTAAGTATAGATGAATTAAGTTTGTTTTTATCTATTCCGTTGAACCATATCGCTGTAATTTTGTTAAATTTAGAAATGCACGACCTCATTGAGGCGCTACCAGGCAAGCGTTTCCGTCTTAAACAGAGGCTGTATCTCTAATTGGTATTACTTATGCTTTCTCACCCAAAAAATTACTATGAAATTTTAGAAATTTCCCCTTCTGCCTCACAACAGGAAATCAGAGCCGCATATAAAAAATTAGCAGTACGCTATCACCCCGACAAAAACCCTGATGACAAACAAGCCGAAGAAATTTTTAAACTCATCAGCCAAGCGTATCATACCCTTTCTAACCCTGAAAAAAGAAATTTTTATGATATAAAAATTGGACTTAAACAAGAAATCAATGCTATTGATTACTATAAAGCCGCTCAAAGAGAAGAAGAGCAAAGACGAGAAATAAGAAAAGCCATTTTTATAGAGTTTTTAAAAAAATACAAAAAAGAGAAAGAACAAGAAAAATCCGAAATACAAGTTACCCTCAAAAAAACTAATTTCTGGATAGCCGTTTCCTTAATATTTTTCTTTATAGTAGTTGTAATTATCAACGTCTTAGACATACTTGAGAGAGATTATTTATATGAAAAAGCATTATTTTATTATCATTCACAAGAATTTGAAAAATCCGACTCTATCGCAAGATTGCTCTGTAGCCGTAAGCCTCGTAACGAAAAATACGCCCTTCTGCATACACAAAACCTCATAGCCCAACGATACTATGATATTGCTTACGAACAACTCCGTTACAGCAATTACCACGAAGAGCCTAATTTTCAGTTTTGGTACTTGATTTGTAAATTTAAGTTAGAAAAAAGCAGTGCTGGCGAAACGCTCACCGCCATCAACGATTTAGAAAGAAATGGCTTTAAAGAAAGCTACGTATATCTTTGGAGAGCATTGCTGAAATTTGAACTTCTCGCCGATAAGCAAGCCATTTGTCAAGATTTGCAGTTGGCTATCAGCTTAGGTAGCTGGCAAGCAGAGCAGTACAGTTATGTTTGTAGATAATTCACCTTATCCTATCTGCCGAACGAACCAATTTTTCGTCTTTGCGAATAAATCTATTAGCCAACATATTCAAAATCAAGGAAATAACAGGTAAAAACAAGCCAATCTGAAAACTTCCGCGTTCGTTGGGTAATAATATTTTTTCAGCATCATTGATAAGCAAAGCTGCCGAAACAACAGCAACAGCTATAAGCAAAGAATTGATCAGTCCCAATAGTATCTGACGAGGGCGATGACGATAACTTAGCAAGGAAATGATACTAATCACTACTGCAAAAAAACCACACAAAAAAATATGAATAGCTCCTTTTTCACTGATAAGCTCTTCGCCTTTCAATTGCTTCATTCCCAAAGAGTTAATCAAAAGTTCTATACCCGATTGTTTATCTATCTTTGTCCAGATAGGAAGAAACAAAAAGAAAGTCATCAGGATAGCTATCAAACCCAAAAAAACACTTTGTATGCGTTGTATCATATCGTAAAATCATTAGAAGTAAAAAATTCAAGTCAAAGAAATATATGTTTTGTCTAATTGTCTAACAAAATTAACAAAAATATTTGTTTTTCAAAGGTTTTATCAAAAAAACTACAAAAAAAAACCTGCCTTTTGAGCAGGTTGCAGGTTACTTTCTCAAACCTAATTCAGCGATAAGCTGACGGTAACGATTCAAATCTTTTCTTTGCAAATAAGCCAACAAACTTTTACGCTTACCTACCAATTTCATAAGCCCCAAACGAGTAGAATGATCTTTCTTGTGTTGTTTGAGGTGCTCGGTAAGATGATTGATGCGTTCAGTAAACATAGCAATCTGCGACTCAGGCGAACCTGTATCGCTCGCACTTTTAGTAGGGCTATATTTAGCAAAAATTTCTTGTTTCTGTTGAGTTGAAAGGTGCATCGTACAAAGTAATTTTAGATTTTTATTTTTAGGGTGCAAATGTACTAATGTTTTTTTGAAAAACCAAATAAAAATGCACTTTTTTAAGCATAAGTATCTACATAGCCTTGCAAACCTTTATTTCCGCCAATCCCTGTGGCAACAAATACCCACTCTCCGTTCTCTCTACGAAGTCTGCCAAATTCTACATCTGTATTAGTTGGATAATCAGCATCTAAATCGTAGCGTAGGATTTCTCGTTTTGTTTCTACATCTACTATACGAATATAAGCATCGGAAAGCAGACCAAAATTGTGGCGACGTGCCTCTGCCTCGTGAATGCTAACAACGATTAAAATTTCAACAACACTCGGATTGATGGCATCTAAATTAGCCAAAATCATTTCGTCATCTTCATCGCCCATTCCTGTACGATTATCACCTGTGTGTTTTACCGAACCATCAGGCGACTGAAGGTTGTTGTAAAAAACAAAATACTCATCGGCAGGTAGTTTGCCATTTTGCCCAATCATAAACACCGAAGCATCTAAATCCAAAGCATTGCCCGGTTTCACTTCCCAGCCCAAACCTATCATAATTTTTTTGAGCGTGGGTTCTTTCTTCGTAAGATTAAACGTATTGCCTTTTTTTAGTGAAATTGCCATGAGTAGAAAAGTTTAGTAGTTTGTTAATTGTTCTGTGAAAAATTTTATACATACATATCTACATACCCTTGCAAACCTTTGGCAGTACCGATACCTGTCGCTACAAAATGCCAACCATCACTTTCTCTCTTCAATCTGCCGAACTCCATCTCTGTAAAAGAGGCATTGTGGTTGTCATCAAGTCTGAAACGTACAATTTCTTTGTTGTTCTCTACATCTACCAAACGGATATAAGCTCCTGAGAGCAAACCAAAATTGTGGCGGCGTGCCTCCGCCTCGTGAATGCTGACAACAAAAATCATCTCGCTTATCATCTCATTAACCATAGAAAGATTGGCAAGAATCATCTCGTCGTCATCGTCACCTACGCCTGTGCGGTTATCGCCTGTGTGTTGCACTGCTCCGTCGGGCGATTTGAGATTGTTGTAAAAAACAAAATACTCATCGGCAGGAATTTTACCATTTTGCCCAATCATAAACACCGAAGCATCTAAATCTACGGCATTGCCTTGCTTCAAATCCCAGCCCAAACCTATCATTACTTTTCTGAGCGTGGGTTCTTTCTTCGTAAGGTTCAATCTTGCCCCTTTGGATAGTTCTATTGACATAGTAATTTATGTTGAAACAAACCTTTCTCTAAATACCTGCACAAAGAAATGTTTTTTTTTGCAAATTTTTGAAGTTAAAATTATCTGGTTTGTGTATAAAGTTAAACGATTTTTCGGTTAGTGTAGTTTAGGATTTGTGTTTAAAATTTAATTTATCGTCAAGTATTTTTTAGATTTGTGCAGTTTTGACCGCAAGAGCCTTTTTTTGTATGACTATTCGTTTTGAAAACATTGTTCCCAAACCTTTGGAGGGAGTGCTAAGCCCCAACACTGAAATTTGGCAGAAAGATGTTTCTTTTCTGCCACATCAGCACTGCCAAGTGTATTCGCCTTCGGGGAAAGGGAAATCTTCTTTTTTGCATATTATCTATGGACTAAGAGATGATTATACAGGAAATCTTTGGCTCAACGGCAAAAACGCTCGTTCCTTTCAACCCGACGATTGGGCAAAATTAAGACAAGACACTTTTTCAATCGTTTTTCAAGATTTACGCCTGTTTCTGCACCTTACCGCTTGGGAAAATTTGCTTGCAAAAGCCGCTCTCTACCCCCAAAACAAAGAAAAGGAACTCCACGAACAAGCAGAATTTTTGGGAGTAGCCCACGTACTACACAAGCCTGCCCATACGCTTTCGTATGGCGAACGGCAAAGAATCGCTATCATCAGAGCCTTGATACAACCTTTCCGTTGGCTTCTGCTTGACGAGCCGTTCAGCCACTTAGACCCAGATAATATCTCCAAAGCCTCCCAACTGATTAACCAAAAAGTTACTGAAAATCAAGCTACTATCCTGATGACTTCTTTGGGATACGAATACGAATTGAAATTTGAGTACAAAAAATGTTTGGGGTAAAAATGAATGATAAGTGATGAATGATGAATGATGAATGATGAATTTGGCGTAATAAGTTTTCAAAAATCTTGGAAAAACAAAATTTTATTTTATGTTTGCATAATAATCTGTTTGTCTTATGCAAATATGTAGGATTTTACTTTTGTTTATTTTTTTGCTAAACGTAAATATTTTTGCCCAAAATATCCAAACCGAACTGCAAGGCATTTTCAACAAGTACAAACTTATGGGAATGTCGGTGGTGGGTATTTGCAAAGGCAAAGTAAGTTTTAGCTATTACAGAGGTTTGGCTGATTTTGCCCGTAATATTCCTATTGATAGCAATACCAAATATCGGATTGCTTCGGTTTCAAAATCCATTACAGCTATCGCTCTGATACAACTTTACGAGCAAGGCTATTTCGGTTTAGATGACGATGTAAGCACACATTTAGGCTTTTCACTTCGCAATCCCAATTTTCCTGCTATACCCATCACCTACCGAATGTTACTTTCGCATACCAGTTCGCTCAACGATGGCAATACCTACGACTCTTTCCTAAACGCAACCTATACACAAAATCCGCCGCCTGCCCTCTCCGAACTGCTCACCCCTTCGGGAACATCTTACCATAGCTCAATGTTTCTTAACAAACAACCGGGAACTTACTTCAATTATTCAAATGTTGCCTATGGTGTAATCGGTACGCTCATAGAAAAAATTTCGGGAAAAAGATTTGATGTGTATTGCAAAGAAAAAATTTTTCAGCCTTTGGGTTTGAAGGCAAGTTTCAATATTCAAGATTTTGACGATATTAACCAAATTGCCGTTCTCTATCGCCGTATCAGTGGCAATTGGGTTGCTACGCTTGATAATTATGCAGGTGTGATGCCTCCACCAAGAGATTTGAGTGCCTACACGATTGGCTCAAATGGACTTGTCTTTGCTCCGCAAGGTGGCTTGCGTATTTCGGCAAAAGATTTGGGTATTTTGGGAATGTTGATGCTCCATAAAGGTATCTACAACAACCAACGCCTGCTCAATGCCCAAACCGTAGAACTAATGATGACGCCTCAATGGTCTTACAACGGCACAAACGGCAATAATTACGGGTGTTTATTTAATGAATGGGGTTTAGGAATGCACATCACTACCAACCGAACTCGTTGCGATATAGTGTTTTCAGGCAAAAAAATGACAGGGCACCCGGGCGAAGCCTACGGACTTGTAAGCGATTGGTATTTTCATTTGCCTTCGGGCGAAGTAGTTGTTTTCATTACCAACGGTTCGGAAACAGGCTACGCCACAAGCACCAAATCGGCTTATTATGCCGTAGAACAAGAAGTATTTGATGCAGTTCGCAAAGATTTTAATGCCAAATGTGCTGAAAACACCCCGCAACCGCCTCTTGTGAATAGTTTGGATAGCCAGCAAACCTTTCAAATACGTCCTAATCCCACACACCAAAATTTAGAAATTATTTTTCCTCAAAAAATTAAAGCTGAACTGCTCGTAATTGATAACTTCGGAAAAAATGTAGTCAGTCAGAACGTTTTTGCTCAAAACTACTTTCTTGACCTAAGCAAACTACCCAAAGGTTTGTATATTTTGGAAATCCGCTCGGAAAAAGGAGTACAAAGAAACAAAATATTGGTTGAGTGAATTTTTTGGCACATATCTATCTTTCAGGCGAAAATGCTGACATTCAAATCGGTAATTTTATTGCTGATGCAGTAAAAGGCAATCAAATTGAGCAATATAATCTATTTGTGCAAAAAGGTATCCGCCTGCACCGAGCCATCGATGCCTTCACCGACCAGCACTCCATCTTTCAACAAAGTACCGAAAGACTGCGAAAAAGCCAAGACAAATACGCCCCTGTTGCCGTTGATATTTTCTACGACCATTTTTTAGCCAAAAATTGGCAACGCTATCACCACGAGAGTCTTTTCACTTTCACGCAAACGTTTTATCAGAAAATCAGCCAAGCCAGCAACCTGCCCGAAAAAATACAAAAACTTCTGCCGTATATGATTAGCCAAAACTGGCTGTATAATTATCAGAAAATCAGTGCTATACAAAAGGTCTTTGAAGGTATGAGCAGGCGTACAAAATTTGCTTCTAATTTACTCGATGCCCCCAAAGTCCTTGAAGAACATTACAACCACTTTCAGCAAGATTTTGAAAAATTCTTTCCTGAGTTAGTAGATTTTGTAGAGAAATGGTTAGAAAAAGATTTGTAGCAAAAAACTAAAAAAAAGACCAAGTAGAGTTACAACTCATTTTTACCAATACCAGCTTGTTTAAGAATCGCAAGAAATGTTCCTTTTTTGATGTCTTTACTGCCATGTATCGGTACAATAACAGTAATATTTTTTATTGGGTTGTAGTAAATTTGGTGTGAACCTTTGGCACGCTTAAAAATAAAACCATTTTCTTCTAAAAGTTTTATCAAATACTTTGGCGATTAGTTCATTCAGTAACAAGATTTAAAGAGTATTCAAGTGTGTTACTACCATCAGGAATAGGCTCACCTCTTTCTTTTAATTCTTCAATATACAATTCAATAGCTTCTTTCGCCATTGCAATGGCTTCATCTACATCATCGCCCTGAGTAATACAACCGGGCAATGCAGGAACAATTACCCTGTAACCACCTTCAACTCCTTTGTGTAAATGAATTTTGTAAGTGTACATATCATTAAGCAATTAAAAGATGAAATTGTATATGTTTTCAAAAATTTGTTATGCTGCTAATATAGATAGTTTCTCGCAGGTATCCAAAATATTTGGTAGAATTGACAGACTAAACACATTATTTATATGAATAAGTCATTTACGGTTTTATATAGCTGCATCATTTCTTAAAATGGAAAGGGTGCTTCATATTCCTATGATTTTGCAGTTCTATTTCAGCCATACCTACGAAAAACTCGGCTTGTATGCGTATAGGAATGCGATTTTTGTCTGCCGAAACATACACTTTGATAGGTCTTTTTCCCTTGAATAACTGATTTTCGGGCATAATAGGCGAAAGTACATAACATTCTGTCTTGCCTAACAAACATTTGGCTTCTTCTTTGCCCAAAAATTCTATCTGCAAATCATATACATCACTTTCTAAATTGCCTTGTACCGTAATAATATCACCTTTTTTGTACTTTTCGTAGTCAAGAGTTCTTATGAAATAAAAACCACTCACTACGTCTTGTACATATTGCGGAATTACGAAGGTTCGTTTGCCTTTTTCGTCTTTTATTTCGGCAGTTTTGCCCAAAGTATTGTAAATGATGGTTTCTTCTTTTTTGTAGTTTCCTTCCAAAATGTTTCTATAAAATTTATGCGGGTGAATGGAAGCCGTATCGATGTAAGAACGCCAAAAATCACGAATTTTGGTAATAGTTTCAAGCGTACCGATACTTTTTCCATATACATCTACCTTGTAGCAAGGACGATTATTGACAAGATACAATTTTTCATCAACATCAACACTTGCTAAACCTGCATTCAATACGCCCAAATGTACCAAATATTCCAAATGTTCGCCTCTGCCAAAGTGGTTCTGTGGAATGTAGCGATACGCACCGCCATCATCTTGCCTGAACGAAGAAAATCCTGAAAGTGCAAATACCAAAAGCGTAAAAATTACTTTTTTCATAATGTTTCCTTTTTTCCGATAAAATTTCAAAATTTGTACCAAAATTTTCGTTTGCCCGAATTTTATTATCTACGTTTAATGTCTTGTTTCTTGCCTCCTGTTTCTTATTTCTAAATGTCTAAACACCAATGTATAAACTTCTTTTACGCCCTTTTTTGTTTTTGATGCAAGCCGAAAAAGCTCACGATATTACATTTCTTTTGCTCAAATTTATCTCTAAAATACCTTTTTTTGGCTTTTTCTGCAAAAAAAATTATCAAATAGAACACCCTGCCCTGCAACGAGAAATAGCAGGACTCGTATTCCCCAACCCCGTAGGACTGGCGGCTGGCTTTGACAAAAATGCTATCGCTATTGACGAATTAGCTCATTTAGGTTTTGGTTTCATAGAAATTGGCACGCTCACACCTCGCCCACAGGTAGGAAACCCCAAGCCTCGCCTGTTTCGTTTGCTCAAAGACCAAGCCATCATCAACCGAATGGGCTTCAACAACGAAGGCGTAGATAAAGCCTGCGAAAGACTAAAAAAACGTAAAAGTAGCATCTTGATAGGTGGTAATATCGGCAAAAACAAAGACACCCCCAACGAAAAAGCCTCAGAAGATTATTTGTATTGCTTTGAAAAACTTTTTGATTATGTAGATTATTTCGTAGTAAATGTTAGTTCGCCCAATACGCCCAACCTAAGAGCCTTGCAAGAAAAAGAACCCCTACAAAAATTACTGCAAACCTTACAAACTGAAAATCTCAAAAAAAGCAAATCTAAGCCGATTTTCCTAAAAATCGCCCCCGACCTCAACGAAAACGAGTTAGACGACATCGTAGAAATCGTACAAAGCACTCAAATTGCAGGCATCATAGCCACCAATACTACTCTGAACCACAAAAATCTACGAAGTAACGAAAAATTATGCAACCAAGCAGGTGGTTTGAGCGGAAAGCCTTTAAATCAACGTTCTACGGAAGTGATACGCTACCTCTACGAAAAATCGCAAGGCAGTTTTCCGATTATAGGCCTTGGGGGCATTGTTTCGCCACAAGATGCCTACGAAAAATTGCAGGCTGGAGCTTCGCTCGTGCAAGTGTATACAGGTTTGGTCTATGAAGGTCCTGCCCTTGTCAAAAAAATCAATCAATACATTTTGAAAAAGAATTTCTCTCACACAAAAGTCTAATGTATGAAAAAAACACTGCTTACCTTTTCGTTTTTGCTTTCTACGTGTTTGGCACACGAGTTTTGGCTCAATCCCGAAAAGTTTTTCTTTTCCAAAGGCGAGACCGCTACCATTTTTCTGCAAGTAGGCGAAAATTTTGAAGGTAGTCCTTGGAAAGGCACTATCACACGGCTAAGCCTTTTTTCATCATTTGGCGAAAAACAAATCAAACCCGAAATTGATACCGCCAAACGTAGCGTCAAAGTAACTTTGGAAAATGAAGGCACAAATATACTTGTCTTGCAAAACAAACCCAGCAAAATTGAATTAGATGCCGAAAAATTCAATGCTTATTTGCAAGAAGATGGTTTAGATGAAATCTTAGAGTACCGCAAAAAGAATAATCAAGAAAACAGCGTAGGCAGAGAAATTTATGAGCGTTGTGCCAAATTATTGCTGAAAGTCGGTGAGCGAAGCGATAAAAATTTTTCCCGAAATACAAATTTACCTTTGGAAATACTGCCTTTGGCTAATCCTTATGCAGGTGTGTTTGGCAAGAGAAAGAAAATCCATTTCAAAATAAATTTTCAGGGCAAACCCGCAGGCAATCTGACCATAAAATTTTGGCAAAAAATAGGAACAGAACTTATCAAACAAGAAGCGAAAACTAAGGCTTCAGGCGAAGTGAGTTTTGAGTTTTTGGCAAAAGGGAAAATTATGCTAAGTTGCGTAAAAATGATACCTCACACCAACCCCACCGAAGCCGATTGGCACAGCTATTGGGCAAGTTTGGTATTTGGATATGAATAAAAATTTTTATGAAGCTATTAAAAAAGTTTTTCAAGTGGCTATTGATAGCCTTGGTAGTGATTTTTGCATTGATTTCTTTTGTTCCTTACCTAATTCCTCTGCAAGAGCAGGAGAGTTTTTCTGCTGATAGAAAGCCTTTTCCAAATTCACAGATAGAAAAATTTGATGAAGTTTGTGTACATTACCGAGTTTTTGAAGCCCAAAACGAGAAAAAAGGAAACATTTTATTGATACACGGTTTTTCAGGTTCTACGTTTTCGTGGCGAAAAAATGTAACTTTCCTGCAAGAAAAAGGCTATCAAGTGCTTTGCATAGACTTGCCCGCCTTCGGTTATAGCGACCGCCTGCCTACGTGGAATCACTCGGTTGAAAATAGAGCCAATCTGGCTTGGAAAGTTGCCGAAAAAATCAGCCCCAATGAAAAATGGCACTTAGCAGGGCATTCTATGGGAGCAAGCATAGTGCTAGCAATGGGACAAGTCTGCCCCGAAAAAACACAAAAAATTTTCTGCATTGATGGTTTGTATGCTCAAAGAAATATCGGAACACTCGCCAAATGGATACTCAATTACCCCCCTACCAAACGTTGGGCAGAAGTGTTGTTGCAAAAGTATTTTGGCAATAAAACCAAATTCAAAGAAATCTTACACTCTGCCTATTCGCAAAACCCAGACGACGAAGCCGTAGAAGGCTACCTCACCCCGATGCTTCTGAAAGGCACTGCAACCGCTATCCTTAGCACTGCACTTGCCAAAAGTAATTTCAAACTTGACTACCAAAACGTAAGCAAAAAAATGATTGTAATTTGGGGCGATAACGACCAATGGATAAGCCAAAAAATTGCCGAAAAATGGCACAAAAATTACCCCGAAGTTCCTTTCATCAGCATCAAAGAAGCAGGACACTGCCCTATGGAAACGCACAGCCAAGAGTTTAATGCAGTTTTAGGCAAATACCTTATAGAGTAATTGTACCAACAAATATTTTTTTTTTGATAAAAATACGATTTGGGCTAAAATTTGCCTATATTCAAAGTGAAATTCAACCCCAAAACGTATGAAATCACTTCTTTATCTTTGCACTGCACTTTTGTTAGCCGCCTGCGGTGGCAGTTCTGTAAAAGTAGTTGATAAAAATTTTGAAAAAGAAGTCAGTAGGCAACAAAACCTACTTTTTACGTTCAACAAAGACCTTGCCCAAGATAGCCTGCTCGGCAAATGGGATACAACGGCTTACATCAGATTTTCGCCTGCCGTGAGAGGTAAATTCAAATGGGTCTCCAAAAACGAATTGCTTTTCTCGCCCGAAGTTGGCTTTCAAGCCTCCACGCGTTATAGTGCCGAAATTCAGGACAATAAAGTTGCCACCAAAGTCAAAATTTCTAACAAAAAAATTGATTTCTACACACCATTGCTCACACTTACTTCGGTTTCGCCCTTTTGGAGTGCCGACAACGCCGCCAAAGCCGAATTGCATCTACACCTACATTTCAACTACAAAGTTAGTCCGCAAGAACTCAAAAATCTGCTCAATATTTCAGCCGAAAAGAAAAATCTTTCCTTCCGTTTGCTTTCCACCAACCCCAGCCGAAACATAGAAATTGCCCTTCAAGAAAATTTGCCAAACAATACCAAAATTGATGTACGCATCGAAAAAGGCTTGCCCTGCGGCGAAAGCGACTATAAAACTACCGAAACACTCCAAAAAACCTGCCTCGTTCCCGATAAAAACACTTTGGAAGTGCTTTCCGTGCAAAACGACTTCGACGGCTTAGACCCCTACGTGCTGATAATCACCAACCAAGCCCTGCCCGATAATTTTCAAGAAAACGAACTAAACATCAGCCCTCAGCCCGCAGGACTTAGTTACCAGTCTCACCCCGAAGGTTTGCTCATAAAAGGAAATTTCGTAAGTGGCGAAAACTACACCCTACAAATCACCAAAAACCTACAAGGCTTAGCAGGAGGCACACTCAAAGAAAATTTCGTCCAAGAAATTTCTTTCGGAAAATTACAACCCCAAATCGCCTTTACCGAAAAAAAAGCTATGTACCTGACCTCCAAAGGACAAAAAAACATAGGCATTAAAATTGTCAATATCAACAAAGTAAAAGTTGAAATTTACAAAATCTACGAAAACAACTTGCAGGCTTTTCTTAGAGAAAACCGATACAACTTAGAAAGCGAACAAACATACAACTACTATCTTGGCGAAGGCGAAGAAAATGACGCATATAATCCCTACGGCGATTTCGGTACGCTCGTTTCCACGCAAGAGTACGACGTAGAGCGTTTGCCTCAAACTACCAACGGTATTCATTTGCTCAATATCAGTACGCAAAAATTGCAAGATTTCAAAGGCGTGTATGCCGTTTTGGTCGGCTCTACCGAACAACTCTACCAAAAAGCCTTTAAGTTGGTAGCAATTTCAGATGTTGGGCTAATTGCCAAAGAAAATGGCGACCAAATCAGCGTGTTTGCCAACTCAATTTTAGATGCCAAGCCACTCAAAGATGTAACTATCAATGTTTTGAGTAGCAATAACCAGATTTTAGCCTCGCAAAAAACCGATGCCAATGGCTTTGTGCAATTTACCGATTTCAAGAAAAAATTCCCCGATTTCAAAATCAAAATGATTACGGCAAGTTATGAAAATGACTTCACGTTTTTGGATTTTGAAAAAAGCCGTGTTGAGAATTCGCGTTACGATTTAGGCGGCTTGCGAGCCAACCAAGCCCCCTATTTGGCATTTTTGCACTTAGAAAGAGATTTATATCGCCCTTCGGAGCAGGTTCGTTTTGCCGTAATTGTTCGTAACCACGAATGGAAAATCGAAAAAATGCCTCTGAAAGCTACATTTCTTCTGCCTAATGGCAAAGAATTTACTACGCTCAAAGGCGAACTCAACGAAAATGGCTCGTGGGAAGGTAGCCTCCAACTGCCCGAAACTGCCCTTACAGGTACATATCAAATGGAAATTTACACCTTCAACGATATTCTGCTCAACTCGGCGGCTATCAGCGTAGAAGAATTTTTACCCGACCGCCTCAAAATCAAACAAAATACCGACAAAACTACCTACCAAGTAGGCGACAAAATCACGCTCACAGGCGAAGCCCTTACGCTCTACGGCACGCCTGCTACCCGCCGTAACTGGCAAGTAGAATTTACGTTACGCAAAAAACCTTTTGCCCCCAAAGGCTACGAAACATACAATTTCGCTACCTTAGGACGCAACGAAAACTATTTTAGCCCCCAACTCAACGAAGGACAAACCGATGCCGAAGGCAAATTTTCTGCCGAGTTCGAAATCCCTGCAAGCTATCGCAATCAAGGTATTTTGGAAGGAAAATTATACACTACGCTTTTTGATGAAACCAATCGCCCTGTCTATAAAAGCACCAAACTTGAAATTCCTACTCAAAACGTAATGCTCGGCTTAGAATACCTGCCTGCCTACATCGATACCGAACAAACCCTCAATGTAGGAGTAGTTGCCTTAGACAAAAACGGAAATAGTACCACTACGCAAGCTGTTTTGCAAGTAGTGCAGTATGATTGGCAGAATGTTGCCGAAAGAGATTACAATGGTGATATTCGCTATGTCTCGAATAAAAAAGAAAAAATCATCAGTGAGCAAACCTTGCGTATTGCAGGCAAAGCAACATTTCCGTTGCGAGTAGTGCGTTCGGGAGAGTACGAAATTCGTTTGCGTAATCTTGATGCCGAAAGCTATATTAGCCAATCGTTTTATGCTTATGGCTTCGGCACAACCGATTACAGCTCGTTTGAAATCAATAAAGACGGACAAATTGACATCACCTCAGACAAAGACCGCTACGAAGTAGGTGAAACCGCTAAACTCCTCTTCAAAACACCTTTTGAAGGAAAAATTTTGGTAAGTATAGAACGCAACCATCTTTTGGAGCATTTTTATTTGGATACCGACAAAAAATCGGCAACTTTTAGCCTGAAAATTACTGAAAATTACTTGCCCAATATCTATATTTCGGCAACGCTCATTAAACCACTTAGCAACTCGGCAATTCCGCTTACATCAGCTCACGGCTATCTGCCTTTGAATGTAGAAGCTAAAAAACACAAAATTGATGTGAAAATTGAAGCCGCCAGCAGTTCTTACTCCAATACCAAACAGACTATCAAGGTAAAAACTAACGAGAGCAATGCCGAAGTATTTGTGGCAGTGGTTGATGAAGGTATTTTGCAAATCAAAGATTTTCAGAACCCTAATCCTTACGAGTATTTCTTTCAGAAACGAGCCTTAGAAGTAAATGCTTATGATGTGTATCCTCGCCTTTTCCCCGAACTTTCGGCAGGAAAAAGTAGTGTTGGCGGTGGCGGAGCTTACGAGAAAAAAGACGCTCCTGCTACCAATTCTTTGGCAAAACGTGTAAAATTAGTTACTTTTTGGAGTGGCAGGCTCACGACCAACTCGGCAGGCGAAGCTACGTATAGCATCGATATTCCTCAATTTGCAGGTAGCTTGCGGATTATCGCAACGGCTCACAAAGGCAGTCGTTTCGGTGGTGCGGCTACTTCTATGAAAGTTGCTGACCCCGTGGTGATTAGCTCGGCTATTCCTCGTTTTCTTAGTCCCAAAGATGAAATTCTTTTGCCCGTAACGCTTGCCAACACGACCGATAAACCTATACAAGGAACAGCCCAAATCGCCGTAGGAAAAGGTTTGAGTATCAGTAGCGAAAGCCAAGCCAACGTAAGTCTTGCCCCTAATACCGAACAACAAGTATTTTTCAAGGTCAAAGCAAGCGATTTTATCGGCAATACGCAAATTGTAGTAAGTTTTGGTACAAATGGCAAAAAATTTGAAGAGAAAACCGATATTGCGGTGCGTTCGGCAGTGCCTTTGCAGAAAAAAACAGGCTACGGCACGTTGCAAGCAGGTAAAGAGCAAAATATTAGCTTACAAAGTCCTTTTGTGGAAGCAACTTCAAGAGCCAAAATTGTATTTTCTACCTCACCGATTGCCGAATTTTCCGAAAATTTAGATTATCTCTTGCAATATCCTTACGGTTGCGTAGAACAAACGATTTCAACGGCTTTTCCTCAACTCTACATTGCCGAACTTTCGCGAGAGCTAAAAGCCAAAAATGTAAGCTACAAAGGTAGCTTGACAGGCGAAAGTCGCTATAATGTTCAGCAGGCAATTCTGAAACTCTACACAATGCAAATGTACAACGGTGCTTTGAGCTACTGGCAAGGAACTGACCAAGAAAATTGGTGGGCAACTGCCTACGCCGCTCATTTCTTGTACGAAGCCCAACGAGCAGGTTACAACGTAAGTGAGCCGTTTTTGGAAAGAATTGCTCAATATTTGGAAAAGAAAGTAAAAGAAAGAGCTACCGAACGCTATTACTTTTATGACGAACAAAACAATCGTTTCTCAAAAACCATTATTTCCAAAGAAATCCCTTACACGCTTTACGTACTTGCCCTGATGCGTAGAGGCGACGTAGCCACAATGAACTACTGCAAGGCAAATCAAAATATGCTTGCCTTAGACAGCAAATATTTGCTTGCGGCAACCTATCTGATGATGGGCGATAAGGCAAGTTATCAAAGTCTTTTGCCTAAAAAATTTGCAGGCGAACGTTCGGAAAATGCTCACGCAGGCAGTTTCTACTCGTACATACGCGACGAAGCCATTGCCCTCAATGCCCTGTTAGAAACCGACAAGCAAAACCCACAAATTCCTGTAATGGCAAAACATCTTTCCGAACAAATCCGAAACCGAAACTACCTCAATACACAAGAGACGGCTTTTGCCTTACTTGCCTTGGGAAAAATCGCTAAGCAAAGTCAGCAAAGTCAGATAAATGCAAACATCACAGCCGAAGGCAAGCAAATTGCTAAATTCGAGAAAGATGATTTGGTACTTGTTGAAAATATTTTAGGTAAAACACTCAAAATCAACGCTTCGGGGGCAGGTGTGTTGTATTATTTTTGGGAGATGCAAGGCGTGCCTGCAAGTGGTAAAATCAAAGAAGAAGATAGTTTCTTGAAAGTTCGTCGTAGTTTTTACAACCGAGCAGGACAAGAACTCAAAGAAACCGAATTTACACAAAACGATTTGATTGTCGTGAAACTTAGCATCAAAACCACCGATGGCAGTAGTGTTGGCAACGTTGCCATTACCGATTTGCTTCCTGCGGGCTTAGAAATCGAAAACCCTCGTTTAGTAGAACAAACGGCACTACCTTGGATAAAAGACGCCAGCACAGCCGATTACGTAGATATACGCGACGACAAAATCAACCTATTCTGCGAGGCAAACGGCAACGAAAAGCATTTTTACTATTTGGTGCGTGCTGTTTCGGTTGGCGAGTTTCAGATGGGCGTAGTTTCGGCAGAGGCAATGTATGCGGCAGAGTACCATTCGTATTTTGGAGCAAGCAAAGTCATTGTAAAACAAAAAGATAGAAAGACGCAAAACCTTTAATTTACGTAATTACGTTTGTGTTTTTCGTTTTGCTGAAGTTCTCTAAGCAAGCTATAGTCAGTATCGGAGAGTTTCATACTGCAAAAAATTATACTTTTTTTGGATATGAAAAAAAAACCAATTAATTTTGAGTATAAAACCAATTTTAGCCAGCCGCACAAATGGTACATTTGGTTTTGTCCGACATCCCGATAGCTATCGGGACCAACCCTTCGCAAAACCAAAAGAGCCATTTTTTGCCAATGCACAACTGAAAATCATAAATTCGAAAAATATTAACTGACAGAATAGATGAACTTAATTAAAAATAACCCATACAGGATAGTTGGTTTGCTTGCTGGGTCAAGTGCAAAAGAACAAACAAGACAAATTAACAGGCTCAAAAAGTATCTTGAAGCCGAACAAGACCCACAGGACGACTTTAGTTTTCCTGCACTTGGGGAATTTCATAGAACTTTAGAAAGTGTTGAAGAAGCAGCCTCAAAACTAACCCTTGACAATGACAAGATTAATGCAGCCCTCTTTTGGTTCTGGAATGGAAATCCAATTACTGACGAAGCGGCTTTTGAAGCCTTAAAAAGTGGAGATATAGAGGGAGCCAATGAAATTTGGGATAAACTAATTACCAAAACAGACGAAGAAGGAAAGAAAATTTGGAAACCAGTAACAGAAAGAAACTATTCTGCTCTTCATAACTACTCTTTGCTAAATTTTATCCGAGCAAATGGCAATTTTAGTAATGCTATAGTGGCAAGTTTATATTTTCTTGAAAGCGATTTGATAGGTAAGTTCGTTACTTCGGTCGTGGACGAAACATATACAACCAATAAAAAGGAACTCCAACTTTTATTTCTTAATCAACTTCATTCTGACATTGAAGCCAACAATAAAAGTTTACTTCCTAAATTCCTTGAAACACTTAACAAGCAGGAGTTTATTGCTAAACAGGATTTCATGAAAAGATTTGTTCAAAAATATATTGAACAAATTGAACATAAAATTGAAACCGCAAAAAACAAACGAAAGGCAAGTAAAGCGAACGCAGCAAAAGCAGGTCAAGAACTATTTACAGCTACTGCAAGCGATTTAACACAACTTAAAAGTATTGTTGGTGCATCTGATTTAAAATACACTTCCATAGCTGATAAGATTGCCAATGAAATTCTACAATGTAGTATTGACTATTTCAATTATATGCAAGAGATAGATAGCGAAACTGACTATCCAGAAATAGCAATGAAATTGGCAAAACAAGCTGAAGCCCTTGCAATTGGAAAGCTCACAAAAGACAGGATTAAAGATAGCATCGAAACGCTTGAAGGAATGAAAGACAGAGAGCTGTCGCAAGCAATTGAATTATTAAAATCGGTTAAAGAGGCTTATGAAACGAACAAAGCTAAAATTATTGCTAAAGTTCGTGCAATGCCATTAGGCTATAATCAAACAATAAATTGGAGCAAAGTAAATCAGATGATTGAAAAATCAATTGATTGGGACAAGGTTGTTGAATTAATTCTTAAAGTAATTACTCATAAAAATGTAGAAAAAATAAAAAGCACTAACAATCCGTCTCAAATTAGCGAATACAAGTCTTTAGCTGAATTTGTGATAAGCAAGTTAAGCTTCACACAAGTAAATAAGGTAAAGTATATCTGTTACTGGAAGACAGAAAGCACTGTTTCAAACGTTGAGATGACTGTAAAATCATTACCTGTGTGGGCTAAATGGTGCCTTGGCATTGCCTTATTCCTGTTAGTTGTAGGTCTAATTTGGGGTGAGAAAGGTTTGGAAGTTGTATTTGGAATTGCTGCATTTTTAGGTGTTATGTTTTTGATTAGCTGGTTAAGAAGTTTATAAATCGTATTATTATGAAGAAAAAACTAATAACAATCTCTGTTTTAGCTAGCATAAACGCTTTTGCCCAAACAGAAACATTTAACAAAGAAGATTTGGCAAAGGAATTACAACCTTTGAAATCAAGTATTCAAACTTTGCAAAAAGAAAATAGCAGTTTGAAATCTGAAATTATCAATCTGAATTCTAAACTTTCAACTGCCAATAAAAGCATTGACAGTTTAAGAAATAAAATAGAAGAAAATAGATCCGCTATTTTTGAAACTGCAAATCAATTAGGCATTAAGATTACAACTACTGAACGAATTGCCAACAAGAGAATTGATGAAGTAGGACAATTATTAAGCAGAAATTCGCTTTACGGAATTATCGGATTTCTTTCAGCGATATTGCTCTCAGTTCTTTTGTATTGGTTATTAAGTAAACGCCAAAAAACAGATAAAACAGAAGTTGTAGAGCAACTGCAAAAGACAAAAACTTCAATAGAAGAACGCTTAGTAAAGGAATTTGGCAAGCAAACGAGTTTGTTAGAAAATGAATTACAGTTGTTAGCACAACAAAAAAACGCAAGTCCGGTTAGTACAAATACTGAACCAGACCATTCATTAGCTTTAAGGGTTGCCGGTGAAATCACAATTATTGAGAGAAACTTATCGCTCATGGATAGTAACGTAAAAGGTTATAAGCAATTAAAAAAATCTGTTGAAAAGTTAAAGGATAACTTACAAGCAAACGGATATGAAATTATTGAGTTGCACGGCAAACCATATCATCCGGGGTTGCCTGTAACGATAATTAATTCATATCCTGATGAGAATTTGGAGAAAGATCAGGAAATTATTTCTAAAATTCTTGTACCTGCTGTAAGATACAATGATAAAATCATTCAATCTGCACAGGTAGAAGTTAGTGTTGGAGTTTAAATGGTTAAATTATAATAAACTAAAAAAAAATATGAGAACAAAAATTGACTACGGAATTGACCTTGGCACCACTAATTCAGCCATTGCAAGGATACAGGATGGGCAACCTGTTATTATCAAAAGTAGTGATAAACAAAAAGATACCATGCCATCATGTGTTCATTTTACGCGTAAAAAAGATATCTATGTAGGCGACACTGCACATGATGCATTAAAAAATGATAATGTTAGAGCATTAAGAAATTTTAAGGAATCAAAATCCAATACTTTCCTTGAATTTAAAAGAACTATGGGGACTACCACTAAGTATTACAGTTCTCATATGGAACAAGAGTTTACTTCCGAAGAGCTATCTGCTGAGGTGCTTAAAAAATTAAAATCTTTTGTAAAGGATGAGAATATAGAATCAATTGTTATTACCGTTCCTGCCAAATTTTTGAACCCACAAAATGAGGCAACGATGAAAGCTGCTCGTTTAGCTGGCTTCAAGCAAGTTCATTTACTACAAGAGCCAGTGGCAGCTGCTACTGCTTATGGACTTAATGCTAAAATCAAAAACGGTTATCTACTTGTTTTTGATTTTGGTGGTGGAACTTTTGATGCAGCGTTATTAAAATCAGAAGATGGCATTTTATCTATCAAAGACACCGAAGGCGATAACTGGTTAGGTGGTAAAAACATTGACGAAGCAATTATTGATAACATAATAATCCCTTATTTGCAAAATAATTATGCCATAGATTCTATTCTTGAAGACATTAATAAAAGAGAAATTCTGAGAAATGCACTTAAACCGTATGCGGAAGAAGCAAAGATTCAATTATCTTTTAAGGATCGTCATAACATATTATCTAATCTGGGCGATTTGCCATTTCAAGATGAAAACGGAGAAGAACCTGAAATTGATATTATAGTGGAACAAAAAGATATTGAAAAGGTAGCTTCTCCAATATTCCAAAAAGCTATTGACATTACAAATTCATTGCTCAAAAGAAATAACCTTACAGGTAAAGATTTATCTGCCTTGATACTTGTTGGAGGGCCGACTTATTCTCCTATTTTACGAAGAATGCTTAAAGAACAAATAACTGAAAAGGTTGACACATCAGTTGATCCCATGACAGTGGTGGCCAAAGGCGCTGCATTATTTGCATCTACAATTTCTATTGATGACAAAATACTCGACACAAACCGTGATAAAACCAAATTACAATTAGAGGTAAAATATGAAGCAACAAGTGTTGAAAAAGAGGAAATCATTAACCTTAAATTATTAAGTGAAAAAACAGAAGGCAGAGTTCCAGAAAAAGTTTTTGCCGATGTTATAAGAACAAAGCCGGAAGGTTTCTCTACTGGTAAAAAACAAATTTCTGAGAAACCAACATTAATTGAAGTACTACTTGAAGAAAATTGCACAAATGAATTTGAAATTATTGTTTATGATAATTTAGGCAATAAAATTGAATGTCAGCCAAATAAATTTAACATTTTGCAAGGGGTTGGTGGCGTGGATAGCATGCAAGTGCTTCCTTATCATATTGGTATTGTGAAGTATTTTGAAACAGATGAAAAAGATCTGTTTTATCCTGTCAAAGGATTAGAGAAAAATAAATCAATTAAATCCGGAATTGTTGGAGTAGCCAATAATCTTAAAACTAGAAAAGATATTCGTCCAGGGAAAAAAGAAGATATTATTTGTATTCCCATTTATCAGGGAGATTATAATGCTGAGGGCACCAATCCTGATTTGAACTATCATATAACCGATGTTATAATTTCAGGTGAAACAATTCCAAAATTTTTACCAAAAGAAAGTCCAGTTAATATTAG
>Ga0308394_1000458_pt1 | contig 22206 bp, 17 predicted proteins | sample Hotspr2Sampleme2_FD_202366 | JGI IMG/M metagenome (GOLD analysis project Ga0308394, IMG submission 202366) | Hot spring phototrophic mat microbial communities from Mushroom Spring, Yellowstone National Park, Wyoming, United States - 20050701_me2 ...
CCTAAATATGATGGTGTTTCTACCTTTTGGGGTGATAGGTGTGCTGTTTCGCTCAACGGCAAATGGGGAATGATTGATACCGAAGGTAAAGAAATTGTACCTTTGAAATACAACTTCATCTATTCTTTTACAGAAAAAACGCCCTACATCAAAGTAGAATACACCAAAGGAAAATATGCTTACATAGACCGCAACGGCACAGAATATTGGGAATAAAACCACGTTTCGTCTTGTTCCTAAACGTTTTACAACGATGAAAAACTTTGTTATTTTTTTCTTTCTATTGAATTGTAGCCTTATGAACACAAACGCCCAAACTATCCAAGACTGGGGAGGCTACAAGAAGAGTATCGAAAATGAAATCCAAAAACAAAATTTTTCCGAAGCCGAACAACTCCTTGAAAAAGCCCAAAAATGGTTTGAGGAAAAACAATTCACCGAAACCAGAGAATTTGCCGAGCTATTGCTCACCACAGGCGAATGTAATTTCCAAACCTATCAGTTAGAAAAGGCTTCGCTGTATTACAGAGAAGGACTGAAAAAATTTAAGCCCTTCAAAAAAACCTTTACCGATGAACTTACATTCGCCTACAATGCTGCCAATTTGGCACAAGTATTTGCACAGCAGGGCATCTTTGAAGAAGCCAAAAGGTTGTTAGATAAATCGCTTAGCCAACTCCGCAACACCATCAAAGAAGCAAAGGTTCAAAAAGTGGTTTTAGATACAATCCCTTTTGTAGGTTTGTTGCTGAAAAGTTATGGTGATGTCTATTTTGCCGAAGATAATTTGCCTCTTGCCGAAAAATATTATTTCCAAGCCAAAGACCTACTCTCAAAAGATAAATCTAAGGACCCCCAACGCCTTATTCTATTCGGAAAAATTTACCGAAGCCTTGCCGAAATGTACGAAAGACAAGGACAAGAGGAAAAAAGTTTGCAATATCTGCAACAAATCCACAATTTTTACAAAGCCATCTTCGGAAATGATGTAGCTAAAATTAGCGAGTACATCTTGGTACTGAAAGATTTGGGAGAATTGTACGTAAAACAAAAAAATTACGATACGGCTGCCGAACATCTCTACGAAGCCTTGCAAATTCAGAAAGATATAAACGAAAATAATGCTGTTTATGCTGAAATCGTTTTGGCTACGGCTCGGTATCAGCTTTTTAGCAAACCTAATGAAGCCACCAAAGCCCTCCATTTTGCAAAACTTGCTTATGTGCTTTTCGATAAAAACTACAAATACGACCACATCAAGCACATCGAATCAGCTAATTTGGCAGGGTTTATTGCTCTGTTTCTGAAAAACTACGCAGAAGCTGAAAAATATTTCAGTTTAGCCCTAAAACGAACCTCTTGTCTTGGCAATCCGCAACATATCTATTTTATTGCTCTCAACTACAACGCAGGCTTAGCCGCTATGCGACAAAATAAAAACGAAGAAGCCTTGTTTTATTTTCTCGAAGGAAACAGAGCTATCCGAAAACAAATCCTAAAAAATTTCGCTCACCTCACCGAAAAGGAAAAAGAAGCCTTGTATAAAACCTTCAACGAAAATATTACACTTTTTGCCTATTTTATTTCTACGATTGTAGAAAAAGTGCCTTATAGTGCCGAATTTTTGTTTGAGTTGCTCTTAGATACCAAAGCCTTTTTGTTCAGTCAGAACCGAATGTTCGTAAAAAGTCTGCAAACAAGCAAAGATGCTACCATCAAAAAACAATATCAGAGTTGGATAGAAAAGAAAAAACAACTCGCTCACCTTCAACAACAAACGATACTCTCCGAAAAAATTAGTTATCAAGGAGAAGTTAAAGCCCTTGAAAACGAAATAGAAACCTTAGAAAAGAGTTTAGCCACGGCAAATAATAGCTTCAAAGCAAAATTAGAAAAATCAAAAGAAAAAACTTGGACAGACATTCAGCAAAAACTCAAACCCGATGAGGCTTTGGTTGAAATCGTAAGAACATACTCTTTCCGCAGTGGCTTTTGGCAAGATTCTGCCATTTATTTAGCACTTATCATACACCCCAACAGCAAATCCGTACAAACCCTTATCTTGCCCAAAGGCTACGAAATGGAAAATGAAGACATACATTTCTACCGAAACTGCATTCGCAGTCGTAAAATTGATAAAGAGTCGTACAATGTTTTTTGGAAAAAAATTGCCAATGAAATAAAACAATATTCGCACATTTATTTTGTTGCCGATGGTATTTATCATCAAATCAACCTTATTACGCTTTTTAATCCCGAGACGCAAAAATATCTTTTAGAAGAAAAGAAAATCAGCCTGCTTAGCCGCTCTGCCGATTTGTTGGAAATCAAAAACCGCCAACAACGTTCCCAAAACTTTCGAGCTTACCAAGCCTATTTGTTTGGCTACCCCGACTACTCGTATTCGGAAGAGAAAATGAAAGCAGAACCCAAAGGGAAAGTAGATAAAAGATTTGAAAAACAACGCTTTTTCGAGCTTGGTTCAGGAAAAGTAAGCACTTTGCCAGGCACCAAAATCGAAATTGAAAACATTAGCAAAATTTTAAACCAAGTGCAAATAAAGGCGAGTATTTTTCTTGCAAAAGAAGCCTCGGAAAACAATCTGAAAGACATCGATTCCGAAATGCCTAATCTTTTACACATTGCTACACATGGATTTTTCATAGACGAAAGCACACAGCTACCGCCCTTGCAGAAATCGGGCTTGTTGCTTGCAGGAGCAGAAATTAGTTTGCAAAAACAAGAAACAGCAGGTACAGAAAACGGCATTCTGACAGCCGAAGAAGTCTTAGGCTTAGATTTAGAACAAACCGAATTGGTAGCACTTTCGGCTTGTGAAACAGGCTTAGGCGAGATTCGTAATGGTGAGGGGGTTTATGGTCTGCAAAGAGCCTTTTTGCAGGCGGGAGCAAAAGGTGTTTTGGCAAGTCTTTGGAAAGTAGATGATGCCGCAACACAGGCGTTTATGACCAAATTTTATGAAAATTGGTTGCAGAAAAAAATGCCAAAAACCGAGGCAATACTTGCTACGCAGAAAGCCATCAAAACTATTTACAAAGAACCTTACTACTGGGGGGCTTTTGTGTTGATAGGAAGCGAATAGCTTGGGTTTGATAAAAAATATTCTCGCAAAAAATTACTGCAAACGGATAATGTGTTTGCAAAATTCGTATTCTTCGGGCTGGTTGGAGGCAACAATCAGCAGGCGTTTGCCTAATTGCTTGCTGATTTCGTCTTTATACCAAGCAATGTTTTGAGCATCTAAGTTACTGGTGGGTTCGTCGAGCAAAAGGAGAGGCGTATCGGTGTAAAAAGCCAAACCGAGTTTGAGGCGTTGTTTCATTCCTGATGAAAAGTTTTTGATGTATTTATGCCTTGAACGTTCAAGATGTAAGATTTCAATAAGATTTTCAGCAGAGCCAAGCAATGAAAGCATTGGCTTCATTCGGAAATGAAAACGGATTTGTTCGGTTAAGGTCATTTCCTCAATAAGTTCTAAATATGGGCTTGCCCAGGCTAAATGTTGGTAAAAATTTTCTTCTGTAATTTTTTTGCCTTCGGTTTCGTACCAAATTTTGCCTTCGCTTGCGGGCAATGCCCCTGCCAACACTTGCAGTAAAGTAGATTTGCCACTGCCGTTGTTGCCTACAATGGCATACGCCTCACCAAACTGAAACTGGAAAGATAAATTTCTAAAAATCCACTCGTAATTAAATTTTTTTCCTAAATTTTCGGTAAAAATGCTGAACATTGGCTTGAAAACAAATTTTCACAAACATACAAAAACTTCTTAGATTTATGTTTATCAAATGGATTGTAAGACTTTCTATCGTATTGCTTAGCATTGTGGTAGCCATTTTATTTTGGGAATTAGCCAAAAGGCAGTTTTTTGGTAGCAATAAACCCAAAGTGGAAGTAAAGCATAATCTTTCTTTGGAACAAGTTGAAGCCATTGGCAAATTGGAGCTTGTAAAGTACAAATTCAAAGATATTTTGGAGTACACCATCAAAAGACCTTGGTACATTGGCGATAGCAAAGCCCTGATAATCATTAGTGGTGAGGCGGTTGGTTGTATAGATTTGCGAAAAATTAAGCCCGAGCATATTGTTGAGAAAGATAGCGTAGTGTTCATTCAATTGCCCAAGCCTGAGTTATGCTATACGAAGGTCAATCATCAAGAAAGCCGTTTGTATGAGGTAGAAACAGGCATTTTTAGCAATGATGCAGGCAGTATCGTAAGCAAAAGCTACAAAGAAGCCGAAAAACAAATAGAAAAGACTGCTTTGGAAAGTAACATTTTGGAGCAAACTAAAATCAATGCTGAACTAATCCTCAAACCTACACTTGAACGTATTGCTCGCAAAAAAGTCGTATTTAAGTACGATTTAGCAAATGTTAAAATAGAAAGAGAAACACGAAAAAAATGAACAATAGTCAGTTATCAATGAACAATGAACAATGGTCACTGATGCTTCGGCTTCGCTCAGCATCCTTAAGTACAGACAATGTTTGCCTTGTCTCTCACTGACAACCGAAATTGCAATGTTAGGAAAAGAAAATATTAGGCTCATATTTGGCTTCAAAATCAAACAAATTCGCCAAGAAAAAGGACTTTCGCTATCGGATTTGGCTCAAAAAACAGGCATTTCGGTTTCGTATCTCAACGAAATTGAAAAAGGCAAAAAATATCCGCAAGCCGAAAAAATTGCCGTTTTAGCCGATGCCTTAGGCGTAAGTTACGACTGGCTGGTTTCGCTGAAATTAAGCAAAAAACTTAGCCCTTTGGGAAACCTTTTACAGTCTAATTTTCTAAATGATTTTCCTTTGGAAGTCTTTGGCATAGAGCCTGCTCAATTTGTAGAAATTCTTGCCAATGCCCCCGACAAGATGGGAGCTTTTATCAGCACACTTGCCGAAATAGCTCGCAGTTATGATATGCGAATCGAGGAGTTTTATTTTTCAGTTTTGCGTTCTTATCAAGAAATGTACGAAAATTATTTTCCTGATTTGGAGGAGGAGGTAAAAAATTTCAGGAAAAGCATTTCGCAGGAACAAGAATCTTTTTTGCCTACCGAATTGCTCGCATCAATCTTGGAGCAAAAATATCAATTTACCATACAATATACTGCTTTTGAGGGAGTTTTGGGAAATTTGCGTTCCGTGCTGAAAGGAAAAACTCTGCTCATCAATAATCAACTTAGTGAGGAGCAACGCCGTTTTGTGTTGGCACGCGAAATAGGTTACAACTTTCTGAAAATCAAGACACGAGCCTATACGTTTTCGTGGGTAGAAGTACATTCGTTCGATGAGGTACTAAACAACTTCAAGGCTTCGTATTTTGCAGGGGCTTTACTACTGCCCGAGGCATTGTTACGAGAAGATTTAACAATATTTTTTCAACAAAAATATTTTGATGCAAAAATGTTGCTCGGCTACCTGAAAACCTACTGCGTTAGTCCTGAAACTTTTTTGTATCGTTGTAGCAACTTGTTGCCGCGTTTTTTTGACTTAAACGAAATTTTTTTTCTTCGTTTTGATGACACCGATGGGCAATTCAATCTTACCAAAGAGATGCACCTTTCGGGCTTGCACAACCCACACGCTTCGGCTTTGGGCGAGCATTACTGCCGCCGTTGGATTTCTATTTCTATTTTACAAAGTCTTCAAAACCAGAAACTTCTAAATAATGAGGTACTTTGCCAAGCCCAAATTTCCGATTATTACGACTCACCCAACCAATACCTCGTAATCGCTATGGCAAGGTCGCTTTCGCCCACACCCGCCCATAGCAGTTTGGCAATCGGTATTAAAATTAACGAAAAGTCATCAAAAATAATTCATTTCTTGCGTGATAAAAACATTACTCGTAAGAAAGTAGGTGAAACTTGTGAGCGTTGCTCGGCTCAAAATTGCCAAGAAAGAGTTGCCAAGCCCTCTATCCTTGAAAAAGAACGCTACAAACAGGCTCGCAGGCAAGCGATTAAACATTTATTGCAATAATTGCACTTTTTTCATAAATGATTTTGGGAATTTCTATCACAAAAATAGGTTTATGCTATTACCCAAGTTTTATAGCTACTTTTTGTTTTTCACGGCAAAACGTTGTAGTTTTGCTCATTCAATTCCACCTCAAATGAAAAAAAAGTTATTTTTTATCATTCTTTTTTTGTTTTCGGCAAGTCTATTTGCCCAAAACAAAAAAATGCAAGCCCAATATCAAAAAGGCAAAGATTTTATCACAGCCAAACAATACAACGAAGCAGTTATGGCTTTTGATGACTTGCTCAAAGCCCATAAAGAAAATATTTACGTAGAATATGCCCATTATTATACGGCTCTTTCGCTTTTTCATCTGAAAAAATACAAAGACGCTGAAAAAATTTTAGAAAAACTCTCCGAAAAATATCCTCAATGGGATAAAATGCAAGAAGTCTTGTATCTGCAAGCCAATATCGCCTTTGAACGCAAAGAAGATAATATTGCTTTGAGCTATGTAGAAAAAATCAAGCCACCTCTTGCCAAAGATGCCCAAGATATGAAGGCTTTTTATCTTGGCAAACGCAATTTGGCTACGCTCAAAAATTTACAGATAGTTTATCCCAAAGATAAAACCATTGCCCAAATTTTGGTAGATAAACTTGCTGTTGAAGGCTCTACTTTGCAAGATTTAGAACTTCTCGAAGACCTTGTAGCCAAGTACAATTTAGAAAAGCCTCAAAAAATACGTCTGCAAAGAGTAGAAAAGAAAATCAAACGCAGTAAAAGCGATACGCTCCATGTTGCGGTTTTTTTGCCTATCAATTTTAAAAACTACAAAGATGCCCAAAAACGAAGTACCGCCACCAATCTGGCTATTGAATTTTATCAAGGAATGCGTATTGCTAAAAGACAATTAGACACCTCAAAAGTTTTGGTAAATCTGCTCGTTTATGATATTTACCAAACCCCCGATGCCTTAGAACTGATGTACCAAAAAAATGAATTTGCCAAAATAGATTTATTTGTAGGTCCGTTTTATGATGAAGATTTTGCCAAAGCCTTAGAAATAGCCGAAAAAAAAGATATTCCTATCATCAATCCATTTCTTACCAATCCAAAATTTTTGGAAAGTAAAAACGCTTTTTTCTTGCAACCTTCCATAGAAACGCAGGGCAAGCAGGCGGCGGCATTTGCTCAAAAAAATTTTGGTAAAAATGTAATCGTTTTTCACAGCGAACTCCCCGACGACCTCAAACTGATGCACGCCCACCGAGCCGAAGTAGAACGTCTGGGCGGAAAAATCTTAGTACAACATAAACTTTCGGTTACGACTATTCCTCAAATCGAGCAAATTCTTGCCAATCCCGAATACAAAGATGTAAATTATGTTTTCGTAGCAAGCCCCAGCCAAGCCGCCGCTGAAAAAATTATGGAACAAATGAAAGAAAAACTGCCGAATGTGCCTATTCTTACCACGCTTGCTTGGCGAAAGTTTGCCGAAATAAAACCTGCTGACCTTGAAAAACAGCAAGTTCATTTCATTGACCCCGACTACATCAAACTCGGAGGAGACCGAGACAAATTTCGGATAGAATACAATCTGAAAGTACGCCACGTTGAAATGTACAGCAATATGATTGCCCCGCCCCTAGCAGCACACAAAGGCTATGACCTCACGCTCTCTTTCATCAAAACTCTTTACCAAAACAAAGAAAATTTTTACGAAAAGATAGAAAATAACGAGAATTTCATTCGCACTTATCGTGGCTATGTCTTCACCGAAAAAGACCGCGACAATCAGTATGTCCCTATCTTGAAATATGTAGATAAAAAATTGATAGTGGCTAATCCACTTTACGAAGAAAAACCCGAACCTAAAAAAGAAAAGCAAAAATAATCAAATAAGTTTTAGTTTCAGGTCTTCTTTCATAATGTTGTTGGCAGGAAAAAACGAAGCTATCAAAGTGGAAATCATTATCGTCAGGAAAGTAAGTACAAAATCTAACCAATCCATACGCACAGGGTAGGGCGTGCCTCGGCTATCCAAATGCACGAAGTTATATTTTTGCTGTAACCAACACACAATTACCCCCAAAATCAGTCCTAAAATAGCCCCCGTAAGTGCAATAAATATCCCTTGCAACAGAAATACTCTTTTGACAAATTTTTTTTCTGCTCCCATAATTTGCCAAATGGCAATATCTTTTCGTTTTTCAATCGTTATCATCGTGAGCAAAAAGAAAATGTTAAAACAAGCTATCAGAAACACAAAAGAAAGAGCAATGCGAGCAATGAGTTTTTCTATCCGAATAGCTCGCAAGATTTCGGCTTGTTGTTGCTCGCGATTTTCTACCAAAAAATCCTCTCCCAAAATTTTCATCAATTCTTTTTGTACGGAAGCGGTACGCTGTGGGTTTTGAAGTTTTAGTTCCAAATAGCTTCGTTCCTGTGAATTGTACTGCATCAGTTCTTCGGTAAATTCTATGGGAACAATTACGTATTTGCCATCGTGTTCGTATTCTACCTCAAAAACTCCGATAGGAAGCAGAGAGAGTTTGCGAATATCCTTTTCGGACATGGTAATTTTTTGCTTTCGGTTCGGATACCAAATTTCAAGGGCTTCGTCGCCGATATTCATTGTCATAAGCGTAGCCACTCCCAAACCTACAACGGCTCGGGCAAAATCGCCTTCATAAAGTTTAAAACTTCCAACGACTACCTGTTTGCTAATGCCCTCTAATCTCATAAAATCTTCTGTAACGCCTTTTACTTTGCCTATCATTTGGCGGTCTTTGTAGCGAAAAACGGCATCATCTTCTATGGCTTCCGAAACAACTTGTATGCCTGCTACGGATTTGATTTTTGTTTGTATTGTGCTGTCGTAGAGAAAAGTTTTTCCTTTTTTAGGGCTAATTTTCAGGTCGGGGTTCATCAAATTGTATTGCCCTCGCATCATATCTTCCAAGCCATTGAACACCGAAAGCAATACAATAAAAGCTACCACTGCAAGCGTTATCACCAGCACCGTGATAAATGAAATGATATTGATAAATAAATTTTTTTTCTTAGATAAAAAATATCGGCTCGCCGTAAAAATGGTGGTGTTCATACAACAATTACTTTGGTTGATAGCTCTTTTGTACATTTTAGTACAAAGTTTCAAACAGCAAATTTTGAAAAATCGTTGAAACTTATTACAAAAAATGAGTTTTTAAGCAAAAATTAGGTTTTTATAGTTTTTTTCAAGAACTTGTAACGATTTTTTATTTTTCACATTTAACAGCATAAACAATGTTTTTATTAAAAATTTTGGGGAAATTTCTTTTGTTTCTTTCAGGTTGGAAAATTGTAGGCAAAATCCCTCCTGTTCCAAAAACTGTAATGATAGCCGCTCCACACACAAGCAATTGGGATTTTTATTACACGATGGTTATTTTCTCTGCCTTGGGGGTAAAGATAAACTTTTTAGGCAAGAAAAGTCTTTTTCGTTTTCCTTTGGGCTTGTTGATGCGTTTTTTTGGGGGAATTCCGATTGATAGGTCCAAAAGCAATAATTTTGTAAGCACTGCTGCCGAAATGATTAAGCAACGTGAAAAAATCATTTTGCTTGTTCCTGTGGAAGGTACAAGAGCTTATACAGAGCAATGGAAATCAGGATTTTATTACATTGCCAAAGAAGCAGGCGTACCTATCAGTCTTGGTTTTTTGGATTATGCCAAAAAAGAAGGTGGTTTTTTTGAAGTTTTGTTTTATCCTACGGGCAATTATGTAGAAGATTTGGAAAAAATACAACTCTATTACAAAGATGTACAGGGCAAATACCCCCAAAACTCTACACTCTACAAAAAATTTGGTAGCAAAATAATGTTTTGGTAACATTTTGAGGCTATGAAATTGTTTAGTCAGCAATTAGGCTCGCAAGGTGAAGAAATCGTAATTATTCACGGTCTTTTTGGCTCTTCGGATAATTGGCTATCTATCGGAAGGGTTTTGGCTCAAAATTACAAAGTGTATTTGATAGACCAACGCAATCACGGTAAATCGCCGCACAGCCCCGAGTGGAACTACCTCGTGATGGCTCAGGACTTGCACGAATTCATAGAAGAAAAACAAATACAAAAACCTATCATCTTAGGACACTCTATGGGCGGAAAAACTGCTATGCAATACGCTTGCACCTACTTTCCCACCAAAATTCAGAAACTCATTGTAGCCGATATTGCTCCGAAAAGTTATCCATTGCACCACCAGAAAATATTAGCAGGCTTGCAGGCTATCAACCTGCAAACCCTTATCTCACGCAAAGAAGCCGAAGAAATCTTAGGACAATACGTAACGGAAGCAAGCACAAAGGCTTTTTTGCTGAAAAACCTGTTCCGAAACGAGCAAAATCAGTGGCAATGGCGGATAAATCTGCCTGTCATTGCCGAAAAAATTGCCAACGTTGGCGAAGGTCTGCTCACTAACCTCCATTTTGACGAGCCTACGCTTTTTGTAAGAGGCGAAAAATCCGATTATATCTTAGATGAAGATTTTGAACTTATTCGATATTTCTTTCCTAACTCGCAGATAGAAACTATCGCAGGGGCGGGGCATTGGCTACACGCCGAAAAACCCGAAGAATTTTTGCAATGTGTGCAAGATTTCATTAGTAGGTAACGTGAGTTATAAGGTTATTTTATTGATTTACAAAGTTTTATTTTTCTACATTTTTTCAAAAATTACAGCAGTACAAACTAAATTTGTACTAACCACCCCTTAGTCCCCCTCCTTTGAAGGAGGGGTTGGGGGTGGTTACTGAGCCTGCCGAAGTATGGTCAAACAAAATATGATTTTTTTAAGATAACTGCTTATAAAGCACGTTCTTGTAACTATTTACCTACTTCTAACAGAATAGTGCATAACATAATGCTGAAGGCTAAAAACAAGCATCATTACTTCGGTTTGCCACCGCAAACCGAAGTAATCTGTTGGTAAATGAGAAAAGGATTGCTTCGCCTCTGGTTCGCTGGTGACGAAAACCACTGCATGTACCTTGAAAGTGGTTTTTGTAAAAAGTTTTAAGAAAACCTGCTTTTCTGTACGTTTCGGCAGGCAGTTCGGCAAGCTCACTGACCTCTACGCTCAACATACAAAAAAACCGGTTTTTTGAAAATATTTTTCAAAAACCACTTTTTTTCAGGTTTAAGACCTACGTACAGAAAAGCACATTTTTGAAAAAAAATTTGAAAAGCTATTTTGGTTTATTTAGACTAACACTGCTTCTGGAATTTCTACTTGATAAAGCTCTTTGATAGTAGCCTTTAAAGCCTCGGTCATTTTTGCATCTAAATTGATACTTTCGTCGGGGTTATTCATTTCGGTAATTCCCCAACCTTTTGTTTTAAAAATATCTAAGTTTTTTATTACAATCCTCTGCCATGCCATTGGTGTAATGTTTTCATCACACCATTTTTTGATTTTTAGGGCTTGCATTTTTGTAAAATTTTTAAACTAAAACGTATTCTACGGGCAGTTCTACTTGATACAACTCTTCCACAACGGAAGCAACCACTTTGAAGGCTTTTCCTGACAAAACTAAATTTGTAGGATTCATCAGGTCAGAAAATTCTAAACCTTCTTCACGCAACTGAGGCAAAGCCTTTACGATTATTCTTTGCCAAGCAATAGGAGAGATTTCCTGATTGCTCCATTCTTTGATTTTTTCTGCTGAAACTTTCATATTAGATTAGTTAGTGTTGAGAAAATTTATCTTTTCAAAGGTCTAAAACTTGCTTTGCAAAAAAAATGATTTTCATTAAGAAACCAATATGATAAATGTCAAAATCTTGTTTTGCAAGTTCTATCATACAAATGTAAGAGATTTTTTTACTAAAATAAAAATTTGCCAAATTTTTTCTTAAAATTTAGATGTAATTTTTTTGTTTTTTTTCAAAACTGGAAATAAATAAAAGGTTGTATTGAAGCAGAACGCACTTGATAGAAAACAGCTATTATCCAAACCACAATTAGCAGGGCTTTCAGAAAATCGGGGAGTTGAGTAAAAACTGCCTGACAGCGATTTTTCCAACTTTCGGGTAAAAAATGTAACATATATGCAAGCAGAAGCATTAAAAAAACCAAATGATACGCCCCTATAATCTCAGGAACAAGCGACCATTGAAAGCCATATAGTATTTTTTTTAAAATGATTTGCACAACTTCTGTATCTTGAATTTGCTCTTCCCCATTGATGGTAATGGCATTAGCCCTGAAAAAAATCCAACATAGACAAATAAAATGAAATGTAAGAATTAATGAAAAAAAGTTCCAAAATTTATTTTTTTGAAAAAACTCTTTGCCTGCTGTGAGGCGAAGCCAAGTTTTGTGTATGCCCAGAGCAAAGCCGTGCAACACACCCCAAATGATAAAACGTAGCGAAGCTCCGTGCCAAAGCCCGCCCAGAAACATCGTGAGCATCAGATTGGCATCGGTGCTTAGCATTTTGCGTCTTTCTGCACTCCAAATCGCTGAAAGCCACATCACAAAAATGAAAATTATTAGATACAAAGTTAAAAACGATTTTTGAGTATAGAGCAATCCTGCCCATACTATCAAAACGTGCAAACCTATATAGCTCCAAATATCTCTAAACTTTTGTAGCCACAAGAGCCAACATATCAGAAACAAATGAAAAAATAGCCAAGAACCAATTTGCAGACTTTTATCTAAAAGTAACGCAAATAGAATCGCCGTAGGTAGCGAAAGGTACGTAAAAGCAGAAGTTTTCCGACTACCTCCCAACGAAATGTAAAGATAATCTTTGAGCCAAGTAGAGAGCGAAATGTGCCATCTACGCCAAAATTCGGTAATGTTGGTAGCTTTGTAGGGCTGTCTGAAATTTTCGGGCAAGCGAAAACCCAAAAGCAAAGCCAAACCGATAGCTGTATCGGTATAGCCTGAAAAATCAAAATAAATTTGAATAGCAAAACCGTATATGCCCATCAGGTTCTCGAAACCAGTGTAAGTAAATGGATTTTCAAAAACTCGGCTAACTAAGTTGATGCTGAGGTAGTCGGCAATGAGTTTTTTGGTCATTCCTTTCAAGATGAGCCATATCGCTGAGCCTGTTTCTTCGGTTGTGAGCGTGTGTTTTTCGGTAATTTGCGGCAAAAAATCACTTGCCCTAACGATAGGTCCTGCGACAAGTTGCGGGAAAAAGCTAACAAATAAGGCGAAATCTAAAATGTTTTTGGTGGGTGCAATCTTGCCACGATATACATCAATGGTATAGCTCAACGTTTGGAAGACATAAAAAGAAATACCTACGGGCAAAATGATTTGTGTAATATCAAAATTTGTTCCTGCAATGGCGTTAGAGAGTTGAGCCAAATAATCTTTTGCGATGAAATTAGTGCCAAAAATTGCATTTAGAAAGTCGGTAAAAAGATAGGCATATTTGTAGTAAGCCAAAATACCAAGATTTGATAACACGCTTAGTAGCAAGAAAAAACGTTTTAATGAAAGCTTTTGGGATTTATGTATCCATAAGGCAAAAAAGAAATCGGTAACAGTACTGAAAACAAGTAAGCAAAAATAAAATCCGCTTGATTTGTAATAAAAATAAAAACTTGCTACCAAAAGTAGTGCATTGCGAGCCACGATACTTTTACGTAGGAGGCTATAAAGTACCATTACCACGAAGAAAAATCCCCAAAAGAATGGTTGTAAGAAATCTAATGGGGCATTTTCTTGAAAAGCGAATATGTTAAAAATATCAAAATTCAAGGGTTTTTAAATGAAAATATACTCATTATTTGCGGGCATTTCGCTTTGCGAAATGCCCGCAAATATAAAAAAACATTCAGGCAATTTTGTGCATATCGAGAGCAATTCCGATAATTTTATTTTTTTTGTCTAAAATCGGACTGGCAGTAAATTCGTACAAATCATCTAAGAAAATAACAGCTTCTTTGAGTTTCTCACCTGCCAAAACTTTATCAAACAGCAATTTGTAGGTTTCCCACTCCGAAGGTGAAAAGATTTTCTCGATGCTTTCGTTGATTTGAATGCTATATTTTTTCTTTTCCGAAAGTATTTTAGCAAGTGCGTCATTGAATACCACGAAATTATATTTGGTATCGAGAGCGAAAATAAGGTCATCGAGGTTATTGATTAAACCTCTTAGGTCGGCTTCTTTTTCTTCCATTTCGCGTTGTATGCGTAAGAGTTCCTCTTGGTTCTTTTTGATTTCGGTGATGTCTTTGGCAAAGACGGTAACGCCTTGTACGTTGTCGCTATCATCTAAAATGGGGTTATATGTTACCAAAAGGGCAATTTCTTCTCCCTTTGAGCCTACATAATATTCTTCCATACGTACTTTTTCGCCGTTTAAGGCACGGTCGTAGGGGTCTTTGAGTTTGTTGTAACTTCTTTCGGGGAAGGTATCAAGAATATTTGTTCCGATATCCACTTCTCTGCCCATTTGCCTGAAGACGGTTTTTAGGTTATCGTTAATAATGGTAACGAAATAGTTTTTATCAATGGAGAGGATACGCTCGTCGGTGTTGTTGATAAGTGCCGTGAGGTTTTCTTGTTGTTGTTTGGTTCTTTTTTGTACTTCTTGGATTTGTCTTTCAGTTTCTTTTTTCTGAGTGATGTCTTCGGCAATCATTAGAATTTTGATAGTGTTTCCGTTGAGGTCAAAAATGGGGTTAAAGCTACCGTTGAGCCAAATTGTATCGCCTACACTATTTTTGAATTCATATTCGCCTGCTTCTACTTTTCCACCTTTGAGCTGTCGCCACATTATTTTGTAATCATCACTTTGGGATTCTTCAAGTTGTAGGAGTGTGTTGTAGTGTTTGGTAATTAGGTCTTTGGCTGTATAGCCAAAGAGTTCTAAGGCATTTTTGTTGGCATTGATGATGTAGCCTTGCAGGTCAAACTCTATCACGATGGAAGAACGTCTGAGAGCCTCTATTTGTCCTTGATAATCAAGCACTTGTTTTTTCTCTTCGGTAACATCGAAAGCTAAACAAATTACTTTGTAGAAATCGCGTGTATATCCTTCTTCATCATCTTTTTTGGTAGCGATAGGCACATAAGTAGCTCGTATCCAGATTTCTGTTCCGTCTTTGGCAACTCTTTTGTATTCGCCTACTTGGGTTTTTCCTGCTCGAAGGCTATCCCAAAATTTCAGGTACTCTTCGCTGTAAGAGCTTTGGGTATCTAAGAAAATTCGGTGATTTTTACCTTTGATTTCAGCAAGTTTGTATTTTAGTTTGGCAAGAAACTGTTCATTGGCGTTGATAAGCCTGCCTTCCATATCGTATTCAGCCTCGAGCAAAGTAGTAGCAATGGCATAAGATTGGGCTTTGAGCGTAGTTTCACTTTTACGCATTTCGGCTTGTGCCGATTCGAGTTGCAAGATACTTTGTTTGGTTTTTTCTTCTTGCTCTTTGATTTGCTCTGTAATGCGTTTTTGTTCTTCCAAGAGCAAGCGGGTACGTTCATTTATTTTTACATTGGAGATGGTAGAGGCAATATTGTTTGATAGACGTTCGATGAATTCTATTTTATATTTTTCAAAAGTTTTGAAAGAAGCTAACTCTATAATTCCGACAAGTTTTTCGTTGAGTTTAAGCGGAACAACCAAAACGCTTCGTGGATTAGCTCCCCCTAAGCCAGAGGTAATATCGGCATAGTTTTCGGGTACATCATCAAGATAAACCGTTTCTTTATCAATAAGCACTTGTCCGATAACGCCTTCGTGTGGGTAGATTTTTAGATTCAAGAATTTTTGTTTATTGAAAGCATAAGCGGCTACCAGTTCAGCAAAGGGTTGTTCCTCACTCTCCTCGTCAATGATATAAATACCTCCTTGTTCTATTCCTACATAATGAATTAGCTCGACGATAATACTATAAGCTAATTTTTTCAGGTCGTCATTGTTTTGGCGTAAAACTTCAACGAATTTGGTAAGTCCTGTATTGCTCCATTCGCGATTTCGTTCGCTTTCGGCAACGTTAATCATTCGGTCTCGCATATTGAGCAAAGCTCCTGCGAGAGTTTCTTTATCTACTTCATTAGGATTTACGCCCTTGTATTGGGCTTGCAAATTGCCACTACCGATGTCTTGAATAAAGGCTGTTGCATTTTCTAAGTTTTCAACCATTTTATTGATAGCCTTGATAACAGAACCTACTTCATTATTAAATTCATAAGTAATAGGTTTGCTACTGACACCTTCGGCAATTTCTTCGGCAGCATAAGCAATCAGGTTAAGCGGTTTGAGTACTACATCTTTAATTACAAAAAATGCTCCCACGATAGCTCCTACGTTGAGCAGAGTAAGTATAAGAATGATTGCATCTGCGTTTCTACGTTTTTTATCCAAAATAGCCAAGTATTCTCGTACCAACTGCTCGTTGAGCAAGAGCATTTCGGAAGATTTACTACGCAAATAATTGATAGCACTCACTATGCGGGGGTTAGTAATTTGTTTTTCTTCGGCTTCTATATTAGCGAGTTTCTCTAAATCGATGTCTAATTTTATAGCACTCTTTTTTTCGTCTTGGGTTCTTATAGTAACTTTGATAGGCTCGGCAACAACTACGCTGGCGGAGTCCTGATAGCTTTTCCATAATTTTTCAACACGTTTGATGGTAGGCAGGATTTCGGCATCGGCTTTGTTTTGTATAGTTACTTCTTGTCTATCAACCATAATAGTACCTCCATCGCGTAAGGCACGCAAGATACGGGCGTGTTCGGTAATATGCTCACGTAAAATCGTCTTCATATTTTCGTTTCCTTCGGCAACTTTTTGGGCATCAATCACGATGAGTTGGGAGAGTGTGCGATTTTTCCCTGCGATATTTACAAGATACTGCCCTTGTTCAATCGCATTGAAAAAGTAACTTGTAAGGACATAATTGAGTAACAGAATTATCAGGAAAACTCCCAACAACAAAAATAAACTATTTCTGATGATAGGATTTTGTTGCTTACCTGTCATTGTTTTGCAAATTTGGGTTCTTTGGTTTCCAAAAATTTCTCTATGCTCATATTGAGCCAATGTAAGGCGTTTAGCCCTAATAGTTTTTCTTTGGTAGCAGGCGAAATATTACTCATTGAGTCAATCAGTTTTCCTGGTTCAAGTTCGCCTAAGGGAAAAGGATAATCTGTTCCCAAAGCGATTTTATCTTCGCCAATTACTTGTAGTAACAATTGTAAGGCGTGGGGGTCGTGTACGAGTGAATCTACATAAAATCTGCCCAAGTATTCTCGTGGATGCACGTTATTATCAATAGCACACAAATCGGGGCGAACCTCGAAGCCGTGAGCTATTCTTCCAATCGTTGCAGGGAATGAACCTCCTCCGTGTGCAAAAGCTACTCGCAATGTAGGAAGTTTCTCAAAAATTCCACCAAAAATCATTGAGCAAATAGCCAAAGAACTTTCAGCAGGCATACCTACCAGCCATGGTAACCAGTATTTAGGCATTCGTTCTTTGCCCATCATATCCCAAGGATGCACAAAAATAGCGGCACCGAGTTCTTCGGCGGCTTGAAAAAATGGGAATAAAACTTCATCAGATAAATTCCAATCATTGATATGCGAACCAATTTGTACGCCTGCCAAACCTATTTTCATACAACGTTCAAGCTCCTGAATGGCTAAGCGTGGTTCTTGCAGTGGCACCGTGCCTAAACCTACAAATCTTTTAGGAAATCTATGTACCAGTTCTGCAATATGGTCGTTGAGAAACATTGAAAGGTCTAAGGCATCGAAAGCACTCGCCCAATAGCTAAACATTACGGGGATAGTAGAAAGCACCTGTACATCTACTTTGTGTATATCGCATTCACGTAAGCGAACCTCCGGGTCCCAGCAATTTGCATAAATTTCTCTAAAAAATTTACCATCAATCATCATTCTTGCACAGCCAGGTCTGTGGTGGTCTAAATTCACAAAACCTGTGTAGCCATATTTCTTTTTGAAATCGGGCAAATGCTCGGGAATGATATGCGTGTGAATGTCTATTTTTAGGCACATACGTTTTGTTTGGCAATGCAAGAAGCCTTTTGCTCAAAAATAAAGATTTTTTTGATTTTTTTATGCTTTTTCACCAAAAAATATTGGTTTTTCTTTTAGATTTGCCGAAATTTTCGTATATGCACAGGTACAATTTTTTACCGCCTGCTATCTTGCTATTAGAAGACGGAAGCATATTTTGGGGATTTGCCATTGGCAAAATAGGCACAAGTACAGGCGAAATTTGCTTCAATACAGGAATGACAGGCTACCAAGAAATCTATACTGACCCTTCGTACTTCGGGCAAATTGTTGTCAATACTACGGCTCATATCGGCAACTACGGCGTAAAAAGCAACGAGCAAGAATCAGAAAAACCCAAAATTAGCGGAATGGTCTGTAATGCTTTTTCCAGCACGTACTCACGCCACCAAGCTAACGATAGCTTACAAAACTACTTATTTGCCAATGGTGTAGTTGCAATGGCAGGAGTAGATACGCGTTCCTTAGTGCAACATATTCGTAGTAAAGGAGCAATGAATGCTGTCATCTCTTCGGAAAATTTAGATTTAGATTTTTTGCAACAAAAACTGCAAAGCACCCCCTCAATGAAAGGCTTAGAACTTTCCTCGCAGGTTAGCACTACCCAAATTTATTCTTACGGTAATGCAAATGCTCTTTACAAAGTAGCTGTTTTAGATTTGGGGGTGAAAAAAAATATTTTACGCTGTTTGGCAGATAGAGATGTGTATATGCAAGTATTTCCTGCCAAAACAAGTTTTTCGGAAATGCAGCAATTCAATCCTGATGGGTATTTTATCTCAAATGGACCCGGCGACCCCGCCGCTATGCCTTACGCTATTGAGACTACCAAAGAGATTTTAAACAGCCAAAAACCGCTATTTGGAATTTGTCTGGGACATCAAATTTTGGCTTTGGCAAGTGGTATAGGTACGCACAAGATGCACAACGGACATCGTGGGTTAAACCACCCCGTAAAAAATCTGCTCACAGGGAGAAGTGAAATTACTTCACAAAACCATGGCTTTGGTATCAATAAAGAAGACTTAGCACAATCAGATAACGTAAAGGTTACGCATGTCAATCTTAACGATGGGAGCATCGAGGGTATCTGCCGAACCGATTGCCCTGCTTTTTCAGTTCAATATCACCCCGAAGCCTCGCCTGGTACGCACGACTCGCATTATCTTTTCGATGAATTTGTAAATCTTTTAAAAAAACACACTCAACAAACCTATCATAACAATGACACACCTTTTAGCTAATAAAGTTGCCCTCATTACAGGTGCCTCAAAAGGCATAGGCAAAGCCATTGCCGAAAAATTTGCCGAACAAGGGGCAAAAGTTGCCTTCACTTATTTATCGAGCATTGAAAAAGGACAAGCATTAGAAGAAGCTCTCAAAGCAAAAGGCGTAGCAGCCAAAGGATACCGTTCCGATGCTTCTGATTACAAACAAGCCGAAGAACTTGTCAATCAAGTTTTACAAGATTTCGGACAAATTGATATTCTCGTCAATAATGCAGGCATTACCAAAGATGGCTTACTGATGCGAATGACCGAAGAACAATGGGATAGTGTTATCAATATCAACCTGAAATCTGTCTTTAATCTTACCAAAGCTGTGATTCGCCCCATGATGAAGGCAAAAAGTGGTTCAATTATCAATATCACTTCGGTAGTAGGTATCAGAGGGAATGCAGGGCAAGCCAATTATGCCTCTTCTAAAGCAGGGATTATCGGTTTTACTAAATCGGTAGCGTTGGAATTAGGTTCAAGAAATATTCGTTCTAATGCGATTGCACCTGGTTTCATAGAAACCGAAATGACACACGAACTTGCCAATAAAGAGGAATGGTTGAACCAAATCCCCTTGAAAAGAGGCGGACAAGCCGAAGAGGTCGCTAATGCCTGCGTATTTTTAGCTTCCGATATGGCTTCGTACATTACAGGACAAGTGCTGCAAGTAGATGGCGGAATGCTGACATAGAAAATTTTACACTCAATCAAAAGTGGTTTTGTGTTTTTCTGTACGTTTCGGCAGTTCGGCAAGCTCACTGACCTCTTCGCTCAACGTACAGAAAAATGCAAAACCTTTATCTTGGGGCATAAACACCCTTTGGTTGGTTTTATACCAACATTCGCATAGGTTCTTCGAGGTTAGCTTTGAGGGTTTTCAGAAATTCGGCTCCTGTCGCTCCATCAACAACGCGATGGTCGCAGGTGAGTGTAACTTTCATAATATTGGCAACTTTCATTTCTCCTTTTTCTACAATGACGGTTTCTTTAATTCCTCCCACTGCCAAAATACACGCATCAGGTGGATTGATAATAGCCGTAAATTCATCAATGCCGTACATTCCAAGATTGCTGATAGTAAAGGTACTACCTTCCCAGTCTTTGGGTTGGAGTTTTTTATCTTTGGCTTTTTGATTAAAATCTTTTACCTCGGTGGCAATTTGCGAAAGCGACTTCATATCGGCATTACGGATTACAGGCACTAAAAGTCCATCTTCTACTGCCATAGCAACACCGATATTTACGTGATGATTTACTCTGATTTTATCACCAAGCCACGAAGAATTTACTTTTGGGTGTTGTTTGAGAGCCATTGCCGTAGCTTTGATTACAATATCGTTGAAAGAAATTTTTACGGGCGAAAGTTCATTCATTCGGCTGCGGGCTTGCATAGCCTTATCCATTTGGATTTCTATGGTCAGATAAAATTCAGGAGCAGAAAACTTGCTTTCCGAAAGCCTATGGGCAATGGTTTTACGCATTTGCGTAACAGGGATTTCTTCATAATTTTCTAAGAAATTAGTAGAAATCGTGCTTTTGGTTTCGCTAGCTTTGGTTTCTGTGGTAGGTGTATCAACTTTTTGAGAGATTGAGGCAGGTTTGTAGTTTTCTATATCGGTTTTGGTAATTCTACCGCCGTCGCCTGTTCCTTTTACGAGCGAAAGGTCAATTCCCAAATCGCGAGCCATTTTACGAGCAAGTGGCGAGGCTTTTATTCTGCCATTGGCATCAGAACTTGCCACTGGGGTAGTGCTAAGATTACTTGAACTTGCAGGTGTAGTAGTTTGTGAGGCAGTTTGTTGTACGGTTTCTCCCTGATTAGCTTTTAGGAGAGTTTGCCAGTCGGCATCGGGTTCGCCAATGATGTAGAGAATTTCATCTACGGCAATTTTATTGCCTGCTTCTACGCCTAAGTACAAAATAGTACCTTTCTCGTAGGCTTCGAGTTCCATTACGGCTTTATCGGTTTCGATTTCAGCTAAAATATCGCCGGGTTTTACGCTATCGCCTACTTTTTTGTGCCAAGCTACTACCACGCCTTCGGTCATTGTGTCTCTCATTTTAGGCATTCTTTCAATCTTAGCTTTAATCTCAGAAACATCAATAGTTGCTGTAGCCGAAGCCACCGAAGAACTTGTAGCCGCAGGGGTTACAGGCTGACTTGCAGGAGTTGTTGTTGTAGCTGGCTTGCCCGAGAGTAAATGTTGAAAATCTTCGCCAGGTTTGCCTACGATATACAAAGTGCCATCAACAGGTACGGCTTGTCCCGCTTCTGCACCGATATACAAGATTGTGCCACTTTCGTAAGCCTCCAAGTCCATAGTAGCTTTATCAGTTTCTACTTCTGCTACAATATCACCAGCTTTAATCGTATCGCCTACTTTTTTATGCCAAACGGCAATGACGCCTTCGGTCATTGTATCACTCATTTTGGGCATTTGAATAATTTGAGCCATATCATTGCGTAGTTTAGTTGCCTTAGAGAATGGAAGGCAAGATAAAATAATTTTTTTCAGATTGCAACGAGTTTTAGTATTTATTTGTATGTGTCAGGATTAGGTTCTATTTACTTTTGCTTGGCACTTCGCTAAAAGTCTTTCTATTTTAATAAAATTTTATGTATAATATTACAATGATGCGTGCATACCAATTAGTATTTGTTTTAGGACTATTTTGATAAAATTTACGTAAGTTATAAAGCTAAAAAACTGACAGATAATTATTTACGATAAAAACTTAGTGTAATTGAAAAAAAGAGTAAATTTGAGATGTACTTTTCAAATATTAAATCTTATGAGTCAATTACATCTAAGTCCGTCAAAATTAGTAGAAATTTTTGTATCTGTGGATGATTTTTTGATTGAATTGCATCCCAAACTTCAAAGACACCTT
>Ga0308394_1000459_pt1 | contig 22161 bp, 28 predicted proteins | sample Hotspr2Sampleme2_FD_202366 | JGI IMG/M metagenome (GOLD analysis project Ga0308394, IMG submission 202366) | Hot spring phototrophic mat microbial communities from Mushroom Spring, Yellowstone National Park, Wyoming, United States - 20050701_me2 ...
TCTCAGCCACGTCTTCACGTCACTTACAGGGAGGTTCCAGCAGAGCCCGGGGCTGGGGCGGTCCTGGCAGAAGGAGCCGTTAAAGCATCCAGTAATAGCAGTGATGGGCCAGCCCTGGCCGTCAATGCAGCGGCCCCCTGCGGGAGCTGCACATGGAGCAGCAAGCGTTCCTAGAAAACTTGAGAAACTGGTAGTGTGAAACACATCAGTCGCCAGGGAAAAACACTTCTCCAGGGAAAAACACTTCTTTACCCTTTTATATACACCAAACGGCATGCTATCCTCCTTTGCTTTCAGTGAAGACAAAGCAAAATTGTGGACTGTTCCAGGCTAAAATTGCACGCAAAAAATTGCAATCCGCTGTAATGGGGGTGATCCTTCACCTCTGTGCGGTGTTGCTGGGCCATAGTCTCCCGATCTTCGTGCTCCCGCCACATCCCCTAACCCCCTTTTTCACCGGTCTTCACGCTTTGGCTATCCGCACTCTTGGCAGTCGGGTAGGGGTTGTGTCCCACCTTGATGCGCGTTTTCTCCCGCAGGGTGGTGTGCAGTCGCTCAGGAAGCCCACTTTTTCGCCACAGCCCAAAGTAGTCGCTTTCCAGTGGGGCAGGCCACTGAGCATCATGCGTCAAGGGCAGTCAGAGCGGGTGATGAGCCTGGGGATGGCCATGGCCCTGGCCCTTTTGGTCTACGCCCTGGGGGAATGGGAGCTCAGGCGAAAGCTCTTGGAGAACCAGGCCAGCCTGCCGGACCAGAAGGGTAAGCCTACCCAAAGACCCACCCTGCGCTGGGTGTTTCAACTCTTTATGTGGGTTCGCCTGGTGGTGCTGGAGGGTAGGCCCCGGGTCCTCAACCTGGCCCCCCATCACGAGACCGCGGTGCGCCTACTGGGGGCACAGCGATATTACCTCCTGGAGTGAGGGGGGTGCGGAATGTCGGCTCTACGTCCACAAGGCCAAGAAGGACTCGGTGCGCTACGTGCCCTTGTTGCCTGCGCTGGCCCAGGAGCTGCGCCTGCACCTGGGGGGGCGTACCCGGGGCTACCTCTTCGAGAGCAACCGGCATGAGCGCTACTCGCCCCGGGCCATCCAGAAGCTCATCCGGCGGGCCGCGCAGGAGGCGGGCCTCGAGAAGCGGGTCTACCCCCACCTGCTCAGGCACTCGGTGGCGCAGATCCTCCTCGACCGGGGGATGCCCCTGGAGCAGCTACAGAAGTTCCTGGGGCATAAAGACCTCAGGATCACCCAGATCTACGCCGAGAGTTCGCTGGAGCAGGTGAGAGAAAGCTACCGCCGGGTGTTCATAGGGGATTAATTCTGTCCCTTTCCAAGGATGATTGTTCGAATATTAGCCTCATCCCCGCGTTCTCCCACCAATAAGTGGGTTTCCTCCGCCATGCGATCCCAATCGGGGTTGTAGCTTTCATTGCCAGGTATTCTGGAAGCTGGGGTCGGAGTAAGCATATAACCGTCCAGCTTAATCCTGGCCTCTTGGAACTCACGCCGCGCGCTGAGTTGGGGCAGCAGTCGGGTAAATACCTCGAGCTTGGGGTGATTTTCGATGTCCTCTCGCTCCATGCCGTGGGGCTCTACAAACACTACACGCCAGCCGCCAGTCTGCTCATGCTCAATCCAGAGGATAAAGTCAGGGTAGAAGCCAGTTTTATTGTGGAAACCCAAACCCTTTTTTGAAGCATTTCGCATTAGGTAGAGCTTGAGTGATGCAAACTCGGCCTCAGCATAGTGGACTTGCCAGAAGCGTTGCAGGGACTGAATAAAGTTGTGTTCGCTTTCTTCCAGAGGGGCCGGTTTGACCTGCACACCTTTGGGCAAAGAGGTATTTTTCGTCTCGTAGACTAGCGGCTGATACACTGCCTCGAGCTTTATGTTTGGGTCAATATACAGGCGCGGTATAGGCGCGGCCTGCTCGCTCTGCCAAAGCTTCAGATTATCAGCCAGAGCTTTGATCTCGGCCAGTATGATGGGCGAGCTTGCGGGAACCGTTACCTCGTATTGAGTCTCGAGGTCCTCCTGTTGTAGTTTACCAGGCAGAATTTCTCTAGCCTGGGCATCGTTGAGCTCGCGCCTATAGTATTCGCTCAGGTATTTGCGAAGGATGGCCAGCACGGCTTGTTCGAGGGCTTTGGGACTCGCTAAGTCACTCTCGGAAGCAACCAGGCTGTACCAGCCCTGCTGCAAGACCTGCTGTAACTTTTTAGTGGAAAAGCTCAGATTGCCAATGCGCTCGGCCCTGGCGTAGATCAGCAGTTTCTGCCGCAAACTCACCCAGTCCAGCATGGCTAAATGCTTGGGCTCCAAGGGTCGGCGCTGGCCTGCGGTCTGGCTTACCAGCTCCTGGTTTTCCAGCACGCTGATCCTGGCTGCCAAAGTGACGCTGGGCTTAGTGATGTTATCAGGTTCAAAAACCAGGGTGCGCGACTCAAAGCCGAAATTCTCAGGCAGCCGGGGCAGGGGTAGGGGTTTGGCGAGTGCCGATTGGTTGACTTGGAGTTCTAAATGTATCCGCTCCAGGTTGATTTTCTCAGATTGGATGGTTTCCAGAAAACGCTTTATGTAATTGGCGTTGAGACCCAGCACGTACAGGGTCTCCAGTCGTTTAACCTCATGCTTCCCTGAGCGCTTGAGCGAGTGGTTCTGCCCCAACAGCCGCACCCCCCGGCCAAAGAGCTGAATAATGAGGGGCCCCTGGTTCTTACCGATGTTGAGCAGGGTCATGGTAGAAACCCGCCAGCTACTCCAGCCCTCTACGAACTTTCTGGAGCCTATGAGCACCTGAATGGGGCTGTTGGGCTGGTTGATCTGCTGAAAGAGGCTGTAACCATAAAGCGGGTTTTCCCCTACGGCCAGCTTCAGATTCTGCTCAAGCTGCTTCTTGAAACCCGCGGTGTCCCCGATGTTGATGACCCCGAAGTACTCTCTGGCTCCTGAAGTCTTCAGGCCAATCTCGCCCTGAGCGGGCATCAGGTGAAGCTCCAGGGCTCCGCGCCCTAGCATCACCGTCTCCAGCACCTCGTAGTAGAGCTGGCGCGGAGCCTGCGTTTGTAGCTCGGTCAGATGGGCTGCAAAAGGGTTGGAGTTGCCGATGAACTCTCCGCTGGTCACTGCACCCGCCATCAAGCCCTGGGCCCACTGAGGATCGTCCGTCAAGCGCTTGAGGAAGCGCACCACCTTGGCCACGTCGGCTAAGGTCTCGGCGTCTTCCTCTAACTCGCCCTCCTTGCCCTTGCTGCTCTTGATGACGGTGTGGCCCACGAACGTCCAAAGCGGCTTTTCCAAGTTGTACTCGCGGGCCCGGTTCCCCAGGCTCAGGTAATGCCTTAGCTGCACGTAGTAGAGGAGCAAGCCCCCCATTAACGCGGCTTCCTCCTCAGCGGTGGGGTTGAGGTCACCAGGGTTGGCTTCTATAGACTGAAAATCCTTGCCATACTGATCCTGGTAGAAGTAGCGGTACTGGTAGTCGGCAAGAATCCGCTTGCCGTACTCCCTTAACATCTCTCCACTCTTCAAGACCTGGGCAAAGGTAGCGCTGTACTCCAGGAGCATTCCCTTTTCGCTCAACCACTCACGGATTTGACGCCAGCCCTTGTCCAGGGAGGCGGTGCCCTTATGACCCTCATCGGCAAAGACCAGGTTGGCCTGTCCCAGGATGGGGTAGTAGAGCCCTTCAGTCTCTGTCTCGTCCTTAGCGCGTTTGTCGCGGAGCTTGGGCATATCCACCACCAGCACCGTACCGGGTAACACGCTGCTGGGGTTGTGCTTGACCTCGGTCAGGTAACGAGCCGGGATGCCGCTTCTTTCAAGATCTTGGCGGTGTTGTTCGGCCAAACCCGCGTTAGGAGTTAGCAAGAGGATGTTCCCAAACCCAGCCTCGGTGGTCAGGGCCTCTTTTTTGCTTCCGGCTTTAAAGTAGTGCAACAGCTGCCAGTAATGCACATGAAGGAGCAGGGTTTTACCTGCACCTGTGGCCAGGTAAAAGGCCAGGCGGCGCAAATCGGGCAGTGTGAACTGAGCGCGGTGTAGATCCGCAGCCTGAAATTCATTGAGCTCATCCACGTATTTCTCAGGATCGCCCGTCAGCTGATCCAAGTGGTACTCCGAGGCTAGAAGAGCAATATACTGGAAATACTTAAACCCCGCGAACTCTTTGCGACGGCGGGCCAGGCGGCTCTCGTACTCGCGCAGGTTGGCGTCATAGAGGGGGAGCCGCTGGGCCAAATCCGGGGTGGCCATGCCCAAGGCCGCGTTGAAGAACACCGTTTGCGCCCCGGTGGCCTGGGTGTCCTCCAGGGCCTGCCAGCTCCGCAATTCGTTGATGTTGCTAACCCGCAACTTGCTCAGGAAAAAGCGAGCCAGCACCAGATGAGCATCCAGGCTCACTTGGATCCCTCCATCATGGCGTCCAGAAGTACCTCTTCTAGCGCTTCAAAGGCAGCTATCGGGGGTGCATTGAGGATCACCCGGTGGCCGGGAAAAGTCTGTTCCAGCCAGACCCGCTCCGCATGCAAGTCAAGGTCGGGCTTGCGCTCGCGCAAGATCAGAGCAACCGGTTGTGCCTCATCGAGCGAGATAGCGTACATGATCCTGTAGAGATGCCCGTTCGCTTCCATCTCCGCATACTTGCGGATTCTGAGCCCCAGCCAAAGCGCAGCTGTTTCCAGCCAATCCACTTCCTCTTCCCGGTAGCCTCCCTTCTCGGGCCGCTTGATCCGGATGGCTGCAGGATAGTGCCATTCGGTAAGAGCCTCTCCATTCAGCATGGGTCGTAGCAGCGTGGGATTCCCGTCTTGTACGACCTCGGCGAAGTAGGAGAGGAGATAGGCATTCTCACGGGTCAAGAACTCATGGGGCCGCTCCACCGCGCTCAGGTTTTCGGCATAGGCTGTCTCGCGCGGGGAAGGCTCGGTTTGTAGGTTGAACAGGGCGTCCTCGTAGCTCTCCAAGCGCAACACCTTGACCAGGCGGGGTGAGCGTTCCATCCACTGGAGTAGGGGGCTCTCCACATCTACCATAGGCTCGGTTTTAGGCTTGCCCCCTGACCAGGTGGGGGCATACATCACCTTCTGCACCCGCTTTAGCAGCAAGCTGTCGAAGTGGTCGCCCATCTCTACCAGGATGAACCTGCGTCGGCCTCCGTCCTCCCGGTTGAGTCGGATGACCCCGTGGGCAGTGGTGCCGGACCCTGCAAAATAGTCCAGCACCCAGCCTTCCTGGGGAACCGTCTGCTGGAGTAGGCGCAACATTAGGCTGGTAGGCTTGGGCGCGAAGAACACCCCGGAGCGCCCAAAGAGGGCCGAGGTCTCCTTCTCGCCATCGCTGTAGTCCACGATGACGCTCTTGCCCACGTTGGTCTCCACCTCGTGGAGAAAGCGCTTGATCCGGGGCACCTTGCGCTCGTCCTTGCCCCAGACGATGCGCCCATCTGCGTCCAGCTCTTTGAAGGAGCGGCCCTCCCCCTCATCTCTGGCCTCATAGGGGCAGTTCCAGCCTCTCTTGGGATGGGGCACGGGCTTGCCCGTTTTGGGATGAAGGGGCCGGTAGAAGCGGTAGTTGGGGCTGTTGGGATCCCTTGTGCTGGGAGACTGTTTCCCTGCGGGCATGGAAATATCACCCTCCTGCCACACCCAGAGCGAGGCGCCCTCTTCCCGTGCCCTCTCCTCGGGAACGAGCTCCCCCTTCGCGTTCCGATACTCGGCGTATTTGTAAGGGTAAATGCCCTTCCAGGGGTCGTTTTTCTTCTCTTCTTTCCAGGAAAGCCCCTGGGCCTCCACCTGTTGGCGGTACTCGGCTTGGTGTCGTTGGTAGAGTTCACGTAGAGACTTTTCCACCTCGGATATGGGCGGGTAGTCAGGGTTCAACTCCTGAACAAGGGCCATCACCTCCTCATAGCCGGGCTTGGGCTCGCGAAACATCTTAGGATCAGCGGCCACATTAGGCAAATGCTTCGCCCAGACCAGAATGTACTCGTGGTTGGTGGAGTAAGTGGGCACCTGGCTGTTGGTGGTGTTCATCACCCAGATGAGTTCTTCCACCCGGTTCCAACGACCAAAGGTGTCCTGTAGCACGTGCTCTACGACAGTGCGCTCCTCGAGGTCAATGCTTACCAGCATCACCCCGTCTTTTCTCAGGAAGTCGCGAGCGGGGCGCACCCGTCCTTCCATGAGCGTAGCGAAGGTGGCGTGCTTAAAGCCATTCTTATAGGGGATTTCCGAGGACTTCGTATTGTAAGGGGGATCGATGTAGACCACCTTGACCTGCTCACGCCAGCGGGCTTCCAGGGTACGGAGGGCGCCATAGTTTTCCGCGTGTACCAGGATCCCGTCAGTAGCCTCGTCCAGATCCCAGTGCTCGCTCAGGGCCGCCAGCAGCTTCCGGGCAAAGCCGGGGTTGAAGTTGCCGGTAAAGACCGGCAGGGAGGGGTGGGTCTCAAGGATTTGCTGGTTGATCTCGGTGAGGCCCATATCCTCCTGCCAGCACCGGATTTGCGCCTCGTTGGCCAGGATCTCCGGCCACAGGCTCTTGGGGACGTAGCGAATGGGCACGATGTAGTCCGTGCGGTAGACCAGACGCTTTTTCTCGAAAAGCTGGGTTTGGATGCGCTCGAGCTGGCCCAGGAAGCGGATCAGATCCTGGGTGATCCCCCTGAAGGCTTTGAGGGTGGCCAGGCGGCGACGCAACAGGTGGTCGTCCTCCAACTCGGCCTGGCGCAGGGCCTGCGATTTGGTAAAGTAGTCCAGCTCGGCCTGAAGGAAGTCCTCGAGGTGGGGGTGGATGAAGAAGTCTTTGCTGCCCAGGGCACTATAGTGGCGGGCCCGACGGTGAAGCAGGCTTTTGCCGTTTTCGCCGGTGTTCTCCAAGGCCGCCCGAAGGTCGGGGTCGGGGATGCTGGCCAGCACGGCGGGTAAGGTGGTCTCGAGGATCTTCTCCTGATTGGCGGGGTCGCCTTCCCTCTTGCTTCGGTAGTCAAAGGGGATGGTCAGGGTATGGCCCTCGAGCTTTACCTCAGGCTTGGGGAAGAAGTAGCGGGAAGCCCGGTTGTTATCCCTGACGGCTTCTACATGGGCCAGGACGAACTGCACCGTAAAGGTTTGGGGCTCGAGGCCCTGGGTTTCTACCCTGAAGCTGTAGTTTTTCAGGTAGGTGTCGCTCTTGGTATAGTGCATCCCACGGGTAGGCCAGTGGAAGTACACATCCTCACCACGGTAGACCGCACCGGGGAAGTCCTGGGGTAGCGGCGCTAAGCCGCGATCCCCGTATGACTCAATGGTATAACCCTCACCGTAAGAAAAGCGCGGCTGGGGGATGAAGTCACCCTCGTCGTAGTAACGGCGAAAAAAATCATGAACGAGCAGGAGCACGTCGTTGACCTGGTTCTCTGCGAGTACCTGTTCGCCTAGGATGCTACGAATCTGGCGAATCCGATCAATCAGGTTACCAATCTGCCCACCGGCCTGGGCCAGGGTATCGGCAATGGGGGTCAGGGTACCGTCAGGCTCAATGGCATTGGGTGTCAGTTGCCTGAGCTTATCCGTCGCTGCTTTGAGCTCAGCCTCGAGATCAGCTTTGGCCTGCTGGCTCAAGGCATGGATGTGGTTATACAAGCGCTCAGGTAGTTCTTTGGCAAAGTAGTCCTCGATAGCTCTACGGCGCTGTTTCAGCAGCCGGTAGAGGCCAAAATCAAGGTCGGCCAGGTCAAGCTGGAATAGCTCGCTCAGCAACACGCGGAACTTCTGATAGCCCTCGAGGTGTTCCAAAGGATGTGCCATATGTCACATCAATCATAACGAGCAAAAGACCCCGGTTGCTGCAGCTGAATTTGGCAGAGCAGCAATCCTGGACGCTTCTTCGGGATTTCTTGCCTCCTTTTATGTAGTCAAGTCCGTGCAGGTGGCGAGAGCATCACTACAGGCTTGGGGTTCCTGCCTATCTAGGAATTCCTCTCTCTTTGGGGCTAAGCGGATCACCATAGCCCAGTACACCCCAAATCCTGACGTACCCGTGCCATTTCGCCGGCAGGTAGGCGGGCTTCCAGTTCATTCTCCCAGCGAGACAGCCAGCCGCACAGCACATCAGGCGGGCAAATCGCTCGGCGATGGAGCTCGAGCACCGCCCAGAGGCTGCCGTGAACGGCAACTTGGTTCTCCGCACAAGCCCTGCGCAAGCGCCCATCGTTGGAGAGGAGCGTATGGCCGTTGGTGAGGGAGTAATGGAGGCACAGGGCATCGGCCAGCGACAACCCTGCCTTCTTCAGGGCTTTCGCCGCCGGAAGCCATGTCTCCTGAACCTGTACAACCCGCACACCCAACGCGCTGACCTGAGGCTCGGACAGGTCATCCACCTCGGCCAGCACGACATCAAGCACCTCGAGGGTTCCCAGCTTCACCAAAGCGTCCAGGCCTCCGACCTTAGTGAAGTCAATAAGGATGTTGGCGTCGGAGAGCAGGTTCATTCGGGGCTGCTAGAGGGCACTTGCGCCGTTCGACGACCAGAGGGCGGCTCGCCTGCGGATATGCTCAATCGGAACCCCTAGCACTTCCGCGGCTCGAGAGGCGCTCACGACGCCGAGAGAGAGAGCCTGGAACACCAAGCGCTCGAGCCGGGACTTGGGCAGTGCCTGGCTCTGATCGTCCCCCCGGTCTGGGTGGTAGAACTCGCGCCGCAGCTCGAGCGGTTCCTGATCCTTGCCAAATCGCTTGTTCAGCACACCGATCTGCTGGCCGCATTGCTTATGGGCAATGATGCCGACCTGCTCGGCACGGATCAGGACGGTTCGCATGCTGACGCTGTAGCGCAGCTTGAGATCAAGTAGCATGGCTTCGGGAATCCAGCGGTTGCGGAAGGCGTGGAGTTCCCGCTCGAGCACTTCACGCGGCAGCAGCACCGCCCCGGCCAGGTGGTTAGCGAGCTTCTCCCTCGGCCCCGAAGCCACAGCCCTTTCGGGGTGCAGGAAGTCCTGGCGATGGCAGATGAGGTGGGCCAACTCGTGCAGAGCGGTGAAGAACTGCCGCTCGACCGGGTGCTTTTCGTTGATGACGATGACCGCCCCCAGCGACTCGGTGTAGGCCGAGAACCCGCTCACGTGGGCTGGCAGTGGGGTGAGGAGAACCTTCAGCCCGCGATCCTCGAGCCGAGCGATCACGTCCCCCAAGGGGGCGTGTTCCACCCCGAGGAAGTCCCGCACCTCACCCGCGTAGCGCTCCACCGCATGTGGGTCGTAAACCTCTACCGGCATTTGGGGTGGCGACACAGCGACCTCACCGAGCTCCCGCTCGATCTCGGCATAAGCCAGCGCCCGCTTGAGCACCAGGGCCCGGATGGCGGGGGTAAGAACCCCTGCTTGATCGGCCCTGAACAACAGGTTCGGCTCCTCCGCGTTTTGTTCAAAGAAAACCTCGAGCGGCACGCCCAGGGCCTGGGCGATGGCAGCCAACTGCCCAATGGAAGGCATGCGCTCCCCCTTCTCCCAGACCGCGATGGTCTGCCGGGTCACCCCGACCCTGTTACCCAGATCGGTCTGGCTAAGCCCCTGCTGTTCGCGGAGTGGCTGAATGTAGCTGACGTTCACCATAGACATGACCTGCCCCTACTAACACCAAGAGACGGTCGGTAGTCACCGACCTACTCGCAGTAAAGATGCAGGGCGTGCGGGGGTCTCACTCGGACTGGGACAATGCCGATGCGGCCAAACTTTTGGCGATGTCGCTGGACTTCGGGTTGCTTAGCACCTCCGAGGCCAGGGAGGCGATCTTAGCGCTGGTCTTGCTGTTGTCACCAGTTTGCGCCAGAACGCTTGCGGCCAGAGATTTAGTCACCCGACCAGTCCGCCCATCATCCAATGCCTTTGCGGCCTTAGTCGCCATTGAAGGGCTGGTGCGCTTACCTGCCATAGGTCTTCACCTCTTTTCAAAGGATACGATGGATGTTAATTTATGTCAGTAATTTTTACTAAAAATTAGACCTTAAATGTTAACCACGGGTGCCTGGAGGATGACTATCCCCCCTTCCGCACGCTCTCCCCCTCCGCGTTGAGTCGGATGACCTCGGGCAGCGGCTTGCCCTCCGCGATGGCTTTAGGCAACCCCTTAAGGCGATTCAAAACTTTGAAGGGGATGTACTTGTGCTCGCCCTCCACAACCACCCGGGGGTAGGCGTAGAGCTCTCTGCCAATACCCCAAACGGTAGCGGCCCTCTTGAGCGCACCCGAAACCCCTCCCTTGAAAGGCTCTATATCCGTCGGTCCCGCGCCATCTTGCTTCTCCACCCACTCGCCGGTCTCGGGGTGCTTGATTGCAATAGCAGCGATAACCCCGTACTCGTTGCCCACCTGGGCCGGGGTATAGCGCACCTGCCAGCCAAAAGGCCCGAAGGCTAGATCAAGGCGTGTCATTACTGCTCTAGCGTCGGTATACGGAGCCAAACTGGTTTGCCCGTCCTTGCGAGAGGTGATCTTCCACTCGATCTCGTCAGCAGTAAGGGGTTTGGTTAGGATGGCTAAAGGGTCTAACTTTGTAACATGATCTGGCATATTTGCCTCCTTTCAAAAAAAGTGAGGGGGTGGCCGAAGCCACCCCCTGGTGCTCTTTTCCCTTCTCAGAAGGGGATGTATTCGATGACCCCCTCGAGCTCGCCCTCCTGAGCACACGCCAGGATCAACTCCAACGCGCGAAGGACTGCTCCAACGCTCGCCCCGCGCCGGATGAGCAGCAGTCCGGGCATGGGCTCCCCGGCCTCTATCCGCCGGGCCGCTTCCAGGCTCATGGCGGCCCTGTCCCTGGAGACCACCACCCGACCCTGCTCGGCGGCCCAGGCCAGCACCGCCTGATCGGGCGCGCCCGCAAGACCCACATCCACCACCCGCACCACGTCGAGGTCAGGAGAGAGACGAAGGAGGCCGCGCAGGATGGCGGCCTCCAGATTCTCGTCCAGCAGGAGCTTCATTCCCTGCGTTCCTCCAGGCGCTTACGCAGGTCGCTGGAGCGGTAACTCCGGGTCTTCTCTTCCGCTTCCCTGGCCCGCACCCCCTGCCGCTTTAGGTACGCTTCCACCTCCGCCGGGTGGCGCAGGACGTAAGCCAACACCGCGTAGAGGTCAGCCAGGGCCAGGCCCGGGTAGGCCAGGGCCATCTCCTCCGGGGAGTACCCCTGGCGGTAGAGGTCTACCAGGTCTTCCAGGAAGACCCGGCTACCCTCCACGTAGAGTTCGCCCGCCTCGTTCTCGGCCAGGGGCACCCGCTCGGTCAGTACCATGTTTCCAGTATACCCGCCGTTCATGCGGCGGCCTCATTGAGCGTCCAAACCAGCCCTTTCTTCTCCCCCCGCTCCAGCAGCACCGCCGCCAGCAGGTGCTTGCAGGTGTGGCCCTTGCTGTGGTCGGGGCAGGTGCAGGTCTCCTTCTCCAAATCCACCAGGTAGTTCTCGCTCCCCCGCACCACGTAGGTATGGGGCATCCCTTCCACCCGGTGTACCCGGCCTTCCAGCAGGATGGCCTCGGCCCGCTCGAGGCGGCTCAGAAAACCCTCGATCCGTTCGCGGATGTTTTTCATGGTTTCCTCCTCGGAAGAAGAAAGGGGGCGGCAACGCCCCCTGGTGCCTAGAAGTCTGTGGGCAGGTCGGGGCCCTCGAGGTCGCGCCATTCCAACTGCTCGCCGGGGCCGTCGGGTGGTTCGTCTGCGCTGATCCGGGCCAGGGCGTTGGCTGTCTCAGCGGCGAACACACACAGCTCGTCCAGCCGTGCCTCCAGCCCCTCCGGCGCTACTTGCCTGGCCCACTCCAGGTATTGCAGCAGATCCAACGCCTCTTCCAGCGCGTGTTGCAGGCGCTCCTCCAGAGGGGCCTGATTTTCGTCCAGGGTCATGCCATAGGTCTCGAGACCTTTTCTGACCCGTTCCTCCAGCAGCCGGGCGGCTTCCGGGCTGACCCGGGCCTGGGCTTTTTGCAGGATCATCTTTTCCTCTTCCATATACGGAAAAGCACCTCCTCCACCAACGCCACCAGCAGGGCCAGGCCGCTAAAGATGATGAAAACCCCGCCTGCTGTTAGTACGAACACTTCCTGTAGGCTCATGCCCCACCAGGTGGGGCCGAAGGCCCCCTGGCCCTTCTGTCCGGCCCCTGCACTTCCACCACCACCCCGCCCTGGATACGCGAGAGCACTGCGTCACCCACCTCGCCTAACCGGGCGGCGTAGGCTTCAGGGGGCAGGTTGGAAGTGAGGATGAGATCGCACCCGCCCGCGCTCGAGCGCTCCACCAGGGCGTAGAGGCGTTCTAAGGTAAAAGGGGTGAGTCTTGTCTTGCCCCCGTCGTCGAGCACCAGCCGCTCGTACTGGGGCAGGATGCCTTCCCCCGCCGCTGCCAGCCGCTCCTCGGCCAGGAAGTCGAGTTCGCTCCTGAACCGCACGAACCGTCCTTCGGTCACCAGCCGGGCCGCGATCCTGAGGGCCAGATGGGTTTTACCCACCCCCGGCGGGCCGTAGAGGTACAGCAAGCCCCCCTGGTAGCGCCGGGCCGCTTCGATGGCGGCCTTGTTGCCGCTGTGGGCCTCCAGGGGGCGCTCCAGATACTCCCGGTAGCGCGGATAACCCGCAAGATCAGTCCGCAAAAACTGCGGGGCCTTCCACAGCCGCCATGAGGCAAGCAAGGCGGCCTGGTACTGGGCGGGCTCGAGGTAGCCGCAGTCGCAGTCGTGCTCGATCTGGCCGGGCCGCTCGAAGCTGTACCCGGCCAGGGCCGCTGCGCCGCACAGCGGGCAGGGGGGGAGGCTGGGGTCGTGGGCCACTTCTTGCCCCCTTTTGGCCCGCAGGGCCTCCAGCACAGGGGCAAGGTCTAGAACCGCTCGCCGGTCGCCGTCCATATCTCCTCCCTCTTTCCCCGCCCCGCCAGCACCCGCCGGGCGTACAGAAGCGGCTGGTCGGGGGCCTTCTTCCGCACCTCCAGCAGCACCTCTCGCACGGCCTCGTCCCCCAACCGCTCGATCTCGCGGGCGAACTCCTCCAGCCAGGCCAGGGTGGTGGGGACGCGCTTGGCTAGCGGCAAAGACTCCACCAGGTTGAGTAGCTCCAGCAGGGTCTCTTTGTGTTGATGGGCGAGCCGCTGTATGAGCGGGTTCTGCTCCTTGCGGGCCCGGTACAGAAGCCCCGCCCGCCAACCGCCAAGCTCCTGGGCCAGCGCCCCGGCGGGGTCGGGGTAGGGGGGACGTTTAGTCCCCTGATTTCTCGTGTTTCCAGGGGACATTCTGTCCCCTCGTTTCTCTTTTTTCATAGAGGGTTTACTCCGTTCAACACGCAAACCGGTGGGACATTTTGTCCCCTGATTCCGCGCGATTCCAGGGGACATTCTGTCCCTCTGAATCCGCTGTTTGGCCTTCTTCAGCGCCTCCGCTTTTCCCAGGGGAAAGGCCCCGGGGTCTTCCCCCAGGGCCTCCCACAGCAGGAGTCCGTCCTTGAGGGAGAGCTTTTCCAGCACCTCCCGCAACCGACGGGCCTCAAGCCGATACCAGCTTTTCCTCCGAGGCATTGCGCTCCTCCACCAGCGCCCGGAAACCCTCCTCGGTTTTCGGGAAATGCCACAGCGCGGTGGCCTCGGTGCCCACTGCGACCGGCATCACCCGCTTACCGATGACCACCGCCAGCTCAGGCCAGCCATGATCCGGGGCTTTGGGCAGGTAGGAGATCTCGAGTGAGCCGATCTTCTTCAGAAACCGCTTCGCTTTCATGGCACCTCCTTACAAGAAGAAAGGGGGCGACACCGCCCCCTGGCGTTACACCCGTAGGGGCACCACCACCCCCCGGTACCAGCCCCCCTCGATGAGCATGGGCTTACGGGCATCGACGATGCGCAGCCTGCCGCTGCCCTTTACGGGCTGGAGGCGCTCGAGTAGAAACTGCCCATTGATGGCAAAGGTCGCCACGCCCTGCACCACGCAGGGCACCCTCCGGTGCGCCTGACCGTGCTCGTTGTCCACCTCGAGGCGGATCGCCCCTTCTTCCGCTCGCACGTCCACCCGCTGGTTGGTCGAACGCGAAAACAGCGGGCGCAGCGCTTCCAGGGCCTCTACCAGGGCCGGTACGTAGACCTCTACGCTGACCTGCCACTCCTCGGGCCTGGGGATCACCCGCTGGTAGTCGGGGTACTCGCCTTCCATGAGGGTGAGGGTAAGCTCCAGCCCCCCTGCTTTGAGACCAAGCTCGCGCTTGCTCAGGCCCAGGCCCACCTCGAGGTCATCCACCCCCTTCAAAGCCCGCATGAGCAGGGCCAGGCCCTCGCGGTGAACCACCGCTTTGCGCTCCAGGCCGCACCGGGCCGGGATGGTGCGCTCGGCCAGCACGTAGCCGTCGCTCGCCACCAGCTTCAGGCGGGTGGGGCTGAACTCGAACTGGGCTCCTCGAAAGGTGGCCCGCGTGGGGTCGGTGCTGGTGGCCTCGAGGGTCGCCTTTAAGCTAGTCAGCAGCTCCTTGCGGTTCACCCAGGTCTGGGGCTGCACGCTGGGCGGCTCGAACTCCACCTGGTAGTGCTCTAAAGCCATTCCGCCCACCCAGACCTTCCCGTTCAGGGTGACCTGCGACCCCTGTTTGAAAGCGGCCTTGAAGAGCCCGGTGTCCACCCCCACCACCGGCCCCTGGGCTTCTCCGGCCTTCCAGCGGGCGTAGAGCAGGCGACCCCTGTCCAGCTCCCGCTCGCCCAGCAGGGCGTAGCAGCGTCCGTCGGCCTGCACCATCAGGGTCGAGCGCCTGTCGAATAGGGCCAGAGCGTTCTTCAGCAGCTTTTCCATATCTCCTCCACGGAAAGGGAAGGGGCTCCCGCCACCGGGAGCCCCCTGGTCTAGGCCACCTCCCCGAAACCCTCTGCTACCTCCCACACCTCCACGTACCCCGTGCCGCCGCACGTCCGGCAGACCACGGGCCGCTCGTCTTGCAGGTAGTAGCCGTAGCTCGCGCTGTAGTAGTCGCGGGCCACCATGACGTAACCAGTTCCCTGGCACTCAGGACACATCTCCTCACGCATTTCAATCACCTCATCCAACAAGGCGGGGCGGCCTCCGCCGCCCCCTGGTTCATCCCTGACGGCCTGGGCGAGGCCTCTTCCTCAGCTCTTGCAGTACCTGTGCGCTCCATCGGCCTCGCTCCTCCCTCAACCGCTCCATGACGGCCCGCTCCTGTGGGGTCAGGGGCAGGTTGTCCAGCGGTATGAGCCGCGTTCGCCGGGTTTTCGCCGGAGCAGCGGAGGCCTTCATCAGCCGCAAGGCCGCCTCCAGGGCCTTCCGCTGCGCCCGGATACCCCTCGAGGCCAGCAACAGCCGGGCCTGGGCTAAGGTCAGGGGCTCGGAAGAGAGCCGGGCCAGAAAGTCTCGTAAAACCATAGGGTCGTTGATTCTACGCACGTTCACCTCCAAAATGCGCACTTAGAGGAAGTAAGGAAAGGAAATCATCCTCGTCCACCCGCCTAAGCAGAGTAGGGGGCCCTCTCGGAAGAGGAGGTGAACCTTTGTGAGGAGGAAGAGGCTGGCTAAACTCAGGAAGGCACCACTGGCGAAAACGTCCCCATCCTTCCCCCTTCGGTGAGCGGACCATCGGCCTCTCTTGACTCTTCCCCCGCAGCACTCGTGACGGATAGCACGAAGGCCCGGTCCCTGCAAAGGGTCCTGAAGGAGGTGGGGCTCTGGGGGGGACTTCTACCGCGCCTTCCAACCTGGTTTCGTCTCTGAGGCCCTCTAGACCGCCTACCTGGCCCGTCTGGAGCAAGAGGCCCTGCCCAAGGGGAAGGTCTTCCTCCAGGCCTTGGGACTCACTCTGGCGGGGGCAGCGAGAGGGGGTGTCCACTACCTGGCCCGCTACCTGGAAGCAGTGCTGGAGGACCTGGAGGCCTGCTACCCCAAGAGCCCCCCAGGGGGTCTTCCTCCCAGACTGGGTGCCAGCTTACGGAGCAAGGGGTGGCTTTCCCATCTGGTAGCCCGTCCCGAGCGGCACAACCTCTTCCGCCTGGCCCGGATTGCCTTGGCCCGGGGGCCCCTGTTCTGGCAGGAAGCGGTGGTGGCAGAACTGGACAGGTCGCTGCGGAAGTAGGGATGGGGAAGGTGATAAGAGCTCAGGAGGTCAGAACACTTGACAACTGCGCCCAAAGGTTTTATATACCTAAGGTATAAGGAGCACATGCATAGCAGGTGTGGCTAGGGGTCTCGCCTGGATATTGATCTCAGAGGAACGTTTACCAACTCAGTTCTTGCTCAGAAGGAAAGAGGGGAGATTTGGGGCGAGAAGGTGCCGTTGACTTCTACTCAACCTAGCTGAGGGTACCTTGAAAGAAAGTTCTTGATTATTCTGTAAGTTTGAACTGACCCCCAAAAACGCATAATAGATACAAGCGACCCCATGGAGTAGGAAAATGGAGGCACTATGCGAAAAACAACTAAGCAAACAAAAGTGCACCCGCCAGAGTTCAAACAGCAGGCAGTGGAACTGAGCAAACAGCTCGGTAGAACGCTGAAAGAAGCGGCGTCAGGGCTTGGGGTGCCGTACAAGACGCAGCTGGCCTGGCCTAAAGAGGCTGGACTGAAGGGGAAGCAGGCTTTTTCGGGTCAGGAGAACATCTGCTGACCGCCGAGCAGCGGCGTATCCAGGAGTTGGAGAAAGAGAATATGACCCTGCGTCAGGAGGGCGAAAAACTAAAGCAAGCCACCCTTTTCTTTGCCAGGATAAGCAAGTGTGATAAGGGTTTATCCACGCTCAACGGGGTTCATTCCCACTCAGGCTGCTGTGCCGGGTGATGGAGGTGTCTGAATGTGGGTACTACCAGTGGCGAGGCAGAGGGTTGTCCCAACGAGCGGTCAAAAACCAAGCATTGAAGGAACAGATCATCGTGTTTCACTGTGGCAGCCGAATGACCTACGTGTATCGTCGGATTAACGCCGACTTGAGGGTAGCTGGGCAGAAGGTCAACAAAAAAGCGTGTGGCTCGGGTCATGAAACTTGAGGGCTCACAGGGCATTAGAAAGGGCAGGTTCGAGGTGGTCACCACCGACACCAATCACGATAAAACTATAGCCAAGAATCACCTCGAGCAAAACTTCACCGCTGCTGAACCCAACCAGAGGTGGACAGCTGATTTCACCTACATTCCCACTTTGGAGGGCTGGCTCTACTTGGCGCTGCCGCTGGATTTGTTCAGTAGAAAAGTAGTTGGTTGGGCCTTCTCCAGCACAATGACCGGCGACCTCACCCTCAAAGCCCTACAGATGGCCTTATACAGCTCCCGTGCAGATTTGAGATCTCGACCAACCCACCCACACAACCAACTGATCCACTACTTGGATCGAGGCCGCCGGTATACCAGCTACGACTATCGAGATTCCCTCGACAAACACCGCCTCATTCAAAGTATGAGCCGCAAGGTCAACTGCTACGATAACGCTGCTGTGGAAAGCCTATTCGCCACCCTCAAAACTGAAGAAGTGCAACCAAATCACTACCTCACCCGTCAGCAAGCTCAAACCCGCATCTTCAACTACCTTGAAGGTTTCCACAACACCCCCAGAAAGCACTCTACCCCGCTGGATTTCGAGAACCAATACTGGCAAAATCAAAATCCAAGTCGCTTAACTTCGTGTGCGTGGAATTGGGGTCACTTCAGATCTTAGCTACTGGTTGACTCCGTTTTGCTTCAGGAGAGGTAGGAATCTATATGCGGATGGAAGAGGAGAACCTGGTTGCCCTTAGAGAGGGTTTCAAGGGAACTCTCACCGAGATGCGCATTTCTTCCTTCAGGAAAGCGGAACTCGCTCGCCGCAAGTTGTTAGAAGAACTTTGGATGGGTTCCTATCCCTTGGGATCCAAGTTACCTTCAGAGAAGGAGTTGGCGGAACTATTGGGAGTGAGCCGCCCTGTCTTAAGGGAGGCACTGAGCCTTCTTCAAATGGCGGGTCTGGTAGAAATCCTCCATGGGGTAGGAACTTTTGTGCGCAGATTACCCTCCGTGGAGGAAGTGGTAGCGGTACCGGCCCAAGTCAGCGCAGGTTGGAGCCTTCTAAGCCTCAATCAGGCGAGGTACACAGTAGAAAGGGCCATCGTGCTTCTAGCCCTGACTGAACCTATTCAGGAGGGCCTAAGGTGGATGCGAAATGCTCTGATGCGCATGGAAGAGGCTGCACAAAAGGATGACATCAATAACTTTCTTGACTCCAATGTCTACTTCCACCGCGGCTTAGCAAAAGCTGCTAACAACAAGGTCTTAGGGGACTTATCAATTAGACTGCTAGAGGAGTTATCCTACCCGGCAGTTAGAGAGGCTAGATCCGCCTTCTACCGTGCCGACTCAACGCGGCTTGGGGTTGCCCTTGAGAACCACACCCTTATTTATCAGGGGATCCTAGAAAAGCATAGAAAGTTAGCGTTAGGAAGTCTTTATAAACACTACGCAGATGTTACTGCTTCCACAATAGCTGAAGTGGCTTGGCCAGAGGCAAGGGAGGATGACTGTGATGAATAACCCTCTTGCCAGCTTGCGCGTCTTGGAAATGGGCGGTTTTCTAGCGGGGCCTTTTTGTGGTCAGCTCATCGGAGATTTGGGTGCCGATGTCATCAAGATTGAGCCTCCGGGAAGGGGTGACCCCATGCGCCAATGGGGCCACCGCAAAGTAGCGGGCCGGAGTCTTTGGTGGCCCATTATAGCCCGTAATAAGAAGTCCATAACTTTGGATCTCCGCAAGCCCGAAGGACAGGAACTGGCCAGACGCTTAGTGGGAAAAGTGGACATCCTGGTGGAAAACTTCCGCCCGGGCACCTTGGAAGAGTGGGGCCTTGGTCCTGAGACACTCCTAGAGTTGAATCCCAAGCTCATTATTGTTCGGGTATCGGGGTACGGACAAACAGGTCCTTATAGTAATAGGGCTGGCTTTGGCAGTGTGGCTGAGGCTATGGGGGGCCTTCGGCACATTACCGGTTATCCTGATCGCCCTCCTTCCCGAATTGGAATCTCCATCGGCGATGCTCTGGCGGGAACGTTAGGAGCTTTGGGGGCCCTGGCTGCTCTCTGGCATAGGGATCAAGGGAGAGGTGGGGGCCAAATTGTAGATGTGTCTATATATGAAGCCGTTTTAACTTATATGGAAAGCCTTATCCCGGAGTACGCGCTTACTGGTTACATCCGGGAACGCACAGGCTCAGTACTTCCTGCGGTTGCTCCGTCAAATATCTACCCTACGGCAGATGGTCAATGGCTAGTCATGGGCGCTAATGCTGACAGCGTCTTCCTACGCCTTTGCCAGCTGATGGGGCGGCCGGAGTTGGCTGAAGATCCCCGCTTTGCAACCCACGAGGCCCGCGGTCAGAACATGGAGCTCCTAGACGGCATCATCGCTGAATGGACTGCCACCTTGCCCATAAATTGGCTAGTAGAGGCCCTCAACGAGGCCGGGGTTCCAGCAGGAAAGATCTATACCGCTCGTGAGATGCTCACAGACCCCCATTTTGCTGCCCGAGAGGCCATCGTCTGGGTAGAAGCCCCTGGGATTGGTAAAATGCCTATGCAAGGTGTCTTCCCCAAGTTCTCGGCTACTCCCACTCAGGTGCGCTGGCCAGGCCCCGAGTTGGGTGAGCATAATCGGGAGGTTTTCTGCGAATTGCTGGGCCTGAGTGAGATTGAGCTGGCCGAGTTGACTCGGAAGGGGGTGGTGTAGAAGATGGACGGCCTTGCTAAGAGGGACGTCTGGATTGTAGACGTGGCACCCCGTGATGGACTTCAGAATGACCCTGCAGAACTCGGTATCGCTGATAAGGTAGAGCTTGTTCGCCGTCTTCTTGGAGCTGGAGTGTACTGTGTTGAGGTAGGCTCCTTCGTCAGCTCTAAGCGAGTTCCCAAGATGGCTGACACTGACGAGGTGGTTAGGGAGCTCGGGTATTTTGCCATTGAAAGGTGCACCTGTCTCATCCCCAATGAGCGGGGCTATGACCGGGCCCGACTTGTTGGGCTGAAAGATGTTCGGACTGTGGTTGCTGCTTCGTCTACCATGAATCGCAAGAACTTTAACTGCGAGGTTGAAGAAACTTTTGATGAGATCTGCCGCATTACAAGTCGGGCCCAAGCCGAAGGCGTTAAGGTGGGGGCGGTAATAGGCACCGCTTTTGGTTGTCCTTATGAAGGTACTGTACCTGCCGAAAAGGTTTTGCGTTTGGTTGAACAATTGGTTGGTCTTGGAGTCCAGGAGATCCTCTTGGCCGACACTACAGGGATGGCGGTACCGGTTCAGGTTGCTAAGCTATGTGAGGGTGTTCTACGAGTGACAGATGGGTTTAGAGTCTGGGTGGGCATTCATCTTCACAACACTCGCAACGCCGGATATGCGAATGCATTTGCAGCCTGGCAGTCGGGCATAACGCTGTTTGATGCCTCCCTAGGAGGCATCGGCGGGTGCCCGTTTGCGCCCAAGGCTACAGGCAACATTGCTACGGAGGATCTAGCGCACATGCTGGAGCGCTCAGGGGTACAAACGGGTATCGACCTAGAAGCTCTTATTCACACCTCAAGTTGGTTAGCAGAGAGGCTGGGCCATGAAGTTCCCAGTCTTCTTCCAAAAGCCGGGTTAGTACCCGCAGAGGTTTACAAGGATACCCATTTTGAAGGGAGGGCTCGCAGTTGAGCGATTTCGTGGGAAAGGACGCGATAAAGTTCTATAGGGTATCCGTTTCCTTTGGCTCTTACTCAGCCGTGGAGGGTGTGAACCTCTCCGTGCGGGCGGGGGAGTTCGTGAGCCTGGTGGGGCCCACAGGGTGCGGCAAGAGCACGCTCCTCAACGTGGCCGCGGGCCTCCTCCCCCCAAGCTCCGGGGAGGTCCTCCTGGAGGGGAGGCCCCTCAAAGGCCTTAACCCCGTGGCGGGCTACCTCTTCCAGCAGGACGCCATCCTCCCTTGGAAGACAGCCTTAGACAACGTAGCCCTGCCTCTGGTCTTCCGGGGGGTGGGCCTACGGGAGGCCCGGGAGAGGGCCCTAGCCTGGCTAGAGAAGGTGGGCCTGGGCCGGTTTCCCCGCCTTTTCCCCCACCAGCTTTCCGGAGGGATGCGGAAGCGGGTGGGCTTGGCCCAGGTGCTGATCGCCGACCCCCACCTCCTCCTCATGGACGAGCCCTTCTCGGCCCTGGACGTGCAGACCCGGCAGCTTATGGAGAACGAGCTTCTGCGCCTGTGGCAGGAGGACCGCAAGACGGTCCTCTTTGTCACCCACGACCTGGAGGAGGCCATCGCCCTGGCCGACAGGGTGGTGGTCCTCTCCGCGGGGCCTCGCTCAAGGCCTATCGGGGAGTTTCCTATCCCCCTGCCCAGGCCCCGGGATGTGGCCGAGATCCGGCTTACCCCGGAGTTCTTGCGCCTGCACCGGGAGATCTGGGACCTGCTGAGGGGGGAGGTGATGCGGGCCCATGCGGGGGCTTAGAGTGCGGCTTTGGCAGGCGGGGCTGCTCCTCGCCTTCCTGGCCCTTTGGGAGTGGGCCTCGAGGACCGGGCGCATAGACCCCTTCTTCTTCACCAAACCCTCGGATACCGCGGCCTGGGTGTGGCGTTGGTTCGCCACCGGGGAGGTCTATCCCCACCTTTACGTGACCTCAGTGGAAATGCTCTTGGCCTTTTTCTTCGGCACCCTCTTTGGGGTCCTCATGGGGCTCTGGCTGGCCCTCGGGCGGCCTTGGTCCTGGACCCCTACGTGAAGGCCCTCAACGCCATCCCCCGGGTGGTCCTGGCCCCCATCTTCACCCTCTGGTTTGGCCTGGGCATCCTCTCCAAGGTGGCCTTAGGGGTGACCCTGGTCTTCTTCGTGGCCTTCTTCAACACCTACCAGGGGGTGAAGGAGGTGAGCCCCGTGGTCCTCAACAACGCCAGGCTCCTCGGGGCCAAGCGGGGCCACCTCCTCCGCCACATCTACCTGCCTGCGGCCGCCAGCTGGATCTTCAGCTCCTTGCGCACCTCCATCGGCTTCGCCGTCATCGGCGCGGTGGTGGGGGAGTACCTAGGGAGCGCCGCAGGGCTGGGCTACCTTATCGCCCAGGCGGAGGGGGTTTTTGACACCACGGGGGTCTTCGCCGGGATGGTGGTCCTGATGGCCTTCGTTCTGGTTTTGGATGCCCTGGTGGGCGCTTTGGAGAGGCGGCTTCTCGTCTGGCGCCCCC
>Ga0308394_1000465_pt1 | contig 21939 bp, 10 predicted proteins | sample Hotspr2Sampleme2_FD_202366 | JGI IMG/M metagenome (GOLD analysis project Ga0308394, IMG submission 202366) | Hot spring phototrophic mat microbial communities from Mushroom Spring, Yellowstone National Park, Wyoming, United States - 20050701_me2 ...
CAAAAAAGGCGACGAGGGCGAGAACAAACTCTTCGCTACGCTGCGCCCGCTGACCCGCAGGGGCTTTTTGCCAGGTATAGGAGAGGTACTCTTTACTGATACCGTGGGCTTCATTCGCCACATGCCGGGGGATTTGTTAGAGGCTTTCCGTGCGACCCTGGAAGAGCTGCGCGATGCGGATGTGCTCCTGCACGTACTGGATGCCTCACAGGAAGGGGCTTTGGAGCGCTACGCGGTGGTGGAAGACCTGCTGGCTGAGCTGGGCGTTGAGTCCCGCCGCTTGCTGGTGCTCTCCAAAGCCGATGCCGCTGATGGCTATGACCTCGAGTTTCTCAAAGAACGCCTGGGCGGTTTGCCTGTCGCAGCACTGCGGGGCTTTGGCCTGCAGGAGCTCAAACAGCAGTTGGCTGAGGTGCTGCTGGCCCAGGGGGTGCGGCCAGCGGCCTGGGCCGGTGCTTTCCCCCAACCCGCAGCAGCGGTAGCTGCTTCAACCGATTGAGGCGGCTGGCCGATGTTCCTGGGCCTTTTGGGGTTGGCTAGTAAATCTGAAACCCCCTCAGCCCGGTGGCCTCGCTCCACTGCACGTCTAGGTGCTCTACTTTGGCCCCCCTAGGTCCCTGGCGCAGATGATGAAGCAGATGTTCCAGTTCGGCGCTGCCGCCTTCGGCCACCACTTCGACCCGCCCGTCGGGAAGGTTCTCGGCGTAACCCGAAAGCCCCAGCTCGAGGGCTTTCTTGCGGGTAAAGTTGCGGTAGCCCACCCCCTGCACATGTCCGCTGACCAACACGGTAATTCGTTGCATCCTCCCAATCTACAACCTAAATGTTTGCTAAAGCTATCCGCTCGTGCTAAGCTTGCCCTCCGGAAGCCGGGTTTGCCAGGCTCCCAACAGCTTTTCTCCTAGATTGCACTCAGAGTTGTGGTTTAGACTGGCGCTGTGTGGCCGGGGCGCTGGATTGTAGCAATTTTGCTCCTCCTATTGGCGGGGCTACCGGCTTTTCCCCCGTTGATCACGCGGGTGCTGCAGGAGGGGCTCAAAGCCGCGCATTTTACAGGGCAGTGGCAAGGCGTGAAGGGCTATCTGCTGGGGGGCCTCGAGCTGCAGGGGGTGCAGCTGGAAGGTTCTGGAGTGCGGCTCGAGGTCCAGCGTCTTCGGGTTAGCTACGACCTTTTGGCGTTGTGGCGCCGCGAGCTGCCGTTGCGAATTGTGCTCGATGAGGGCGATATTTTTTTGAGCTGGGAGGCCATCCTTCCCGAGGGTGATCAACCGGGGACACCCGCACCCCTGGCCCTGAGGGTGGAGCAACTGCAGCTCAACCGCGTAGGATTCCAGATTGAGCAAAGCCAGAGGTTTTTCCTGCCTACGCTGCGGGCTACAGTGCGGGGTCACAACCCCTATCAGGTTGCGCTCGAGCTTCCCGATGGGAGGCTGAGCGCTACGGCCTGGCGCACGGGGCGTGAGTTTGAGGCCTGGCAGATCGAGGTAAAAGGCGATCTGCGTGCGGCCCGCTTCTGGTTTGATGGAATCGAGTCGGGCCAGCTCGAGGGCTCCTGGACCATTGGCCCCGGGGTGAGAAACGGCATTCTGGGCAAGAGCCAGGTCAAAAATGCCACCCTCAGGATCGTGGGCTTTACCCTGAGCCAGATCTCTGGTTTGATAAGCTTTGACGGCAGGACCGTTAGCGCCGATCTGGCTGGACGCGGCCTGGACGGCTCTTTGAAGGGCTCAGCCACAGTGGACCTGTCCAAGCAGGAGTACCGTTTTCGGGTTGAGGGCAGACCCACCCTGCCGGCCTTGGTGCAGAACTTCGGCCTCCGCCTACCGCTGAGCGGGGGCGGGCCGCTGGTGCTGGAGGGGCGGGGCTGGCAGAACTTGGTCTTACGCGGGCGCTACAGCGGTGAGGGGCGTTTGCTGGGCGAGCCCCTCGCCTACCGGGGCACGCTGGCCTTTGATGAGGGTTTCCGGCTGGACGCGGAGGTGGAGGGAGCTTTTTTCGACCGGGACTTTCAGGCCACACTGTCCCTGCGCAACGATGCCTACACCCTCCGTTTGCGCGACTCGAGGCAGAGCAGCCTGCGCTTGGTAGGCAAGGGCCCCAACACCCAGGCTGAGGGCACCTTGGTCTGGCCTCAGCCCCTTCTGGGGAAGGCTGCGCTTCGTTTTTCCAGCAGCGGGCCGCGCTGGAGCTTGAGGGTGCAGTCGGAGCAGGTAGCTCTTCCCGCGGCCAAACCTTTTAGCCTGTCGGGCACCCTGGAGGGTCAGGGCGCAGCGGTGCGGGGCCGTCTGGGAGTACTGGACCTGGGGGGAACCTGGGAGGACCTTCGCCTGCGGCTTTTGGGCCTCGAGCTGCTGGTAGGCCAGCTCAGCGGCCAAGCCCGCCTGAGGGCGGGGCGTTTCAGCGGCGAGTTCAACTACGACTCGCCCTACACCCGCTTTCCCCTCTCGCTGGTACAGGACGGCTCTACCTGGCGCCTAAGCAACCGCTGGGCCAGCGGGGTCTACCGCGATGGGGTGTTCACCCTGGCTGTGCACGGGCTGCAGGTGCAGCTTCTAGATACATTCCAGCTTTCCGGCGGTGTGCGCTACCAGCAGAACCGGCTTTCAGGAAGTTGGAGCTTGCAGGGTGAGCGGGCCTGGGTAGAAGGCGAGCTTTACGACCTAGCCACCCGCTACCGGGGTGAGGTGCGCACCCCGCTGGGGGTACTGCCCCTCAGCGGAAGCGCCGATGCTAACGGGCTCCAGGCCCAGCTCGAGACCCTGGCCATCACTGCCGATGGAAGCAACGGTCTTTTGCTAAAAGGCCCACTTCGGCTCGGGCCACAGCTCTACCTGGAAGCCGACCTGGGCCTGCAGGGTGGGCTTTACAAGGGCCAGGTGCGCTTTGAGACCCCTTGGCTGCGGGGCAGGTTAGAGGGGCGTGGAGACACGTTGTGGGCCACGGCCAGCGGCTATGCCCAGCTTTCTGGCCCCCTCTGGCCCGACACCTCCCTCAAAGGGCGCCTGACCCTGCCGCGCTCGGGGCTGGTGGAGGTGCCGCCGGTGGCCCTGGAGGTAAGCCGCAGCGAGGTTCGCTGGCCAGGGGGGCGGGTGAGGCTAGAAGCGGGTTTTCCCTTTGAGGGCACGCTTCCGCTATGGGTAAACCAGGAGCCTGGAAGTGCAGAGCTCAGGGGGAACCTCGAGCGCGGCAGCATAGAACTGCGAACTCCATATGGAACTGTGAACGCTGAGGGTGCCTGGCGCAACCTGTCGGTTATGGGTAGCCTCCGCTACGCCGGTTACGGGGGCCAGCTGGTGGGACAGGTTGATCTACCTAACCTGGCCTACCGGGGACGGCTGCTGTTGCCGGAGCTGGAGGGGGGGCTTGAGTTCAGGGGACGTGGCACCGCGCTAAGCTACACAGGGCGTTTCCAGAATGGCCGCCTGGCCCTGGTGGGAGACTACCAGCCGGAAAGAGCGCCGGAGGGTTTGCGCCTGCGGCTTATCGCCGATGGCTACGATCTGCGTCGCTGGGGGGTGCCGGGAAGCCTCACGGGCCGCTGGTCGGAGCAGAGGGGGCGTCTTCTGCTAAAGACCCCCTACGGACAGGTTCAGGTGAGCGGTGCGGCCCTGCTGGGACCAGTAGATTTAGTGCTCCAAAGCCCTTATGGTGTGCTGCGTGGGCAGCTCAGCAGCGAGGCCGTGGCCCTGCAAGGCAGCCTGGAGCTGCCCTATTTAAGTGGAAGTCTGCTGGTGCGTGGTCCTTGGAACAACCTGGAGGCCCAGGGCCAGGGCCGCTACAACCTGCCCTACCTCGAGCCAGCATCCTGGCGCTTTAGCGCGGATGTATCCCAGCAGACCTGGAAGCTGGAGGGGCCCTTGGCGCTTCAGGGCAAGGGGTGGGTCTACCAAGGTAGCCTGAACTGGCCCTACCGCTTGCTGGGGAGGGAGGGGGTCTTGCAGGGAAGCCTTGCGGGGGAGGGGCTGGTCGTGCAGGCTAGCCTAGGCACCGGCTTTGCCGGTCTTCCCCTAAGCGCCACCCTAAAAGCCGAGGGGGCCGACTTGTCGCGTTTGCGGGCTGAGCTGGCCCTGCCCGAAGGAAAGGTGCAGCTGGTGGGCCAGCAGGTGGTTTTTGACCTCGAGGCCGCTCCCCTGGCCGCCATCTGGGAGGCCGATGTGCAGGGTCGGCTGAGTGGACGTCTCGATTTGTCCAGTCTGCCGCGCTCGAGCCACGCGAGCATCCCTCTGCCCGATGGGGAGGCCCTGGGGCAGTTGCGGGTGTATGGACAGCGGCTCGAGCTGGACTACAAAAACCGCTCTCTTTCGGCCTTTTTGCCGGAGTACGGGGTTGGGGCGGTGCTGGAGCTCGAGCCGGGCCGCGAGCCTAGGTTGATCTGCACCGGTGACCTCGAGGGCCTGCTTCGCCTGGGGGAGCGGCTCGAGGGCCGCCTGGTTTACCGGGTGCCTGGCCTTGATCTAGCGGCAGAGATTATGGGTTCACGCCTGGGCCCAGAATTCTCGCTACAGCTCCAGGCCGATGCCTTTAGAGTACTGGCCCGAGGCAGCTACGACCTTCTGCAAGCTCGAGGGCTGGCCCAGCTTCATCTCGAGAGCAGCTACGTTCAGACCGACTTAGAGTTCTCTAGCGTGGGCAGCCGCTACCAGGCCACAGGACAGGCCGTCAGCCTGCAGTACCTCAGGCAGAGCGGGCCCTTGCGCTTGGATGGCGAGGGGCTGGCCTGGAAGCTTACCTGGGACGCCCCTATGCGGGTGGAGGCCCAGGGCCAGGCCACCCTCCTGGAAAGCCTGCGCCTGGCGGGGCAGGGCAGCCTCGAGCTGGCTGAGCTTCGCCTTGACCTCTCGGGCAGTCTGGCCCTCGAGGGTGCGGCTTTTAGCGGGCAGATGCAGGCCAAAGGCGAGCAGATTGCTCTGGAGCTGATGGGTGTAGGGGATCGCCTGGTGGCCCAGGGCAGCGCCTTTGGGGTCTATGTGGAAGCCCAGACCGACCGCCGAGGCGACCTGGGCGGCCAGGTCAGTTACGCCCGCAGCTTGGGGCTCAGTACCCTGCAGGCCCGCGGCCGCTTGGGAGGAACCCTGCTCGAGCCAGCGTTGCAGGGGGAGGGCAGCCTGCTGGCCGGGCGGGGAGCGTCGGTTTCCTTTCATTTTGGCTACGGCGTGGCTCCACCCTGGAACGGGCCGGCTGCCTCAGGCCCGCGTGAGCCCACTGGGCTTTTGTCAGCACTCTGGGCCCAGGCCGAAGGAGCAGGTCTCCAGCTCCGCCTGTTCCGGGGCGAGTTGAAGCTCAACATGGACAGTGACCTCGAGCCCTTCCTGGGGTTGCCCTTGCGCCTTCAGGCTCAGGGGGAGGGGCCTTGGGCCTCCTTACGCCTGCAGACAACGCTTCGCGGACCTAACCTAGAGGCTTATGGCGAGGTTGTTCCTGCCAGGATGCAGGCCCAACTGGCGGGTCGCTACGAGCAGCAGCGCTTTGATCTGACCTACGAGGGCGTATTGCAGATACGTCTGGATGGCCCCTACGCCCGTGGCACGGCGCGCTGGGTGAACAATGCGCCCAGCGGGGTGCTGCAGCTTGAACTTCCCCTGCCGGGCGGGGGGCTGGTGGGGCAGGCCGACCTAGCTGCGGGACAGGTGGTGCTGAAGGGCCGCGAGGGTTGGCGGGGCGATTTGCGCGCCCAGCTGCGCGAGGGTTGGAGCCAGCCGAGCCGCTGGCAGCTCGAGGCCGGGCTGGAAAGCCCCTTCCCCAGCCAGAGCACCCCGCTCAGGCTGCAGGGGCGTTTTGCGCTTGATGTAGCGCCACTGGCACTGCAGGGCGAGGGACTGCTGCAGTTGCCGGAGTGGGGGGCAGTGGGGCTTAGCGCCCGGGGCAGCGATGTAGAACTGCGCGGTATGGCTGAGCTGGCCCCGCTAAAGGGGCGCTTACAGCTTGATCCATTGCAGCTTAGCTGGTCGTATGTAGGGGCTCTGCCGCGCGGGCTGGGACAGCTCGAGGCCCGCGGCACCTATCCGGGTCGTTGGCTCAGTGGCAGGTACCAGGTTGCAGACCAGACGGTGGACCTCGAGGGCCAAGGGGCCCGTCTGCGGATGCAGGCTCCGGGTCTAGAGGCCGTCCTTAGCGCAGATCAGCTCGAGGCCCGATTAGAAGGGTATACCCTTAGCGGCCTTCGCCTAAGCGGGCGGGTAGCAGGGCCCTGGAATGCGCTAGGCGCCGACTTGAGATGGGATGCCTTTGGCCGCAAGGGGTTGCTGCAGGCCACCTGGCAGCAAGGCCAGCTACAGGCCAGCCTGAGCGGTGACGTGGAGGGCTCACTGCGCTATGCCGAAGCTTGGTCGGGAGGACTGCGTTTTTCTGAGGGCTACCTCGAGCTTTCGGGAAGCGGAATCCCGCGGGTGGAGGGGGAGGTGCTGGGCCTGGGACTGCGCCTGCACTACCCCATCCTGCAGGTAGCAGTTAGCCGCGAGGCCCTCAAGCAAGGTGGTGCTCTGGCGTTAAACCTCGTGGAGCGCAGCGCTGCGGGGGAGCTGGAGCTGCAAAGCCTTGAGCTGCGGGGACAAGGGCCGCAGATCGAGGCGGTCTATCCCCTGGCAGGGGGCCGTTTGCTGGCAAGCGCAGACCTGCCGACCCTAGCCTTGCGGCTGGAGGCACCTGAGCTGGGCAGCGGGGCGCTGCAGTTCAAAGAAGGCCAACTGGATGGTACCCTCAACCTCAGTGTCTACGGGCTGGAGGTGGCTCTGGAAGGAGCGGGCACAAAGGCCAGCCTCCGGGTTACCCATCCCGAGACGCCCTGGCTGCCTTGGGAAAGCGGGGTGTTGGTTGGGCAGATCGGGCTGGATGGGCGTTGGCAGCTGAGCTACCAGGACGCCGAACGGAAACAACAGCTTGAAGCCCAGGGGCGCTTGCTCGAGGCCGCCGTCAGCGCTAAGGGGCGCTGGGCCGAAGGGCAGCTTGAGTTTGCAGCAGGGGGCTGGCAGGGACGCCTGCAACTCGACCTGGCGCTGAAGCCGCTCTCCAGCCGCTTGGAGCTTCTGTTAGAGGGTAAACAGACCCTGGGCGCGGTGGGCACCCTAAGCGGGGATGTGGGCAACCTCGAGGTGCGAGGGGAGCTGGCCCGAGATGGGCTCCGGGCGCGCGCAGGCTTCAAGGATCTGGCCCTCAATGAGATCCCCCAGGTCGCCAGCCGCCTGCCCTTCCTGATGGGACGGGCCAGCGGTGCGGTGGAGTACGCTCAGGGCCGGCTCGAGTTCAGCCTGAGCAGCCCGGGCTTGCGGGTCAAGGGCGACGACCTGGCGCTGGCCGCCCGCGCCGAGGGTACTTTCAACAATGGCTTGCTCCAAGCCCAGATCAGCCTGAAGCGAGCCGATCGGTCCGAAAACAGCAGTCTGGGTTTCAACCGCACCACCGCCAGTGTTCGCCTGGAAAACGGCATTCTAAGCGGCCAGGCCACAGCGGCTGCCTTCCCTTTGCACTGGCTGTTCTCCACCTGGGCAGGCGATCTGGCGGGGCAAGCCTTCTGGACGGGCCGGGCTAGCTTTAGCTACAACACCCGCGATCCCTGGGCATCCAGAGGCATCTGGGTAGGGGAGTACCTGCGCTTTCAGGGTGGGGGTGATACCCTGGTGGGCACGGCCGTGTTGCGCTTTGAGCAGGAGCGCTTGTACATCGATCAGCTGGGACTCACGGGCAAGGGCACCTGGACCGGCTCTGGGTACTACGGCCGACGTGGCAGCAACCTCCGTCTGAGCCTGGAGAACACCAGCTTTACACCGATCCTGCAGTTGGTGCCCAACCTCAAGCCCCTGGCTCCCGAGGGCAGCGGCACCCTGCGCCTGGCCTTTGGCGGAGAGTCGTTTGACCTCACGCTGGAAAATTTCGCTTTCAAACTGGGCCCCGTACGGGCCGAAACCCCCCGTGTGGTACTGCGGGTAGGCAACACCACCACTGCCGAGGGGCGCATCAGGCTGACCGCGCCCTACCCCGCAGAGGCGCAGCTTTCTGGCGAAGGTGACCTCAGCGGCTTCACGGTGCGGGCCCGGGGGTCGCTCAACCTGCCCCTTTTGAGCCCCAATGAGCCGTTTGACTTGAGCTTCAGCTACCCCGCCTACACCGTGAATGCTCGGCTGCAAAGGCAGGATGCCCGTCTATACGGAACCCTGTTCCCCCAGCTCATCCTCACCCTGCAGGGTCAGGTGCCGGTTAGTTACCCGCAGTACTTCCTGCTCGAGGGATTGCTGGAGACCAACCTGATTTTGCGCTACCAGCGTGGGACATACATCGTGCAGGGGGCCGCCAACGTGATCCGGGCTCGGCTGGGTTTTCCTGAAGGCCAGCGCGAGGTCGTCCTTGCCCCTCCCACAGAAGGGGCCTCCCGCCCAGCGGATGCGGTTCCGGTGGAGTTTGCCAATGTTCAGCTCAGGGCTAGCCGCGGCATCTTGATTCAAGAGTCGCTGGCCCAAGGCGAGCTGGCAGGTGAGGTTTTCCTCAACGGTAACCTCGCCAACCCCTTTCTCTCCGGGGAGGTGGTACCGCTTAGGGGAAGCTTCAAACTGTGGGACCGCGATTTTACTATCAAGGACCGCTCCCCCGAGGAGCGCAGCTATGCGCGCTTTAGCCCTGCTAACGGCATTCTGCCCGATTTGCGTATCGTGGCCGAAACTCAGGTGCAAGATCGTGCACAGGACAACCAGCGAATCCAGATCAACCTCACTCTCAAGGGAGAGTTTGTGCGACAGAACGGGCGTATCAAACTCAGCCTCACCCCTACCTTCATAGCCCGCCAAAATGGCGAGATTGCACGCACAAACGATGGCCAGCCCTACTCCGATGCTGAGATTTATGCCCTGCTTTTGCTGGGCCGTTCCGACTTGTCGGCTTTGCCGAGCGATATCGCACAGACCGGTCTTCAGGCGGTGGTGCAGAACTTTATTGTGGGGCAGCTCGAGCGCGAGCTGGCCAAGGCGCTGGGGCTGGATCAGGTGCGCGTGGATATCCCGGCCCTCAACGGTGGGACCGTCGAAGAGACCCGCTTTACCATCGGGCGCTTCCTTTCGCCCGAGCTGTTCTTCGCTTACTCGGTAGACCTGCGGGGAAAGCAGGCTTTTTCTGCCGAGTACCAGCAGGGCGATTTTCGCCTGCGCGTCAGCACGGAAGTCTTCCCCCAGCCAAGGCCTGAAATTTCCTTCGCCTGGACCGTTCGCCCCATCGGGGCCGACCTGTCCATCGATCTGGCAACTGGTGTCGGCGATATGTTCCGCAACGACGGGGTCAGGTTTGGCATTGGTCTTAACTTCCGCTTCTAGGCCGCATCCTGCGGGACGAGACGGAAACTACCTTCTGGTCTAAGGAGGTCCCCCCAAATCTTCAGTTCCCGTGGAAGCTTTCTCACTCTTACTTCACGCGCCGCGCATATTGTTGGCACCATGAAGCGACTGTTCACCTTAGCGCTGTTGCTGGGTGTGGCTTGGGCAGCTCCTATTCAGGAGGTAGAGGTACGGGGTACCGATGCCGTTTTGGCGGCCCTGGTGCGTATTTCCCTGCCTTTTGGGGTGGGAGATGAGCCCGGCGACCTCGAGCAGGCCCGGGCAGCGGTGCTGGATACGGGCTATTTTCGTGATGCGCGCATACGCCTAGAAGGCAACAAGCTGGTGGTTGAGGTAACCACCAACCCCACCATCAGTAAAGTTTCCACCTCGGCCAGGGCTTTTCCTGAGGCCAGCATCCTGCGCTACCTGGAAACGGAGCAGGCTATCGGGGTGGGTTCGGTTTTCAACCCCAAGAAGGCCACCCAGGCGGCCTCGGCCCTGGCACTGATCTACCGCAACGAGGGGTTTCCATTTGAACCTAAGGTAACGCCAGAAGCCAAGGATGTGGCGGGTGGGATAGAGCTTTTCTTCAACATCGAGGAAAGCCCTGTGCTCAAATCGGTGGAGGTAGGGGAAGCAACCTATGTTCCCAAAGAACGCCTGGAGCCCCTTTTTCAGCCAGTCATCGAGAACGGGCGCTTTTCCTTTGAGCGCTTCCGCGACGCGGTGGGCCGGGCAGCAGATGTCTATGCCTCGGTCGGCTTCAGGGGCAGTGGGGTAGACCTGGCCCGTACCCGCTTAGCGGATGGGGTGCTGAGGGTGGCCTTTACCGAGCTGAAAATCGCTGAGATCAGCGCTCGAGGGGTGGAAATCAGTTCCCTGGGCCTCAAAGTGGGGGATCCTTTCAACCTCGACCGGATTCTGGACGGAATAAACGCGCTCTCCCGCAGCATCGGTCGGGTGGTGGAGTTTCGGCCAGAGCGGGTGGGCCAGGAGGGGGTGCGCCTGATTTTTCAGGCAGGTGAGCAGCGCTTTGGCACCATACGCGAGGTACGCATAGAGGGAAATACCGCAATTGCAAGCGACAAGCTGCTGGCCAAGCTACGGCTCAGGCCAGGCGATGAGTACAACCCGGTCTTAGCCAACGAGGACTTCGGGCGAATTTTGCGGGAATACCGTGATGCGGGTTATGACTTGGTAGCCCAGCCTGAGATTACCTTCCGTGACGGGGTTTATGTGCAGCGAATTCGCGAGCTGCGGATAGCCGGTTACCGTATTGATCCGCCGCTAAGCCGCACCGATCCTAGTGTGTTTCTACGCGAGATGCCGCCGGTGGGCAGCCTCTTCTCGGTGGCAGCGCTGCGGCAGGGAATCACCAACATTCTGCGTACCGGCTTGTTGCGCGAACCACCGGGAATACGCCCTCAGCAGGGGGAGAAGCCTGAAGACCTGATACTCGTGCTGAGCTTCCGCGAGGCCCAGACCGGTAGTTTCATTCCCGGTATTTCCTGGAGCAGCCTCACTGGCTGGGAAGGCAATATCAGCATCAGCGATACCAACCTGTGGGGGCTGGCCCACCAGTACAACATAACCCTAGGCATCAACCCCAACGACGCCGGCCAGCCTATTAGCTTTAGCGCTTCGTACCGGATTCCTTGGCTTTACATTGACTTTGCCGACTTCAAGCAGGTGCGCACCTCTCTTAGTATAAGCGTTTACAGCCAGCCCCAGGCCAACATCAATTTCCCTATCGAGCAGCTTTACAATGGCAACACCCCGGATCTGAACGGGGATGGGGTAATTGATGCTAGGGACAGGACCTCGCTGTGGCAGTACACCGAGCGCAAAACCGGTGTCAACTTCACCATTTCTCGCCCCTTTAGCAGCGAGCTGCCCAACCTTCGCATTTCGACGGGGCTCGGCTGGGAATGGAGCATTCCGGTGCTCGAGGTGAACGACCCCAACCGGCCCCGCTGCTTGGTTAGGGTACCGGACTCGAGCAACAAAGCTAACCCGCCGGTGGCCGAGGATACGGCCTGCAGCGAGGCTTTGTTGCAAGATGCCCAGAATAGGTTTGAGCAAAGTGTGCGGGAGTTCCAGGCCCTGACCCTTACCCTTGGGAGTACCTACTCCACGCTCAACAACCCTAACTTCCCTACCCAGGGCTTCTCGCTTAATCTCAACACCGGTTATGGGATTACCTTCCCCAAGGGGGGCAGCGTTACGCAGTACGTGCCCGTGGTACTAACAGGTAGAACCTATTTCCAGCTGGACCAGGCTGCCCGTCAGGCTCTAGGCCTGCGCCTTTCCTTTGGCACCATTCTGGGAACAGCCCAAGATAGCCAAAAATTCAGCCTGGGCGGCAACATCACCGATATCAGCACCCTGCGCGGCTACGACCCCCGCTTTATCGACAAGGGAACCACCGTCTTCAACGGTTCCATCGAGTATGGCTATGACTTCGGCCTGAATCCGACCGGCGGAACCAACTTATATGGCTTTTTATTCGCCGACTTTGGCCGCCTATGGCCCGCTGCGGGCGATCTGGATGCCTTCTTCCTGGGGGCAGGCCTAGGAGTGCAGATCAACCTCGACCTACTAGGGGCCTTGCTGCCGCCTATCCGCTTGGATTACGGCTTTAGCCAGCGCAATCCTACGGGGCGCTTCTCCTTGCGTTTGGGTCTCGGATTCTAGATCATGGAGGGGGATGAGCACAACGAACCAGCGCGCGGTCCTCGAGGAGAGCCCTGAATCCTTCTGGGAACGCTTTTCCCGGTATGCCCAAAGCTGGCCGGTGAGTCCGGAGCCGCTGGGAAGCCCTTTGCTCGAGGTGCTCACCCCCTGGGGCCCCCTGTTTGTTTTTGACCGGGCCCTAACGCCCTTTTCGGGCGAGGAGACCCCCTTGATTATTCATGGGCAGGTTGAGCGCTGGGAAGAAGCTACAGAGCTTCCCACCATCGAGCTCCTGGCGGGAGGGCGTTACTTGGTGAGGGGACGGGTGGGGGATGTGCCCGAACCTCAGTACTTTGTGCTGCAGGTGGAGGGCCCCAACGCTGGCAAGGGCCTTTGGCTGCTTTTGGCAGATCCCCACCCTCCGAGCCCAGGGGCCCTGGTGCAAGCCCATCTAGCGCCTCCACTGATGGCCTTTCGCCCGGACGCTTATCCACATTAGGCCACGCCGTGGATGGAAAGCCAGATTGCTTGGGCCTGCGGCACAGAGCGCCTTGGAAATGCTAGCAGCAGGGGCTATACTTGGGTATGCCTGTTTTGTGAAGGTAAGTCGTCTGCTGACGATCCACCCCAACATCTGTGGTAGTAATTTGGCCCTATGGTTTGCCCTCGCTGCGGTTACATCAATGCTGCTGGTGAGGAAACCTGCGCTCGCTGTGCAAACGTCTTACTGCCGGGGGGGACTTTTGTTCAGGAGCGCCGCTGGGTGAGTGCAGTGTTTTTCGACCTCTCAAGGTTTACCGAGTATGCCCTGGCGCATCCGCTGGAGGACACCTGGGAAGCTACCAACACTGCCCTGCAGGCGGCAGCCAGCCATGTCCGGCTTTATGGCGGCCATGTGGATAAGTTTTTTGGCGACGGTTTTCTGGCTGTGTTTGGCGTTCCCCGCAGCCAGGAATCGGATGCGCGGGCGGCACTCGAGGCGGCTCGAGCCATGGTGACCTCGAGCACGCTGCCGGGAAGAGCGGGGGTGGCTAGCGGTCTGGTTCTGCGAACCCCGCTGGGGGGGGGATTGGCCGGTGATCAGACCGTATTGGGACCGGCCATCAACCTTTCGCAGCGCCTGTCCCAGGCAGCCCCACCGGGTGAGGTCTGGTGCGATGCGATCACCATGCGTCTCGTTCCAAACGCCATTACCGAGGCCCTCCCGCCCCAGCCCCTAAAAGGTTACGCCGAGCCTTTGGTGCCGTTCCGGTTTTTGGGCCTGCGCCACGACCCCCCGGAGCTGCTGGGTCGGGAGCAGGAGATCGGGGTACTGCGTCAAGCGCTGGAGGTTGTTTGTGCCGGAGCGGGCCGTAGGGTGGTGCTGTATGGCCCCATGGGGGTGGGCAAGACCTATCTGGCCCGCTACCTGGTTGAAACCCTTCCTCAAGGGGTGCGCGGTGTGGTTGCGCCACGCCTGACCGCCGGGGTGGCCTTGCGCTATGCCCTCCGACAGGCACTGCAAAAGTTGCTTCCAGAAGGGCTTTTGCAACTCCGGCAGCTAAAGCTGCCGGAGCATCTGCGCACCATTCTGGATTACAGCATTGGCATTGAAGAGCATCCTGGCCTGCCTTCCGATGAACTGGATCGCCTTTTGATAGAGGCCTGGTGGATGCTTTTGGCCCAAACTGCCCAGAACAGCCCGCTGGTGGTAGTGCTGGACGATCTGCACATCGCCGACCCGACGGTACTGGATTTCACCCGTCGTCCCGCTCCGCCGGGGGTTATGCTGCTCCTGCTCGCACGGCAAAACCGTTGGGAAGCAGCGGAAGACCTAGAGACCCTTTTGCTTAAGCCGCTTTCCCTCGAGGACGCCCAGCGTCTGATTCTGCGGGCCCGCCCCGACCTGGGCCCGGCCACCAGCCTTCACCTGGCCGAGGCCAGCGGAGGGTACCCCCTTGCGCTGCAGGCCCTCAACCTAACCCCTAACGGTGAGCCCGAGCCCATTCCGCTTTACCAGCCCAGGGTGGACAGCCTGCCCCGGCTGGCCCGAGTGGCCCTGCAGGCGGCGGCGGTGTTGGGTTCTACTGTTCCGCCCGAGCTGGTTCGGCACCTGGTGGGGGAGGAGGCCGATCTGAGTCGGCTGGTGGGTGGGGGTTACCTCGAGGCCGACGGTCAAGGGCAGCTGCGTTTCACGGTGCCCTGGTTGCGCGAGGCGATTCTGGGCCAGGTTGGTGGGCAGCAGGTGCAGAGCTGGCATCAACAGGCGGCCCGCTGGTATAAGCACCAGGGCCGCCTGGCCGAGGCGGCCACCCACCTCGAGGCGGCCGGCGACACGGCCACGGCCTTTCGCATGTGGCGGGTGGTCGCGCAGCAGGCCTGGTCGGAGGAACGCTATGCGGGGGCCATTCAGGGCTACCTCGAGGCCCTGCGCCTGGCTGAAGGTGCCTTACGCTGGCAGGCTGCGCTCGAGGCTGCCGAGGCCCACCTGGCCTTGGGCCGCTATGCAGAAGCCTTCGAGCTGGCCAGCCTACCTATGGAGGCCCGGGAATTGCCCCTGGCCTTGCAGCAGCGGGCCTGGGCCATCCGGCTCGAGGCCAGCCTGGCCCTGGGGCAGCTTGAACCTGAGGTGGGGGGCCGCTTTTGGCAGGAGGCCACACCCCAGGTGGGGCTACCGCAACCCAGCGAGGTTGTCGAACCTCGGCTGGCCCTTGCGCTGGCCCGTATCCTCCCGCTCGAAGAGGCGGAGAGGCTGCTGGAGGGCCTGCCAGCTTACCTCGAGGGCGCGGGCAAGCTGGTTCGCGCGCGGGGCTTGTTGCGGTCAGGTCAGCCTGCTGCGGCCCAGGGGTTATGTGAAGCCTACCTCAGGGAGTATTCCCCTCGTCCTGCTGAGGCCTTTGAGGCTCGGCTGCTCCTTTCTGAAGCGCTTTGGCGGCAGTTCAAGCTGCCTGAGGCCATCAGCGCTCTGGGGGAGCCACCGGGTGAAGTCCTGCCTGCCAGGTTTGGCTGCTTGCATAGGGCTCATCTGGCTGCCCTGAAGCTCGATTTGGGTCGGCTGGAGGAGGCAGAAGCCTTGCTGGGAGAGGCCTCGTTGCTGCTCGAGGGTGCGCCCAAGCAGCTTTTCGAGCAGGTAAGCCGTGTGCGCCTGCGCTACTTGATCGAGTCGGGCCGGCTCGAGGATGCGCTCCGCTTCGGAGAGGCGGTGGTCGCGCATGCGCCCTCGCCACAGCTTCTGGCCTTGCTGGCCTTGGCCTATGCCTTGGCCCCTGGGCAGCACAACAGCCAGATGCTTCAGCGCTGGCTCAAGGGGCTGCAGGGACAGCCGCACCTCGAGGTGCGGGCGGCTTGTGAACTGGCAACGGGGATTAGCAAATGTTACCAGGCCCGAAGTGGGGTGGCCCACTTGCGAAACGCACTGTTGCTGGCACGACGGGGGCATAACCCAACCCTTTACCTCTACGCGCGCTTGGCCCTGGGCTTTGTTCAGCAGGCCCACAGTCCGCAAAGGGCCCTGGCAACTGCACAACAGCTGGTGCAGCAGACGGCTACCTGCGGTTTTGAACTGCAGCACGGCTATGCCTGCTTGCTTCGGGCCCAACTCTTGCTGGCTTTGGGGTATGAGCCCAGCGGCCTCGCGGAGCTCGAGGCCAGAACCCCGCTGGCTCAACTTTGGAAGACCTTGCTGCAGGGCATGCACCAGGGAGAAAAGCCCCCACTGGGGGCCTGTAGTTTTCGGGGTTATGGAATTTTGGGCGTTCTGGCGCGTTGGTTTTCCCGGCGGCTGGCTATGCCTCTGGCCCTGTCTTCAGATGAGTAGAAGGGCCCAGGTATGGAAAAGTCACTCCCCAGGCAGTTCAAGGGCCCTCGACAACCCGATTGCCTTTGGGCCCTAGCCGCTGTGGAAGCGTGCGATAAAATATGGTCCCAAAACCGGGTCCGCTAAGCCCGCCCTCTATGGATGCCCAAAGCGCCCAAGCCATCGAACTCATCCGTTCCCGCATGTCCATTCGGGAGCTGGTGGGCAGGTATGTGGTGCTCAGGCCGAGTGGCCGGGGCATCTGGAAGGGCCTGTGCCCGTTTCACCAGGAAAAGACCCCCTCTTTCCATGTGGATGAGGCCAAGGGGCTGTGCTACTGCTTTGGTTGCAAAAGCGGGGGTGATATCTTCACCTTTTTGCAAAAGATCGAGGGTATCGAGTTTCATGAGGCCCTCGAGCGCCTCGCTCAGGAGACCGGGGTTGAGCTGCCGCAGCACAAGGGACGCCCTTCCAGGCGCAAAGAAATCTTACAGATCCTCGAGCTCACCCAAGCCTACTTCCGCTCCCACCTGGCGGGTGAGGCCTGGGAATACCTGCAGGGGCGGGGACTGACCCCCACGTCCATCGAGCGCTTCGCTTTGGGTTACGCTCCTAAGAGCTGGCATGGCTTGACCGAGTACCTGTTGGATCACGGTGTGAGTCCTCAGGAAGGCTTGGAGGCCGGGGTTCTGTTGGAGCGGGAGGGGCGCTATTTCGACCGCTTCCGCAACCGGATTACCTTTCCCATTCTGGATCCGCTGGGTCGGATTGTGGCCTTCACGGCTCGAGCCCTGGAAAAGGACGATAGCCCTAAATACCTCAACTCACCAGAAACCGCCCTTTTCAAGAAAAGCCATCTGCTCTACGGCTATCCCCAGGCCCGCACGTCCATCCGCGAGCACGGGCGGGCTGTAGTGGTGGAGGGGCTGTTCGATGTGATTGCGCTTCACCAGATGGGTTTCAGCGAAGCCGTGGCGGTGCTGGGCTCCTCCCTCTCCAGCCAGCAAGCTTACCTTCTCAAGCGCGCCGGGGCCACCGAGCTATACCTGGCTTTTGATGCAGACGAAGCCGGGCGCAGGGCCACCCTGCATAGCCTGAACCTGCAGGTCGCCCGCAGTTTTATGGTGCATGCCCTCCTGCTGGAGGGAGGAAAGGATCCAGGCGACCTGCTGCTGTTGCCGGACGGTCGGGAGCGGTTCGCGGCTGCGCTGGAAACTGCGCTTAGTGAGGTGGATTACCGTTTTGAGGAGGCCGCTAGGGGACTGGACCTTAGGCGTCCTGAGCACAAGCAGAGGGTGCTCGAGGCCCTCAAGCCCCGTCTGGTATCGATGGAGCCCTTTGACCCAGTGGTCGAAAAGCTAAAGGCCAAGGTGGTTGGGGCTTTAGAGCTTTCCCCGCGCGCGCTGGAGGACTACCTGGCCCGAGCCCGTACCTCCTCGGGGCGGGCTGGCGCTGTCCCGCAGCCGCCACCCCCGGGCATCGGCTTGGGCCGCCCGGACCTCACGGAAAAACGCCTCTTGCGTGAGCTGGATGTGATCGCGCTTCTATACGCGGTGCCTGAGGAGGAGTTCTTACCGTGGGTGCTCTATATTGAAGACCACACCTGGCCGCCCGAGGGCAGCCTGCTGGCTGAGTTTGTGCAGGTAGCTTGCTCTGAACGCTCTAGGAATCGGATTCTCAAGCACTTTGAGCAAAGAGGGGAGGGTGCCCGTCTGATTGATGTTCTAATGAAAAGCCCTAGCTTTGATCGTCAAAGTCTTGAGGTACACCTGAATGCGGCTCTAGCCCGGGTGCGGGAGGTCTATTACGAGATGCGGCTGGATAAGCTCAAAGCCCTGCTCAAAAGCACCACCGATCTAGAGGAGATTCGCAGCCTGACCAGAGAAATCCAGGAGGTCTTGCAGGCCATCGAGGCAGAGCGCAGGCTTTACAAGCGCTGAATCCCCATCCGACCAGGTTGGCCTAGACCCCTACGTCTTTTGCTGGGGACTTACCCCACCCGAATCGTTCCGTATCAAGACAGGCCCGTGCAGGACGAGCGCCTGATCCCTCAATCCCTCACTGCCCGCCTAGGTGGGGGCCCCAGAAAGAGAACCGACTAAAAGTGCAACGGCTTGCGCCTTCAAGCTGTATGCGCTACTGCTTGTCGTGTGGCTTGCCCACTGCTGCTGGTGGACGGCTGCGGCCGATGAAGCCTGCCAGTACCAGCATGGTCAGGATGAAGGGCAGAGCCTGCACGATGGTTGCGGGCAGAATATCACCGCCTTGTAGCTGGATGGCCAAGGCCTGGGCGAAGCCGAAGAGTAAGGCAGCCCCCAGTACGCCCAGCGGGTGCCACTTGCCGAAGATGAGTGCCGCCAGGGCGATAAAGCCTGCCCCTGCGCTCATAGCCCGAATGAACTGGTTGAGGAAGCCAATCGAGAGGTAGGCTCCTGCGATGCCTGCCAGCACGCCCGATAAGATGACCGCTGTGTAACGCATCCGAATCACGTTCACCCCCATGGTCTCTGCTGCCTGGGGGTGTTCACCTACAGCCCGCAGGCGCAGGCCCCAGGGTGTTTTGAACAGTACCCACCACACCACAGGTACCAGCAAGAAGGCTGCCAGCACTAGAACGGAAACATCGCCCCGGAAAAAGTACAGGTCAATAGACACCAGGGGCAGTCTATTCTTCACCTCCTGCGAGGTGGAGGTGTTGTTGTAAAGCACCTGTAAGACGATTGAGGGGGCACCTAATGCAGCGATGTTTATGGCCGTTCCCGTGACGATCTGATCGGCGCGGTACTTAATGGTGGCGATGGCGTGAATCAAGCCCACCAGACCTCCTACGGTGACCCCAACCAGGAGGCCCACCCAAGGGATCCAGAAGGCCTCGAGGCCCCCCGTTGCCACCTCGATTCGGTTTACGGTAATCGCGGCAGCCGCCGCACCGAACAAAATCATGCCCTCCAGGGCGATGTTGACTACCCCGCTGCGCTCGGAAAACAAGCCGCCCAGCGCGGTGAGCAGCAGCGGTGCTGCTTGGCGTAAGGTAGAAAAAAAGAGCGCGATAACGATCTCCATAAGACTAATCTCCTGCTACCGCTGAAGACTTGGTCTGGCGGGCCTCCTGCTCGGCTTTGGCCTCTGTCTCGACCTGGGCCGCCCGCAGGGGGTCGGTAAAGTAGCGCGGCAGGAAGCCCCCTACTGCGATGAACAAAATAATGAGCGCCTGCAGAACCTGGATGATCTGGTTGCTGATGCCCAACTGGGCGTTGAGGGAAACCCCTCCTGCCAGAAGCACCCCGAACAGGATGGCCGAAAGAAAGATGCCTAGGGGGGTGTTCTGGCCCATCAAGGCCACCGCAATCCCATCAAAGCCTACGTTTGAGGGAATGGTGGTCTTGAGGCGGTATGTGCCGTCCATACCCGCCCCTAGCACATAGTGGGTGGCTGCCAATCCCGCCAGGGCGCCTGAGATGCACATGGTCAGGATTATCTTGCCCCGCAGGCTGACTCCCGCGTACTCAGCGGCCTTGGGGGCCAGACCGGTTGCCCGTAGCTCGTAGCCCCCTGCTGTGCGAAAGAGGTAGAAGTTATAGAAGAGCAGGGCCAGAATGGCGATCAGAAAAGAGCCATTTAGGAGCTGCGAGGCCAGGGCAGAGCTGATGGTCACTGGAATACCTGGTAACGCTCCCCCCACCACATACCCAGCGACCAGAGCCACAAGAGCTGCCAGGAGCCGCTTCCCAAGCTCGAGCTGTCGGGCAGCGTAGTACGTTGCTAGGGCAGCCACCAGCGCAAGCGGCAGGGCCCAGGAAATCGTGCTGTTGGGGGCCAGGATGTTGATCATCAGAGGGATGCGGCCACCTTCTTGAATCTCCTCACTGCGGCTTTCAAAACCTTCAGCCTTGAAAGGCAACGTTACTTTCCTTCCAAAAAAGCTGTACTCGTTGGCTGCCAGCATGAAAAGCAGCACCGAAGCTGAGATGTAGTTCATCATGATGGTGTTGATGACCTCATTGGCGCCAAAACGGGCCTTGAGCCAGCCCACAATGCCGCCCCACAAAGCCCCACCCAAAGCTGCAGCGGTGATGGCGGCTGGCAGCAGCAGCCAGCCCGGTAAAGGCAGATACACCCCGGCCAGCATGGCAAAAAGTGCTCCGATGGTAAGCTGGCCAGGAGCCCCGATGTTAAAAAGGCCCGCCCGAAAACCAAACGCCACCGCCAGGCCAGTGAAGATCAGTGGGGTGGCGAAGGCCAAGCTGTTGAAGATACCCGGAAGGGTCAGAATGGGGCTGAACAGAATTTGGAAGGTGTAGGTGACCAGGTCCAGCTTTCCCGCAACCAGCTCGCGCAGCCCTAGGCCCTCAACTCCTTGGGTGCCAAGCCCTGGCCGCAGGATGGCCACAACGATGCCGCCTAACACCACCGCCAACAACAGCGAAGCCAGAGGAACCACCACCCCGCGCAGACGCACCAAAAAAGCCAACCCACCGGGGAGCTGCATACGCGCCACCAGTAAAAGTGCTAAGGAGTAAAACAACCCGGCGTAGGCCCCTAGCGAAAGAGCGAAGCGGCGCAGGGGCGGACGCCGAGCCCCTGCTGTAAGGGCTGCCTCGTTGGCTGCGCCGATGGCTTGATAAAACAAAACCGCCTCGAGGGCAAATAAAGCCAGTCCTACCGCACCCAGGATGTATAGGGCCTTGGCACGGGTTTGCCTCTTCGGGAGGAAGACTGCTGCGCTGCCTAACACAACGAGCAAGACCCAAAGGCCAAAAAACACCTCGAGCCAGGCGAAGCTCAGCCCTTCCGGCAGCACCAGGTCTTTGGTGTTTATATTTCCTAGAGGGTTCAACAAGAAGCCGCTTCCGTCAAACTCCCTCGTGGGCACCGCCCAAGGGGCGAGGATCATGAGTGCAAGTGCGATCACCCCCACGATCAGAAACAAAAACCTATTCATAACTTCCTCAAAGCGGATTCTACACTGCGAAGCCTCCCGATAAAGCGCCTTTGTTGTACTGGGTGGTAAACTTGCTTTGTGCAGGAGACGACGGAGGGCAAAGCCAAGGCCATCCAGCGGATGTTTTCGGAGATAGCCCCGCGCTACGACCTTTTGAACAGGGTGCTGTCCGCGGGTGTGGATCGTGCTTGGAGGGCGGCTTTGGTAAAAGCGGCCCTTGAAAAAGGGCCTGTCCGCATTCTCGACTTAGCCACCGGCACGGGTGACGTAGCCCTACTGCTCAAAAGGGCCGCTCCAGGGGCGGAGGTGATCGGGGGCGATTTCGCCCTGCCCATGCTGGAGCTGGCGCGTCAAAAAGCCCGGCGCGCTGGCCTCGACATTCCTTTTGTTGAAGCAGACGCTCTAGAACTGCCCTTCCCCAACGGCTACTTCGACGCTGTGACCATCGCCTTCGGCTTCCGCAACTTTGCCGACTACAAAAAAGCCCTGGCCGAGCTATACCGGGTGCTAATGCCAAAAGGGCGGCTGTGTATTTTAGAGTTTCCCCCCCCACCCCGCAGCGGTTTTGGCAGGATGTACCGCTTTTACTTTACCCGCATCCTACCCTTTGTTGGGGGGGTCATCTCGGGTAACACCTCGGCCTATCGCTACCTGCCCGACTCCGTGGAGCGCTTCCCAGACCCCCCAACCCTTGCTGCTATGATGACCCGGGCTGGCTTTAGCACCCGCTATCGGCTTTTCACTGGCGGAATCGCAGCCTTACATATCGGCGATAGGACCAGTTGTCCTGGAGAGGTTTCACCTGATGAGTCATCCTGAGCCCGTTTTTGAAATTGATCCGCAGAGGCTGCTATTGGAAGGCATGGAAACCGGTGCCCTGCCAGACCTGAGGCCGCTCGAGCTGGCACGTGAGTACGCTCAGGAGCTAGCCCAGGGCAGCAGAGGGGAGGACGAAATAGTGCGTTGGTGGCACAGCCCAGGCGGTTTCTAACCCCAATTCGGAAAAGCCACCAGCCACATTCCCCCAAGCTGCGCCAACAGGAGACGCCAAGCGGGGTTGTGCTCCATCAGCTTGAAGAGACCATAGCCCAGCAGCACCGCATAGAGGTGAAAGACCAGCCCCTGGGTCTTGCGGTAGGGGCGTTCGCTCAACCCCGGCCGATCCAGGCTGGAAAACACGCTTTCGACCATCCGCTGCCCTCGTAAAAAGTACCGCTCCCGCCGAGTATGGGGCCGCATGTTCCGCTTGTGCC
>Ga0308394_1000466_pt1 | contig 21922 bp, 15 predicted proteins | sample Hotspr2Sampleme2_FD_202366 | JGI IMG/M metagenome (GOLD analysis project Ga0308394, IMG submission 202366) | Hot spring phototrophic mat microbial communities from Mushroom Spring, Yellowstone National Park, Wyoming, United States - 20050701_me2 ...
TAAAGGAAGTTTTTCCCTTGCTCAAAGGAAAAAAAATCATTACTTATTGCACAGGTGGTATCAAATGCGAAAAAGCAAGTGCTTATTTGCTTGAACAAGGCTTTGAAAATGTTTATCAATTGCACGGAGGCATTATCAAATATGGTTTGGAAACAGGTGGTGAAGATTTTGAGGGTAAATGTTATGTGTTTGATAACAGAATAGCGGTTGATGTAAATAAAATAAATCCGAAGGTGATTTCAAAATGCTATATTTGCCAAACAGAATGCGATAGAATGGTAAATTGTGCTAATCCCGAGTGTAACAACCATTTGCCTATTTGCGAAAAGTGTGGTTGGGAATACGAAGGAGCTTGCTCTACCGAATGTAAAAATCACCCCAAAAAACGCCCTTACGACGGAACAGGCTACTACCAGAAAAAAACTAACGGCTACAATCCCTACAAAGGTTGGAAAAGAAAATCTGAAAAAATCAACACTTAACAAATACAAAAGGAAGCTGTCAGGTTTCTGACAGCCTCTTTTTTGTGCCTTTTATTTTTTCAAAAATTCCACGCTCCTACCTATAAAATTGCTCAAAGCAGAGCCAGCCAACACGCCCTGTGAAAGTTGAGCCAAATCGTAAAGATAGCGAGCCAGCTCTTCTTGCTCAGTGCTATTGGCAGTTGTGAGCAGTTTTTGTATGAGGCTATGATTGCCATTGATAGTTACGTTAAACGTGTTTTCGTTCAACGCCCACGACCAGCCTTGCATACGACTCATTTCTTGCATACGGCGTATGTATTCGGGAAGTGTAACAAGCACGGGGAGTTCGTCAGGTGAGAGAGCCGATACCTCTACCGAAATTTTATCGTTGTTGATAATTTTTTTGAAAATTTCCTTAACCCTCTCCTCTTCGTCTTTACTCAAAACCGATTTGAGTTCAAGGTCTTTGGGTATCAATTTATCAATCACTTCGGCATCAACACGGCGAACGAAAGTTTTTTCCATTTTTCGCTCCAACATTTCGCCAAAAGCATTGTCCAAAATGCCATCAAAAATCAAGACATCGTAGCTACGTTTGCGAGCCGAGTCAATGTAGGTATATTGTTTTTGGGCATCGTTGGTATAGAGCCAAACTACGTTGCCGTTTTTGTCGGTTTGGTTTGGTTTTATGAAATCTTTGTATTCATTTAGCGTAAAAAACTTACCTTCGGTATTTTTTACCAAACAGAATTTTTCAGCTTTTTCATAGAACTTTTCATCGGTGAGCATACCATACTTTACGAAAAGTCCGATGCTTTCCCATTTGTTTTCAAAAGCGGTTCTATCATCTCTGAAAAGTTCGTTGAGTTTATCGGCTACTTTTTTGGTAATGTGTGTGTTGATTTTCTTGACGTTGGAGTCGGCTTGGAGGTAGCTACGCGAAACGTTCAACGGAATATCGGGCGAGTCGATTACGCCGTGCAGAAGCATCAAAAACTCAGGAACAATATCTTTTACCTCATCAGTGATGAATACCTGTCGCGAATAAAGTTGGATTTTGTTTTTCTGAATTTCAATATTGCTTTTGATTTTTGGAAAGTACAAAATACCTGTCAGATTGAAGGGATAATCTACGTTGAGATGTATCCAGAAGAGAGGTTCTTCGGCAAAAGGATATAATTCTTTGTAAAATTTGAGATAATCTTCATCTTTGAGGTCTTGGGGGTTACGCGTCCAGAGGGGAGCAGTTTCGTTGATTTTTTCGCTTTCCAACTCAACAGGAATGGGCAAGAAACGAGCATATTTGTTGAGAATTTCTCTCAAACGGAATTTATCCAAAAATTCTTCGCTGTCTTCGGCAATGTGTAGAATTACGGAAGTACCTCGTTGTAATTTTTCGGCAGGTTCAATCACAAATTCAGTATTTCCTTCACAAACCCAACGAGCGGCAGGGGCATTTTGGTACGATTTAGTAATGATTTCTACTTTCTTGGCTACCATAAAAGCCGAGTAAAAACCCAAACCAAAATTGCCAATAATTTGGTTACGAGCATCTGCGATTTTGTCCTGATATTTTTGCACAAACTCATTTGCTCCAGAGAAAGCAATTTGATTGATGTACTTATCGATTTCTTCGGCAGTCATTCCGATACCGTTGTCGGTAATAGTGATAGTTTTGGCATCTTTACTGGCTGTAATTTGTACTTTCAGTTCGCCGAGTTCGCCCGTGTATTCGCCCAAAGAGCTTAGATTTTTAAGTTTCTGACAGGCATCAACAGCATTAGCAACAAGCTCACGCAAGAAAATCTCGTGGTCGGAGTAGAGAAATTTCTTGATGATGGGAAAAATATTGTCGGTATTGACAGAAAGCGTACCTTTACTTACTTGCATATTTCTTAAAAATTTGGTTTGCTAAGAATTTTACAAATCTTATTCCATAGGTTTCTAACTGCCAAAATGTCAGATTCGGGCTATGAAGGAAAGCAGTGCTAAAAAGTAAATAAGTAATTAACGTGAGTTGTAAGGTTATTTTATTGATTTACAAAGTTTTATTTTTCTATATTTTTCAAAAATTACAGCGGTGCAAATTAAATTTGTACTTTTCTGACCACCCCTAACCCCTCCTTTGAAGGAGGGGAGATTTTAAATACCTGACCACCCCTAATTAAGGAGGGGCTGGGGGTGCTTACTGAGCTACGGTCGGTGAGCGTAGCCGAACCGTCGAAGTATGGTCAAAAAAATATGATTTTTTTAAGATAACTGCTTATAACTCACGTTAATTATCAAAAAAATCACTCAAAGTTAGTACATTTACCAAGATTTTTTGTTTTTTGAAAAAAAGACTTGAAAATGCAATATTTCAAAGATATACGAGAAGGCATCAGGAGCAGTCTGAAAGGCTTATCTATTACGCTGAAACATCTTTGGCAGGCACGCCACAGACGCAGGCAAATCTACGTAGATACAAAAAGTTATTTTGACGAAAAAAATGGTATTGTTACACTTCAATACCCCAAAGAAAAATTACCCACTCCTGAAGTAGCTCGTTACAAATTGCACAATGAAATAGATGATTGTATCGTTTGCGATAAGTGTGCCAAAATTTGTCCTGTAAATTGCATTGAAATTGAAGCAATTAAAGCCGTAGGTGAGATTGGCAAAACTTCCGATGGCACAAGCAAACGGCTCTATGCGGCGGTGTTTGATATAGATATGGCAAAATGTTGTTTCTGCGGACTTTGTACCACGGTCTGCCCTACCGAGTGCCTCACAATGACCGACGAATACGATTTTAGTGTAGTGGATATTGCCCAACACAATTTCCATTTTGCTAACCTAAGTCCCCAAGAAGCCGCCGAGAAAAGAGCCTTGTACGAGCAATTTGTAAGAGAAAAAGAAGAAGCCAAGAAAAAAGCCGAAACCGAAAAACAAAACCAAGAGCAGGAAAATAAAAATGCAGAAACTCCCGAAAACAAAACAGAAACGCAAGCCAAACCTAAAATGACTTTCAAGCCGAAAATAAAGCCGAAGTAAGATTAGAAACAGGAAGCAAGAAACAAGAAACAGGAAGCAAGAAACAAGAAACAGGAAGCAAGAAACAAGAAGCAGGAAGCAAGAAACAAGAATCAGGAAGCAAGAAACAAGAAACAGGAAGCAAGAAACAAGAAACAGGAAGCAAGAAACAAGAAACAGGAAGCAAGAAACAAGAAGCAGGAAGCAAGAAACAAGAAACAAGAAACAGGAAATAACAAAAAACAAAAATATAGATTTATCGCTTACTTACAATGAAACTGAATTACATTCTCACGATATTTTTTTTGATTTGTGCTATTTTGTTGTATTCTTGTCGCCCACAAAACGAACTATTTACCGAAAATCCGCAAGCCTTGCGTTTTTCTGATGAGGCTATAATTTTTGATACAATTTTGGCAGGTGTGCCTACGGCTACCAAACGTCTGCGTGTATATAATCCGAATAAACGTGCAGTCCGCCTTAATGAAGTTTTTTTGGCAAGTGGCAACTCCAACGATTACACTTTGCTACTCAATGCCGAAGAAGGCACAAGTTTTCGTAATGTTCCTATTTTGGGAGGCGATAGCTTACTTGTAATCATCAAAGCCAACATTCAAAACAAAAATTCAGATGATATTTATCAGGCTTTTGATTCTATCGTATTCGTTTTACCGAACCGAAGCCAAAACGTAAAACTACTTACTTGGGCTGAAAACGTGAATGTAGTTGATGGTGAAATCCCCTGCAATAGCACTTGGACTGCCCAAAGACCTTATTTGCTCAAAAATAAAGTAAAAATCGCCCCCAACTGCTCGCTACGTATCGAAAAAGGCACAAGAATTTATGCTTTTAATGGAGCTATTTTGGAAAATCTCGGCAGTCTGCAAGTGGAAGGCAAACCCGATACCAACGTGATTTTCAGGTATTTCAGAAGAGAAAGCAATTTTGAAAATGTTTTGGGAACGTGGCAAGGCTTACGCCTACGAAAGGCAAGTCAGAATGTACTGCGTTACACGCAAATTAGCCATGCCCGTGTGGGCGTTTTGGTGGATAGCACGCAAGCACTTTTAGAGGCAGTTCGTTTGCAGAGTTTTTCAGAAGCGGCTTTGGTCGGATTTAAGGCAAAAATTTTTATGCGAAACTGCTTGCTCAACAACGCCATCACAAGGCTACTGCAAGCCACCAACGGCGGAGAATACGAGTTGGTGCATTGTACTTTGGCAAATTATGAATTTTTCTTTAATCGTCAGGAAGAGGCTGGAAGCGTTTTCCTCAACGAAGTAGGAGCGGATAGCTTGAAAATTCGTTTGTTCAATAACATTTTTTGGGGAAATTTGCGAGATGAAATCATTTTTTCAGGAGAAAAAATTGCTCTTGCGGCAGCAAATAATATTTTTCGTAGCAAAATTTATGAGCAAGTTTTGAACACAAACAACAACTTGCTCAATGTTCCGTCCGATTTGCTTTTTCGCAATCCTCGTTTGTTTGATTACTCCTTGCCCAGTACCTCGCCTGCTATTGGCAAAGGCATTAGCACCTCTATCACGACAGATATTTTGGGCAAAATCCGCAAAAATCCGCCCGATATAGGTGCTTTTGAAAGATAAAACTATTTCAAGACCTGTATCCAACCGTTACATTTTACTCCCGAAGGATTTTCCAAAAGATAGTAGTACGTTCCTGCGGCTACATCTTTGCCCCAGTCGTTTTTGTAATTGTCGGATTTGAAAATTCTTTTTCCCCATCTGTTCCAGATTTGCAATTTTGAGCCTGCTTCGGCTACCTCAAAGGTATCGTTGATGCCATCGCCATTGGGTGTGATAGCGTTAGGTGGCTCAATAGGCGGAGCAGGAATTTGCACATCTTTACGCACACGCGTGTTGCACCCATTCGGATTGAGTGCAAGGAGCGTAACCTGATAAGTTTTGTTAGGTTCTTTGTAGATGTATTCAGGTGGGTTTGTGCCTTCAAGTGTGTTGCCATCGCCCATATCCCAAGTGAATTTTACAAATTTGGTAGTATCTAAATTTGCAGGCAAAGAAAGTTTCACGCGATACGGTGTATTGCAATCTTTCAAGATTTTGAAGCTAAAATCGGCATCAAGTACGGGCAAAACCTGTACTTTTACTTTTTTATCTACTTTACATTTGGTATCTTGGAATGTAAGCGTATAGACGGTAGTTTGCGTTGGTGAAGCAATCGGATTAGGAATATTGGGATTATTCAGCCCTGTGGAAGGTTTCCAAAGATAGGTAGTTGCTCCACTGGCTTGGAGTTGTACGCTCTCACCTCGGCAGATAGCTACGCTATCTTGCACCTGAAAGTTTGGAATGATGATGTTGATGTCTTGTGTTTTTTGGTCAGTTTGGTTGCAATTGGTTACGGTTAGTCTTACTCTGTATAAGCCTGAAACCGTAAAAGTATAGGTAAAATCTTTCTGTGTGTTTTGAGAAAAGATTACATTATTGCCTGCATCTAAAATTTCCCAAAGAAAATCATCAGCATCAAGGGCAGTGAATTTGAAAGCAATTCTTGCTTCGCAGGTTTCGCCCCCATCACTGATAATTTGAGAATTACGAGGATTAATCATTTGGAAATCGGCACTTACGTTGAGCCTAAATTTAAAAACAGCATTATTACAATTTGTGCTATTATTACTATTAGACCAAGCCCCTGCGGTAGTTGGAAAACCATTTGTACCGCCACACGAGGCACAAACCGAATGATAGATAGTTCCATTTTTAGAAAAACGGCTTGTACCACCGTCTACGTGGTCTCCTACTTCATTTGAGGCATTTTCGCCAAAGAAAGTAGCGTATAGCAATCGTTCCATATTGCGTTTATAGACAGCAATATAAAAATCTCTACCATTTACGGTGGTTCTTCGGTAAGCGTCTTCGGTAGTGGGCAAATTTGCGGTACTGCTACCGGGCCCGTTGAGGCTTGTACCGCCCCAGCCTGCAATATAGATGTTATTGCAATTATTTTCAGTAACCACCAAAAAAGCTGTAGGCGAAATGTCAGGATTGCCATCTCCTGCTCCTACACGCGTACTCCAACGGCTTGTAGCCAAATCAGGGCTTATTTTATGGATAAATTGCCCGCTATTGCCGTTGTTATACACACCCGAACTGGTAGGGTAATTTCCAAAAGTTTGTCCGAAGGCATAAATTTCTTCATCGGAATCTAAATCAATAAAGAAAGCCATATCCGCAGCCGAAGTACCTAGGTAGGTGATTCGTAATAAAGTACCGTTGGCATCATAACGAGCAATGAAGCCGTCGTCGTTGCCGAGAGCCGAAGGGTTCAATGCTCCTGTGGTATTGGGAAGATTGGTGCTGGTAGTGCCTCCGCCTACGTACACGTCGCCTGCTTGGTTAGTTTTGATAGAAAGAGCAATATCAATGCCCGTACCGCCCAAATAACGCCCCCAAAGCAAGCCCAAATTATTATTGAATTTGGCAACAATGCCATCGGCTAAGCCGTTAAGCGTGCCTGTAAAGCCTGTGATAGTGTTGGAGCGGGTTGTAGAAGCGATATAAACATTGTCGTTGGCATCTACATAAATATCGCCTCTGAACTCGTCGCCGTAGTTATGAATAGTAGTACCTCCCGAAGGTTTTAAGCCGTCGTTACCTGTACCCCCCAATAGTAAGGCGACGTTTAGTGTGCCTGTGGGATTGAGTTTGACAATAAAAATATCACTTCCATTGCTGTACGAAATGCCTGCAATAGGAGTAAGACTTGTTCCCCCCTGATACGTGCCGATAGTTGCAGGAAAATTCGTTGAACTGGTTGTTCCTAAGGCAAAAAGATTGTTTTGACTATCTACCACGAGGCTGTGAGGCACTTCCGAAGCCAAACCACCGATGAAAGTAAGTTGTAGCAAAGTTGTTCCTGTTGGATTATACTTGAAAATTCCAACATCTGTTATCGTTCCGCCCGAGCCTGTCGTACCGATAGTAATAGGTCCTGTAAAGTTGGGAAAACTCAAACCGAACAAAGTTGCTCCCGAGTACAAATTACCTGCATCGTCGAAGGTAGCTGTATTGCCCCAGTTATCGGAAATTCCACCCGAGTAAGTTGAAAACACAAGTTCAGGGTCAATGATTAGCTCGTAACGTTTATCGTAACCTTTCGGAAAACGAAAACTCAAAACATTATTTTCTAAAACAAACTCCGTAGGCACAAGCACCTTCTTACCTCTGATGTTTTGGTAACTGATTGGTTTTTTTTCGTAGATGTTGCCAACTTGCGTAGCAATTAGTAAAGAACCGTCGGGCAGTAGTTCTACTTTATCGGCATAATTGTACCGCAGACGGATTTGCTTGGGATTAGCCCCTGCTTGCACAGCTATTTCGTATTTGAGCGTGCTGGCTTTTGAAAACAAGTGATAACTAATACCTTGATAAATTTCAGGATAAATGATTTCGGTGTAGGCTCTTACGTTTTCTGCCCAATGGCTTTTCTCGCCCAAATAGTAATGATACAGCGTAGGCAAAGGATTTTTCGCCTGCACACGTACAGGATTTGCCCCTAAAAATTCTACTACAAAACTATGAGCCTTGATGCCTTCTTGTTTTTCGTATTGGGCGTATTCGGGGATATTTTTGTAAAATTCTTTGTGCTTGTAGTAAGCGACAGCTTTGCCATCGTAGAAAGTGTATTGCAAGGCATTATTTGAAACTTGCAAAAAACCTGAAGGCAAATCGGCACGGTAGGCTACTTCTTGCCCCCATTGATTTTTGTTTTCTACAAAAGCAAAACTACTTTTGGCAGTTTCGTTGGGAAGAGGCAATTCTGTTTTCTTTTGCGATACAGCCTCAAAAACAAAGAAACAAGCAAAGATGAGTACAAATGATTTCATTTGCCAAATATTTTTTAGATTTTTAGAAATGATATTAAGCTGAAAAACAGGTTAAACATAAAAATTTTTTTTGAAATATGCAAAATTTTAATGCAGGAAATTCAACTCATTTCGCCTCTAATGGCTACGCCTACATATTTACGTATATCCTCGTCAGAAAGATTTTGCCCTAAAAGGTACATTAGTTTAGTTACGGAGGCTTCGGTAGTCATATCTTTTCCACCGACTACGCCCATTTCAGCTAAATGTTGGCTGGTTTCATATTTGCCTTGCATCACCATTCCGCCGTAGCATTGCGAGATGTTGAGCAAAATTTTATTTTGTAAAATAGCTTTTTCCAAAATTTTCAGAAATTCTTTTTGTGTTGGTACGTTTCCTGAGCCATAAGTTTCTAAGACAAAGGCTTTCAGGTCGTTTTCTAACAAAACTTTTTCAAGAAATTGTAAGGGCATACCTGGAAAAATTTTTAGCAAGCCAACGCTTGTGTTCATAGTTTTGGCTACTTCCAGAGGGGCTTGTGGGGAGGGGGCAATGGCTGAAAAATTATACTGAATATCAATGCCTACTTCGGCAAGGTGTGGGTAATTTTGCGAGCTGAACGCATCAAAATGCCTACTTTCTACTTTTCGGCTGCGGTTGCCACGCCACAAGAAATAATCAAAATAAATACACACTTCGGGAACAATGGCTTTGCCGTGTATATTTTTTGAGCCTGCAATTTCTAAGGCAGTAATGAAATTGGTACGGGCATCATTACGAGCCTGACCGATAGGCAGTTGAGCACCTGTGAAGATAACAGGTTTGGCAAGATTTTTCAGCAAAAAACTAAGTGCCGAAGCCGAGTAAGCCATTGTATCGGTGCCGTGAAGCACTACGAAACCATCGCAAGTCTGATAGTATTCTTCAATGATTTGGACAAGTTGTATCCAATGTTGAGGCTGAATATTGGAAGAATCTAAGGGAGGCTCAAAAGATATGACCGTAATTTCATAATCGAAACGGGCAAGTTCGGGGATACGTTCTTGGATTTTTTCAAAATCTAATGGACTTAATGCTCCTTTTGCGTTGTAGCTCATTCCGAGCGTTCCGCCTGTGTAAATAACCAAAATAGAAGCCTTGTGTGGTTGTGGCGTAGCGGTGTTGATAGTTATTTTTTTCATCAGTTATCAATTATCAGTGAGCAGTTACTCGTGCTGAGCGAAGCCGAAGCATCAGTGAGCAATGAATATTGATAAAAACTTATCTTGGCACTCTTGCCTTGCCGCAGCATTTAATATTTGGTAAAGACTTTATAGTCTCTCTCTCAACATATTGCCCAAGTTCTTGTAAATTGTGGTTTCTTTGCTTTCAAAATAATTAAGTAAAAGTTTCAGAGTCGTTTTTTCAGGGAAAAGTGTCAAGACAATTTGTCCAAAAATTTGGTCGTTAGAGAATAGTTTTCTAAATGTAAGAGGCTTTAAATCTTTTATTTCTTCGAAAGTGTGTTCTGCATTTAAATCAAAGTTTATCTCGGGCAAATCGGGAATTTCTTTTTTCCAAACTTCCAAATAATATAAAATTTCTTGCCAAATGTCTTCCATTCCCAAATAATCAAAGAGAGGCTTTCCATAAAATATTTGCGTTTCTACGTTGTAATCTTTGGACATTTTTTCCAACTCCGATACATAGAAATTTTTGTTTTTCACAAGGTCGGGGTCTATGAAATAGAATATCCCTACTAAATAGTTCCACAAAATTAAAAGGACACTTTTACTGAGGCAAAATACTGATAGACAATTTTTTGTCTTGTCTCTTGCCTCTTGTCTCTTGTGTCTAATCACTTAATTCGTTTTCATCAAATTTAGTAAGCATTACATCTAACTTTCTTTCAAAGTTTTGAATCTGACCACGTTTCTTAGTGGAGGTCATCTCTTACTTTTTGTTCTACAAAATAAACCTTGTTTTTGTGCCTGAAACATTGATCTATGTTCAGGGTGTCATTATTGTTTGTTACGAATTTTTTTGGTAAAATTTCGCAGCCCTTAATTTTTAGATACTCTTCAATTATCTTTTCAAAAGCATCTCCAAAACGGATTTCGTGAGATTGCAAGAGGTTTTGCAAAATCTTTGCTTTGGGTTTTGTTGGTCTGAAAAGACCGATATACCTGCTTGGGTTTTCGGCTATCTTTTCAATCAAATCCGCTTTTGATTTCTCAAAAATAATTTCATTGAAAGTCTTTTTAAACCGATTATAGTCCATTATGCTCATAGTTTTCAAAAGTCCCTTGCGGTTCAGGCACTATATTTTGATGAAAATTAATTTCATCATATTTTTTTTCGGGGTGATACTTTTTTTCATAATGATGCCTTAATTCATCGATACTCAACATAATACCGTCCCGCTTTACATACCAAAAAGACCAGCCATTGTTATTTTCTTTTTTCAAAAGCGTAGCACTTACTTTGTGAATAGAACCTACTAAGTCCTTACTTTGCAAAGAGGCATCGGCTAATACAATGGCTGTGTGTTTTTCATCTCTTGAAAATAAGGTTTCCCCGATTTTTATGTATCCTTTTTCAATGAGATTTCCAAAAGATACTTTTGGTTTTCTTTTCTCAATTTTATACTCCAACAATGGTTTTTCTAATGGCTTAATTTTGCTTAACCTGTCATTTGCGACCTCTATGTAAAAGGGTTCTCGTTCAAATGCTATGAAACGTCTGCCTAAACGCTTGGCTACGGCGGCAGTTGTTCCAGTTCCTGAAAAAGGGTCAAGTATCAAATCACCTATATTAGAAGTAGATAAAATTACTCTGTATAAAAGTTCGGCAGGTTTTTGAGTAGAGTGGGCTTTTTTTCCATTGACTTTGATGCGTTCTTCACCACTACAAATCGGAATGAACCAATCACTACGCATTTGCAAATCATCGTTCATCACCTTCATAGAATGGTAGTGAAACGTATAATTAGAATTTTTTGATTTAGTAGCCCAGATAAGCGTTTCGTGTGCATTATTGAATCGTGTGCCTTTAAAGTTTGGCATTGGATTTGTTTTTATCCAAATAATATCATTCAATAGCCAAAAACCAAGATTTTGCATAATTGCTCCTACCCTGAAAATATTATGATATGTACCAATTACCCAAATACTTCCCGTATTTTTAAGTACTCTATGGCATTCACTTAACCATTGCTTACAAAAATCATCATAGGCTTGCATAGAGTCAAATTTATCCCATTCGTCATTTACGGCATCTACTTTGGTTTGGTTGGGACGGTAAAGTTCTCCGTTGAGTTGCAAATTGTAGGGTGGGTCTGCAAAAATCAAATCCACCGAATTATCAGGCATTTTTTTTAGCAATTCTATACAATCACCCTGTATAATGCTATTTATTCCAAACTCTCCAATTTTAGTCATCTTAGTAAAAGTATTTTGTTTGTGCAATTTAGTCAATTATTGAGTTTGCCCAAAATCCATTTTTCAGTATAGCTATCAAAATTTTTTCCATTGATTGTTCAGTTTGGCAAGCTCACTACAAGCCTTGTTGATTGATAAGTGATTAGACACAAGAGACAAGAGGCAAGAGACAAGACAAAAAATTGTCTATCAGTATTTTGCCTCAGTAAAAGTGTCCTTTTAATTTTGTGGAACTACTTAACTGCTCTCTGCCTAATAATCGCCTAAGGTTTCTTCTAATTGAGCCAAGGCTCGTTCAAGTTCAGCATCATTAGGGGCGATGCCGTGCCATTTGTGCGAATACATCATAAAATCAACGCCAAAGCCCATTTCGGTTTTCATCAAGATAAGGACGGGCTTTTGTTGGCGAGTGAGTTTTTTAGCTTCTGTCAAACCTTCTAAAACTTTTTCTATGTTGTTGCCTTCCATACGGAGGGTTTGCCAACCGAAGGCTTCCCATTTGGCTTGCAGATTGCCCAAAGACATTACTTCGTTGGTAGAGCCATCGATTTGCTGTCCGTTACAATCAACAATGCCGATAAGATTATCTACTTTATGATGAGCCGCATACATAGCCGCTTCCCAGATTTGCCCTTCTTGTTGCTCGCCATCGCCCATAAGCACATAGACGAGTTTTTCATCTTGGTTGAGTTTTTTGCCTTGTGCCGCACCTATGGCTACGGAGAGACCTTGTCCCAAAGAGCCAGAGGCAATGCGTACGCCAGGTAAGCCTTCGTGAGTGGTGGGGTGTCCTTGCAGACGCGAATTGATACGACGAAAAGTTTTTAGTTCTTCCAAAGGGAAATAGCCACTACGAGCCAAAACACTATAAAAAACAGGCGAAATATGTCCGTTCGAGAGAAAGAACAAATCTTGATTTTTGCCCTGCATATCAAAAGGCTTAGGTGTATGTTCCATCACCTCAAAATACAAAGCAACAAGCAAATCGGTACAGCCCAAAGAACCACCAGGGTGCCCCGATTGGCAACTATGTACCATACGAACAATATCACGCCGGACTTGTGAAGCTATTTTTTGGAGTTGGTCAAGCGAATTTTTCATTCAGATAGATTTTTTTGTAAAATTAAATGAAGCAAGAAGTTTCACAAATTTATTTTTTACTCAAATTAGCAATTTGTTGATTGACTTTTTCTTTCAGGCTTTCTTTGTAGGCGAGTAGCTTTTGATAGAGTGTTTCGTTGTTTGTAGCTAAAATTTGTGCTGCCAAGATACCTGCATTTTTAGCACCGTTCAAGGCGACCGTAGCGACAGGCACACCTGCGGGCATTTGTAAAATTGATAGCACCGAATCCCAACCATCAATAGAATTTGATGATTTTATCGGCACGCCAATTACAGGCAAAGCCGTCAGCGAAGCTACCATTCCGGGCAAATGTGCCGCACCGCCCGCTCCCGCAATGATTACTCGCAAACTACGTTGATACGCCGAGCGAGCATACTCAAACATACGTTCAGGAGTGCGGTGTGCCGAAACTATCGTAAGTTCGTAGTTAATCTGCATTTCGTCCAAAAAATCAGCGGCTTCTTGCATTATAGGTAAATCCGATTGACTGCCCATAATAATTCCGATTACTGGAGACATTGCTATTTATAGAGGTTAGATGTTGGATACAGGATACGGGATACAGGATACAGGATACAAGATACAGGATTTTTTTCATCATTCATCTCTCATCGTTTATCGTTGTTATTTGCTACTGTAATTCGGTGCTTCGCGTGTAATAATTACATCGTGGGGGTGGCTTTCGCGAATGCCCGAAGCTGTGATTTTCACAAATTGAGCCTTTTCTTGCAAATCTTTGATAGTTTTTGCCCCACAATAGCCCATACCTGCTCGCAAACCACCCGCTATTTGGTACAAAACCTCCGCTACTGTGCCTTTGTACGGCACTTGCCCCACAATACCTTCGGGAACGAGTTTTTTGATGTCATCTTCAGCATCTTGAAAATATCTGTCTTTTGAACCTGCTTCCATTGCTTCCAAAGAGCCCATTCCTCTGTATGTTTTAAATTTTCTGCCTTCAAAAATCACTACTTCGCCAGGGCTTTCGTCTGTACCAGCGAGCAGAGAGCCAATCATAACGCTACTTGCTCCGCCTGCAAGAGCTTTTACTAAATCGCCTGAGTAACGAATACCGCCATCGGCAATGATAGGTACGTCCAAGTCTTGCAAAACTTTGTAGGCTTCAAAAACAGCAGAAAGTTGTGGCATTCCTACGCCTGCCACTACGCGTGTAGTGCAAATGCTACCTGGTCCTACGCCTACTTTTACGGCATCGGCACCTGCCTCGGCCAAGGCTTTTGCTCCTTCGGCAGTGGCTACGTTCCCCACAACTACCTGCATTTCAGGATATTTGGCTTTTACTTTTCGGAGAGTATCTATCACACCTTTGGAATGTCCGTGAGCCGTATCAATAGCCACTACATCTACACCTGCATTTTTGAGTAACTCGATTCTTTCCAAAATATCGGCTGTTATGCCCAAAGCCGCCCCTACACGCAACCTGCCAAGTTCATCTTTGCAGGCATAGGGAAAATCTTTTCTGCGGATAATATCTTTGTAGGTAATAAGTCCAACAAGTTTTCCTTCTTTGTTGATGATAGGTAGTTTCTCAATTTTGTATTCTTGCAAAACCTCTTCAGCTTGGTCTAAGGTAATGCCTTCTTGGGCAGTAATGAGGTTTTCTTTTGTCATTATTTCTAAAACGGATTTGGAGAGGTCTTTCTGAAAGCGTAAATCACGATTGGTGATGATCCCTTTGAGTTTCATTGCTTCATCGACCACGGGGATACCGCCAATTTTAAATTCACTCATAATACGTAAGGCATCGGCAAGTATGGCAGTTTCGGGAAGCGTAATGGGGTCTATAATCATTCCACTTTCAGAACGCTTTACCTTACGGACTTGCTCGGCTTGTGCCTCGATAGACATATTTTTGTGAATAAAACCAATTCCTCCTTCGCGGGCTATTGCAATTGCCATTTTGTATTCGGTAACCGTATCCATTGCCGCCGATACAATGGGCAAATTGAGAATTATTTTTCGGGTAAGGCGTGTTTGTAGGCTTGTTTCGCGTGGTAGCACTTCGGAGTATGCAGGGAGCAAGAGTACATCGTCATACGTAAGTGCCTCAAATAAAATTTTGGGCTGATGCTGATTGATTGGGACAGACATAAAGTGCAAATAAAAAGGTTGTTTATTTGCAAGGCAAAGTTATAGAAATGAAGCGTAGAAAAAAAATTTGAACAGAAATATTTTTAGGAACTTACTTACCCCGCAGATTTCCCTAATTTTAGATAATACGGATTAAGAATAAATTTTCGCTCAAAATTTGCATAACTCAAAGCAAAATCCGAATAAATCTACTAATTTTAGGCAGACTTTTATAATATATGAAAAAACTTTTCCTTTTAGATGCCTACGCTCTTATTTACAGAGCTTATTATGCTTTCATCAGCAATCCTCGCCGAACGAGCAAAGGTTTAGACACAGGGGCTATTTTTGGTTTTGTAAATACCTTGCTTGAAGTTATTAAGAAAGAAAAACCTACGCATTTGGCAGTTGCCTTCGATACAGCAGAGGCAACCTTTCGGCACGAAGAGTTTGAAGCCTACAAAGCCCATCGCGAAGTTCAGCCCGAAGGCATTACCATTGCCGTCCCGTATATCAAAAGAATTTTAGAAGCAATGAATATCTCGGTGCTTGCCATACCAGGCTACGAAGCCGATGATGTTATCGGAACAATCGCCAAACAAGTAGCCCGCGAGGATTTTCCCGTATTTATGATGACCCCCGACAAAGATTACTGCCAACTGCTTGAAGATAAAAAAATTTTCATCTATCGTCCTGCTACCAAATTTGCCCCCAACGAAATTTGGGATACTCAAAAAGCCTTAGAAAAATTTGGCATCAAACGCATCGAGCAAGTAATTGATTTGCTCGGACTGCAAGGCGATAGCTCCGACAACATTCCCGGTTTGCCCGGCGTTGGCGAAAAAACTGCCCAAAAACTTTTGGAAGAATACGAAACCATAGAAAACATCATCGCTAATGCCGATAAGCTCAAAGGAAAGCTCGCCGAAATCGTCAAACAACACGCCGATAAAGCCTTGCTCTCTAAAAAACTCGCTACTATTCATCTGCAAGTGCCTATCAATTACAAAATTGATGATTTTGAACTCAAAGAATACAACAAAACCGAACTTGCTAAAATTTTTGATGAATTAGAATTTAAAACCCTCAAAACCAAACTGCTCGGGCTTTCTGCCGAAGAAAAAGAAGCCCAAAAAACTAAGCGTAATCAAAATAATCAGCAGTTAGATTTGTTCGGCAATGCTATTTCCCAAAAAAATACTGAAATCAAAGCAGAAAAAACTGAAAACAAAGAACAGAACGAAGAAACGAAAAAAATGGCTACTCTTGCCACAACGCCCCATTTGTACCATATCATTGATACCGCTGAAAACCGAAAATTACTAATTGATTTTCTGAAAAAACAAGATACCTTTTGCTTTGATACCGAAACCACTCACTTAGACGCTCTACAAGCCCAACTCGTTGGTATTTCGTTTGCCTACCTGCCCCACGAAGCCTATTATGTGCCTTTTCCCGAAAACCAAAGCGAGGCAAAACAAATTTTGGAAGAGTTTAGAGAAGTTTTTGAAAATGAAAATATCGAAAAAATCGGACAAAATCTCAAATACGATATTGAGGTACTGCAAAACTACAATATTTCGGTAAAAGGAAAACTCTACGATACAATGCTTGCTCATTACCTCATTAACCCTGAAAGCAAACATAGTATGGACTTTTTGGCTGAAAAATACCTTAACTATTCACCTGTAAGTATCGAGACGCTTATCGGCAAAAAAGGTGTAAATCAAGGCAATATGCGTGATGTTCCTTTACAGGAAATTAGCCAGTACGCTGCCGAAGATGCCGATATTACTTTGCAACTCAAAGAAAAACTCACCCCCGAACTTAAAGAAAAACACTTAGAAAAACTTTTCTACGAAGTAGAAACCCCTTTGGTACAGGTCTTGGCTCAAATGGAACGAAACGGTGTGAGCATAGACGTAGCCGCTTTGCAAGAAAGCTCAGCAAGTTTAGAAGCCGAGATTAAGATTTTGGAACAAGAAATTTACAAAAAAGCAGGCAGAGAGTTCAATATCGCCTCGCCCAAACAGCTCGGCGAAGTGCTTTTTGATGAACTGAAAATCATCAAAAACCCTAAAAAAACCAAAACAGGTCAGTATGCCACAGGCGAAGAGATTTTGAGCAAACTTGCCGAAGAACACGAAATCGTTGCCGATATTTTGGAGATTAGAGAGTTACAAAAACTCAAATCTACTTATGTAGATGCCTTGCCTGCCCTGCTTAGCCCGATTGATGGTAAAATTCATACCTCGTTCAATCAGGCGGTAACAGCCACAGGCAGACTTAGCTCCACTAATCCTAATCTGCAAAATATTCCTATCAAAACAGCCAAAGGTAGAGAAATTCGCAAGGCTTTTATTCCAAGTAATGAAGATTTTTTAATTCTTTCGGCAGATTACTCGCAAATAGAACTACGTTTGATGGCGGCTTTCAGCCAAGATGAAACGCTTTTAGAGGCTTTTGAAAAAGGCTTAGATATTCACGCTGCAACAGCTTCCAAAATCTACAAAGTGCCTTTGGAGCAGGTAAGCCCCGAAATGCGTAGAAATGCAAAAACCGCTAATTTTGCCATTTTGTACGGCAGTACAGGCTTCAATTTGGCACGCCAACTGAAAATTTCGGTTTCCGAAGCAAGCAAACTCGTAGAAACGTATTACAAAGAATTTTCAGCTATCAAGAAGTTCAAAGATGCTATGATACAGAAGGCTCGACAGCAAGAGTATGTAGAAACTATTTTGGGGCGTAGGCGTTATTTGCCAACTATCAACGAAAACAACAGCATCGTAGCAGGACACGCCGAACGCAACGCTGTCAATACACCTATACAGGGTTCTGCCGCCGATATGATAAAAGTCGCTATGATTCGTATTCACGAATTTATCCAAAGAAATCGCTTACAATCTAAAATGATTTTGCAGGTACACGACGAACTCGTGTTCGAGGTGCATCAATCCGAAATTGACCTGATGAAAGAAAATGTAATTTCTTTAATGAAAAACGCTATCGCCTTGCCCGTAAGAATTGAAGTAGAAGCAGGAATAGGAAAAAATTGGTTAGAGGCTCATTAGGTTATACCAAAGAACAAATATGAAGGTTTTTCCAATTTTTATGAAAAAAAACTAATTCCTTTCACCAAACAACAAGCTACCAATACGCACTATGGTAGAGCCTTCTTGCACGGCAATGGCATAATCGCCACTCATACCCATCGAGAGTTCCGAAAAACAAATGTTTTCGGTTTGATAATTGGCTTTGCAATGCTCAAAAAACTGCTTTAACCCTGCAAATTCTGCTCTGATTTGCTCGTGATTGTTCGTAAAACTTGCCATTCCCATAAGACCGATAATTTTTACGTTTTTCAGCAAGGCTGTTTGTTCATTTTGCAAAATAGCTTCGGCTTCGGTAAAATCTAAACCAAACTTGGTCTCTTCTTGGGCAATATGAATTTGCAAAAGGCAGTCTATTACCCGATTATGCTTTTGAGCGTGTTTATTGATTTCTTGCAGAAGTTTCAGGCTATCAACCGAATGAATAAGATGCACAAACGGAGCGATGTATTTTACTTTGTTACTCTGCAAATGTCCAATCAAGTGCCAACGAATATCTTGCGGAAGTGCAGGCTGTTTGGTGAGCATTTCTTGCACTTTATTTTCACCAAAATCACGACAGCCAGCTTCGTATGCCTGCAATAAGTCTGCGACAGGTTTCGTTTTGCTAACAGCTATCAGTTTGCAGGGAGCAATTTCTTTAAGGATTTCTTGGTATTTTTGTGCCAAAAACATAGCTTACGCTTTACAAGCAACAAATATACAAGGTTTGCAACAAAAACGTAAAACAATGGCTAATTTCGTTTCTAAAAATCCATTTACACAAGAGGTTCTATGTATCTACCAGCCCGATACGCCTGCTGTCATTCAAGAGAAGTTACAACTTGCCGAAGCAATGTTTCCGAAATGGAGTAAAATGGCAATATCTGAAAAAGCAAAGTTATTTCAGAAACTTGCTACCATTTTGGAACAAGAAAAGCAAGAATTAGCAAAAATCATTTGTTTAGAAATGGGCAAAGTGATTGTTGAAGCACGAGCCGAAATAGAAAAATGTGCTTGGCTGTGCCGTTATTATGCCGAAAATGCCGAAACGCATTTAGCCCCCGAACCGATAAAATCTGCTTACACGAAAAGTTATGTCTGCTTTCAGCCTTTGGGAGCGGTGCTGGGCATTATGCCTTGGAATTTTCCGTTTTGGCAGGTTTTGCGTTTTGCCGTACCTGCTCTCGTGGCAGGAAACGTGGTTCTGCTCAAACACGCCCCCAATGTACCTCTTTGTAGTTTGCGAATTGAAGAACTTTTTTTGAAAGCAGGTTTTGAAAAAGGTGTTTTTCAGAATGTATTTGCTGATGTAGCTGATATAGAAAGCCTCGTTGCAAGCCGAATTGTGCGAGCCGTGAGCCTTACAGGTAGCGAACGAGCAGGCTCAGCAGTGGCAAGTTTGGCAGGTAAATATTTGAAAAAGAGTGTAATGGAACTCGGTGGCAGTGATGCTTTCATCGTGCTTGATGATGCCGATTTACCTTTTACCGTTGTGGGTGCTTGCACTTCGCGTATGATTAACAACGGACAAAGTTGCATTGCCGCCAAAAGATTTATTGTCTTGGAAAGAGTTTTTGACGAATTTTTGGAACTTTTGAGAGAAAGTTTTGCCAAGTTACGTTTTGGAAATCCTTTGGACGAAAACAGCCAATACGCCTGCCTTGCTCGTACCGATTTAGCCGAAAACTTAGCCCGTCAAGTGAGCCAATCGGTAGCGATGGGGGCAAAACTGATTGTAGGTAGCTCCGAAGCACAAGACACTATTTTTCAACCTACAATCCTGACAAACATAAATGCTGATATGCCTGTTTTTGCAGAAGAAACTTTCGGACCAGTGGCAGTGGTAATTTCTGCCAAAAACGAACAAGAGGCAATCAATTTAGCCAATTTGTCGGTTTATGGCTTAGGGGCTTCGGTGTGGAGCAAAGACTACGAAAGAGCTGAAAAAATCGGCTTAGAACTACAAGCAGGCACTTGCAGTATCAATACAATCGTAAAATCTACACCTGAATTGCCTTTTGGAGGCATCAAAAATTCAGGCTACGGCAGAGAGCTTTCGGTGGCGGGCATTCGCGAGTTTGTCAACTGGAAAACGGTAGCGATATTTAGTTAACGAAACAAAATTCTGTTTTGATGGTTTTCGTAAGCGATGAAAGCACCAATAAACATAGTTTTGGTTCAAAAAAGACCTTCGTATCAAGGACCACGAGGCACTTCAAAAGGCTGTTGATAGCAGGCAAAAATTACTTTTAATCTATATTTTTGAGCCTTCTTTGCTTACCGCCCCCGACTCTGACCTATGCCACTGGCGTTTGTGTATCATTCAATTTTAGCTTTAAATCAGGAACTCGCCCCTTTCAATGCCCAAATACATATTTTTTAAGGTTGGCATACATTTTCCTTAATTTCAGATGCAAACTGGTGTTTGGGAAACAAATACTATCCGTATCTACAAACCCCACAAAACAATCCATAGAGCAAGATAATCTCGGCAGTTCGGCAAACTCACTGACCTCTCCGCTCAACGAACAGATAAGCACATTTCTTGAAACAGGTTCTGAAAAACCACTTTTGACAGAGTATAATTATTTTTTTAGCATTGCCCACAAGGTTTTCGGGCTTTGCGTTCGGGCGGGTTTAGCTTCGCTGATTTTCAATTCGGAGCACAAAACTGTCTGCCAGCACTGAACTTGAATAGAAGCACAAAGCTCCAAGTTTGCACGTCACCCCGCCTGACGCAAAACCCGTGTTGTAGGCAGCCATTCTTGTCTGTTCGTTATGTTGTCCTGCCGAGTTAAGCACTTGTCTTGCGTTTTAATGTTTCAATGTCGAGAACTTGGTCATATTCCTTTTTATGAATTTTCTTGCTTGTGATGTCGATTTTAACTGTCGAAATAAACTCTTTAAAGTCAGCGTTCATTGTCAGTTTGTTGATTGTTTCCCAGTCAAGTGTTTCACGATATTTTGCTGGAAAAATAATTTCGGATGAATGAGGGTCTTCGAGATTTAATTTAATAACTCCAATTCCGAATGAAGTTGAAAGTCGGGATAGTTCGCTTCTAAATTCTTCTTCTTCGGAAACTTCTGCTGCAACTAAATAACTTTCGTTCGCCCAAGAGGAGTTTGAAACCGTCTGGAAGAAACTTTCTCTTAGATTCCCAAAACTTAGTTCTCGTTTGATCTCAAATGATAAAAATCGGATTGAAATATTTCCGATTGATGAACTTAACTCATAAACTTCTTGCTTCCAGTCGTCAAGAGGAAAGTAGCAACCAACCATGTCCGGGTGAACCCACTCGCCAAATTCTTTTTTTGAAGATTGTGAATGGTTAATTGTCTTGGTGTAGCAACGCAGGTGGTAATAAGCGTAATATGTCAAGTATGGATGCAGGTCTTTCTCTAAAAAGTCAAACCGTCTTTTCTTAACTACTGTTGGCTCTTTTGAAATTGCTGTGTCAGAAAGGTCAAGTTGGCTTGCTTGTGCTTTTAAGTAAAACCTTTTCGGTCGACTGTCTGTCTGTGCAAAAGGAGATTGTGGGTTATCTTTTACATCAACATAAATCTGTGCACTAAGTGACGCCCAAGGAGTTTTGCCTTTACTGTTAAGCTGTTTGTCATAACCTTTTTCTGTGGCCAAAGTCCAAATTTCGTTGGCGGTCAGTGGTCGTTTTTCTTCTCTTAAAACTCTTTCGGCTAATTCTAAAAATGTCATACTTATATATTTGGTTGCACTGTCGCCCAAAAATGGCAACTAACGGGGCGGAGATTTGCGAAGTTCTGAAAATTTCTGAGCGAAGCGAAGAAAAATTTTCAGAATTTTCGCAAATCTCTTGTTGTACGCAGTGCCGAAGCGTTAGCGAAGGCACAAGCACAAC
>Ga0308394_1000472_pt1 | contig 21806 bp, 17 predicted proteins | sample Hotspr2Sampleme2_FD_202366 | JGI IMG/M metagenome (GOLD analysis project Ga0308394, IMG submission 202366) | Hot spring phototrophic mat microbial communities from Mushroom Spring, Yellowstone National Park, Wyoming, United States - 20050701_me2 ...
ATTGTGTCCCATTCCACTTAAAAAGAAGGTTATGACTAAAACCGCCCCCGAAAAAGGTAAAAACGCCCCAAATGCCTCAGCAACTCTGCGAATAGTAGCCGACCAACCCACGTAGGCAATATACTGAATAGCTACAAAGAGCAAGCCCATTACAGAGATGTAGGTAAAAAATGTGCCATTAAGCCACAAATTAGCCCAAACACGCGTGAGAGGATTGTAATGATGCTCTCCGCCTGCGTGTTTTGCCGCCTCGCTTGCCGCTTTGCTTGCTTCGTGTGCTTCGTGGTGGTGCGAACCTACTCCCATCATTACCAAAACAGTCCCAGTGATAAATAGCAGTAAGCCTACCCCCATTCCTATCATTAGTTTCCTTTTGAGTTCGGGTCTGAATATAAATTTCTCGTTTAAATCATAATGTACGTGAGCTTCGGCTGCCATAATATTTTGTTTGTTAGATGATTAAAACTAAGATTTTTGATTAGATTACTTTTTCGCTTCTTGGGTTTCTTCTTTTTTCTCCTCTTCTTTTACAACAGGCGTTCCGTCGGGGTTAATTTGCCCTTGTAAGACATGAACATAACTTACAATTTTCCAACGTTCTAAGGCGTTTATTTGTGAGGCGTGAGGCCACATTCTACCTTTACCATGAGTAATAACGTGGAAAATATGTCCTCCATTCACCTTAGCGATAGCTCCACCTGCAAGGTTAGCTACCCCGCCATATTTCTGCCCCACGAGTCCATCACCTTTGCCTTCAGCACCATGACACGCTTGACAATAATAGCCGTATAATTCTTTGCCTTCTGCTAAAATTTCTTTGGTCATAGGGAGAGGGTTTTTTAGGTTTTTTTCAGCCCACTCGATGCTATCTTTGTGAGTACGATACACCATCAAACCTAAATCGTATTCTCTGCCTGCTTCGTCTGTATAGGTAGTTTTGTAATTTCTACGAGCTACCGTGCCTTGTGCAGGCTCACGCATATTGATTCCGTAAGGGTTGATTTTGTTAGGCTCTCCTGCTACAATGCTAAATGGCTCATAAGCATTCGAGACGTACATATTGGGTGCAAACTCGGTACCAGGGTCATTGGGACCTCGCTCACAAGAAAAGAGAGCCAATCCCATACAGAAAGCCGAAAATTTAATATATCTGTGTAGTTTCATTATTCTTTTGATATTTATTTTCTGAAAACTAAGCATCTTTTTCTACAATTCGTGGAGCAGGTGTTGTTTCTGCACCATACTTAATGAGAATTTGTCTGATTTCTTCTACCGATTTTGTATTTTTATCTAAATCAACTACTAAGGCGTACTTATCATCGGTAGTGCGTCTATCGAACATAAATTCTACTTTACCTGGTCCCATTCCATTTGAAATCAAGAACGTAGCAACCATACCCAAAGCACAAATTAACACGGTAGCCTCAAAAGTTACAGGCACCATAGTAGGCGGATACAAAGGGTTCTTGCCCCCGATAATCATAGGCCAGTCAATTTTCATCATAAAAGTTATCATCGTGATAGCCAAGATAGTTCCTGTTGCACCAAACAAGAAAGCGGCAATAGGAATACGCGTACGCGGATGCCCGATATAAGTATCTATATGGTGAATAGGGTGAGGAGAATATACTTCCTCAATTTTCACTCCTTCGTTTTGTACTTTTTTTACGGCATTGACCACGGTCTCTTCGTGGTCGTAGATACCAACTAAATATCTTTTTTTTTCAGCTGTTTTTGTTGCCATTATCGTTTATTTTGTGAGTTTTTATGTTAAAAATTACATATCACTTCCTTTGTCGTAAGCAGGAGCTACTTTCATTGCTTCTGCACCAGCTTTCAGTTTGGCAAAAGCCTTTTCTCTGGCTTTCTCGTCAGATGAATTAAGAATAGTTTTCACTTCTGCCATATTAATTACAGGCAGGTATTTAGCAAATAAGAAGAAACACACGAAAAACAATCCAAAACTAAACACATAGTCGCCTACGTCGTAAATGGTAGGGCGGAAATAAGTCCAGCTTGAAGGCAGGTAATCTCTGTGCAAAGAAGTTACGATAATCACAAAACGCTCAAACCACATACCGATATTTACCACAATTGAGAGGACAAAAGTCCATACCAAATTAGTACGAATTTTCTTGAACCAGAATAATTGAGGCGAGATTACGTTGCAAGACATCATTGCCCAATATGCCCACCAATACGGACCAAAAGCACGGTTAATGAACGCATAACTTTCTGCCTCTACTCCCGAGTACCAAGCAATAAAAAACTCTGTAATGTAAGCGATACCCACGATTGAGCCTGTAAGCATCACGATTTTGTTCATCAGCTCAATATGCTCAATTGTAATATAATCTTCCAATTTATAGACTACTCTTGTTACGAGCATCAGCGTAAGTACCATTGCAAAACCTGAGAAAATAGCACCTGCAACGAAATAAGGCGGGAAAATTGTAGTATGCCAACCGGGAATAACCGAAGTAGCGAAGTCAAAACTTACAATCGTATGCACAGAAAGCACCAGTGGTGTAGAAAGACCTGCCAAGATGAGAGCAACGTATTCGTACCTTGCCCAAACTTTTGAACCGCCTTCCCAACCACACGAAAGCACACGATAAATAAAAGCCGCAATAGGTCTTCTCTTTTTGAGTTTTTCCTTTCTTTCGGCAGGAGTATCGGTAGGGAGCAAAGGATTTTCTTCAAGGGTTCTGACGAGGCGGTCACGAATAGTAGCTAAATCAGGTATCAGACCTACATACCAAAACACCGTTGAAACTGTAAGATAAGTAGAAATCGCAAATACGTCCCAAACGAGTGGTGAGTGGAAATTTACCCAAAGCGAGCCGTAGGTATTTGGAAGAGGCAAAGCCCAATGAGCCAGCCAAGTACGCCCCATGTGCATCAGGATAAATGTACCTGCACAAAGTACGGCGAAGATAGTCATTGCTTCAGCGGCTCGGTTGATAGAAGTTCTCCATTTTTGGCGGAATAGAAGCAAAATAGCTGAAATAAGCGTTCCTGCGTGACCGATACCTACCCACCATACGAAGTTGGTAATGTCCCAAGCCCAACCGACGGTTTTGTTTAGTCCCCATACGCCTATTCCATACCACCACGTAGAGGCAAGAGCAATACCTCCTGCAATAAATAAAAGCATCGAAAAACCAAAAGCTAAGAGCCAACTTAGAGAAGGTTTTTCTTCTACTCGCCTGCAAATATCATTGGTGATGTCGTGCATCGTTTTACCACCTGTTACAAGCGGATTTCTTATGGCTGATGTTGGTTGCATATTGTTTGTTTTTACAAAATTTTACTAAAAAATGACCGTATTTTTATACTTGATTTTTGATTTTTGCCAAATATGTAACGTTTGGTTTCACATTAAGCTCTTCTAATAGATGATATGCTCTGTCTTCTGCAAGTACAATATCTTTTTTCTCATTTTTCGTAATGCCTATCATTTTGGAAATTGCACTTTCAGGGTCATTCATGTCTCCAAATACGATAGCTTCTGCGGGGCAGGCTTGCTGGCAAGCTACCTTGATTTCGCCATCTTTCAATTTGCGTTTTTCTACTTTTGCTTTCAATTTACCTGCTTGTATGCGTTGCACGCAAAGCGAACATTTTTCCATTACCCCACGTGAGCGAACCGTAACATCGGGGTTCAGTACCATTTTACCCAAATCAGACTGACTCATAAAGTTTACGGTTGTAAATTTCTCATCGTTGGTGTAATTGAACCAATTGAAACGACGAACCTTAAATGGGCAGTTATTAGCACAATAACGCGTACCTATACAGCGGTTGTAGGTCATTTGATTCAAACCCTCGGAGCTATGCGTAGTAGCTACCACAGGACAAACCGTTTCGCAAGGTGCGTTGTTACAATGCTGACACATCACAGGTAGGAAAAGCACTTCGGGATTATCAGAAGGTTCTTCCATTTTTTTGTAGCCACTGATATTTTTATCCATCAAATCGGCATCGGTGCTGTAATAGCGGTCAATGCGTATCCAGTGCATTTCACGAGCATTCACTACTTCTTGTCTTCCCACCACAGGCACGTTATTTTCTACCTGACAAGCTACCACACAAGCCCCACAACCTGTACAAGCGTTTAGGTCTATTGCCAGCCCCCACCAATGGTTTTTGTTATAGGCTTCTTCGTGTCCTTTCCACATTGTAATTTCCGTAGGTTTTTTAGGACCTTCGGCAGTTTGGATATAGACATCATATTTTTCGCGAATAATCTTGGGATTTTGATTGTATTCGGAAAGTTTAGCTTCTCTAATATGCCCTCTACCCATTAGAGTTTGATGAGTTTGCGTGAGAGCCATTTCAATTTTTTTATCAGTTTTGCTTAGAGCGACCTCATCGGAAGCGTATATGATGCTTTCGCCCTGAAATGAGGCAATTGGATAAGCATTCTGACCTACACCGTTGCCGCACTTTCCTGTGCTTGTTCTGCCATATCCCAAAGCAATAGAAATGGTATCTTTTTGCTGACCAGGTTGCACCAGCACAGGCAATTCAAAAGACGCACCTTTTGTCGATACTTTTACAATATCGCCTGTTTCTACGCCTAATTCCTTAGCATAAGCCTTAGAGATAGCTGCGTAGTTGTCCCAGGTCGCTTTGCTGATAGGGTCAGGAAACTCTTGTAACCAAGGGTTGTTGGCAAACATGCCACTGCCTATTCCTATTTTTTGGTACAAATGCAGTTCTTTGGCTTTTGCTTCTCCCTTAATTGCCGAAGCGGCAACATTTACATCTCCCTTGAAAGCTATATTTGTAGCCACTACCGCAGGTTTATCTTCTTTTTTGTCATCACTTTCTTTTACTACTTCTGCTTTTACCTCACTTTCAAACACGCCATCGTGCAGAACCTTTACCCAAGCCTCCTCGAAGTTTGCGTCTTTGAGGAAATTATTTTTCCAAAATGCTCTCAAAAAGTTGTAATAAGTAGTATTCACACCAGCCCATTTCAATAGGCTATCTTCCGCCTGACGTGTGCCGTCGGGGTAAATTGGTGTGATAGCAGGTTGCATAAGGCTGTAATGTTCCGCACAGGGCATCGCATCGCCCCAAGACTCTAAGAAATTGGTATCAGGGGTGATAAATTTACAGAGTTTTGCTGTTTCGTCGGCTCTATCGGCAAAAGAAATGCTCAAATTTATTCCCTTCAAAGCGTCGGCAATTTCTTTGCCTCTTGGGTGATTATAGACAGGGTTTGTGCCGTAGAAAATTACCGCTCCTACGTTTCCGCCTTTGAGGTCATCTACAAATTTGTTCATTTCCTCATCGTTACCTTGACGCGTATAATTGGGGTGGCTCAAATCAATCGTATTGCCATAACTTTCAAGAGCATTGTTGATAGCATTTACCAGAATTTGCACATTTACATCATTTGAGCCACACACTACTAAGGCTTTTCCTTTCTTAGCTTTGAGGTCGTCGGCGGCTTTTTTGATTTTATCGGAAATGGCTTTATCACTGATAGCAGGAACATTCAAATCACCTACGATTTCGTTGTAGAGTTGTGCTACTACCAAACCTTCTTGTGATGGGCGGATAGCTATGCGGTAATCGGCATTTGCTCCTGTCAGAGACATTCCACTCTCAAATTGGTAATGCCTTGACATCGTTTTTTTGTCCTTGTTAAGTTTTCTACCTTTTGTATATTGTGGAGCGTATTCAATTGGACTTAACCAAGTTCCCAGAAAATCAGCATTGATACCAACAATAGTTTCAGCTTTACTGAAATCGTAAGTAGGTAGAGCATATATGCCGAAAGATTTTTCATTTGCCTTCAAAATACCATACGCCGAAATAGCATCATAAGTTACTATTTTGGTATTGGGATATTTTTTAGTAAATTCGGCTAAAACAGCTTTCGTAGAAGGACTAATAATGGTGTGCGTTACGATATAAATTGTACCTGATGTAGCTTGCAGAGCTTCTATAATTTTTCTATCAGCTTCGGCAATTTTGATTTTTTTTCCTGCCTCCATAAAGCTATCCAAACGCTCTAAATCGTAAAGGTTCAATACAGAAGCCTGCACACGAGCCGAAGTACCTCCTTTGGTGAGTTTAGAAAGTGTATTTCCTTCAATTTTGATAGGTCTGCCCTCACGAGTTTTCACCAAAATACTGCAATATTCACCATCTTGAAAATATGTACTTGCATAGTAATTTGGAATGCTGGGGTCAATATCTTCGGGTTTATTGAGGTAAGGAATAGCGTTTTTCACGGGTGCTTCGCAAGCGGCAAGCGAAACAGCCGCCATACCGAAGCCCATAAGTTTCAGAAAATCGCGGCGAGAGGTATTGTTATTTTCGTCTTTTTCTGCGATAGGTAAAAAGTCAGGAAATTCTTTTTCTGCTTTTTTTACGAACTCTAATTCGTTAGTAAGTTCTTCAAAACCTTTCCAGTATATTTTTTTATTTTCCATTTGGAACATTATTTTGTTTTATACAATAAAAGTAAAAGTTTTTGAAAATTCATTAAAACATTTTGGAAAGAAGAGTCCTTCCAAAATGTTTTTGTAGGGTTAATAGTGGCATTTAGAACATTCCAAGCCGCCAATATCTTCTACCTTAAATTTCATTTTTCCTTTTGACTTATGGAAAGCTAAGAGTTTTTCGTAATAAGGATTAAGTTGTTCCTTGCCATCAGCGTCTTTGTAGGTGTAGCTTACGAGTGTCTGGCGGTGGCAGTCAATACACCAACCCATAGTAAGCGGAAAACGTTGTTGAACCACTTCCATTTGCTCAATTTGTCCGTGGCACTGCTCACACGCTACTTTGCCTGCTACGGTATGTTGAGCGTGGTTGAAATAAGCTAAATCGGGAAGGTTATGCACGCGTACCCACTCGATAGGTTTATCGTTCTCTATGGCGGCGTAAATTTTCTGAATTTCAGGTGAAGTGTTTTTAATAGCATTGTGGCAATTCATACAGATATTAGCCGAAGGAATACTCGCTGATTTAGCCTTCATTACAGTTGTATGACAATACTGACAAGCAATCTGGTACTTTCCTACGTGTAATTTATGAGAAAAAGCAATGGGTTGCGTAGGGGCGTATCCTTGTTGGATACCAATATCCATTACTTTATCAATCCCCATTTTAGCAATTACAAGGAAAACAATACCTGCTACGGTTCCTAAGAACACTTTACTACCTAAGATAGCCCCTAAATCAAATTTAGATTCAATAATTTCTTTATCGGCTTCGGTGAGGTCGTCGCGTTGTTTGAGCAAGCGAGTAAGTAGAGAAACTAATGTAAGTAAAACTATCAGGATTAGCAACAATATGCCTGCCAAAGCACCTAATATAATATTCGTGTAGCCGCTGTCAGTTGTACCAGCAGTAGCATTACCTGTACCTGTGGCTGTGGCAGTAGCTGCTGTTTTTTGTGGTTCGGGTACGCTATCTATGTAGGCTAAAATGCTTCTGATGTCGTCATCAGTGAAATCAGGAAAGGCATTCATCGCCGTCTGATTCCAATCGTTGTAGAGTTTTACGGCTGTGGCATCACCGCTCTTAATCAGAGATTGTGAATTGCGAATCCACTTCAACAACCAATCCTCAGTACGTCTCTGATTGACACCTGCTAATTTGGGACCTGTTGCATCGGCGTGAATCTTATGACAACTCGCACAATTTTGAGCAAATAAATCTTTACCTTTCGCAATATCTGCTTTTGCCGTGCCAGCCTTTGCCGCATCTTGTGCAAATACTGCTTGCCCAAACGTAAAGGCAACAAACACGCAAACTATTACGTATCTGATACTTTGAATGAAGTTTAAACATTGCATAGGAATACCATTATTTTTTCGCATTACAAAAATAATAGGCGTTTTGTTACTTACAAACTCCATTTCAAACAAATTTGGCTTTTCAAAAAGTTTTTTTTCAAGGTTTTTCATAAAAACTTGTTTTTCAGGTTTTTGATAAAAAATATTTTCATAATTTAGAATTTTTCTAAACAAATTCAATTTTACAAATCAAATAAATAGCTTTTAAATACATAAACTATACAACGCAATTGGTTTGCTTTTTTGGCAAAATTGTCTTAATAAAAATAGCTTGTACATCTGCATCGCACATATAACAAGCTATTGTGATAGATTTTTGTTTTCGTTTATGAAAAAACCTTTAAAAAAATTTAAAGGCAAGCAGGTTTATTTGGTTTTCCTTTTTTTCCACTCCTCAATATTCTTCTGATTCATTTTTATGTAGGCTTCTTGTTTGCTTTCCTGAGCCAATTTGAGAGATTTTTCGGCAGTAGCAATAGCCTCTTTAATCATATTGTTGGCAGCGTAGGCACGCGAAAGCGTATAAAGATTCCAAAACTTTTCTTGCATAGCCACCGATTTTTTTGCCCATTCCAAGGCTTGTGGCAAGTCTCTCCCCGCATCGAGCAGATAAGTAGCCGAGGCATTATAGGTTCTGTATGTATTTTCGGCTTCTAATACAGCTTTTTTGATATTGGCAATAGCTTTCGTATCTGTGTCGGTACTGATACGGAGCGAAAGTTTCATATTTGCCCACATTAGTTGCAAATCGGCTCCATCTATTTTGATGTTATCGAAGGCAAAAAGCATTGTTTCGGTAAAAGGAGCGTTCATATCAGGTTTTACGCTTAATCGTAGGGCATCTTCTTCTTGCTTGTAGCCATCGCTTCCCCAAAGTTTTGTATTTTTGTTGAAAATTACCGTCCATTCATTTTCGGTAGGAATGGTAAAAAATGAATACTCGCCCGCAGGCAAAGTTTGTCCATTGATGCCCACATTATCCGAAAAACTAATAACCGTACAGGCATTGGCACCAGTACGCCAAATGGTTCGGTAGGGTACTAAATCGCCCCAAATTTTCCTATCCTTCACACTTGGACGTGAGTAGCGAATCGTTACGTCGGTAAGCCCGATACGTTGTTCAATTTTAGCAATGGGGCTGGCTTGTGGTAATTCTTGTGCAAAAGAAGCCAAGTAAGTAAAAAAATAAAGAATACAAGCAAATGAAATAGATTGGTACATCTTGTTTAGGTTGTTTTAGGATTTGGTAGTTATCAAGAAAATAACGCAATACATTTGCGAAATGTTGTAAAAAGTAAGCGTGTAGTTGTTGGCTACACGCTTGTTTTTAGTTTGCTAAAATTCTTATTTCAGTTCGGCGGTTAAGTTGATGGAGCAAATCGCGAGTTTTTTTATCTTTAAACTTATTGATAAATGCCTCATCAAGAACATCGCCTTCTTTGAGGAAGTCGTATTTTTCGGCAAGTTCTTTGGTTACAACTTTGGGAACTAACTCACCATAGCCTTGTGGAATGATTTTATTTCTATCAAATCCACCTTTTGTAACGATATACTCAACGGCAGACTCGGCTCTACGCTTCGAGAGCAGGTCGTTATCGTCAATTGTACCTACGGCATCGGTATGTGAGCCAAGTTCTATTTTTACATTAGGGTTGTCTTTAAGGAAGGTAATCAGTTCATCGAGTACTTTGGCGGCATCGGGGCGTATATTCCATTTATTGAAATCGTAAAGTACATTGACCTCAAACTTGGTTTTATCGGGGACAAATTCTTGGAGTTTTAGGTCATAAACAAAAGTAGTGTCAATCACGGCACGTGGAGGCAAATATTTTTCAGGAATTTTGACTACCACAAAATCGTTGCGAGCCGCTAAGTAATTGAGTTTTTGCTCAGTTACATCGCCTTTTACTTTGAAGGCAAGTTTATCGTCTTTTACAGGAATAACCTCTGTAAGAGCTTCATCATTTGAGTACAATTCTTGAATTACTTTGTCATTATCATCAAGGATTTGCACACGTACTTTGGGCAGAGGTACTTCGGTTTCGTCTAATTTTACACCTATTGTTCTGAAGCGGACAAAATAATTTACGATTCGTTCTTTTGGTCTTTTATCAGCAAAAGCGAAAATATCATCATCGCCTTTTCCTTCGGCACGGTTAGAACTAAAATAGCCCTCTGTATCACCTGTAAAAACGATTCCGAAGTCATCAAAAGCCGAGTTAATGGGCTGTCCAACATTTTCTACGGTAATTTTACCGTCTTTTCTTTCGGCAACGAAGATATCAAGCCCGCCGAGTCCGGGGTGTCCGTCAGAGGAGAAATACAATCTGCCATCAGGAGCTACATAAGGAAAATACTCATCGGCTTCGGTATTGATTTCTTTACCAAGATTACGAACATTGCCCCAAGTGCCATCTTTTTTCTTTTCGGCAACATAGATATCGTGTCTGCCAAAAGATTTAGTGCCTTTATCATCGGCTTCTCTATCGGAAACGAAATAAAGTTTTGTGCCATCGGGCGAAAGGCAAGGATGCGAGTCCCAAGCATCGGCTTTGGGTTTGGACTTAGAGGTAGGTTTTCCGTAAAAGGACTCATTGTCGCCACTGCTTACACCTTCAAGCAAACGAGGTTCAGACCAATTGCCATCGTTACCGAGTTCTGAAATGTATAGTTTCATACTTTTAGGTCCTTTACGGCGGCTGATAGAAGCCCCACGTGAAAAAATCATAGTTTTGCCATCACGCGAAAATGTTGGGGTGCCTTCATTTACATTGTCTTTGTGAATATTGGGGGCAAAAATGGTGAGTTTATTTGAACCACTTTTGAGGTCTGTCAGTGGGATAGAGTAGATTCCTAAGTTTTTTTGCCCGTTTAAATCCGACTCTCTTAGTTTATCTCTTGAAGCAGTGACAACGAGTTTGTCCTGATAAATCACAGGTCCGAACTCTGCTCCGTTGGTGTTGATATTTTCAAGCGGTGTAACCTCGTAAAAAGTCTGTATTTTTTCCAACTCGGCTCTTTGCTCAAGGTTTTTCAACTCTCTTTGGGCACGAGCCTTGTATTCTCTATTTTTACCTTTTTTCAGGTAGTTTTCGTATTGCTTTTTAGCTTCTTCGATTTTACCATTTTCTTCCAAGACTACCGCATAATAAAATTTGGCATCGTCTTCGTGGTCTTCGTGATGCGTTTTAGGAATTTTTTTGTTATACACTTTGGCATAATACTCTTCTGCCTCACGCAAACGATTAGATTTGCGATACGATTGAGCCAGATAGAAATTCACTAAGGGGTCATCGGGCTTTTGGGCATGAGCCTTTTTGAGAATTTCAATAGCCTCTTGATATTTTCCCTGGTCGTATTTTTTGTATCCTTGCTTGAAGCCCCCACAAGCAGTAAGCCAAGCAAGCCCCAAGAAAAGAACGAAACGAATAAAATTTTGCATATCCTATGATGATTTTAGTAAAATTATGATAAGAACGCAAATAAAAAAATTTTTTTGTTTTTTTATAGCAAAATTTGTTTTTTTTTCAGAAAGGTAAATCATCGTTTTCGTTAGAAGTGGCTAATACGTCTAAATTCAAAGTTATTGTTTCTTGCCTCTCAGGAGGCAAAGAAATACTATTTTCATATTCTTTTTTGGAAATATTATCCAACTGATATGCCGTAATATCGCTGTACCACTTGTTGTTGTATTCTCTTGAAGCCACATTAAACATTACCCTGACCTCATCGCCTACTTCTACTCCGTTCAACTGACTTATTTTGTCGTTCCAAATACTAAAACATATTTTTTTGGGATAAGCCTCAGCGGTTTCAACAATAAAATCTTGTTTTTTCCACTCACCATTTTTGCTGATACCTGTCTGAGGCTCTAATATTTTTACTACCTTGCCTTTGGTTTCAAAACTCATAAATTCTTTGTTGGAGGTTTTTGGATAAGGATTTTCAACAAAAATAGTAAAAACTTGTTATTTTTTCAAAAAAAAATAACTAATTAAGCATCTTCTATCTCTCAGGCACCAAAATATTTTATCTGTATGAAATCTGCTCAAATTCCTTCAACCTCCCTACCTCGCATTGTAGTTGTGGGGGGCGGCTTTGCTGGTTTGCAATTAGTCAAATCTTTGGCAAAGCACCCCTGCCAAGTAGTTTTGTTAGACAAACACAATTACCATACTTTTCAACCTCTGTTGTATCAGGTTGCTACTTCGGGTTTAGAAACAGCTTCTATTATCTATCCATTTCGGAAGGCTTTGGGAAAACAAAAAAATTTCATTTTTCGCTTTACAGAAGTAAAAAATATTGTTCCTGAACGAAATATCATAGAAACCTCCGTAGGAGAAATTAGCTACGACTACCTCGTAATGGCAACAGGAGCAGTTACGAATTATTATGGAATGAAAGAAATCGAGAAAAATTCTTTTGCTCTCAAAACCATCGAAGATGCTATTAGCCTTCGCAATCATATTCTCAAAAATTTTGAAGAAGCCCTACTCACCAGCGACACCGAACTACGCAATAGCCTAATGGATTATGTGATTGTAGGAGGCGGCCCCACAGGGGTAGAAGTGGCAGGAGCATTGGCAGAATTAGAAAAACACGTTTTCCCAATAGACTACAAAGAACTGAATTTAGTAGAAATGGATATTCATCTGATAGAAGCCTCCCCAAAACTATTGGGCGGGATGTCGGAAATTGCCTCAAAGAAAGCTCTCGAATATTTAGAAAAAATGGGCGTGAAAGTACATTTGGGGGTTTCGGTAAAAAGCTACGATGGTTATACCGTAACGCTTAGCAATGGCGAAACCCTCATCAGCAAAACACTACTTTGGGCGGCAGGTGTAGCAGGCAACCCGATAAAAGGACTGAAAGAAGATGTTATCTTACCGAATGGTAGAGTGAAGGTAGATGTTTTCAACAGAGTAGAAGGTTACGAAAATATTTTTGCTATCGGAGACTTGGCTTGTATGATTACCGAAGAAACCCCTAAGGGGCATCCTATGGTCGCACAGCCCGCCATTCAGCAAGCAAGTAACTTAGCCAAAAATTTTAAGAAAATTCTCAAAAAAGAAGGAAATCTTACACCATTCAAATACAAAGATTTGGGAAGTATGGCTACTATCGGCAGAAATAAAGCCGTAGTAGATTTGAGCTTTGTGAAGTTTCAAGGCTTTTTCGCTTGGGTGGCTTGGGTCTTTGTACATTTGATGGCTTTAGTAGGGTACAGAAATAGGATTTTCGTGTTTTTGAGTTGGGTTTCGAGCTATTTCAGCTACGACAAAAGCAATCGCTTCATTATAGAACCTAAAAAAGAGTAGTTAGGATATATTGTTCGTTTCGGCTTCGCTCAACGAACACACCAACAGAAAAACAGATTTTTGAAAAAAATTTTTGAAAAAAAAACTTTTGTATGAACGTAAAAATTTCCGAGTCTTGGAAAATCCATTTGCAAGAAGAGTTTGAGAAAGAATACTTCAAAAAACTCGTTGAGTTTGTAAAAGAGGAGTATCGTACCAAAAAAGTGTATCCACCGGGCAGTAAAATATTCAATGCCTTCGAGAAATGCTCTTTTGAGAATTGCAGAGTGGTGATTTTGGGACAAGACCCCTATCACGGCGAAGGACAAGCCAACGGACTTTGCTTTTCGGTAGCCGATGGCGTAAAAATGCCCCCTTCTTTGGTCAATATTTTTAAGGAAATCAAAGAAGATTTAGGCAAAGAAATTCCTAAATCGGGCAATTTGGAACGTTGGGCAGAGCAAGGTGTGTTATTGCTCAATGCTACGCTCACGGTACGAGCAGGCGAGGCAGGTTCGCACCAAAAAAAAGGCTGGGAACAATTTACCGATGCCGTAGTGAAAATCATTTCCGAAAAAAAAGAAAATGTAGTCTTTCTGCTTTGGGGAGCATACGCTCAAAAGAAAGGCTCTATCGTAGATAGAAGTAAGCATTTAGTTTTAGAAGCCCCCCACCCTTCGCCCTTGGCTACAGGCTTTGCTGGAAACAGACATTTCAGCAAAACCAATGCCTACCTCACAAGCAAAGGGCTGAAACCAATTGACTGGTAAATGCACAAAATTTTTGTTTTTTCTGTTGTGTAAATTCGTATCTTGCACAAACATTTTTAATTTATGAACTTAGAAAAAATCATTAAAATCATCATCGCTGTTGTGATAGGATTTATTTTGGCGAAATTTGTCGCCAAGATATTCAGTTGGCTTTTTTGGATAGCTCTTGTAGGCGTAGGAGCATATATCACCTATGAGGTATTATTCAATAAAAAACAAGTGAAATGATAGCCCTGCAATTCATCAGGCGAAAAATAAAAAAATGGACTGAGCCGAGCCTTCGTTTGCAAGTAAAATCCTTAGCCAAACAAAGCGTTTTAGGGACAGATTACGGCGGCTACACCGTACCCGAAGGGCTGTTGCACCCCGAAGCCATTTACTACTCGGTAGGAGCAGGCGAAGATATTTCCTTAGATGTAGAAATCGCTAATCGTTACAATCCGTACATTTATATTTTTGACCCCACCGAAAGAGCTGAAAAACATTTTCAGCAAGTACGAAACAACGCTACGCAAGGCATACAAACTCCTTTGTACAAAAATTACATCTATCCTACTACGCCTCAGACTTTTCAGAAAACTCATTTTGAAAGAATCGGGCTTTGGGTGCGTACAGATGTGCTAAAATTTTTCGCTCCTGCCAAAAAAGAACACGTCTCTCACTCTTTGGTCAATCTGCAAAATACTGCCTCTTACGTAGAAGTGCCTGTCAGTAGCCTTGATGAACTAATGAACCGATACGGACACAAACAAATAGATATGCTCAAAATGGATATCGAAGGCTCTGAATTTGAAGTAATTGAAGATATTTTGCAAAAACAAATTTCCATCAAATACATTTGCTTAGAATACCACCGCATCGGTAAAAACCCTATCGCCAAGATTCAGGAAAGTATCAACAAACTCATAAACAGTAACTATATTTGCATTTACGCAAATACAAAAACAATGGTATTTGGCTTCCTACGAAAAGATGTGTACCGAAATCTACTCGACAAATGATGAGTAATTTAGCAAAATTACATAAATATCTTTTCATAAAAGTTTAAAAAACAATTTTTGTATCTAAACTTAAAAATAAATTGTTTTTTAAGCCCTAATCCCTAAATCCCTTTCCCCAAAGGAGAAAGGGACTTTTGGAAGTCGTAAATTTTGAGATTTTCCCCAAAACCACTTTTGATGGAGTATAAACTCTTATTTTTTAGGTCTAAGTGCTAAAAATTGGCACAAACCAATACGTATTTTTAGAAATCTACCTTCAAAGAAAAGACGTGAGAATAAAGCCCTGCATCACTGCTTACTACATCTGTAAGAGCATAATCTATGTGAAAACGTTTGAAGCGAAACCCTACGCCAAAATTACTTTGCAAGCTGTTGTAAGTTGAACCGTCAAAATTTTTGATTTTCTGAAAATTACCTACTCCCACACGCAAAAAAATATTTTTTTGATAGTCAGTTTCAAGCCCCACAGCAGGCGAAACCGATACAAAATCGGTAGAAATGAGTGTATTTCGTTTGCCATCGAAGGTGTTCTGAAACTCTATCATCGGCAATAAACCTATTTTTTTACTTACCTGAAAATATCTGCTCACCCCAAGATTCAGACGAGGTAAAGTAATTTCTACCGAATTTTGAGGAATAGGGTTGTTGGTTTGAGCGTAAATCGTATAAATTAAGGCTAAATTATGACTCCAAGCCGTAAAAGTGCCTGTTACGTCTCTTGCCATTGCTCCTAAGTTCCACTCTCCGAGTTTGATTTTTGCTCCTGCATCTAAACCAAAGCCCCAAGCCGTAGCGAAATCGCCTGCCTGTCTGTGAATAACCTTAAAATTTGTCCCCAACTGCAAATTTTTCACTTTGGGCAATCTTTTGGCATAAGAAACTTGAAAAGCATAATCGGCGGCAGAAAAAAACTGAACGTTATTATAGTTCAAAGCCCCATTGGCATCATACAAAAAACGCGTATCGGGAATATCATCAACCCCAAAACGAATGATGGATATTCCGATATGGCTATTTGAATCGACAGGCGTGGCAAAGCCTGCATAATCGTATTGGGCAATACCTGCAAAATATTCGGCGTGCATCAGAGCTACCTGATATTTAGGCTTGATATTGAGCAAACCCGCCGGATTCCAATATGTAGCCGTTACATCATCACTTACCGAGGTTACTGCCCCCGAAAGTCCCAAAGTCCTCGCCCCTACACCAATAGCAAGAAATTCGTTGCTGTATTTTGGTGCAATTTGCCCAAAAGCAATTACATTAAGAAAACCAAAAGTAAAAGCTAAAAAAAACTTCATAGTTCAAGAACCACAAACAACAAAAATTATGCAAAACGGCAAGTGATTACATTAACTTTTAAGCCAATTTTCTGCCTCTTTGAGCGAAGTGAAAGCCTTATTCTGAAAAGGATATTTCATCTTTGAGCTATGCTCCAAAGGAAAATAAAACTTTGCAGGCAAAATAATAGCTAATTTGGCTTGACTACCCAAATATTTTGCAAGTTTGGGCAGCCACTGATAAAAAGCCCATTGGGTGTCTTCTTTTCTAAAAAAAGACTTTTTACTTTGGTCAAAAATTATCTTTTGTGCATCTTTGAAACCAACTAAACTCAATGTATCTTCCAAAATACGCTGATAGACTTCCCTACAAGCCTCGTAAGCCTGAAAGTCTATAAGCAAATACGAATTTTCTCGGTTGTAGGCGATGCTAACGCTTTCGTCTGCAAATATGATTTCCAAAGTTGTTCTTTTAATTTTTTGATTTTTGCAGGTAAATTGTGGCAACGAAGATGCAAAAAGTTTCTTTGATTTTCAAAATATCCTAACAAAATTTTTTGTTTTGTGGCAAAACATATCCTCTACCTCTCTTACGATGGCTTGACCGACCCGCTGGGGCAATCGCAAATTTTGCCTTATCTGTTGGGACTTTCCGAGCAATACGGCTACAAATTCAGTATCGTTTCAGCTGAAAAAAACGAAAATTTTACAGCAAAAAAAACTCTTGTTCAGGAACAAATACAAAATTTGCCTATCTGTTGGCGACCAGTTCCTTACACCAAAAAACCTCCTGTACTCTCAACTTTGTGGGATTTATGGAAAATACGCCAACAAGCCGAAAAAATTTTACGCCAAAATCCTTTTCAACTTATCCACGCCCGAAGCTATCTGAGTGCTTTGGTTGCTTTGCATTTTAAGCAAAAATATAAAACTCCTTTCATATTTGATATGCGAGGCTTTTGGGCTAACGAACGCTTAGACGGCGGCTTGTGGAACTTGAAAAATCCCCTTTACCGACAAATTTACCATTTTTTTAAGCAAAAAGAAAAAATCTTTTTACAAGAAGCAAGCTATACCATTTCGCTTACACACAACGCCAAACAAGAAATCTGGCAGTGGAAAGGCTTTGAACAGACACCCATCGAGGTAATCCCTTGCTGTGTTGATACCGAAGTATTTTGCCCTCAAACACAAGTACAAAAAAATAAAGAACTCACAATGAGTTATTTAGGCTCTATCGGAACGTGGTATTTGCTTGATGAAATGTTAGTTTTTTACAAGGAATTGCTAAAAGTTTATCCTAAGGCAATTTTTTCGTTCATCACTACCGAAAATCCTGATTTCATTTTGCAGAAAGCTCAAAGTTTTAGCTTGCCTACGGCTCAAATTCAAATCCGAAAGGCAGACCGCAAGCAAGTACCTTTGTTTCTGGCTGAAAGCCATTTTTCTGTTTTCTTCATCAAAGAGGCTTATTCTAAAAAAGCCTCTTCGGCAACGAAAATGGCTGAAATCTTGGCAATGGGAATACCCATTATTACCAACGACATCGGCGACCATCGGTTTTTAGCCGAAAAATACCACTTCGGTAAAATCCTGAAAAATTTTGATATACAAACTATACACGAAGCTATCGCAAGTATTCCCGATTTGCTTCAAATCTCGCCGCAATCGCTCAGAGCCATTGCCCAAGAGTATTTTGATTTGCAGAAAGGTGTAGATTTGTATAAAAATGTTTATGACAAATGTTTGTGGTAGATACGGAATTTGTAGATACGCACTGCAGTGCGTATCTACCAGTGCGTATCTACCAGTGCGTATCTACCAGTGCGTATCTACCAGTGCGTATCTACCAGTGCGTATCTACCAGTGCGTATCTACAAATTGCGTATCTACAGCAACAACAATTTATGCCAAATCTATTTCTTTTGTCAAATAGACATCTTGCACGGCATTGAGCAGTGCCACACCTTCGTTCATAGGTCTTTGGAAGGCTTTGCGTCCCATAATTAAGCCTGTACCGCCTGCACGCTTATTGATAACAGCCGTTCTGACAGCCTCAGCCATATCCGAAGCTCCTTTGGACTCTCCTCCCGAATTGATAAGCCCAATTCTGCCCATATAACAATTAGCAACCTGATAGCGGCACAAATCAATCGGATGCTCGGAAGTGAGTTGTTCGTACATTTTCTTGTGAGTTTTTCCGAAATTGAGAGCCGTAAAACCACCATTATTTTCAGGCAATTTTTGCTTGACAATATCGGCTTGTATCGTAACGCCCAAATGATTTGCCTGCCCTGTAATATCGGCGGCTACGTGGTAGTCAGTACCATCTTTCTTGAAAGCACTATTACGAGCATAACACCAAAGCACGGTAGCCATACCCAATTCGTGAGCTTCTTCGAAGGCTTCGGCAACTTCCATAATTTGTCTTGAAGACTCCTCAGAGCCAAAATAAATAGTTGCTCCTACGGCTACTGCTCCCAAGTTCCACGCCTCACGCACCGAGCCAAACATAATTTGGTCATATTTGTTGGGATAGGTAAGCAGTTCGTTGTGATTGATTTTCACCAAAAAAGGAATTTTATGTGCGTACTTTCTGGACATAATCGCCAGATTACCAAACGTAGTAGCAACAGCACTGCAACCGCCCTCGATGGCAAGTTTGATGATGTTTTCGGGGTCAAAATAAATTGGATTGGGAGCAAATGAAGCCCCTGCACTATGCTCTATGCCTTGGTCTACGGGAAGAATAGACAAATAACCTGTGTTGGCTAATCTACCCGTACCGAATAAAATCTGTAAGCTACGCAAAACCTGTACATTGCGGTTCGAGTGAGCATATACCTCATCTACAAAAGTAGGACGAGGCGGGTGCAAAAGACTTTTATCAATAGTTTTGGATTGATGTTGAAGCAAACTTTCTGCTTCCGAGCCGAGTAGTTCTACAATTTTCTGATACGACATTGTGGTACGTTTTTGATGAAACCAAATTTTTGGTGGCAAATATAAGCAAAAAATTGATAGTAAAATATTTACCTCAAAAATACAAAAACCTCCCCCAAAGTATTGTGGGAGGTTCTGCGTAAGAGTGCTTACCGAAAGGTTATTGTACGGCTAATTTGATGATGTTTGTTCCGTTTTTCGTTTCAAATTGCAAGAAATACACACCTTTGGGCAAATTTCCTAAATCAAATTTGCTTTCGGTAGCCGAAATCACAAAACGATGATGCTCTTTGCCGTACATATCTGTTACACGCATCACTACGGGTTCTTCTACAAGCATTTCTACAAAAATCGTTCCTGACGTAGGGTTAGGATATACCTTAGGAACAAATCGGCTGTTTGCCTCTCTGCCTACCGAAACTACACGCGAATAAGTGAATTTGCCGTTTTTATCTACCTGACGCAAACGGTAATAGATAACATTTGCCTTCGTGCTAAATTGTTTATCTTCAAAAACGTAGTTACTATTGTTACCTTTGGCAAGTACGGTACCGATTTTTACAAAATCTGTGGCGTTATAGCTTCTTTCAACATCAAAGTAATCGGCTTGTATTTCGGCGGCAGTTTGCCATTCTACTTCGGGAATGTTGCGAGCATTCCAATAAGCCTTTATGGTGAGCAATTCTACGGGCAGAGGATTTAGCACATCGGAGATTGTCCAAGGTGAAAATTGCGTTACATTGATAGGCACACTTGTAATAAGCGGCGAAGTAGAAGGTGCTGAAAACTGCGGACCACGAGGCTCCCAATCGGTGCCATTGTAACGCCAGGCTTGTAATTGTGCCTCATCTTTGAAGTTATTGATAGCAGGCAACCAACGAAACTCAACGCCATTTCTACCATTGGTAGTAGAAGGATTGATATGCCAAGTACAGGCTATCGAGATACCCGAAGGCGTAGTAACAATACCTGCTACATCTGACACTCGCAACAAATCTAATGTACCTAAATCAGCTCCCGCAGGCAAGTTTAGTCCTAAGAAATCGTAAGCACTTGTACCAACGTTTCGGATAGTTCTGGCTCTACCTAAGATGCGGCTGTCTGCCTTTTCGCCTACGGTAGTGGGATTAGCAGCAGGGTCTATGGCAGCAGGTGTAAAATTGAGCGTATTGGCATTTGTTTGAATAAATCCATCGTTGAAGAGGACTTGATTATTGATAGTCAAATCGCCTAAAAGGTTAAGAGTTTTGCCTGCACCGTTCATTTCCCAATTCTGACTGATAACAGGATTTACCCCTACGGGAACAAAATCGGTGTTGAAGGCAGTGAGCGGTCGGTCAGTAGCAGAGCCGTCATCGTTGTAGGTACCTCCTTCTACATTAAGCGTAAAGCCATCGGCATTGATTACGTTTGTAGCCCTGCGAATACGAGGCTGAACAGTAAAAGCAGGAGCAATAAAACTTTGTTGCGTAACGAACACGTGATTAGGTTTTACGGTTACAAAGCCCAAAGGTCCGTAATCAATTGTATGCTGAATGCGATTTTCTAATAGAATCAGTTCGGAGTTAGTCATTGTGGCAGGTGTTTTTAGTCCTGTGCCTACATTAAATTCGTTTTCTACGGCATTAAAGTTTTCGGTAACACTTGCCATCGTAGTAACAGGCGAGCCAGTCCATAGAGCGGCATAAGGATTTAGAAAAGTTCCCAAAGGTAGGGTTAATGAGGCACTTGTGGTATTGCCATAGTAAGGGTCTAAGGCAATGAAACGAGCCATATTATGTCCATTAGGTCCGAATCCGAACTTATTTCTTTGGGCAGTCGTTCCGATAGTAATATTGCTAAACGCTGGCACTGCTCCGCTGTGATGATTGGCAAAAGAAATACCTGTACCCCCTACTAATGCACTAGATTGGAAATTATTACCACGTATGCTGATATTTTGGCTCGTCAGAGCAGGACCTGCTGAGGCAGCCGCAGTTCTATTTTTAGTAGAAACAACAATATGATTGTAGGTAGTGGAATTTGCAAAAGGTATGAAGGTATTGCCTACGATATCTACATTGCTCGAACGTCCCAAGAAAATACCTGCGTTGGGGTGTCCTGTGATAGTGTTGTTTAGGATATTCACTTTTGCGTTAGGATTGTAGTTGTCTTTGATTTCTATTACTGAAAAAGAATTTGGTACGATAGCAGAGGGTACAGATAAAATATTGTTCTGAATAGTATGCGTAGTATTTGCTACGGGAGTGTTTAGCTCTATCCCTGCTTGTGCATTTGAGGAGATGGTATTGCCTTGGATATTTGTATTTCCACTAATATCGCCCCACTGGATACCATACAGCCCTCCTGCCTGAATGGTATTGTTTTGGATAACGCCAAAATTACCTACACTACGAATAGCTCTTCCGAAAAAGGCTTGCGTAGCAGGATTAACCGAAATGATATTGCTGTCAATAGTGATATTATTATGCCCAGGCACAAAAGAAATAATAGGATTAAGCGATAAGCGTATGCCATAAGCATTAGCATCAATAGTATTGGGAGTAGGATTGATGTTTTCAATCAGGTTGCGTAAAATTTCTAAGTTATTGTAAGAGAGCGGTATTCCGTGATTATCAACGAAAATACCGTGTCTGCCATTGGTAGCTGTTCCACCTGCACCATTTACTTGCAAATGCAGATGTTCTATGGTAAT
>Ga0308394_1000473_pt1 | contig 21796 bp, 18 predicted proteins | sample Hotspr2Sampleme2_FD_202366 | JGI IMG/M metagenome (GOLD analysis project Ga0308394, IMG submission 202366) | Hot spring phototrophic mat microbial communities from Mushroom Spring, Yellowstone National Park, Wyoming, United States - 20050701_me2 ...
AATTTGAAACAAATGAAAGAAAGACCAAGATTAAATTTAGAACTCACACAAGCCGACAAATCAGTTGAGATAATTGGTTGGCTTTTAATTTTTGCCATTTGGGGTTTGACTATTTTAAACTACCAAAGTTTACCCGACATTATTCCGATACACTACAACGTAGCTGGCGTAGCAGACGGATTTGGCGACAAATGGATGATTTTTACTTTACCAATAGTTGCGACTGTTCTTTTTGTCGGACTTACGATTTTGAATAAGTTTCCACACATTCTTAATTATCCGACAGAAATAACCGCAGATAACGCATTAAGACAATATACGAATGTGACAAGACTAATTAGATATTTAAAAGTAATTATTGTTGTCATTTTTGGACTTATCACATTTCTAACAATTAGACACGCAAACGGACAAACAGATGGACTTGGAATTTGGTTTTTACCATTAACAATGGGGCTAATTTTTATGCCTCTAATTTATTTTTTAATTAAATCAATTAAGACAAAATAATGACGAAAAATAAAGCCCGAAACTACTCACTGATAACTGACAACTGATAAACACTGATAATTGATTGAATGCAAGTCTTAATCATAGACGACATACACCCCTTTTTGCTCAATTTTTTTGACCAAAAGCAAATTGCCTATACCTATTTGCCCGATTGCAAAAAAGAAGACATTTTGAGTATAATTGAGCAATACGAAGGCTTGGTGGTGCGAAGCAAGATTAAAATAGACAAAAATTTTTTAGAAAAAGCCTCTAATTTATGTTGGATAGCTCGTGCAGGCTCAGGAATGGATAATGTTGATGTAGCTTTTGCCAAAGAAAAAGGAATTATTTTGCTCAATGCCCCCGAAGGCAATCGTGATGCTGTTGCCGAACATTGCGTAGGAATGCTTCTTTCGCTAATGAACAAACTCCACACCGCCCACCAAGAAGTAAAACAAAAAATCTGGAACCGCGAAGCCAACAGAGGCATAGAACTGCAAAACAAAACAGTCGGAATTATTGGTTATGGTAATACAGGCAAAGCTTTTGCCCGCAGGCTATCTTCGTTTGGGTGTAAGGTGCTTGCTTACGACCACAAAGAAAATTTACCCTCCGATGAGTTTGCCGAAATGGTATCTTTGCTTACTTTGCAAAACGAAGCCGATGTGATTTCGTTGCACGTCTCGCTCAACGAAAAAAGCCGAAAAATGTTTAACGAAAATTTTGTACAAAATTGTGCAAAAAATTTTATTTTGCTCAACACGGCTCGTGGCGAGGTGGTAGATACTGCCGTATTGCTCAAATACCTCAAAAATGGAAAAATCGTAGCGGCAGGACTTGACGTTTTGGAAAATGAAAAACTACACACACTTACGCAAGAACAAGAACAAATTTTTAGCGAACTTACAGCCTTGCCTAATGTACTTCTTACGCCTCACGTGGCAGGCTGGACGCAGGAGTCGTACCGAAAAATTAGCGAAGTGCTTGCCGAAAAAATTGAAAAAATTTTAATATAAAGATGAAAAATATTTTTACCAAATAAAATTCCTACAAATTATGCTCAAAAAAAATCTGTTTCTGTACGTATGCTTGTTTGTAGTTCTGCAAGGTTTTTCGCAGGCTAAAAAAACCTTTGCTTCGCTTCAAGAGGCACTTAGTTCTGGTGGAAAACTAACAGGCAATTTCGGACCTCGTAGCATAAATTGGATTGAGGGCGGCGAGAAATTTTCTTACATTGAAGGGGGAGGGCAAATCAAAACCTACTCGCCCAAAGAGGGCAAAGAAGAAGTGATTTTCAGTGCTACGGGCTTGAAATTTCCTGATAAGAACGAAAATTTTAGTTACAGCTCTTTCCAATGGTCAAAAGATAGTAAATATTTGTTGTTTCAAACGAATTTTCGCCCTATCTATCGCCGTTCGGGGGTTTCGGACTATTATTTTTATGATGTAGCAAACAAAACGCTTCAACTTGCCGCCAAAGATGCCCAAACCGCCGAACTCTCGCCCGATGGCTCTAAAATCGGTTACGAAAAAGGAGGCAATTTGTATGTGTATGATTTTGCTACTAAAAAAGAAACCCAACTCACTAACGATGCCCAAGAAAATGTTTGGAACGGACGCTTCGGCTGGGTCTATGAAGAAGAATTTGGTTTGGCTCAGGCTTGGGAGTGGTCGCCTGATAGCAAGTATATCGCCTTTTGGCAAACCGACGAACGCAACGTGCCTATTTTCCAAATGACTGATTACAGCGGTTTGGCTGATAGCTACGAAAAATTACCTTATCCGAAAGTAGGCAATCAAAACCCTACCGTAAAAATCGGTATCATTGATATTTCCCAAAATAAACGTGAATGGGTGAAAATTGACTTAGGCGATGGATATATCCCTCGTATCTATTGGACTTCGGTTGCGGGGCAACTTGCTGTAATGCACCTCAATCGCAAGCAAAATCATCTTAAACTATTTTTTGCCAACGCTCAAAATGGTAATGCTCAACTCATTATGGAAGAAACCTCAAAGGCTTGGATTGATGTCTTTGATTTCTTTGCGGGCATTATGCACTATGCTTTTTTCCCACAAAATACCCAAGAGTTTTTCTGGATTTCCGAACGCGATGGCTTTGCACACCTCTACCGCTACGACTACAAAGGCAAACTACTCGGGCAAGTTACCAAAGGCAATTGGGAAGTAGTGTTTGTGCATAGCGTTGATGCCAAAAATAAGAAAATCTATTACACCTCTACCGAAGTGTCACCTCTGGAACGCCATCTATACGAAATTGATTTTTCGGGCAAAAACAAACGCCGTCTCACTCAGACAGCAGGCAGGCACAACATAGATTTTTCGCCAAATGGCAAATATTATTTGGACAGATACTCCAACGTAAGCACTCCTACGCAAGTAGAGCTTTGGGAAGTAGGCAAAACCCCCAAAATGCTCAAAAAAATGGTGGATAATGCCGAGGTATCAAAATTTATTCAAGAAAATGCTTATTCGCCAAGAGAGCTGAGCAGTTTTACAAATTCTGATGGGCAAAAAATTGATATTTATATCGTAAAACCCACAAATTTCAATCCTTCGCAGAAATACCCTTTGCTTCTCAATATCTACGGCGGGCCTGGGGCACAGGGCGTCTATAACGAATTTGGGCGTGATACTTGGGAGCAGTATTTGGCACAACAAGGCTACGTAATCATCAACGTCAATAACCGAGGCAGTGGCGGCTATGGCTATGCTTTTGAGAAAATTGTGTATGAACAGTTGGGCAAGTACGAAAGCAAGGATTTTGCCGAAGCGGCTCAATTTATGGTAAAACAGGGCTACATAGATGCTAATCGCATTGCGATTCGTGGGCATAGTTACGGCGGTTATATGTCAAGTTTTACGATACTCAACTATCCCGATATTTTCAAGGTAGCCATCGTAGCGGCTCCCGTAACCGACTGGCGTTTGTACGATAGCATCTATGCAGAGCGTTATATGGGCTTGCTTCCTGAAAACGATGCCAAATATGTGGCTTCTTCGTGTATGGCTTATGCTAAAAATCTAAAAGGAAAAATGCTCTTGGCTCACTCGGCAATGGACGAAAACGTACATATAAAACATAGCTTCCAACTTGTAAAAGCCCTGATTGATGCAGGTAAAGATGTAGATTTGCGGATTTTTCCGCCGGGTAATCACGGCGTAGCGTATAGTTGGCAGAGCCGTTTGTTGTTGTTTCAAACTTATACAGATTATTTGAACCAACATTTGAAATAAAAATTTGTGCAAGATTTTGGTATTTTTTTTGCTTTTCTATTTTAAACTTTTATATTTGTAACTTGAAAGCCAAAAAATTAAAAAATTAAATTTTTCGTTATGAAAAAGTTTCTTTTACCTGTTTTTACGCTATTTGTTTGTTTTGCTCAGGCTCAAATGAGGGCAGGTTCTTGGTCAATAGGAGCAGGTTTGGGGGTTGGAAATTACTTTGGAGATATTGTTCCAAAAGCTAATGATTTGAGTACAGATTTGCGATATACGCGTCTTAGCCCAAGTGTTGATATTGCCTATCAATTCACCGAGCAATTTGCCGTAGAATTGGATTTGGCTTGGATAAGACTTATTTCTTCGGATTTTGAAACAGCAGACCCCCGCAATGTTCGCCATCGTTATCGTTTTATACGCAACTTAAATTTCCGTAATGATGTTTTTGAGATTGCACTTACAGGGGAATGGGACTTTAAGCCAACTGTCGGTGGCGTATTCAGAAGACCTACTTGGCGACCTTATGCTTTTGCAGGAATTGCAGGCTTTTACCACAATCCCAAAGGTATGACTCCCGATGGCAGATGGGTAGATTTGCAACCCCTCCGCACCGAAGGTCAAGGACTTACCTCTACTGCCGTAGATAGAAATGGAAATCCTATCAAATATCCTTCCAAACCTTACTCGCTTGTTCAGGTGGCTATTCCTTTTGGAGGAGGTATCAAATACAGATTGAGTGATAACTGGGATATTGCTTTTGAAGTTGGCTATCGCTTTACTTTCACCGACTACTTAGATGATGTAAGTGGTAACTACGCCAGTGCCGCTGATTTGAATGCTTTTAACCCACTCTCGGCTATCATGGCAAATAGGACACTTGAACCAAGAGACCCTATTTCAGGAAAACCTCGCGATTTTGCCCCCGTAGTTGAAAGTACCAACGGCTACACGGTAGATGCACTCGGCAGACCTACCGTAAATGGTTTTGGCAACGCAGGCGACCAACGCGGAAACGTAAAAGATAGAGATATTTACATTGTAAATACTTTTAGAGTACAATACTTCTTAGAACAAAGAGGTGTGAGATGTCCTAAATTCCGTAGAGTGAGAAGATAAAAAAACGAAATTCCTATACAAAAACTTATCTTTTTATACTAAAACAAAAGTGATTTTTCAAGAATTTCTCTCAAAAACCTATTTTTCTGTGCGTTGAGCGTAGCCGAAACGCACAGAAAAAATAAAACTAAATTATTCTGAGCATAATCCACGAATAGTAAGTTTTTCACTTATTTTCTCATAAAAAACCTCCGGGTTTCAATATCTTCGGAAGTTTTTGGCTGATACAAATAAATCTTTGATTTGGTTTCTTCTCTTTGCGTAATTTTCCTAAAAATGCAACATCTTGATAGCCGTGATAGCGGCTTCATCACCTTTGTTGCCGTATTTGCCGCCTGCTCGTTCAAGTGCTTGCTGTAAGGTATCGGTGGTTAGCACACCAAAGATGATGGGTTTGCCAAATTTGAGATTTACGTCCATAATTCCTTTGGCTACGGCTTGTGCGATGAACTCAAAATGCCTTGTTTCACCTTGAATAATACAACCAAGGACGATAACAGCGTCAATATCAATTCTTTGAGCAAGCCACTGCGAAGCCAAAGGCAGTTCGTAGCTACCAGCTACGGTTTTTACGATGATATTTTCTGCTGTTGCTCCATATTTTTGCAAAGTTTCGTAAGCCCCCTTCAAGAGAGCCTCTGTAACATTGCTGTTCCACTCGGCTACTACAATGCCAAAACGCTTGTCGCTTACGTCTCTCAGATTTTTTTCAGAGTATTCGCTCAGATTTTTTAAAGAACTTGCCATAAAAAGTACATAAGTTTGAAATCAAAAAAAGCCCTTGTGAGGGCTTTGTAATTTTTATCTCCCGAAATATTTTTCTCTCAGTTTATCGTCGTAGAGGTCAGCATAGTAGCCAATTCTATCGAGCATTGCCGCTGCTTCGGTTTTATCTAAACCTTGTGCTTCGCGTATCATTTTGATGTAGGCATAATTATCTTTGATAGTAAAGGCAACACCATACAAAGTATGATTGATTTGAAGTAGTTCCTGAAAAAATGCCTCGCGATTCGTTGGAGGAACGCCTACCACGGGCGAGAGGAGTTGGAAATAAATTTGTTTGTTGCTCTCCATTTCCCACACATCAACCCAAATGCTGGCAGAGCCTCGTTTCAAATTCCACTGACCATCTAACTCACCACGACAAGCTATGGGGTCTTCGCCCATATCTTTGATACAACTCTCTATAATGTCGTAATAATACTTAATATGTTGCTGCATAATAGTTTGATTTTCTGGCGGCAAATATAAGCTAAAAGAAATAATAATTATGGCAATTTTTCAAAAAAACTTTCAAATTATTTCCAAAAAAATCAAGTATGAAAAATTATTTTTTAGATAAAAATCTGAAAATCAATTTTTTAAGAATGAGTTTCTTGGCTACTCGGAGATTTATAGACATTTTGGTTAATCTCATCTGTTTCTATCAGTCCGTCCCGCAAGCGGACAATGCGATGAGCATAGCGAGCAATGTCTTCTTCGTGTGTTACCATAATGATGGTATTGCCTTTTTGGTGGAGAGCATCAAAAAGAGCCATAATTTCGTAGGAAGTCTTTGAGTCTAAGTTTCCTGTGGGTTCATCGGCAAGAATGATGCTCGGGTTATTGACCAAAGCCCTCGCGATAGCGACTCTTTGCCTTTGCCCCCCTGAAAGTTCGTTGGGTTTGTGTTTGGCTCGGTTTTCTAAACCAACGCTGCGTAAGGCTTCCATTGCCCTCTCGATGCGTTGCGATTTAGGTACGCCTGCATACACCAAAGGCAAGGCAACGTTATCAAGTGCCGTAGAACGCGGCAAAAGGTTGAAGGTCTGAAACACAAAGCCAATTTCTTTGTTGCGAATTTCAGCAAGTTGGTTATCATTCATATCGCTTACTTCCGTGCCGTTCAGGATATAGACGCCTTCCGAGGGGGTATCCAAACAGCCGATAATATTCATCAGCGTAGATTTGCCCGAACCCGAAGGTCCCATAAATGCCACATATTCGCCTTTGTGAATGGTAATGCTAATATCTTTGAGGGCGTGAATTACCTCACTGCCCATCTCGTAACGGCGAGCAATATGCTCTGTTTGGATAATGACTTTTGACACTTTTCCGTGTAATTGTTTTTTTATTAACGTTTTCTTTGTTCAAAAATTGTTTGATATTTCGGATAAAGTTCGGGGCTAAGTTCTTTGATTTTGGAAAGCGAACTTTGGGCATAATCGTAATATTGAGCCTCTAAGCACTGCTCAAAATGCAGTATCCAAGCCTTTACGTCTTCTTCTTTGAAGCGTGTTGCCTGCAGGGCAAAATCGTAGGCTTCGGTTTGTTGTTTGCCGAGTTTATTTTGCAAAGCTATCATTTTTGGATAAAAAAACAAGTCAAAAGGGTTGCTTTCTATGGCATCGGCGTAGGCTTTGAGAGCATCATTAGTTTTTTCATCTTCAATAAGCCAAGCCTTCAAAAAGTAGCGATAGCCTTCGGCAGATTTTGTAAGCGGAATTTGTTCAATGATTTCAGCTACTTTGGCTTTGTTGTTTTGCAAAAAAAGTAATTTCAGGTAAGCAACGTTCAGTTCACTTTGGGCATCAAGCGAGGTTTCTATGTCTTGCGGAAGCAAAGCGAAAACTTTTTGTGCCGTTTCGGTATCATTTTCTTCAAGCATTTTTTGCATCAGAAAGGCAATGGCTTTCACTTTCAAATCGGGGTTTTTGAGCGATTTGGTAATCTCTATTTGCGTGGGTGTGTCGGTTTTTCGGTAATAAACTAAACCAAAACGGGTGGTATCATCGGTTTCTTGCCATTTTTGGGGTTCTTGTTTGTAGATTTTTAACATTTTTTGAGCAATAGTTGCTTTATTTTTATCCGATTGGGAGGCTATGCGTTGCCAAAGTTCTTGGGCTGAGTTTTCGTCGTGGCTTTCGGAGTAGGCAATGGCGGCGTGAAAAATGACCTCTTCGTAAGGGTACGAAGAGAAAGCATTGGAGGCTAAATTTCTAAATTCTTTGGCGGCTTTTTGGCTTTCGCCTAAGTAAAGCAAATACTTTGCGTAGTTGAACTGATAATCCGAAGCCGAAATAAAATTCAAGAAACGAGCTGTCTCAATACCTTTCTGGTTCTGGTTGTTGTTGAAATAGAATATCTTACGGCAAAGATTGAGTTTATCGGAAAAAGGCAAGTTGCTTTCTACGCGAAGCAGTTTTTGGCTTAGGTGCAAAGCCATTGTATCGGTGAGCGGGGCAGTTGCAAGAAAATTGTACAGATACGCTAACTGAATTTTATTGAGCGTGCTGGTATCATTTAAATTTTTTCTGACAAAATCTATCCTGAATTTTTCTTTGTTATGTTTGCGATACAAATTCAGCACTGCCAAACGATTGATTTCGCTGGGGCAGTCTTGGCTCGGTTTTAGAAAATGCTCCAACGAATCGGCGGGAAAGACAGGCTTTTGCGTGAGCAAAGAAAGAAAATTCGTTTGTCTCTCATCGGGATTGAGTGAGGCACTATTTTTCTGAAAATAATACATCGCCGAATCCAAAACGTTTTCTTGGGCAAGAAGCATTGCGAGATTATTGCTTAGATAAGGATTTTTAGGGAATTTATCTAAGGCTTCTTTGTATTCCATTGTAGCTAAAAAGTTTTCGTTATCTTTCAGAAATTCTTGGGCAATATGGGCGTAGTCGTGGGGTTGGGGGTCGCGTTGGGAGGCAATTTCGTACATCGAGATTTTGTCGGCAATTTCTTTGGGCGTGGCATTGCCTTTCAGGCTTATCAGCGAGGCTTTGGCGTACCAAAATCGGTGGTTTGTAGCATCGTAGCTGAGTGCATCATCGTAGAAGTCGTTGGCTAAGTAATAATTGTTTGGGTTGTAATGTACCAAATGAGCATCAGCCATACCGCCATAATAAGCACTAAAACTTTGTTTAATAGTAAATGAATTTTCCTTGTAAATCAGCAAGCCCATTAGCATAAAACCCATACCACGAGCAATATAGAGGGGGATAGTTTTTTCGTCTTGGTAATCGTAAAAAAGTGTAGCAAAAGGAGTTTTAGCGTATCGGGACTGGTCGCCACGAAAATTGAAAAGCACATAAATCCAAAAAATTACCCCAAAACCTAAATGCGAATACACGATGTAATCTTCGAGGGCGGCGGTTGCGGCTTCGTTGGCTACTGAATGAAAATAGCCAATCGTAGCAGTAGCAACAAGCACCAAAGCCACATACACCCAAGTTCTGAGCTTTTCAGGCACAAGCAACTGAAACAACGGGTTATGCCTTACGCCCCACAAACCGAAAATAAGCGAAGCGGCAAGAATGTAAAAATCATCAATATAAAAAATATCTAAAATCAGCACACGTGTATTTTTCAGATACAAAAGCACCAAATTACCTACATAAAAAAGCATAATCAGATGAAAACTCTTGAAATTAAGTTTGCCCGTGAGGCTGTGCGTTGCCGTAAGCGAAGCAAAGAGGAAAGGCAATTCCGATGATACCAAAAAGATGGTTGCAAGCGTAACAATAGCAGGTATAGCTATTCCGTAGCCTGTCAGATACATTGCAGGGGCTTTTTCTTGCGAAAAACCAAATATCAATCCTAAAAATATGCTCCAAAATAAAAGATTTATCAGCAAACGTTTCCAGAAATCAATTTGCTTGCCAAAAATATGGAAGTAGTAATTTATTCCTAAAAACCAAACAACGGCAAAGCCATTTACGAGCCATTTGGAATGAATTCCAAAAATACCAAGCAAATCGATTTTTAGCGAAACCAGAAAAAGTATCAACAAAGTAGCACTGCCCAAAAAATAAATTCTTCGGAAAGCCACCATCGCCGCCGAAAGCACCGATGCCCCCAAAGCAATCACCACCACCCATACTACCGAAGCCCACAACGGAATTTGCAGAGGATTGGCAAAATACTGATAGTACATAAAATAAATAGGCACTTGCAGATTTATCTCAAAAAGCCCTTTCTCGAAGCTGTGCAGTGAATTTTCTTTGCTAAAAACTTGTAGCATCTTTTCCCACGTATAAACCCACTGGCTACCTAAATGCCTGCTGATAAGCATAAAAATAATTGCCGCAAAAGCTATTGCTAAAAAAGCCGATAATAAACCAAAGTGAGGTTGTTTTTTCCAAAAAATTATACTTTCTCTTCGCATTGAGTTTGTCTTGGGATTTTCTTTACAATTCGGTGGCAAAAATAGTTTTTTTTTGTATTATTGAAAGTTTTTTGAGAAAAGCACTATGCAAAACTTTATTTACTTGCTAATTTTTCTGATTTTTTCTTTTAGCCTACAAGCCCAAGAAAAACCTCGCTACGTTTTTCCTGTAAAACCTGATGGCGGTAGAATTGTTCTTTCGGGCAATTTGGGCGAGATACGTCCCAATCATTTCCATTGTGGTTTGGATATTGTAGAAAAAGAAGGTGAGCCGATTTTTGCTATTTACAAAGGTTTTGTTAGTCGTATAAAAGTTTCTTCGTATGGCTATGGCAATGTGGTGTATATCACCCACCCCGAAACAGACCACGTGAGCGTATATGCCCATCTTTCGGATTTTAGCCCCAAGCTACGCCGTTACATCACCGCAAAACAATACGAGCAAGAAAGTTTTGAGGTAGAAATTTTCCCTTCCCCCGACGAGTTGCCTATCGATACCAAAGAACTTATCGGTTTTATGGGCAATACAGGCAATTCTTTCGGTTCGCACCTGCATTTTGAAATCCGTACTATTGCCGATTTCGTGCTAAATCCACAAGATTTTTTCAAAATACAAATCGATAACCTGCCCCCCAAACTTTTTCAGATAGCCGTTACACCTCTCTCGCCCGAAAGCCGTGTTGAAGGCAAATATCAATCGTTCAGAAGCAACGTAATTGCCACGCCCAAAGGCTGGAAAGTACCAAGACCTATCACAGCTTTTGGTTTGGTAGGTTTGGAAGGTGTAACGTGGGACATAGCTGATGGCACTCGTAGCTCTTTTGCTACTTCAAAGGCTCGCCTGCGTGTAGATGGCAAAGAAATTTTCTCGTTTCATATCACTAACTTTCCGATATACGAAGTTTATGCTCTTAATTTGCATATCAATTACAAACTTTCTCGGCAGACAGGCTCAAATTTTCAGCGTTTTTACCAAACTGATGGCAACCGACTGGGCATCTACAAAGGCAATGGCAAAATAATGATTGAAGACGGCAAAGAGTACCAAATCGAGCTTGATTTAGAAGACACACACGGCAATTTCAGAACCTTAGAACTCACCCTGAAAGGCAAAAAGCCCAAAGAAATCGAGGCAAATGACCTGATAAGTTCGGGCATTCTCGCCTACGATATCGATGAAAATACGCTTATCGTAAAGGCTCGCTACATTCCACCCAAAACTGGAAATATTGCCATCGTTTTGGAAAGCAACCAAGTGCTTACCGTGCCTATGGCTTATGCCGAAAAACAGCAAGCCGTGTTCCTCTACGATTTACGCAAAGGTACGCCCAAAATGATTAAAACAAAAAACATAGAACTACCCTTCCGTAAGAAAATGATACCTTCGGCAAGAAATTTTACCTATGAAGATTATTTTATGAAAGTTTTTTTCCAAAATGGTGCTTTGGCTGATACGGCTTATTTAGATTTTTCGTCAAAAACTACACATTTTACAATAGGCAAAATTGCCGAACCACTCATTTGGGACGCTGAAATTACTTACAATCATAAAGCCAATACTATTTTAGACCTAAAAAAAGCATTTCTACGCCACGAGAGAGGTAAAGAGTTTTTCAAAGAACTCAACGACAGCACTTTTTCTATAAAAACAGCCTACCTACCCGGCGATTTTAGGATAACAAGAGATGAAACGCCCCCTTTTGTTCGCCTTGTACGAAAAACCCCTGAAAGACTTGTTTTTCAGATTGGAGATGATAATTCAGGCATTTCGCATTTTAAAGCCTATTTGAACGGAAAATTTTTGCTAATGGAGTACGAACACAAACATGCTCTTCTCTGGACAGACCCACGTACCACTGAACCTCTCACAGGTGATTTTGAATTACAAGTTTTTGATAAAATGGGAAATGTACAGATTTACAAAACAATCTGGTAGTGCTGAACTAAGCCAATTTATTTTCAGTATGAAAAAATATTATGATATTCCATTTGTTAAGCAATTTAAGCCACTAATTTGTGAATTTTTTGAAATTATCGTACTTTTGTTCAAAAATCAATCCCTAGGCAATGATAGAAATTAAAAATATCAGCAAATCATTTGAGGGCAGAAAAGTTTTAGATGACATCAGCGGCATTTTTGAAAAAGGCAAGTGTAGCTTGATTATTGGGGGCAGTGGTACAGGCAAAAGTGTGCTTCTCAAATGTATCGTTGGGCTTATTAAACCTGATACAGGAGCGGCGTTCTTTGATGGTAGAAACTTTACAGGCGGCGACGCAGAAACCAAAAGAGAAATCAGGCAGGAAATAGGTATGTTGTTTCAAGGTTCAGCTTTGTTTGACTCCAAAACAGTCGAGGAAAATGTCTTGTTTCCTTTGGATATGCTTACCAATATGAGCAAAAGTGAAAAAATGGATAGAGTGTATTTTTGTCTCAAACGCGTAGGACTCGAACACGCTGCCAAACGTATGCCTTCGGAAATCTCAGGAGGAATGAAAAAACGTGTGGGTATAGCCAGAGCGATTGTTCTAAATTCGCAATACTTGTTTTGCGATGAGCCTAACTCGGGCTTAGACCCGCTTACGGCTATCAGAATAGATGAACTCATCAAAGAAATTACCGAAGAATACCAAACTACTACGGTAGTAGTAACCCACGATATGAATTCGGTAATGGGTATTGGCGACTACGTGATGTTTTTGTATCAAGGTAAAAAAGTGTGGGAAGGTACAAGAAATAATATTTTGTTCACGCAAGAAAAATCGCTACAAGAGTTTCTGTTTTCCTCTCAATTGGTTTGTGAGATGAAAAAGGTACTCTCGGTTGATGAAAAATGAAAAACCAAACACAACATCAGAACAATACGAAGCCCTTGGGAGTTTTATGCTAAAAACATGCCATGCAAGAAGATTGCGTTCAATTCGTTGAGTTTGGAAAAATATTTGACCGCCCCACACGTGCCTATTTTGCCGAATACCTGAAAAAAAAAGTTGGCTTAGAAAACAAGTTACACCTGCTTCCCACTGCCTTGCAAGTGAGTCATCAGCCTATTGCCAAAGCGATTGATAAAATTTTTGAAAACTCACTCATTACCGATACAGCCCAACGCTACCAAAAAGTTGCCGAGCAAATCGTGGTAGATGTGCTGAAATGGATGAAAAAAACTCAACAATACCTCGAAACTCAATCGCCTTACGAAGACGAAATCAATTTACTGGGGCGTTGGGAAGCAACACCTATGTTTTGGTTTGCCAAGCAATGGTATTACCTTACCAATTATCTTAAAGAGATCTACACCCCGCAAGAGTTGGGTATTAGTTTTTATGAAAAAAAATTTGAGCAAATTCTTCGCAAAATTGACCTCTACGCATTGGAAAAAGGTGAAAAAAAATACGAGCAAGAATTAGCCGAACTGCAAATCGTTGCCGATGACCTGCTGATGCACTGGAAAGGCTTGCTCACAGCCAAACGCTTAGAATGGGAAATGCAAGAAACTGAAAAACAAAGGCAAAACTTTACACAAACGCTCGAAAACAAGGTAGAGGAGTTCAGAAAATTAGTGAATCTGATAACTCCTTTTGCTGACGAAGCAGGGCGTTTCTGGGGTATGTCTTCGGGGCGTTGGCACAAGGCTGGTTTTGAAATCTTAGAAAAATATGCTCAAATCTTAGAAAAAGAAAAATCTTTGCAAGAACTTGCTGACCTGCTTGGCAAAATGCGGGAAGCTAAAACCCAAACCGACGAAGAAATTTACGAAAATATCATTTCCCGAAAGGCTTGGATTACTGATTTTCAGAAAAAAGACGAAATAGGAGGGGTGTATCAGCATAATTATTTGCCTACGGTACTTCCTTCGGAAATGGCTTACTTGGGCGAAGAAACTACCGAAATGCTTTTTTGGAAAAAATATGTAGAAAAAGAATTGCTCAGCTATCGTTTTCAAGGAAAAAAATTAATTACAAGTAACCAAGTGCAGCATATCAGGCAACAAAAAGTCCGAAAAAAAGAAAAAGGACCTTTTATTGTTTGTGTAGATACGAGTGGCTCAATGGAAGGAACACCCGAGCAAATTGCAAAGGCACTTTGCTTTGCTATTCTCAAAATGGCAACTAAGGAAAACCGAAAGGCTTATCTTATCAATTTTTCCGTAGGTATCAAGACTATCAATTTGCTTGATTTGGCAAATTCAATGGATTTATTGATTGATTTTTTGCTAATGTCTTTTCACGGTGGCACCGATGCCGCCCCTGCTTTGATAGAAGCTATCAATATGCTTCAAACCAAAGATTACAAGGAAGCCGACGTACTGATGATTTCCGATTTTGTGATGTTTGAATTGCGAGAAGATATTGTAAAAAAAATAAGACAAGAGCAAAGCAAAGACACACGTTTTCACAGCCTTACGATTTCCAAGCAAGCCAATCCTGAAATTGTGTATCGTTTTGATAATAATTGGCAATACAACCCCGAACAGAGAGAGGTTATGAAGGTGATTTATCAGGATTTACAAAAATTATCGTAGATACGCACGGCAGTGCGTATCACGGCAGTGCGTATCACGGCAGTATCGTATCGCGACAGTGTGTATCAAGTAGATACGCACGGCAGTGCGTATCATGGCAGTATCGTATCGCGACAGTGTGTACCAAGAAAACGTAGATACGCACGGCAGTGCGTATCACGGCAGTGCGTATCACACGGCAGTGCGTATCACGGAAATATCAGGCAGAAACAGGTTTCACGAGAGCGATATACCAAGTATCGTTTTTAAATTCGTTTGGCAGCACACCAGGCGGAAATCCTCGGGCGGTAGTTTCCCAAAAGAAGTATTTTTTACCTTTATGTGTAAGGTAATCTCCGTGAACAGCGGGCAAGTTGATACCCAAAACACAGTGTGTTCTGCTGACAAGTATGGCTACATCATAACCAAAATGAGATAAGACGGTATAAAGAAACACGGTTCTTGTATCGCAATCACCTTTGAGGTTATAGATAAATTCGGTGGGAGAGGTAAGTCCGAAGCGAATATTCGGCAAACATTCTTTGCCTTCTTGATGATAGGTTTCCATAAAACCACCCCATTGGCGAGCCTTGAAGCAAGATTCTGGATGCACAAGCACATACGGAATTTCCTGCACCGAGGCAACAACCATTTCGGCAAATTGACGATAATTCAGCTTATACTTCTTTTTTATGTTCTCATAAGTTTTATAGATGCGTTCCATTTTGGCTCTATTATCTTTCACCAATTGAACATAAACTTTGCCGTAATAGTCTCTTACAGAACCATCAGAAATAGGTTCGGGCAGTTGCTCCCTGAAATTTTCAGCTTGACAAGCTAAGGTGGGTAGAACGGTGAATTTTGCTCCAAAACGTTTGTAGTTGCCGTAATTATCGTTGTATTCCCATTTGTGCAGATGTGTAACGTGGTCTATGCGGCTTTGGCAGGGCATCAGGGCGTCGAACTCTTGTACTTGCCAGTTCTCTTTTTCGGTGTTATTGTTTATTTCTTGCTCTTCAACGATTTCAATTTCTTTTTTGATGTTTTGTGTTTGCTGAACGCTTTCGTCTTCCAAAAACTTTTTGAAAGCCTCAAAAACAGCTTCAAAAAACGGCTCCGATACAGGGGCAATAGCTTTGTAGAGAGGTGTTTCGGAGGCAAAAGTTCTTAGTAAGAAAACAATTACAATCGCTCTAAACGACCATTTGAATAGGTTTGCCATTTTCAATGAATAAATTTTGAGGAATTTAATTTTATGGTGAAGTCCCTCTCTTTTCAAGAGGGACTTAGCCAGATTTCAGCAATACTCTTCAAATACTTGTTGTAGGTGTCCTGCAATCATCTGAGCCGAACGCCCCTCGATGTGGTGGCGTTCTACGAAATGCACCAATTCGCCATTTTTGAACAAAGCAATAGAAGGTGAAGAAGGCGGATAAGGCATTGTGTATTCGCGTACTTTGGCGACAGCGTCTTTTTCCATACCTGCAAACACGGTGGCTAATACTTCGGGTTTTTTGTTGGCACTTTGCAAAGCCAATTTTACACCAGGGCGTGCCGTACCTGCCGCACAACCACACACAGAATTGATAACAACTAACAAGGTTTTGTCCTTTTGTTCTTGCATAAATTGCTCTACTTCTTGGGCAGTTTTCAGCTCTTTGAAACCTACACTGACAAGGTCTTCACGCATCGGTTTTACTAATTCTTCGGGATACATATTCTCAAAAAAATTAAATTTTTTGTTGTGAATAAATAATTTTGCTTTATAACAATCAAAACTTATTAAAGGTTTCTTAATTAAGTGATAAAAATATTTGTTTCCTTGTGTGCTATTGCGTTTATTTGTATAAAATTTAGGAAACAGCAATGTTAGAAGATACTTTTCAACATAAAGGTTTAAGGAAAAAACTCATTGAGGAAATTCGTAAAAAAGGTATTACTGACGAAAACGTATTGAAAGCGATGAACGCAGTGCCTCGGCATTGGTTTTTAGATTCTGCGTTTCTACAACACGCCTATCAGGACAAAGCCTTCCCGATAGATGAGGGGCAAACTATTTCGCAACCTTATACGGTTGCTTTTCAGAGCCAACTTTTAGAATTACAACCTCAACAAACCGTTTTAGAAGTAGGCACGGGTTCGGCGTATCAGGCTTGTATCTTGGCTGAAATGGGAGCAAGAGTATTTACCATTGAGTTTAATGAAGTTCTGTACAAAAAAGCTAAACGAATGATTGACATATTGCGTTACGACAAAAAAGTGCAGTGCTTCTGGGGTGATGGCTCGCAGGGGCTGGCTCGTTTTGCTCCTTTTGATGGCATCTTGGTTACGGCAGGGGCACCAGCCGTCCCCGAGGCTCTTTTGTTTCAGCTCAAAATAGGAGGCAGACTCATTATTCCCGTTGGCAACAACGAAACACAAAAAATGATGCGAATCGTACGCCGAGACTCACAAAGATTTACCCAAGAAGAGTTTGATAATTTTAGCTTTGTGCCTTTACTTGGTAAAAATGGTTGGAAATAGCTAAGCTGTAAAAAAATTGGAAGTTCAAAAAGAATATCATATCCATTCTAAAAATCAGCAAATTTTGCTGTTGTTGCCTGTTTGGATAGCTTTGGCTTTGGCTGTGGGCATCTTAATAGGCGTGCTGATAGCCTTGCCCGCAGATGACATTACACAGAAACAAACTGCTAAGTTTGCCGAAGTGTTGCGAATAATTCAAAGCAATTATGTGGATAATGTGCGTTTGGATACAATTACCGACAAAACCATTCAAGAACTGCTTAAACAATTAGACCCGCACAGCACCTACATACCTGCCGAAGAGATGGAAATAGCCAAAAGCCATTTAGAAACTGATTTTGAAGGTATTGGGGTAGAATACGAATGGGTAAATGATACCGTCTTTGTTACCTACCCGCTGGTAGGTAGTCCCGCCAGAAAGGCAGGAATTTTGGCAGGAGATAAAATTTTGGCTGTAAATGATGAAAGTGTGGTCGGAAAAGAAGCATTCAGCGAAAATTTGTTATTTCAGAAATTGAGAGGGAAAAAAGGTTCAAAAATTAAATTGAAAATTCTAAGACAAGATAAAACATTTGAAATAGACATTGTAAGAGATAAAGTCCGAAGTCAATCAGTTTTTTATTATTCTTTACCCAATAAAATTGGCTACATCAAAATAAGTAAATTTGCCGAAAAGACAGATGAGGAGTTTAAACAAGCCCTCAATAATCTGGTAGAAAAAGACAGCATCCAATCGCTTATTCTTGACCTAAGAGGTAATGGGGGTGGCTATATGGATAAAGCTAACAAAATAGCTGATGAATTTTTGGAAGCGGGGGTTTTGATAGTTTATACGAAAGGTAGGCAAAAACGATACGAACAGCAATATTTTGCTACGAAAGGCGGAAAATTTGAAAAAGGCAAACTTGTTTTACTCGTTGATGAAGGCTCGGCCTCTGCTTCTGAAATTGTGGCAGGGGCTTTACAAGACAACGACCGAGCTGAAATCGTGGGTAGGCGTTCGTATGGAAAAGGATTGGTACAAGTACCTTTTGACCTTGCCGAGGGTGGCGAGCTACGCCTTACGGTTTCAAAATATTTTACACCAAGTGGCAGATGCATACAAAGACCTTACAAAAATGGTATTAGCTACGACAAAGATTTGAGCGAAAGAATAAAAAATGGTGAATTGCTTTATGCCGATAGCCTTCATTACGATTATTCTCAAAGATACAAAACCCCCAAAGGCAAAACCGTCTATGGTGGCGGTGGCATCAGTCCCGATTATTTTGTGCCAATAGATACTACCTCAGAAGCAGGCAATCATTTAGATAAAATACTCAAAAACAATTATTTAAGAGAATACATCGCTCAATATGCCCAAAGAAATAGTCAAGCCCTGCTTCAATTAGGTTTTGAGCATTTCTTGAAAAATTGGCAACTATCGGAAGTTGTTTTAAGTTTGCTCATTAGCGAAAAGATAACAGATGCAGAAAAAGAGTTTTTGCAGAATTACAGCAAAGCCTATCTTGCCAAAATTATTTGGGGGGTGGAAGCCCAATTGCAAATTCAAAATGAAAAAGATAAAATATTTTTGAAAGCCTTAGAAGTCTTACAAAAGTAGTTGTTTTGTTTTATGCAATGCAAAATCAGTTTTGCTCTGACTTGCAGCACCAAAAAAATCCCTTTCTACCAAAAATTAGAAAGGGATTTAGGGATAGAAATCTAACAGAGACGGTTTACTTATTGCTGTTTTGCAGCTGCAATAAGTTTAGGTACAACTTGGAAAGCATCACCTACAATTCCGTAATCTGCCGCCTGAAAGAAGGGTGCCTCAGGGTCAGAATTGATAACTACAATGCATTTAGACGAATTGACGCCTGCCAAATGTTGGATAGCTCCCGAAATACCTACTGCGATATACAAATTGGGACTTACTTTTACGCCTGTTTGTCCTACGTGTTCGTGGTGAGGTCGCCAGTGTAAGTCGGATACAGGTTTTGAACAGCCCGTTGCTGCACCAAGCACTTGAGCCAGTTCTTCAATGATACCCCAGTTTTCAGGTCCTTTCAGCCCTCTGCCACCAGAAACGACTATGTCGGCTTCGGGGAGCGATAGCGTACCGCTGGCTTTTTCAGTATTGATAACTCTTACACTAAAATCAGCATCAGACAACGTAGGTGTAAAGGTTTCTACACTTGCTTGGGCATCAGTAGGGGTGAAAGGATAGATATTTTTCTTTATCGCCAGAATTTTCTTTTCAGAATTGATGGCTGTTTTGGCGAAAGCTTTACCCGTGTAGATGCTTCTTTTTACCACGAAGCCATCGCTCAAATCGGGAAGTTCTACTACGTTGGAGGCTAATCCTGCTTTCAATTTGCCTGCCACACGAGCCGCAACTGTATCGGCAAGCGAAGATTTGGCAAGTATCAATACATTTGCGTTTTCTTTTTCAACAGCTTGTGAAATAGCGTTCGCATACGCCTGAATGACACCTACGTTTAGGCGAGAGTCAGCGGCGTGAAGCACTTTACTTGCTCCGTAGTTTCCTAACTTTTCAAGTTCTTGGGCTTCTCCCAAAACTAAGGCAACGGCACTCGTACCGAGCATTTCGGCTACTTTTGCACCATACGCTACGGCTTCTAATGAAGAGGGTTTTGCTTTCCCTTCGGTAGTTTCTACAAATATCAGAACAGACATATTTTTGGAGTTATGAGTTATGAATTATGAGTTAGTTACGAGTTATCATTTATCATTCATCGTTGATTTTTACAGCACTTTTGCTTCTGTACGTAGCAGTTCTATGAGTTTTTCGGCTTCATCGGCGGGTATCATTTTGCAAGCACCTTTGGCAGGAGGAAGTTCAAAACTTAAACTTTTGGTAAGTTCTTGCGGATTTACAGGAGCAATCACCTGCAAAGGTTTGGTACGAGCCGACATAATGCCACGCATATTGGCAATTTTCCACTCGGCAATAGGTTCTTGACAGCCTACCACCAAAGGCAAAGTTGCTTCCAAATACTCCTTACCTCCTTCTATTTCTCGAGCCATTTTGGCAACATTCCCTTCAATATCTAATTTCATTACAGGCGATACAGACGGAATACCGAGCATTTCACCTACAATACCGTGTACTTGTCCGCCATTGAAATCGATGGACTCTCTGCCCATCATAATCAAGTCGTAATTGTTTTGCTTACAAACGTGGGCAATTTGTTCAGCAACAAGATATGCATCAGTAGGTTCGGCATCGATGCGAATGGCATCATCAGCTCCTAAGGCTAAGGCTTTACGAATAGTTGGTTCGGTTTCGGCAGTACCTACGTTTAGCACTGTGAGTTTTGCTCCGAGTTGTTCTTTTAGTTCTACGGCTCTCGAAAGGGCGTAATCATCATAAGGACCCGTAATAAACTGCACACCATTGGTATCGAGTTGCGTATTGTTGTTGATAAACTTAATTTTGGTTGTTGTGTCAGGAACGTGGGTGATACAAACTAAAATTTTCATCAGCGTGTATGGTTTGGTGAAAAATAGATTTTATTTATCAAGCTCAAAATTAAGTATTTTGTTTGGGAATTGGTAACTTTTTTCAAAAAAAGTTATGCAAGCATACCAATTTAATCAAAAACAAAAATCAAAATCTTGGATTTTTATTGCTTTCGCATTTGTTAATATGCAAAAATATCGTAATTTTACTTTTGTTAATAAAGTTTTATTCTATGCTCAACGAAAAACTTTTTGAAGAGGTTAAAAAGATTTTTATTGCTTATCTTGAAAAAAAAGAACTCCGCAAAACGCCTGAAAGATTTGCCATTTTAGAGGAAATCTACTCTCGTAAAGACCATTTTGACGTAGAAGAACTCTACATCAGTATGAAAAACAAAAATTATCGTGTCAGCAGAGCTACGGTTTACAATACTTTGGATTTATTAGTAGATTGCGATTTGGTAAGCAAACATCAATTTGGGAAAAATTTAGCCCAATATGAAAAATCTTACGGCTACAAACAACACGACCATTTGCTTTGCGTTGAGTGTCATCAGGTTTTGGAATTTTGCGACCCTCGCCTACAACAAATTCAAGATACGGTTGGCAACCTGATGAAATTTGATATTTTGCACCACTCACTCGTATTTTATGGGCAATGCAATAACCCAAATTGCGAAAACAGGCAAGACAAGGCTTCTTCATTCCAAAAAAACTATGAAGCAGATTGATAAGCAAAAATTTATGGAATAACAGTGTTCAATTTAGCCCACAATTCGTTATGAAATAAAATCGGCACAAGGGCATTATTGGGAGCTTCGCCCATTCTGACGATGACTAATTTTTTGCTTGGAACTACGAGCAGAAATTGTCCGTTTTTTCCCATTGCCGCTACCAAATCTGCGGGGGCATTAGGAGCAAGCGAGCCTGAAAAAACTATTGTCGAACCCGGATACATTGCCGATTCCTTACCATTGAGCCACCACAAATATCCATACGATTTATTGAGGTTTTGGGAGGTATTGAGCATTTCGTTGAGATAATTTTTATCTCTGATGATGTCAGTATCAGCCCATTTGCCACCTGCAAGTATCATCAGACCGAAACGAGCCATTGAGCGAGCCGTACTATAAAATACATTGTTGTAACCTGTTTTCAGCCAAAAACCGTCCATACCAATAGTTGCTTTTAGTTTTTCTTCGGTGTATTGAATGTAAGTTTTTTGTGTAGCATTTACTACGACTTGCTCTAAAAGCGTATAGGGAGCGTTATGATAATACCACTGCGAGCCTGCGGGGGCTTTGTAGAG
>Ga0308394_1000474_pt1 | contig 21795 bp, 17 predicted proteins | sample Hotspr2Sampleme2_FD_202366 | JGI IMG/M metagenome (GOLD analysis project Ga0308394, IMG submission 202366) | Hot spring phototrophic mat microbial communities from Mushroom Spring, Yellowstone National Park, Wyoming, United States - 20050701_me2 ...
TTTCGGCAAGTGGGCGTTTAAAACCTATTGACTCTTGGACAGATAAATTTATTTTTTCGCCTTATGAGTTCAAAATAGCCAATGCCTATATTACGAATTTTCATTTGCCCGAAAGCACTTTGTTTATGGCAGCTTGTGCTTTTGGTGGTTACGAACTTATCCGAAAAGCCTACGACATTGCTATCCAAGAAGAATACCGTTTCCACACTTACGGCGATGCTATGCTAATTTTGTAAATGTTGGTTTATGCAAATTTTAGTTACAGGTGGCTTGGGCTTCATTGGCTCGCACACGGCAGTTGCCCTTAGCGAAGCTAAATATGAACCTATCATCATAGATAATTTGAGTAATTCAGAAAAATTTATTTTAGAAAGATTAGAGCAAATCACGGGAAAAGCAATTGCTTTCTACGAAGGCGATTGTTGCGACTTCGGATTGCTTGAAAATATTTTCTCGGCTCAAAAAATTGAAGGAATTATTCATTTTGCCGCCTACAAAGCCGTAGGCGAATCGGTTGCCGAGCCGCTCAAATATTACGAAAACAATTTGCTTTCGCTAATTACTTTGCTAAAAATAATGCAAAAATTTAGCGTAAGCAATTTAGTTTTTTCGTCTTCTTGTACCGTGTATGGCGAGGCTGAAAACTTACCTGTAAAAGAAGATGCCCCTATTTTGCCTGCTGCCTCGCCTTACGGCAATACCAAGCAAATCGGAGAAGAAATCATCAGAGATGTGGCACACGCAGGGGCTTCCATCAAGGCAATCGCCTTGCGTTATTTCAATCCTATCGGTTCGCACCCTTCGGGACTGATAGGCGAACTGCCCAGAGGCATACCTAACAATTTAGTGCCTTTCATCACACAAACCGCCGCAGGTTTGCGACAAGAACTAAAAATATTCGGAAACGATTACCCTACCCCTGATGGTACTTGTATTCGCGACTACATTCACGTATGCGATTTGGCAGAGGCTCACGTACAAGCTCTTGCTTACTTGCAAAAACAAGAAACCCCTTTTTACGATTTCGTAAATGTAGGCACAGGCAAGGGAAACTCGGTTTTGGAAGTAGTAAATACTTTTCAGGAAGTTACAGGCAAAAAACTTCCTTACACAATTGCCCCTCGTCGTAAAGGTGATGTGGTGGCTATTTATGCCGATGCCCAAAAAGCCGAAAAAACGCTTCAATGGAAAGCCAAACGCAGTTTAGCCGATGCCCTGCGTGATGCTTGGCGTTGGCAAATGAGTTTGATTGAGTAGCTATTTCACTTCCTCAAATTCGGTGTATTCTCCTTCATCAAAGGTTTTTGTTTTCCATTTTTTTTCCGATACAAATATTTTTATTTGTTCATCTTTTCCTGAATTTTTTGCGGGAATTTCAGTCTGGAATTGCCTCAAAAAACGCAAAATTTTTCCACTTACACTCAATAAAAAGTAAATCAACAGAAAAAGAAACAGAACAGATTTCCACATTATAGTTTTGAATTTTGGATTGATTGTTGCAAGATAATTATTTTTTTGGCAACTATTACGATTTTTTTTAGATTTGTGAGCCAAAACACAATAATGAACCAAATACTTCAAAAAATATTTCGTTCCCCCAAAAACAAAAAACAACTTCTTTTCGCAGGAATTGGCTTTCTTTTGGGCTTTGTGTTGTTAGTTAGTTCTTTTTATGTGTATTTGCAAATTCGCAAGACTTTCAGCAATTCTACCGAACTGCCCGATTACCTGATTTTGAGCAAACAAGTAACCTTCCTTAACCTCTTGGGGGCTTCTACGTTCAGCCAAGCCGATTTAGAAGACATCAAGAAACAGCCTTTTTTCAAAAATTTAGCAATTTTTAGGTCGGGAAATTTCAAAGTATGGGCTTACGGCAACGACTACTTGCAGTTTCAGACCGAACTATTTTTTGAGGCTATCCAAAAAGAGTTTCTCGGCAAAATTCCACCTAATTGGGATTGGGACGAGAGCGATAAATTTGTGCCTATCATTATCCCCAAAGATTTTGTAGACCAATACAATTTTGTGTATGCTCCTTCGCAAGGTTTGCCTCTTATCAGCGAAGGACTGCTGCCGAGTGTTCCTGCCTTTGAGGCAAAAATTTACAGCAACCGAGGCGAACGTCGTGTAAAACTCAAAATCGTTGGTTTCGAGGAGCGTATTCCTTCTATTCTCGTACCTGAAAGTTTCTTGAATTGGGCAAATAAAACCGTCGGCACAGCCGAAACAGATAAAGAACCTGCTCGTATCGTTTTGCAAGTCAATAACCCTGCCAGCCCCGAACTTGCCAAATATCTGCAAGAAAAAAATCTGCAAGTAAATAAAGAAAAAACGCTTCTCAGCCAGATTGCAGGGCAGGTTGTGGAAGTGCTTGGCGTAATAAGTATCTTAGGAATTGCCTTTTTTTTGCTTTCTTTGGTGATTATTTCAATGAGTTTTCAACTTATATTGAGCGAGTCGAAAGATGAAATTCGCTTGCTACTGCAATTAGGTTACACCTCTGCAATGCTTGCCAAATTTCTACAAAAAAGCTTTTTACGTTTTATACTTATCTACTCGCTTTTGGGATTTGTGTTGGTAGGCGTGCTTATTTACATTTTCTACGAATTTATGCAAGCCAGAGGCGTAAGCCATCTTACATTATTTGAGCCGCTTACAATCATTTTCGGATTGGTTTTTGTTGCAATCACGGTTGCGTATAATTTATGGAATATCAGCAAATTGGTGAAAAATTATCGGTAGTCGGTAGCAAGATAAAACACAAGATTTTTTGTTAGATTTTTTATGAAAAAAATATCATCAGCAAAGTCAAAAATTCTTCTTATTCAATTTGGAACATACCTTTTTGTGAGTTTGTTACTTGTATTTGGCATATTGTTCTTTATTTTACCAAAGCAAAAAATTTCCGAAAACGAAAAAAGAGCCTTAGCCCCGATACCTACGTTTTCGTGGTCTTCGCTATGGAGTGGCAAATATTTAGATAGTTTGGATACTTTCGTAGCTGATAATTTTCCCTTCCGTGAAGGTTTTATGCAAACAAATTTTACGCTTAGCCAAATGCGTGGTTTCAAGTCGGAAGTGAGTTTTTACAAGCAAGAAGTCGTAACGAATGCAGGAATGGAAAAAATCTCTGACAGCATTGCTACCGAAGAGGAATTTAAACCCGAAGGTGAAATCATTGAAGGTGAAGTCCAAAAACTGCCTATTCGTGGTGTGATGATTTACAACGATATGGCTATTCAGATGTTTGGTGGTACTGATGCCGCCGCCAAATACTCAGCAGAAGTGGTCAATTATTTTCAAGAAGTGCTGAAAAACAAAGCCCAAGTGTATTGTATCGTAGTGCCTACGCACCAAGAATTTTATCTGCCTCACAAATACCGCCATAGCTCCGAAAAGAAAAATATTGAGTATCTCTACTCCCAACTCAACCCCAACGTAAAAAGTGTAGATGTAACTTCGGCTCTCTACAAACACAAAAACGAGTATATCTACTTCAATACCGACCACCACTGGACAGGACTGGGGGCTTACTATGCCTATCAAGAGTTTTGTAAAGTAGCTGGTTTTGAGCCTATTCCTTTGGAAAAAATGGAACGTAAAGTCATCAACGGTTTTTTAGGTTCGCTCTACTGGCTTACACGCGACAAACGCCTCAAAGCAAAAGGTGACTCGGTAATTTATCACAAGCCTGCTGTAAAGTGTGAAGTATTCAGCCACCCTAAAAAGAACCCCAACAAACGCTTTGGAGGTTTGCTCTTTGCCGAATTTGCCAAAGGTGGTGCCGCCTATAGCGTATATTTGGGAGATGATTTTTCACTTGTGCAGGTCAATACCGAAATCAAAAACGGCAGAAAGGCTATGCTTATCAAGAATTCTTATGGCAATGCCTTTTCGCCTTATTTGGTTTCGCATTTTGAGCAAATTTTTATCGTAGATTATCGTTATTGGAACAAAAACCTGCTCAAAATGATTGAAGAACACAAAATCACTGATGTAATTTTGTTTCATTATTCGTTTTCGGCAAATACTATCCCCGATTTGCAACGCATCAAAGCACTTTTGAAAGGTTTTGAAGAAAAGAAACCCAAACCGCAAGCTACAAAAACAAAAGATACGCTCAAAAAAGATAGCTTATGATTACGAAACTTACAGACTTGGATTTGAACAAAATTTATAGCTACGCCGATTATCTTTCGTGGCAGTTAGAAGAACGCTTGGAGTTAATCAAAGGAAAAATTTTTGCTATGTCGCCCTCGCCGAGCCGTAGGCATCAAGAAGTTTCGTGGCAGCTGTCGCGAGTGATTGCTAACTATTTTCACAAAAAGCCCTGCAAAGCCTTCGCCGCCCCTTTTGATGTTCGTTTGATTGACAATGACAAATCTGCCAAAAATCATCAAGAAATACACACGGTCGTTCAGCCCGATATTTGCGTAATTTGTGATTTAAACAAATTAGACGAACAAGGTTGCCTCGGTGCCCCCGATTGGATAATTGAAATCCTCTCGAAAGGAAATTCCAAAAAAGAAATGAAACTCAAATACACCCTCTACGAAACAGCAGGCGTAAAAGAATATTGGGTGGTGTATCCTTTTGAAAGTGCAATTTTGCAGTTTGTTCTTAATACAAATAATAAATACGAACTTACAAATACCTTTACCGAAGACGAAATCGCCTCCAGTTACCTATTTCCCGATTTAAGAATCTCTTTGCAAGAAATTTTTAACGAAACCTAAACAAATGAATAAAAACAGCAAAATTTATATCGCAGGACACCGTGGAATGGCTGGCTCGGCTATCCTGAGACGTTTGCAGCAAGAAGGTTACACCAACATCATCTACCGAAGTTCGCAAGAACTTGACCTCCGCAATCAACAAGCCGTAGCCGATTTCTTTTCGCAAGAAAAGCCCGAATATGTGTTCTTAGCCGCCGCCAAAGTGGGAGGCATCTTGGCAAACAACACCTACAAAGCCGATTTTATTTATGAAAATTTAGCCATACAAAATAATGTTATTCATCAATCTTACAAACACGCTGTAAAAAAACTGCTTTTTTTAGGTTCTTCGTGCATATATCCGAAATTTGCCCCACAACCTATCAAGGAAGAATACCTGCTCACAGGAACATTAGAACCCACCAACGAGCCTTATGCAATTGCCAAAATTGCAGGTATCAAGATGTGTCAGGCGTATCGTGAGCAGTATGGTTGCAATTTTATTTCGGTAATGCCTACAAACTTGTATGGCGAAGGCGATAACTACGACCCGCAAAACTCTCACGTCATCGCCGCCCTTATTCGCAAATTCTACGAAGCTAAAAGAGATGGCAAAAAACAAGTTGAGATTTGGGGAACAGGCACTCCTCGCCGTGAGTTTCTCAATGCCGATGATTTAGCCGATGCTTGTTATTTCCTAATGCTTCATTACGATAGCCCCGAAATTATCAATATCGGTGTAGGCGAAGATATTAGCATCAAAGAACTTGCCTTGCTGATAAAGGAAATTGTAGGCTACGAAGGTGAGTTATTTTTCGATACCTCCAAACCCGATGGCACGCCTCGTAAATTGCTTGATGTGAGCAAATTACATAATCTCGGCTGGCGACACCGCATCGGTTTGCGTGAAGGCATCGAGCAAGTGCTACAATCAGAGTATTTTTTACGCAAAATGCAAGCCTCGTGATGAACGTAGCTACTTTATTCTGCTTCTGTTTTGCGGTCATAACTTTGGCATCTTGCCAAAAAAGTCAGCTTCTTACTCTCAATTTTTACTACTGGAAAACACAATTTCGTTTAGAAAGTAGCGAAAAAGAATATTTACGACAACTACATTCCGAAAAATTGTATATTCGTTTGTTTGACGTAGATTTTCACCCCGAACAAGGGGCTGTTCCTGTCGGAAGTACGCAAATCGTAGATACTACGCTTCCCGTGAAAGCTATCGTAGGCGTGGTTTTTATCACCAACCGCACAATGCTACAAATTTCGCCTTCGGCTCTACAAGATTTAGCTACCAAAATCACTAAAAAAATCTTTCAGAAAACCGAAAAAATGCCCCTTGCAGGCATACAATTAGACTGCGACTGGACAGAAAAATCACAAGAAAATTTTTTCACGCTTTGCCACTTTGTAAAGCAAATTTGCAAACAAAAAAACTTAGAATTTTCCGTAACTATTCGTCTGCATCAGTTCAAATATTTTTCGCAAACAGGCGTTCCCCCTGCCGACAAAGGCGTGCTGATGCTCTATAATCTTGGCGATATAGACGGCAGAAATACCGAAAACTCTATCTTAGAAATCTCAAAAGCTGAAAGCTACCTAAAAAATTCTGAAAAATACCCCTTGCCCCTATCAGTAGCTTTACCGCTGTTTCGTTGGGCAGTGGTGCAAAGAATGGGAAAAACCGTACATTTGCTTAGTCAAATAGAGAAAAAAGACTTGGCAGAAAATCCAAAGTGTGAAAAAGTCCAAAAAAACATTTTCGTAGTGAAAGAAAATCATTATTTTGGAGGTGCATATCTCTACGAAGGCGATAACTTGCGTTGGGAAGAGGTAAGCCCCGAAACCTTAGAGCAACTTTCTAAAATTACAGCTCGGTACGTGAGAACACAAGAAATTATTTTTTATCATTTAGAAACTAAAACCATTAACGCTTTCGGTTATGAAAAACTCAAAAATTTGGCTCATCATTGGCATTAACCTTTTCGCTTTGTTCAATACGTGGCACGTAGAAAGCTGTGTGTATTTTGAACCCGATTGGGAACTTTACCGCTTTTTTAGCCCCGAACTCAGCCAAACAGCTCGGTTCAGACCGCTGTATTTTTCGTTTAGCCGTTTTTATGAAGAAGAAGATATAATGAAAAAAAATCAAAATGATGAAAATTTGATAGAATGGCAAAACTATTTGGGCAATCAGGTTACGCAAAAAGATTTGGACTTGCTCATCTATAAATCAACGCAACAAGATTTAGACAAAATCCGAAATTTTGTATTGCTTCAAAAACCCCTTAACGACAAAAAATGGGCAGAAAATAGCGTAGTGCGTTTTTGGGCTTCAAATAAAAAAGATGCCGAAGCCATTGAATATCTGATTTTTGCAAAAAAATGCGAAAAATACGCCTATCGCGAAAATCCTTGGGAAGAACCCCAACCCAATGCTACCGCCATACTGGCAGGCTACTCGAAAGAAGCCGAAAAAAATTATGCCTTAGCCAAAGAACCTTTTTTCAAACTTCGCTACGCCTACCAAGCTGTTCGCTTGGCTCATTACGCACAAGACTACAAACGCACCATTCTGCTCTACGACAACCTTGTAGAACCACTCAAAACCGAAAATATCGTAAAATACTGGGCTTTGGGACACAAAGCAGGGGCTTTGCGTAACTTAGGGCAAACTGCTCTTTCGGCTTATCTGTTTTCTTTGGTTTTTGAAAAATCTACTGCCAAACGTATCAGTGCCTTTTTGAGTTGCAAGGTTTTCAGCGACGAAGACTGGAAAAAAGCTGTGAGTTTGTGCCGCAATAATCAAGAAAAAGCAACGCTATTTTTCATCAGAGGCATACACCCGCAAAATTTTGTACTGCCCGAAATGATGGCTATTTACAGCTTCGATGCGAATTCGGATTATTTGGATATGCTTTTGCTAAGAGAAATCAATAAAGTAGAAATGATTTTGATGCCTTTGCGTGCAAATCAGTCAGGTTTTGAAGGTTATGCCAACTCCGACCAAATCGCTATGCACAAGGTTTATATTCCCAAACTCAAAAATTTCATTTTTCAGTATCTTCAAACCCAAAAAAATCCCCAAAAACAGAGCCTTTGGCTAATGGCTCTCGGCTATTGCGATTATCTTTTGGAAAAGCCCCAAGATGCCCGCAAATCCTTTGAAAAACTCAATAAAAACAACCTCACCGCAGAAGGCAAAAAACAAATCGAAGTCTTTGAAACAATGGTAGAACTTGCCGAAATGACCTACATTGATTCCGATTTGGAAGAAAAAATGTATCAGAAAGTAGTTGCTACCAATAACAAAGCCTTAAAAGGCTTAATGGTGGCTACTTTTGAACGCCTCTACCGAAAACAAAAAGAAAACGCTAAGGCTTTTCTTTCGTACAATGGCATTTTTGAAATCAAAACGCAAAATGTAAATGTTGATGAACTGCTCGCCTTCGTAGAGAAACCTGCTCACACAAATTATGAAAGAGAATTGTTGCAAAAAATTGATGCTAAAAATCCCAAAAACGTGCTTTTGGAAATTAAAGGTACTATTGCCTTAGCCGATGATGATTTGAACGAAGCCGAAAAATTACTCAAACAATCAGGCATCAATACAATGCTCAAAGGCGACCCCACAAGCGAAGAAATCGTAGATTGTGTGCATTGCCCCCGCAACAAAACCTACACCAAACTAAGTTTAATTGCCCAAATCAGAAGTCTGCAAGCCCAAGCCAACAAAGGCTCACCCGCCCAAATGGCAGAAGCAAACCTCAAATTAGGCAATATCTATTACAATACGACTTATTACGGACATTGTTGGCAGGCAAAATCGTATTTTAGAGGCTCTTACTCGCAACGCAACGAATTGGATTGCTCGCAAGCACGCAGTTACTACGAAAAAGCCGCCGAACTTGCCGAGAAAGCCGCTAACCGCGAACTTGCCGCCAAAGCTACTTTCCTTGCCGCCAAAGCCGAACAAAACGAGCTGTTTCAGACAGAAGAATTTAAAAAACAACACCAAGAATTTGATTTCAGCAACCAACTGAAAGGATTTTTTAAACCTGAATATCGTACCAACTTCAAAAATCTGAAAAACAAATATCGTGGAACTGCGTTTTACAACAAAATTATCAAAGAGTGTTTTTATTTTAATCGTTTTGTAAATTTGTAGATTCAGAACTATTAGTTTTCATGAACTCTTATGTCTGTTACACTAGAACTTGCAAAAAATTATGTTTTTACGTCTGCTTATTACAATACTTCTACTTAATTGTATTTTACAAACACAAGCTCAGAAAGTTTTTGAAATAAACGAAAGTACCGAATACGTTAATATTAGCAAGGCTATTGCTGTTTTTCAGGACTCGAGCAAATTGATGTCTTTGAAAGAGGTACTCGCCTTAGAAGATAGCCGCTTCAAGCCAATTACTACCGATGACCCAAATTTTGGCTTTAAGAAAAATAATTTTTGGCTGAAACTTCATTTGCAAAACAAGAGCAATCAGGCACTTCGTAGGTATTTGGAGTTTGATTATCCCTTGATGGATAAAATAGATATTTTTACACAAAATGCAGAAGGAACGTGGGTAAATCTGCAAGAAACCATAGGCGATAAAGTGCCTTTCTCACAAAGAATTATATTTTACCGAAACCCTATATTTGCTCTTGACCTTGCTCCACAAGAAACTCGCACCTATTTTATCAAAATAGATACAGAAGGTTCGGTTCAATTTCCTGCTATTTTGTACAACGAGAGCCGTTTGAGTAAGCATATAGCTAATACCGAAATTTTATTTGGTATTTTCTATGGCATTTTGTTGATTATGGCTATCTACAATTTAGTGCTTTATTTTGCAGTAAGAAACGTAAGTTATTTTTACTATTTCATCTATACAATTTTCTACGGATTAGCTCAACTATCGCTCAATGGGCATAGCTTTCAGCATTTATGGCCCAATGCTCTTTGGTGGGCAAATGCCGTTGTGCCTATCAGCTTATGCTTAGCAGGAGCAGGAGCTATTTTGTTTATGATTTACTTTCTCAATACAGACAAGTATATCCCTCGTTTTGGAAAGATAATTTGGGGCTTAGTTGGGCTTTTGGGGGCATTTGCTGTATTAGGTTTTGTACTTCCTTATCCAATAGCTATACGCATTGCAACGGCAAGTATGCTCTTTATTGGAATATTTGAACTTGTCGTAGGTATTATAGTTTGGCGTTTGGGTAATCGCTCAGCGATTTATTTCATTATTTCTTGGGCTTTATTTTTAATAGGTATTGTAATTGTTGCCTTAATAGCGGCAGGCATTGTACCTAATAATCCTTATCTACGAGTTTCGCATATGGTTGGGGCTATGCTACAAGTAGTAGGGCTGTCTTTTGCTTTGGCAGATAGAGTGAATACTATTCGCAGAGAAAAAGAAAAAGCTCAAGCCGAGGCCCTCAGAGCCGTAGAAGAAAATGCTCGCATCATTATGGAACAGAATGAAGTTTTAGAACAAAAAGTGGCAGAACGTACCTGCGAGTTGCAACAAAAACAAGAAGAAATTATGGTACAAAACGAAGAGTTGTACCAACAACGCGAAGAAATTATGGCTCAAAGAGATTTTATCGCAAAAAAAAATCAAGAGCTTGCCGAATTGAATATCCATATGAGCCAGAGCATTCAGTATGCCAGTAGTATTCAGCGGGCTATTTTGCCAAATGAAGCTGAAATTCAAGCTAATGTGAAAGACTTTTTTGTTTTGTATCTTCCCAAAGATGTGGTTTCAGGTGATTTTTACTGGTACTCTAAAATTGGAAACAAGCAATTCTTCGCCGCAGTCGATTGTACAGGACACGGCGTACCCGGTGCCTTTATGAGTATGATTGGAAACACTTTGCTCAATAAAATCATCAACGAAAACAAAATCTTTGACCCCGCCACTATTTTAGAAAAACTTAATGAGGGGGTTATTACCTCGCTACGACAAAAAGAAACAGGTAACAACGACGGTATGGACGTATGTTTGTGTTGTTTGGAAGAAATTGTACCTGACGAAAGTTATCATTTGAGTTTTGCAGGTGCTCGCCGTCCATTATTCGTTTATAGCAATAATCAAATTTTTGAACTGAAAGGCTCACGTAATCATATTGGTGGCAGTGGTATTGGACTACATCAATCTTCTTTTGAAACCGAAACTTACCAACTCCAACGAGGTGATGCTTTTTATCTTTCTACCGATGGCTACGTTGATAACCCTAACCCAAAAAGAGAAAAATTCGGTAACGATAGATTCAAAACTTTGCTACTTTTGTACGGCAACGAACCTATGGATAGACAAAAATACTTCCTTTGGGAAGAACTTAAATCTTTCCAAAAAGATACGCCCCAAAGAGATGATATTTTGGTAATGGGCGTGAGAGTGTAAAAAAATGATGAATAACAATGGAGTACAGACAAGGCACAACTTGCCCTCTAAAGTACAGACAAGGCATGCCTTGTCTCCAAAGTAATAACAACCGTGGATAAAAATTATTTCATATTTCCTCATTCGCCTTGGTGGATAGTAGCTTGCTTAGCGACAGGCGTTCTATATGCAGGCATTTTGTATTTTAGGGATAACTTTTTTGAAAAAAAGATACGCTACCTTTTAGCTACGCTACGGGCTATTTGTGTGGCTTTTATTGCTTTTTTACTGCTTGCTCCCGTGATACGAACTATTCGCAACGATGCCGAAAAACCCTCGGTAGTTTTTGCCATAGATAATTCCCTTTCTATGACGCTCACGCAAGATAGCTCCCAACGCCAAAAATGGCTCAATCGCTTGCAAGAAATTCAGAAAAAATTAGAAGCCAAAGGCTCGGAAACTGCCCTGCAAACCTTAGACAAAGAAACTGATTGGCAGAAAATCCGTTTTCGTAGCCAAAGCACCGATTTGGGAAAAATACTAACAGATATTGACAACGAATACGAAAACCGAAATTTAGACAAAGTAGTGCTGATTTCTGATGGCATTCATAATCAAGGTGTCTCGCCTGAATTTCTTAGCCTTCGCTTCCCTGTCTATACCGTAGGCGTAGGCGATACTACCCCTCGCAGAGACCTTTCGGTACAAGCTGTTTTCTACAACCGAATTGCTTATTTGGGCAATAAATTCCCGATTGTAGCCGAAATAAAAAATAATGGCTTCGATGAACGCCTCGTAAATGTTTCTTTGTTGCAGAATGGTGCTACCCTTGCCACCCAAAGTGTTCGTTTGCGAAAAGATGATATTTCAGAAGTAGATTTCTTGGTACAAGCCAAGCAGAAAGGTATGCAACGCTACACGGTAGCTGTTGAGGTATTAGAAGGCGAATGGACTACCCAAAACAATGCTCGTGATGCAATTGTAGAAGTAATTGACGGCAAAGAAAAAATCTTACTTTTGGCAACCTCACCTCACCCCGACATCAAAGCACTGCGAAGCATTATTGAAAAAAACGAAAATTATAGCTTAGAAGTAGCCATAGCAGGCATTAGCCAACCCCAAGACAACAAATACGACCTCATTATCGCCTACCAAGTACCCGACGTGTCGGGGGCTATCAATACGCTTTTGGAGAATTTTCAGAAAAGAGATATTCCCATTTTTTACATTCTTGGTGCTAATAGCGATTTGAACAAATTTACCGAACTTAATCCACTCATCAATTTGCAAGGACGCTCAGGAGATGTAGACGATATTTTTCCGCAACTCAACCCAACTTTTGTAAAATTCAATTTAGATGCCGAAAAATTGCGTATTCTCTCCAAAATGCCCCCTCTGCAAGTGCCTTATGGCGACTACAACCTTAAAACTAATGGCGAAGTGCTTTTATTTCAGAATGTAGGGCGTTTGCAAACCAAAAAACCCCTGCTCGCTTTACTGATGGGTAAAGAAAAAAAATCGGCTGTGTTGGCAGGCGAAGGACTTTGGCGTTGGAGACTCGAAGAATACGAACAAACCGACTCTAATGACATTATTGATGATTTCTTTCTCAAAATTATTCAGTTTCTTTCCTCAAAAGAAGACAAACGCAAATTTCGTATCTACACCACCAACAACGAATATCCGAGTTTTGAAAGCGTCGTTTTTGAAGCCGAAGCCTACAACGAACTTTACGAAAAAATTGCAAACGTAAAAGTAAGTTTAAGTTTGCAAAACGAGCAAGGAAAAATCTATAATTATAGCTTCACTATTACAGGAGGTACTACCAAGTTTGAAATTCCCAACCTGCCACAAGGCATTTACAAATACACTGCTACTGCCGATATTTTGGGCAAAACCGAAAAAGCCTCAGGAGAGTTTGTAGTGAAAGATTTGCAGTTAGAAACGCTCACAAGCACCGCTAATTTTGACCTGCTCCGCAGAGTTTCGCAAAACACACAAGGAAAATTTTATACTATTGGGCAATTAGAACGTTTAGAAAAAGATTTACTTAGCACCAAAAAACCCGATTTACTGCATACTTCCGAAGAACTCTTGGAAATTATACACTTGCGTTGGTTGTTTTTTGCACTCTTGGCTTTACTGAGTGTAGAGTGGTTTTTGAGAAAATATTTAGGAATTTATTAAAGGAATGCTATGAAGATTAAAGTTTGCGGATTAAAAAATGAAACAAATATCATAGAGTTAGTACGTTTGGGGGTAGATTATTTGGGTTTTATTTTCTACGAAAAGTCGCCTCGTTTCGTAGGCAACCGAAACGATGTTTTGCAAAAACTACTTCCAAACATTCAGGCTAAAAAAGTAGGTGTATTTGTGGGGGCAGAAGTGGAACTGATAGTAGAGAAAGTCCAAAAATTTGGCTTAGATGTTGTGCAATTACACGGCTACGAAAATGCAAATTTCTGTGAAAACTTACAAACAAAATTTCAGCGTCTTCATTTGCCGATAGAAATTATCAAAGTTTTTTCGGTTGGCGAAGAGTTTGATTTCTCCGATTGTGAGGCGTTTATGCCTTATGCTGATTATTTTCTTTTTGATACCAAAGGCAAAAATCTCGGTGGCAATGGCATTGCATTTGATTGGAACGTTTTAAAAAATTATCATCTCAACAAACCTTTTTTTCTAAGTGGCGGCATTGATTTGCAACACGCAGAAATTTTGAAAAATTTACAGAACCCTGCCCTTTATGCCCTTGATATTAACAGTCGTTTTGAAATAGAAGCAGGACTGAAAGACACCAAAAAAATTCAGAAATTTATCAGTTTGTTGTCCAATCAAACCAATTCTTTGTATTGCATCTGATAAAGTTGGCTGTAATAGCCGTCGGCAATTTGCAATAATTCTTCGTGAGTGCCAATTTCTTTGATTTCCCCTTTGTCCAAAACAATAATTTTGTCGGCGTTTTGGATAGTTGAAAGTCGGTGAGCAATTACGATAGCTGTTCTGCCTTGCATCAGCTTGGCAATGGCATGTTGGATAAGTTCTTCGGTTTCGCTATCAACCGAAGAGGTGGCTTCGTCAAGAATAATAATTTCAGGTTGATACACCATAGCCCTAACGAAAGAAATGAGTTGCCTTTGCCCTACCGAAAGCGTCGCCCCGCGTTCCATTACTACATAGTCTAATTTTCCATTCAGATTTTCTATAAATTGTCTTGCTCCTACGAGTTCGGCGGCTTGCAAAATCTGCTCGTCTGTAATATCAGGGTTGTTGAGTGTAATGTTTTCACGAATTGAACCCGAAAACAAGAATACATCTTGCAACACTACACCGATATGCGAGCGTAAAGTCTGCAAATCGTATTCTTTTATATCAATGCCGTCAATTAAGATTTGTCCTTTATTGATTTCGTAAAAACGATTGATGAGGTTAATAATTGATGATTTTCCTGCTCCCGTTGCCCCCACGAAAGCCACGGTTTCGCCTTTTTTTGCCTCAAATGAAATATTTTTCAATACATAATTTTCATCATTGTAAGCAAACCAAACATTCTTGAAGGTGATATTTCCTTCTAAACCTTTGGGTTTGAATGTGCCGTTTTTCACAATATCTTTGGTATTGTCTAAGAGATTAAGTATTCTTTCGGAGCTAACGATAGCCATTTGCAGGGTATTGAAGCGGTCAGCTATCATTCGGATAGGTCTGAAAAACAAAGCAATATACATCATAAAAGCAATTAGTACGCCCAGAGTAGTATGTTCTTCTATTACTTCTCTTGCTCCGTACCAAACCAAAAGCCCCGTACCTGCGGCACTGATAATCTCGGCAACAGGAAAATACACCGAATAATAAAGTACCGATTTGAGGTTAGCTCGGCGATGCTCTTTGTTGATTTCGTTGAATTTTTTGGCTTCTTGTGCTTCTGCCCCAAATACCTGCACAATGTTCATTCCTGAAATATGTTCTTGCACGAATGTATTGAGATTAGCCACTGCGTTACGCACTTGTGCGAAAGCAACTTTGATTTTTTCTTTAAAAACATAGGTAGTTATCATCAGGAAAGGAAACATCGACAAACTCACGAGCGTGAGCCGCCAGTTAGTAACAAACATCACGAGCAAAATAGCCAAAATTTGTAGAATATCGGCTACAATGGCGGCGATGCCATCACCAAAAACCGTAGCAAGTGTTTCCACGTCTGAAACATTCCTTGTAACCAACCTACCGATGGGTGTTTTGTCAAAAAATTTGAGGCGAAGGCTGAGAATTTTTTGGTAAAGCTGTATGCGAATATCGCGAATAATTGCCTGCCCTATCCACCCCGACCAATACGTATGAGCATACTGCACCACCGATTGCAAAGCCAGCAGAGCAATCATCAGGAGTGTCATTTGCCACAAAAGCCCCTCTGTACCTTCTTGCATATAGTTGTCTACACTGTACTGCACCAAGTAAGGACGAACAGGACCAAGCAAAGCCAAAAATATAGTCAGGAAAACAACAAAATAAAATGTAAATCTATAAGGGCGAGTGTAAGCGTAAAGCCTGCGTAAAATCTTTATATCAACGATACGACCTTTGTGCTTTTCTTTTTCCAAAATGATGTTGCTTTAGTTTTTGTAAGAACGTACAGGAGGTTCTTTTTGTTGCAAATCAATTTCTAAAACTATTTTTTAAGGCTAAAAGTTCAGAAATACTGAATTTTGATAGATAAGAGGCAAGTAAGTTGCTTTTTTATTTTCCAAAATGTGAAAAAGGGACTAAACATAAAGCTTTGTTTGTCAAGAAAAGCTAATAAAAGCAGAGAGGGAATTAAGCTAACACTTTTAGTAAATTTGGTAATTTTAAAAAAAACCAATTTGAGCCTATAATAAATTATCTGGTGGTGTATAAAAAGTCATACTTAACTACAAAAATTAGTTTTTCAGAACCTTTTCCAAGAAACGTGCTTTTTTGTGCATTTCGGCAGTTCGGCAAGCTCGCTGACTTTCCGCCCAACGTAAAGAAAAGCTGATTTTTTGAAGCTATTTTTCAAAATATTTTTTTAAAAACCACTTTTTTCAGGTATTCAATCACTTAGGTTCTCTTTATATTTGCACCAATCGCATTCAATCTGCCGTCTATGTTTTGGTAGCCTCTGTCGATTTGTTCACTATTCTCAATAATACTTGTTCCTTCTGCCGAAAGAGCGGCTATCAAGAGGGCAACACCTGCCCTGATGTCGGGCGAACTCATCTTGATACCACGCAAAGGATACTTGCGATTGATACCGATTACGGTGGCTCGGTGTGGGTCGTTAAGGATAATTTGAGCTCCCATATCAATCAATTTATCTACAAAAAACAACCTACTTTCAAACATTTTTTGATGCACAAGCACCGTTCCTTCGGCTTGAATGGCAGTTACGAGTACGATACTGAGTAGGTCGGGCGTGAAACCAGGCCAAGGGGCATCATCAACTTTCAGAATTGAGCCATCAATGAAAGTCTCGATGGTGTAATGTTCTTGTGCGGGAATGAAAATATCGTCATTTCTAAATTCCATTTGTATTCCCAGTTTTCCAAAAACTCTTGGAATACAGCCTAATTCAGCAATAGCACAATTTTTGATGGTTATTTCGGAGGCGGTTGTAGCGGCAAGCCCAATGAAACTGCCTATTTCAATCATATCGGGCAGTAAGGTATGTTCTGTTCCTTTTAGTTCTTCAACGCCCTCAATAGTGAGCAGGTTCGAACCGATGCCTTCAATTTTTGCCCCCATACGGACAAGCATTTTGCAGAGTTGTTGGACATACGGTTCGCAAGCGGCGTGGTAGATGGTGGTTTTGCCTTTGGCAAGTACGGCTGCCATAATGATGTTGGCAGTACCTGTTACCGAAGCCTCGTCGAGCAAGATGTATTTGCCTTGCAGGTTAGTAGCATCAATTTCGTAAAATTCGGTTTGGGGATTGTAATGAAATTTTGCTCCAAGTTCTTGAAAACCAAGAAAATGCGTATCCAAACGCCTCCTACCGATTTTATCGCCACCGGGTTTGGGAATTTTACTCTTGCCGAAACGAGCCAAAAGCGGCCCCATAATCATAATCGAGCCTCGCAAAGCCGTCGCCTTCTGAATGTAAGCAGGAGTTTCTAAGTATTCTAAATTGATATTACGAGCCTCGAAGCAATACGAAGCCCCCGACAATTTATCTACTTTTACGCCCAAATCTTGCAAAATTTCAATGAGTTTATTGACATCGCGAATATTGGGTATGTTATGAATAATTACAGGTTCTTTTGTAAGCAAAACTGCACATAAGACTTGTAAAGCCTCATTTTTTGCTCCTTGTGGGTGAATTTCTCCTTTTAGGCGGTTTCCACCTTGTACCTCAAATGCGGACATAGATTTTTTTCAGACAATTTTTGTAAAACAAATTTTTACTTTCCAATACAAAATTTTGAAAAAATATAATCCAATAAATCTTCATTTGTAACTTCCCCCACGATACTTCCCAAGTGGCTGATGGCTTCTCTGATGTCCATGGCGAGCAAATCGGTTGTGATGGCGGTATCGATATCTTCCAAAACTTTCTCCAAAGATTTTTTCGTGAGCGAAAGAGCCTCAAAGTGTCTTAAATTGTTGATAACTACATCTCCCGTTTTTACTTTTCGGTCTTTGATTACCGAAAGCAAAGCGTTTTGAAGTAAATCGATGCCGATACGTTCTTTTGCCGAAAGACAAATGCTATTTGCCTGTTTTTGGTAAATTTCCAACTGATTTTCAGCAAGTTTATCAATTTTGTTGAAAATCAAAAAATAAGGTTTAGCCAATTCTTGCAATTCTGCAACAATTTTTTGAATTTCAGCCTCTTGCGTAGCAGTCGCATCAAAAATATAAAGCACAAGACTTGCTTCTTGCATTTTTTTCTTGGCACGCTCTACGCCAATAGCCTCGATTTGGTCTTGTGTTTCTCGCAAACCCGCTGTATCGATAAAGCGAAAACGAATACCCTCCAAAACGATTTCATCTTCGATGCTATCGCGTGTAGTGCCTGCAATATCCGAAACAATGGCTTTTTCTTCGTTGAGCAAAGCATTGAGCAAGGTTGATTTACCCGCATTGGGCTTACCCACAATCACGGTTGGGATACCATTTTTCAAGACATTGCCAAACTGAAAAGATGCCAAAAGCTCATTGATATAGGCAAGTACATTTTGCAAAAATTGTTTAAGTTGCTTGCGGTTGGCAAATTCTACATCTTCTTCGGCAAAATCTAACTCCAATTCTACCAAAGCGGCAAAACGGATAAGTTCTTGGCGTAGTTCTTTAATTTTTTTAGAAAAACCTCCTCGCATTTGGTTGATAGCGATTTGGTGGGCGGCTTGCGAGTCGGAGGCGATAAGGTCGGCAACGGCTTCGGCTTGAGCAAGGTCGAATCTGCCATTGAGAAAGGCTCGTTTCGTGAATTCGCCTGCCTCTGCCATTCTTGCTCCTTTCCTTACGAGTAGTTGCAAAATTTGTTCTACAATGTAAGGAGAACCGTGGCAAGAAATTTCTACCAAATTTTCTTTCGTAAAAGAACGTGGTTCGTGAAAAACCGATACCAAAACTTCATCTATAATGCCACCTTTTTCGTCTCTGATTGTTCCGAAATGTATCGTATGGCTTGCTTGCTTGCTTAAATCTTTTCCCGAAAAAACACTATTTACCAAATGAACAGCGTTTTTTCCTGAAACTCTAATCACGGCAATTGCTCCTATACCCGCAGGCGTAGCAGGAGCTACAATAGTATCGTATAAGTTTTTAGCCATGAACAATGAGATACAAAATAATGCTAAATTTAAGAAAATTTCCTTAGATAAGCCTCAGCAAAAATCAAATCTTCGGGAGTAGTGATTTTGATATTTTCGTAGTTGCCGTCAATCAATCGGATTTGTTTTCCTGACATTTCCATTACGGAGGCATCGTCGGTGATGTTTTCGTTATCTGCAATTTGATTGAAAGCCTGCCAAATTTCCGAAAAAATAAAAGTTTGTGGTGTTTGGATAAGTCTAAAATTACTTCGTGGTACATTTTTGCTTTCTAAAAGACTTTTTGCCTCACGGATAGAATCTTTGAGCGGCACCGAAGCCACTGCCGAACCTTCTTGGGCGGCAATCTGATAACTTCTCTCCAAAACTTCCACATCTACCAAAGGACGCACTCCATCGTGAATAGCCACCAACACTTCTTCTGTTTGGTTTTCGGCAATAAAACTAAGAGCATTTTTTACAGATTGATAACGCGTTTTGCCACCAAGCACTATTTCGTGAGCGAACGTAAAAAAATATTTTTGACAAAGATTTTTCCAAAAATCAACACTTTGTTCAGGTAAAACCAATACAATTTTGGGGATAAGCGATAGTTTGAAAAATTTTTCAATCGTATGAAACAAAATAGGTTTTCCTGCAATTTCAAGAAATTGCTTAGGCGTATCGGATTGCATTCGCAAGCCACTTCCTCCTGCCACGATAAGGGCGTATCTCTGCATAAGTTTAGTTTTGATGCAGTTCTAAAAACTTTTCTAAACGATTGATAACCTGCTCTTTACCAAGAATTTGCATAATTGCCGCCAAATCGGGTCCTGCTCCTACGCCTGTGAGGGCAACACGCAAGACAGGCATTACTTGTCCGAGTTTTAGTCCTCTGGCTTCTGCTTCGTGGTGCAGAGCTTCTTTGGCTTTTGTGCCATCAAAATGATTTTCGTTTTGAAAAGTAGCTTTCAGTTTTTTGATTACCTCTGCCGTTTGGGGGGTCCATTTTTGGGTTAGGATGTTGGAATCGTATTGTTTGGGGGTTTCGAAAAGAAATTTTGCTTCTCGCCAAATATCATCGGGGAAAGTGGCTCTTTCTTTCATTACCTCGCAAATTTGTTCCAATTGAGTTTCCGAATACATATCATATCTGATACCTGCTTTTTCTAAACCTGTTTTCAGATAGATGAGCAATTCTTTGCCTGTTTTGGCTCTTAGGTACTGCTGATTGAACCATTTAGCTTTTTCAATCTCAAATTTGGAACCAGATTTACCGATACGCTCAATAGAGAAGGTCTCGATAAGTTCTTGCATTGAAAAAATTTCTTGGTTGGTGCCTGGGTTCCAGCCTAAAAGAGCCAAAAAATTTATCATTGCTTCGGGCAAATAACCAGCCTCGCGGTATCCGATAGAACCTTGCCAAGTAAGTGGAAAAATCGGAAAGCCCATTTCTTCGGCATCGCGTTTGGAAAGTTTGCCGTGATTTTCTTGAACGATTTTGCCTTTGGCGTCTTTCAAATCTGGTTTTAGGATAAGTGGCAAATGAGCAAATTCGGGATGTTGCCAACCGAAAAGTTGGTACAAAAGCACGTGAAAAGGAGCAGAAGGCAACCATTCCTCGCCACGAATGACGTGAGTAATTTCCATCAGATGGTCATCAACGATATTAGCCAAATGATACGTAGGCATTCCATCGGATTTGAGCAAAACCTTGTCATCAATCGTAGAGCTTTCTACCGAAACCCAACCACGTATCAGGTCTTTGAAACGAATATTTTGTTTAGTAGGTACTTTGAGGCGTATCACATACGGCTCACCCGATTGCAGGCGGCGTGCTACTTCATCGGCAGGTAAGGTGAGCGAATTTTTCATCTGCATACGCGAAACTGCGTTGTAAGAAGTATTTTTTGCCTTAGCGGCTTCGAGTCTGGCACGCATTGCGTTGAGTTCTTCTTCGGTATCGAAGGCGTAATAAGCGTTTCCACTCTCAATAAGTTCTTGGGCATATTTTTGGTAAATACCAAGCTCTTTTCTTTCAGATTGACGGTAAGGTGCGTGCTTCCCACCTACCTCGGGACTTTCGTCGGCTATGATACCAAACCAACGCAAAGCCTCAAAAATATAGGCTTCCGCTCCTTCTACATAACGAGTTTGGTCTGTGTCCTCGATGCGTATGATAAACTGTCCGCCTGTTTGTTTGGCTAAAAGATAATTGTAAAGGGCTGTGCGAATACCGCCAATATGTAAGCCTCCTGTTGGACTGGGTGCAAAACGTACTCTTACGGGTTTCATTGCTTGCAAATTAAATTCAAGACTGCAAAAATAGGGATTTTTTGCAGAAAACAAGTAAAATCAGTGAATAAAAACAGAAAAGGAGGTTTCTTTACCTTCTTTTCTTGGGTTTATTTTTTCTTTTGTCCTTTACAAGGTTCTTTTCGGCGGGTATCTATCACCTGAATAATTTTTCATTCGTTTTCAGCATTTTTGACAAGCTGAAAAGCATTTACCCCACAATGGCTGAAATTTTTACCTACATAAAACTCATATTCAGTCCAGACAGCAGCCAAATTGTCATCTATCTGAACTTCGTATTTCAAAATTCTTTCATCATAAATTTCAGGGTGCGGAGTAGCAATCGCTTTAAGAAACCTGTCTAAACTTTCTTCTATTACGACAGGTTGTTTTTCCTGATTGAAGGCTATGGTCTGCATCCTTGCAGTACTATGAAAACTTTGCCTAACCAAAGTACTATCACCTTTTTTCATACCTTCAAAAAGTTGGTGAATAGGCTTCATTACTTTGTCTTTTTCTACCTTGCTCTGAGCCGATAGATTGCAGAGAGCAAAAATACCAATTAAAGAGCCAAGAATGGATATTTTATTCATATATCGGAAAAATGTTTGCGAAAAGAAGGATTAG
>Ga0308394_1000475_pt1 | contig 21757 bp, 23 predicted proteins | sample Hotspr2Sampleme2_FD_202366 | JGI IMG/M metagenome (GOLD analysis project Ga0308394, IMG submission 202366) | Hot spring phototrophic mat microbial communities from Mushroom Spring, Yellowstone National Park, Wyoming, United States - 20050701_me2 ...
GGTCATCCCCGCCGCGCGGGGCGCGGGCGGGGCGCACGCGCTCGATGCGCAGCCCGCCGGCGCGCATGCTCTCGCGGCGGCATGCCGCGATCTGCTGCGCGACGTCGGGGTGCGTCGCCGCCAGGCGCGCGACGAGATCGTCGAGCGCCTGGCGGTCGTAGCTTGTCACGACCGTCGGCGCGGTGATCAGCGCCCGGCGGTCGCCGATCACCATATCCCCCTCGCACGCGACGATCTGCGCGATCTGATCGCGCAGCGCCGCGCGCTCGGCCTCCAGGCGCGCGATCTCGTCCTCGACCTCGCCGAGGTCGGTCAGCAGCGCGTGCAGCGCCTGCCGACCCGAGATCGCGCCGGATTCCCAGTCGGCGAACGCGGCGCGCGTCATGCGCGCGCCTCCGCCGCAATGCGCTGCGCCGCGCGCGCCGCCACGCCGCAGAAGTCGGCGACGTCGTCGTTGTCCGACGCCTGCGCCAGGCAGGCGCGGATGGCGTCGAGCGCCTCCGCTTCTGCGCGCGCGATCTCCGCTGCGGCGACATCGTCGCCGCCGAGACGGCGCCCGACGATGCGCAGCAGCGCAACGACGCGCTGAAAGGCGTCGTGCGCCGCCGGGCGCACATCCGGCGGCATCGCCGGCGCCATGATCGCGCCGGCGATCACCAGCGCCGTCGTCGGTCGTCGGAGCGGCGGCGACGCCAGTCCGACGATGTCGTTGATCACGGCGGCGACCGCCGCCGCGTCATCGTTGTTCATGTTCTCCTCCTTCTTGCCCGGCGCGCCGCCATGCGGCGGCGCGGGCGTTGGATTCGGCGACGGGGCCGATTCCCCGCGCACGCCGTCAGTGTACCGCATCGGGATGCGGCGGCGTCAGCGCGGCCACGCCGCCGCGTCGGACGCGCGATCGGTCGGCGCCGTCCATGCGTCCGGCACGGCCGGCGCCGTCGCATGCAGCGCGGCAGCGCGCACGCACATCGCCTTCTGCCACGCCGGCGCGCGGCGGGCGGTCGCTACGGCGGCGTGCTGCACGGTCGGGTCGGTCGGCGGCGCGCCGCCATCGCGGGCTGGCGCGGCGTCCGCGCCGGAGCGCACCGCCGGCGCCGGCATGCGCAGCGCCGGCGCCGTCGTGTCCGGCGCCGCCGGCGATGCAGCGCCGTCCTGCGGCGACGCCCGCGCCGCCGTCGCCACGGCGCGCAGCCTGGTCCGCGCCGGCCGCGCCGGTTCCGGCAGCGCACGGCGGCGCGCCGCCGCCGCCGCCGGCGCCGGCTCCCCCTCCGTCAGCGCGATGGCGACGGCGCGCCGGACGGCGGTCGGGTCGCTCATGCGCCCCCCCCGTTCGCCAGGCGCTCCAGGTCGTCGGCCAACGCCGCGACGACGTGCGCCGCCGGACCGCCGGATGCGCACACCCGCAGGTCGGCGCTCGCCTGGCGCAGGCGGGCGCGGGCATGCAGCGCAACCGCCGCCCACAGGTCCCGCTCGCCGCCGGCGCGTTTCTGGACGTCATCGAGGTCGGCGACGTCCATGACCCACGCCGCCCGCTCCAGGGCGTCGGCGAGCGCGGCGAACAGCTGCGCTGCGCGGTTCGGCAAGGTCGCCGCCCCTGCCGACCGCGCATCCTCCCACGCGGCGCCCGCCGCCTGCGCCGCCAGCGCCGTGATCCGCGCCGCGCCGTCGCCGTCCCCGGACGGCGATGGCGCCGGCGGCGCCGGCAGCGAGTCGATGAGATCCACGCTGCGGAGCATGTCCAGCGTCGCCGCCGTCAGCCGCAGCAGCAGCGCAGCCGCCGGCGCGTTGCATTCCTCTTCATCCATATCCCCTCCGTTCGTTGCGCCGCCCGTCGGCGGCGCGGCGGATGATCACGGGGCCGTCGCCCCGGACGCTTCCATGATGCCGCATGGGGCGGACAACGGCGCGCCCCTGGGCGACGAATCGCCCAGGGGCGCGGGCAGGGGCGCGGGACGGCGCGACCGCGCGCGCTAGTTGCGCGGAGCGGTCGCGCTGCCGACCCGCTCATCGACGGCGGCGGCGCGCACGGCGGTCGCCCACTCCCGCAGCGACGCGCTGCAGGACGACGCCGCCGACGCCGCCCATACGACATCCTCATCCTCGTCCGCGCCGGCGACCGCGTGCAGCGCGGACGAGGCGTCCGCCAGGCGCCGCTGCGCCGTCCATCAGCGCCGTCAGCGCGTCGCCGAGCCGCGCCGCCGCCTCCAGCGCAGCGGCGGCGGCGACGGCGATGACGGCGCAGCGGCGGCGCAGCGGCGCCTCCGGCGCGGCGCGGGCGCCGGCGCGCACCGCCGCGCGGGAGGCGGTCAGCGCCTGCCCGATCCCCGCGACGAGCGGTTCGAGCGCGTCGTCATCGACGACGGCGTCGACCGAGCCGGGGACGGGCGCGGCGATCAGCGCGGCCAGCAGCGCCGCGATCCGCGCCGTCGCCGCGCGCGGCGCCGTCGCCGCTCCCGGCGCCGCCTCCAGCGACTCCGCCGCCGCGCGCGCCAGCCGTGCGGCCAGGCGCGCGCAGCGTAGGACATCATTCAGGTTCATTTGTTCTCCTTTCTCGTTGTGCGCCGCCGTGCGGCGGCGCGGCTGATGCCGATCACGGGGGCGTCGTCCCGGACGCTTCCAGGATACCGTCGCATCCGGGAACGCATCCGGGAAACGCCGCGCTCCCGTGCGACGGGTCGGTCGCCGGACGAGGGGGGCGGATGGCGCCCGACGCCGGCGACCGGGCATCCTCCGAAAACAGCGTCCCCCCGATGCTGCAGCATCGGGGGGAGCGGATGGCTCACGACTCCTCCAGCGCCAGCGCATGCATGGCATGCGCCGCCTGCTGCACCGAGTCATCCAGCGCCGCAGCAGCGGCAGCGACGGCGGCGGGATGAACGCGGCGCGCGGCGGACGCCGCGCGGCGCGCCGCGCGCCGCGCGGCGTCCAGGTCGCGGACCAGGGAGGCGTCGGCGGACGCGCCGGGGCGCCATGCCGTATCCAGCGCCCGCCCCAGCCGGCGCAACGCCAGCGCCGCCCACGCCGCCGTCCAGCAGGGCTGCGGTCCGGCGGCGATCTGCGCCGCCAGCAGCGCGCTGCCGAGCGCAGCGCCGGCGGCGATGGCGGTCGCCGTCGCCTGCGCGGCATCGCCGGCGACGAAGCAGCGCAGCCGCAGCGCCAGGCGCTGCGCCTCCCATGTCGCCGCCGCCAGGCGCGCGACCACCGTCGCGCGCCCGGACTGCTCCCGGGCGGAATCGCCCGACCAGGGGGCGACGACGCGCTGCACCGCCAGGCCGGACCCCACGGCCAGGCCGGCGAGGGCGCCCATCAGGACCGGCATGCTGCTGCGCGTCATGCCGGTCCCCTCCCGGCACTGCGCTCCAGCGCCTGCGCCGCCGCTGCAACGATGGCGGCGAAGGCGGCGCCCGCGGCGCCGGTCACGTCCGGCGCGGCATGCAGCGCCCGCTGCGCCGCGCGCTGCGCCCGGGCGGTCGCCGTCGCCCGCGGCGCCGGCGTTGCATCCGACGCCTCCCGCGCGGCGTGGCGCCACGGCGCCGTCGTCAGCGCATCCGCCAGGAAACGCAACGCCAGCGCCGCCCAGCGCGCCGTCCGCTGCGCCATCCGGCGCTGCTCCGGGTCGCCGATGGCGGCGATCTGCGCCGCCAGCAGCACGCCGCCGCAGACCGCCGCCGCGACATGCGCGGCGGCGTCGGCGGCGGGGGTGGCGCAGAGCTGCTGCGCCAGGCGCTGCACGACGGCGCCGGACGTCGCGCATGTCGCGGCGGCGCGCCCCCGCGCCGCCGGGGTGCGCTCCGTCGCCGTCCGCAGGAGCGCCTGCGCCGCATCGTACGTGCTGCTGATCAGCAGCCCCGCACGCACGGCCGGCGACCGGCGACTCACGGCGCCACCTCCAGGCCGAGCGCCCGGCGCATCTCATCCGTCGCCTCGTCGTAGGTCGCCGCATGACCGAGGGCGACGACCTCGGCGCCCGCGCGTTCGACGACCCAGTGCCACGGGCCGTCGATACCGTCCGGCAGACTCAGCCGGAAGGCCACGCCGCCGTCGCGTGCGACCATGATTGGGTCCCACGCGTTGCGCCGCCAGTCGAACCAGCCGGTCGCAATCCGATCCGGTCCGCCGCGCGCAACGGCGGCGCGCCACCAGGCGTCGCTGCCGACGACGTGCCGTTCGGCGTCGAGGGCGGCGTGTGGGACGCCGCCCTCGACGATGTCCTCGTCGTCCATTTGCTCTCCTTTCTGCGCGCCGCCGTGCGGCGGCGCGGCTGATGATCACGGGGCCGTCGCCCCGCATGCGTCCATGATACCGTCGCATCCGGAAAACGCCGCGCCCCCGTGCGACGGGTCGGTCGCACGGGGGCGCGGACTTACCAACGATGCACGTGCGGCAGCGCGCCGTCAATCGCGCGCACGGCCGCCGCCGTCGCCGCCCGGCGATAGGAGCGCCGGGCGGCGACGCCCATCATGTCCATGTCCGGTCCGGCGTTCGCCCGCGCCTGCTGCGCCCGGTCCAGGCGCCGGCGGGCGACGGCGAGCGCCTGGGCATGCGCGGCGTCCGCACCGTGCGCGTACCCGCGCGCCAGCGCGCGGAACGCCTGCGCCTCCAGCGCCGCCAGGCGCACGAGATCGCCGCCGCCCGGCTCGTTCTCGTTGTCGTCATGGGCGACGGCGAGCGCCAGCTGCGCCAGCGCCAGCAGCGCCTGCGCCAGGCGCCGCTCGTCGTCGGCGGCGGTGTGCACGCCGACGAGCGACCGAACCGCCATGGCTGCGGCGTCGGCGGCGGCCGCCGCCGCCCGCTCCGCCGCTTCGCGGTCGCCCCGCACGGCGGCGTGCGCCGCGCGCAGCAGCGCGGCGGTCGCCAGACGCACGTGCGGGCGAACCATCCGCTCCCGTGTCGTCCGGACGCCGGCGGTGCTGCGCAGCACCGCCAACACCACGCCGACCGCGCCCGCCGCCGATACAGCGCCGGCGGCGGCGCCGCCGGCGACGCGCTCCAGGCGCTGCGCCGCTGCGTCGATCAGCGCAGCAGCGAGGTCGAGCTCCGCGCCCGTCGCGGTCATCGGCGCAGCGCCATGCCATGCGGCGATGTGCATGGCCAAGGCGAGCGCCCGCACCAGATCGGCGGCAGCGGCGGTCGTCGGCACATCGGCGCCCGCTGCGCATGCGGCGGCGGCGGCGGCGGCGCGGCGCGCGGCGTCGATGACGGCACCGGAGGCGTCCATCACCACGCCGGACGCTTCCGGCGGCGCGGTCCGGTCGCGCTCCGTCGCAGCGCCGCCCCCGATCCGCTGCGCCAGGAGGTCGAGCTGCGCCGCCGCGCGGCGCAGCGCCTCATCATCATCGCGATTCACCGTTGTTTCTCCTTTCGTTTCGTTGCGCGCCGCCGTGCGGCGGCGCGGCGGATGATCACGGGGCCGTCGCCCCGGACGCTTCCAGGATACCGTCGCATCCGGGAAACGCCGCGCCCCCGTGCGACGGGTCGGTCGCACGGGGGCGCGGACTCACCAACGATCGATGCACGTGAGCGCGCCGTCAATCGCGCGCACGCCCGCCTGTCGCCGCCCCCGGCGACCCGTCGCCGAAGGCGGGGACAGGATGCGGCGCTCAGTTCGCTGCCGCCGCGCGGGACGCGCGGCGCTCCTCCATGGCGTGCCGCCGGTGGTCCGGCAGCGCCTCCAGGAGCGCCGCGACGTGGGCGGCGCCGCCCTCGACGCCCGCCCCGTCGATGGCGGCGCGGCGGGCGACGTCGCGCCAGACCGCCAGCGCGTCACGCAGATCGCCCAGGGCGATCTGCAGCCGCAGCTCGCTGGCGTCGGCGGGCGGCTCCCAGGCGTCGAGGTCGTCGCCCTCGGCGATGGCGCCGAGGACCTCGACGAGCCACGCCGCCTCGCGCATGGCGGTCGCCATGCGCAGGAGCAGCGCCGCCGCCGCCAGTTCCGCCTCGCCGCGCGCGACCGGCGACAACGCGGCCGACGCCGCCGCCAGCGCCTGCAGCGCGGCGTGCTGGACGTGCAGCGCCAGCAGCGCCGCCGCGTCCCACGCCGGCAGCGCCATCGGCGTCGTCGGCGGCGGCGTCGTCAGCAGCGCCGCGTCGTCGGACGCGCCGACGACGCGGAGCAGCAGCGCCGCGCCGTCGAGCGCCTCCGCCGTCAGGCGAAGCCGCCGGGCGCCCAGCACCGGCGCCGGCAGCGCGACGCGGGCGGTCATCGCCCGCCCTCCGCTGCGACGGCGGCGGCGACCTGCGCCGCGCGCACGGCGCGCGTCAGCGCCGTCGCAACGCCGCTCACGGCGGCGACGACGGCGGCATCGGTCGCCGGCGCCCGCGCCGCGTCCAGCGCCGCCGCCGCCGCCTCCAGCGCCGCCTGCGCGGCGTCGGCGACGTCAACGTCGGCGCCGTCCCACGCGGCGGCGACGCCGCGCAGCACGACCGCCGCCGCGTCCAGCGCCGCAACCATCGCCTGCGCAACGCCCGGCGGCGGGGCGCAGACGATGAGCGCGCCGACCATGCCCATCGCCGCCATCACCGGCTCGGAGATGGCGACGAGCACGTCGGCGGCGCCGACGTCCATGGCGCCGCGCGCGCATGCGTCGTGCACGCGCGACGTCTGGAAGACGGCGTCCTCTGCCTGGAGGAACGCCATCTCCGCGCTGCGCATCCGCAGCGCGGCGTCCTGCGGCGCGGCGCGCGCGTCATCCAGCGCGCTCGCCGCGCGGGCCAGGTTCCCCGCCCGCCCCTGCAGCAGCAGGGGGGGCGGGAGCACGAATGATCCCATTTGTTTTGTTTTCCTCCTGATTGCGACGGCGGTCTTCCGTCCGTTCGCCGTCGCGTCCTCACCATACCGCGCCCGCCGACGGGGCGGCGGCGGCGGTCCTCTGGATGCGCCGGGGGCGCGTCTCCCGGTCGGCGGAACGACGCGACGAGCGGAGGCGCGCATGTGGGGAGGTGTGCCGGGACGTGACGATCTGCTGCGCCCGGCGTGGCGGTGGGGGCAGGGGGCGCAGGCGCGCCGGCAACGCCGATCCCGATTCGGAACGTTGTCGCCCAGGCGTGGATGCCGGCGCAGCGCCGCGTCGCGCGGCAGGGTGCGCAGCGTGCAGACGGCGCTCAACGCCGGATGGATCGCCGCGCGCGCGGTCCACGCCGAGGTCGTCGCGCGTCGGATCGCCGGGGTCGCCCGCGCCGGGTCGGACGCTACCGGCGCGACGCACAGTTGACCGCCGCCGCGACGAGCAGCGTCGCCGCAACGACGGCGGCGTTGCGTTCGGCGACGGCGGCGTCGAGGGCGGCGCACACCGCAGCGCCGGCGTCCGGCGGCGTCTCCCCGTCATCGGCGCCGAGCCGCGCGGTCAGCGCCGCCAGCGCGTCCGCCAGGTTCTGGCGGACCGGCGGCGCCGCGTCGAGGATCAGCGCCGCGCCGACGGCGCACAGCGCCGCAATCGCCGCAGCGTCGGCGTTCGACGCGCCGTCCGGTTCGCGGTCGGCGGCATGCAGCGCAGCGGCGCACAGCGCGCGGTGCGCTGCGTGTGCAACGTCGCGCGGCGCTGCGACGTCGTCCAGATCGCGCAGGTCGCGCGCCAGCGCCGCCAGCGTCTGCGCCGGCGCCAGGACAGCGGCGCGCGCAACGTTGCGCGCGCCGCGCGAGAGCGTAGGTGGTCCAGACATACCGGTTCCTTTCGTGATCACGCGCCGCCGCCAACGCAGCGGCGCCGGGCATGGCGGGGACCGCCCCCGCCCCCACCTATTCTGCCACCCCCGCCCCCGGCGCATCCAGAGGACCGCCGCCGCCTCCCCGTCGCAGCGGGGCGTCGGGATGATGCCGGAAACGAGCGCTCCATACAGGCGCGCAGCGCTGCCGGCAACGCCGAATCGGTGCATCGTCGCCCACCCCGCGTCGCCCCCGGCGGCGGCGGCGGCGGAGCGGCGGGACCGGCGCGCAAAAACGAACCCCCCGACGCGCACGCATGCGCGCCGGGGGGCGGGGGCTAGGCCCTACTTTTCTTTCGCCTTCTTGGCCTTGATGGGGGATGTTCGGACCCCCCAGGCCAGTGAAAGGCGTACGCCTTTGAGCTCTGGGTCTTCCTCGAGGACGTGCCGTAGGCGCTGAACCAGCGCCTCGGCGTCGGCCGTCGCCTTGAATAGCTTCTTCTGAATCTGGAATCGAACCAGCTCATCGTTGGCCGACTCCAACTCCTTGAGAAGCTGTTCCTCGCTGGCCCGGTTGCGGGCCAACGACTCAAGCTGGTTCTTGAGCCGTTGGGCCCGCTCAGGGGCCAACGCGGGAAGCGCGCTCGTCAGTGCGCGGACGAGAGTCGTCTCGTCAACGTTCTTGGCAACGTCGACGCGCGCCTCGGCGGCGAGCTCGCCGGAGCGCGCCGCGCGACGCTCAGCGTCGCGCCGCGCGCGCTCCGCCGCCTGCGCCCGCTCCTCGGCCTGACGCCTTGCCTCGACTTCCTTCGCGGCCCGGGCTTGGGCCCGCGTCGCCCGCGCCTCCGCCTCGGCGCGCGCTGCCGCTTCCTGTCGTGCGCGCTCTTCCGCCTCGGCGCGCGCTGCCGCTTCCTGTCGTGCGCGCTCTTCCGCCTCGGCGCGCGCTGCCGCTTCCTGTCGTGCGCGCTCTTCCGCCTCGGCGCGCGCTGCCGCTTCCTGTCGTGCGCGCTCTTCCGCCTCGGCGCGCGCTGCCTCCGCCCGCCATGCGGCGACGGCGGCGGCGAGCGCGGCGACGACCAACGCCGTGGCCGCGATGATGATACTGATACTCATTTTTTTGGTTCCTCCTTGCCCCCCCGCCGTGCGGCGAGCGGGGCGATCAAAAAATGATTCGTATGCCCTCAGCATAGCGCGCGGCGGCGGCGGCGACATCGGCGACGACCGACGACCGTGCGGCGCGGCGCGGATCAATGCGCCGACGGCGCGGCGGCGCCGGACGCGGCGGCGCAATGATCCGGCGCGGGGCGACGCGCCCCCATCCCCGCACGCGGCGGGGGATGGGGGCGGGAACGGTCGGGCGCGGCGCCTCCCGGCGCGCCGGGAGCGCCTGCGCCGCCCCAGGAGGCGCGATTCAGGGGCGACCCGACCCCGCCATCGGGATGGCGCGGTTCCGTCGGTTCTGGGGCGTCGGGCGCGGGAATGGCGGCGCGCCCGACCGTCGCGCGGACGATGATGCGCGACGAATCGCCGGGCGACGCTGCGACGGCGACGCGGGCGGCGTCCCGGGCGTCGGCGGCGACATCGGCGCATCCGACGCCGGTCGTTTGGCGCGGCGGGATGCCGGACGGGTCGCCGACGGCGACATGGAACCTCCAGGGTGCGCCGGGCGGAATGACGACGCGCCGCAGCGCGCCGCCGTGCGCGTCGCGCGCGGCGCGCACGGGGAACCCGACGTCGCCATGCAGCGCCGGCGGCGCGCGGACGCCGCGAAGCGCGCGGCGTCCGCCGCGGCGACCGGGACGATGTCCGGCGCATGCAGCGCCCCGGCACGGACCGGCGCCGGACGCATGGCGCGCGGCGCCGCGCCGGGGCTTCTCAGATTCGTGGCGCGCAGCGCCGCGTCCGGCAGCGCCATGCCGCCGCGCCCCCGATTTCCCCGATCACGACGGATGCAGCGTCCGGCGGCGGGGGCGATGATGACCTCGTGACGGAGCGCCCCCCTCCCCCGAAGGGGGGAGGGCGATCCGTTTGCATATCCGCCCTGCCCGCTGCAGGCGGGCGGGGTTTCGGGGCAAAGAACGCGCCCGGCTCTGCGGAGTCGGGCGCGTTCACGTTTCCGGCGCATCCGCGCCGCCGGCGGCGCCGAATCCGCCCGCTGCTGCAGCAGCGGGCGGCGCCGTTCTCAACGACGGACCGGCAGGGGGGGACGGCATCCGGCCCCGCCCGTCCGTCCAACGCCCCGGACCCGCCCGTCCGCCCGGCGCCGGCGCCCGCGGATCGCCGTATCCGCACTGCTGCAGGATGCGGCGCGCGGGCGCACGGGGGATAATCACGCTGCAACGCATCTCCCCCCCTCATGTGGGGTGGGGACCGCGCGCCGGGGAGGGGCGCGCGGCGATGGGCCCCCTGCCGTATGGCAGGGGGGAGGGGCCTCCGGGGTCGCCTCCCGCGACATCGTGTCGCGGGAGGACCTCGCCCGATCCGATCTGGATCGGGCGGGGGAGACCCCGCCCCCGTCCGCCGAAGGCGGATGGGGGACGCCGGGGGGGAAACCCCCCGGCGGAGGTGCGTTGAAGTCCCCCTGATGCCGCGGCATCGGGGGGGCGCTGTTTTAAGGGGGGATCATCCCCCCGACGCGGCGGCGACGGCGCGCAGGACGGCGGCGCAGGTCGCCGGGTCGGGGGAATGAACCGGCAGGGGGGTATGCCAGGCGCCGCCCGCCTCCCCGGCAGGCGGGTGCAGCGGGGCGCGCAGGGCGCCCGGGCGGGCGGATGTCCCGTCGGCGAAGACGGCGCGGGGGATGCCGTCGGGGTCGATGGCGACGGCGACGGGATCATCGGGATCGGCGCACCGCAGCAGCGCAGCGCCGTCGGGGGTGCGCCAGCGCACGTCGGCGACGCCGACGAGCGCGCCGTCGGCGGCGACGGCGGCGCGGAAGGCGACGTGCACGCCGGGATGCGCCGGCGTCCCGGCGATGGCGAACGGCGCGGCGGGGAGGTCGTGCAGGCGCCCATCGGGGGTCTGGACGCGCCAGGGAAACGGCGCGCGCCAGGCGACGCCGACGACGGTCGCCGTGACCGGGACGGTCGGGGCGAACGCCGGATCGGGCGGCGCGCGCCGCCCGGCGCGTCCGCGCGCGGCGGCGACGGCGGCGCGCGCGGCGGCGAGCAGACGGGCGGCGTCGGTGCGCAGCGCCGCCGTCAGGCGCGCGGCGCGGGGATCGGCGGGCGGCAGCAGGCGCAGCGCCGCCAGGCGCAGGGCGTCATCGGCGTCCGGGTCGGCCAAGACGGCGGCGATGACCGGCGCGGCGGCATCGGCGTCGAGGAACGGCAGCAGCGCGGCGGCGGCGGCGCGGGATGCCGCGTCGCCCGCCGTCAGCGCCGCCAGGAGCGCCGCAGGCAATCCGGGCCAGACCGGCGCGCCCGGCAGCGCCGCGCGGCGCCAGACGGCGGGCAGCAGCGCCAGCGTCGCCGGATCGACCGGGTCGGCGGGCAGGGGGGCCAGTCCCTGGGCGGCGGCGGCGATGGCCAACGCCAGGCGCAGCGCCCGTCCGCCGCCGGACGATGCCGGACGCGCCCATGCCGTCGCCGCGTCCCAGACGTCCCGCACCATGGCGCGCGCGTCCGCCGCGATCGCCGCCAGGCGCAGCAGCAGCGCCGCATGCATCGGATGCGGCGGACGCCGCCGCCGGGCGGCGATGATCTGCGCCACGGCGGACGCCGCCGCCGCCGGATCGACGATGGTCAGCGCCGCCACGACCGTCGGCGCCATGGCGACGGCGGCGACGCCGCCGTCCGTGGCATCATCCAGCGCCCGCCAGCGCCGCCAGGCGTCGCGCGCCGCCGCATGCCCGTGCGCCGGACTCAGCGCCGGCGCCGCCAGCGCCTGCATGCGCAGCACGGCGTCCGGCCACGCCGCCAGCGCCCGCGCCAGGTCGTCGAGCAGCGCGGGCGGGTCGGGCAGCAGCGGCGCGCATGCGGCGGCGGCGACGGCGGCGTCGTGCGGGTCGCGCAGCAGGCGCGGCAACGCGGCCAGCCGGTCGCCGTCGGCATGGCGCGCCAGCGCCGTCGCCAGCGCCCGCAGCGCCGCCGCGCGCGGTGATGGCGGCGCCGCCCCCGCCGGCATGACCGGCGGCGGCAGGCGGCGATCATTGCAGAGCGCCGGGAGGAGATCGGCGGCGCGCAGCAGGTCGGCGCCGCGCAGGTGCGCCAGGATGACCGGCAGCGCCTCCCACGGCGCCAGGTCGGGAACGGTCGCCCAGGCGGAGGCATGCGGGTCGGCGGCGGCGGTCTGCGCCGTCGCTGCGATGACCTGCAGCAGCGCGGCGGCGGCGGCGGCGGCGTCCGCCGCATCCAGCGCCGGCAGGAGCGCCGCATGCGCCGCCACGGTCGTCCAGCCGGCATCGTCCGGCGGACCGGGGGGCGGCAGCGCCCGCTGCACCTGCGCCGCCTGCGCCGGCGTCAGATGCGCCGCCAGCAGCCGCAGCGCATCCACGTGGGGCCGGCGCGCCGCCTGGCGCGCAAGGACGGCAGCGGCGGGCATCGGGGACTCCCTCAACACGACGGAATGCGCACGACCAGCGGCAGGGGGGGCAGCAGCGCCGCGCCGAGCAGCAGCGTCGCCAGCGCCGTCAGCGCCAGACGCGGCGGCGGCGGCGTGAGGGCGTCGGCGGGCAGGACCGGCATGCGCACGATCGCGCCGATCACGCCCCACACCGCCCAGCCGGGCCAGACCATGACGCCGCCCGCCAGCAAGATGCCGCTGCCGATCGCTGCGACGACGACGCTGCCGCGTTCGCCCAGCAGCGCCGTCGCCAGATGCCGCCCGTCCAGGTGGGCGATGGGCAGCAGGTTGAGCGCCGTCAGCAACAGCCCCAGCCAGGCGGCGAACGCCAGCGGGTGGAGCATGACGTCCATGCCGTCGGACGGCAGCGGGCGTCCGAAGAGTCCGATCTTGAGCGCCGCGTAGAGCAGCGCGGTTCCCTCCTGGATAATCTCCCGGTCGGTCGGGCAGGGAAGGACGGCGGACAGACGCAGCCCGATGATCAGCAGCGGCAGCGCCAGCGCCGCGCCCGCCAGCGGTCCGGCGGCGGCCATGCGCAGCAGCGCCGCGCGGTCGCGCGGCAGGGTGCGCAGCGTGCAGACGGCGCCGAGCGTGCCGAACGGCGGCAGCGGGAAGGGGATGGCGTAGGGACCGCCGAGGTCGATGCCGCTGCGCCGCGCCGCCCAGAGATGCCCGGCTTCGTGGACGCCCAGGATCGCCAGGATTGCGGCGGCGTGGATCAGCGCCGCATCCCAGCGCAGATAGAGCAGCCAGCCGGACACGCCGACGCTGAGGACGGTCAGCAGCGCCAGCGCCGCCGCCAGGCGCCAGCAGCGCCGCGGGAGCGGGGGCGTCGGCGCGGCCAGCAGGATCGCCCGTCCGCCGGGCGCCGTCCGCAGCAGCGCCGTCATTCCGTGCCGCGCCAGCGCCGCCTGCGCCGTCGCCAGCGCCTCCGGCGGCGCCGTGCGCAGCCGCCCGCGCCAGCGCCAGACCGCGCCGTGGCGGGCGTCCTGCACGGTCGCCGCCTCAACCTCCATGACCGCCGACGGGTCCCACGGCGGCGTCGGGTCGTGCATCCGCTGCATCCGCTCCTCCCCTGCGTCTCCCGGCGGCGGGCGCCGCCGCGCGCCATCCATCATCCGCCGCCGCGCCGCGCCGTGCGTCGGCAGCGCTGCACGACCGCCGCCGCCGCGTCGGGGGGATGATCCCCCCTTAAAACAGCGCCCCCCCGATGCCGCGGCATGGGGGGACTTCAACGTATTCCCCACCCGCCTTCGGCGGGTGGGGGGGGGGGGGATCGCCCAGTCAATTTGTTAAATTTGTTAATCGATGATGGGCGATCGGTCAAGTTTATAAATGTTTCAGTATCCTTCCTCGGATCGTCGGCGGCGCGCCTGCGCCGTCCATGCTGATGATACCACAGCGCCGGCTCCGTGTCAAGCGGCGCGGCGGGCGGACGGGACGACGCGGCGGCGGCATGGAACCGGCCAACCCGACGGCCGTCGCCGCACGCGCGACCGTCCGGCGCATGCCTCCCGGTGCGGCGGGCGGACGGGACGACGCGGCGGCGGCAGGCGGAGCGCCCGGGTGCGGTAGCATCACAGCGACCGTTCTCGGCCTCCATGGCATGACGAGGAAACGCTGACCGATGAACGCCTCTGTGAACGCTGACCGCCGGCGCCGGTCGCGCCTGCCGCCCCCGGCGCTCCGCCTGCCGCCGCCGCGCCCCCGGCGCGGCGGACGGATGCTCCTGGTCATCCTGCTGGCGCTGTCCGGCGCGGCGGCGACCGGGAGTCCGCTGCCGCCCGCCGGGACGATCACGCTGCAGGCATGGACGAACGTCGACCCGCTTCCTTTCCCGCCGGCGGGGGAGACGAGACCGGCGCCGCCCGCGCTCCCCCCCGGCGACGGCCATTCCGTGCTGGGACCGCCCACGCTGACCGCCGCGCAGATCGACCGCATTCTGGCGGCATGGGGATCGCCCGCCGCCGGGACCGGCGCCGCCTGGATCGCCTACGGCATGCAGTACGGCATCGACCCCGCCTACGCCCTGGCGTTCTTCATCCATGAGTCGGGCGCCGGAACCGCCCCCGGCTGGGCCGGGCGCAAACCCGACGGCGGCACGACGCACAACATCGGCAATATCATCTGCGCCGGGTATCGGCGGTGTTACGGGCGCTTCCGCGACTATGCGAGCTGGGAGGAAGGGATCGCGGACTGGTATCGCCTGATCGCCGTCGAGTATGTGGCGTGGCGCGGCGTCCACACCGTCGAGGAGATCGTCCCGATCTATGCGCCGGCGGTTGAAAACAATGTTTCGGCCTACATCGATGCCGTCAACCGCCTGGTCGCCGAATGGCGCGCAGCGCACGCACGATAATGGGCCTGAGCCGCACCCCGATTCTCCTGCCGATCCCGGCGCCGATCGGGACCGGCGCCGAGGTCCGCCGGAAGCGCCGCCGCGCTCGTTGAGTCGCCGGACGGCGCGATGCCGGGCGTCCGGCGCGGGCGCCGCCCGCCGGCGCCGATGACGACGCGCCGGCGGGCGCGCGCAGCGCCCGCCGGCGCGTTCCGGAATCACGCACAGAACGCCGGGCCGTCGCCGGTCCCCGCAGCGTGCGCCAGCGCCAGCGCCGCCGCCGTCGCCCGGGCGATGGCGTCGGCGATCTCGCCGCCGACGATGGCGGCGCGGATGACGCCCCGGTCGATGGCGACGCCGTGCGCGGCGGCAAGGGCGGCGATCTGCGCCGCCGTCAACGGCGGCCTGCCGACGTTTCGTCGCCAGCGCAGCGTCTCGCCCAGGTCGGACACGGCGCACGGGGTCCCGTCCGCCTCCCGGATCACCCACACATCCAGGAGGTCGCCGTCCGGCAGCCGCAGCCCGGTGCAGATGCGCTCGGCGATCTCATGTGCCGTCATGGTCGTTCTCCTTCAGCGCGCCGCCGCCGACCGGCGCGTCGCCGTCGGCGGCGGTCCACACCTGCGGCGCGGCCAGGCGCACGCGTGCGTTGGCAATCGCCTGCTGCTGCGCGTAGTGCAGCGGCATCGCCGCGCTGCGCCAGCCGCCCGCCTCCATCACCGCCGCCAGGTCGCTGCCGGCGGCGAACGCCAGCGCGGTCCAGTGGTGGCGGCAGTCGTGGGGACTCAGCCCCGCAACCCCGGCGCGCGCTCCCAGCGCGCCGACGCGCTTGCGCGCCCCGCGCACGCCCAGCGGCGCGTGCGGGATCAGCGTCCCGTCGCGCCGCGTGCGCCAGAAGAGCGCCCCGTCCGCGTCGCCGCGCCAGCGCAGATACGCCCGCAGCGCCACCTGCGCGTCGTTGGTGAGCAGCAGGCGCTGCACGCGGTCGACCTTGCGGCGCGTCACCTGCAGCAGCCCGCGCTCCAGGTCGACATCCGCCCGCTCCAGATCGGCGACTTCGCCGATCCGCAGCCCCAGGTCGAGCAGCAGCGCCAGCAGCGCCGCGTCGCGCGCCCCTTGCGGCGTGCGCAGGTCCTGGCGCTTCAGGCGCAGCGCCGCCTCGATGGGAATCACGAGCGGCGCCGCTTTCTTCGGACTGCGGCGCGTCACCGGGCGGGCGGCGGCGCGCCGCCGTCCCTGCCGCCCGCCCAGCCCGCGCACGCTGCGCAGCAGCCCCGGCAGGTCCGCCGGCAGCGCCCCCGCCGCCGCCGCCTGCGTCAGATAGGCGCGCACGGTCGCCAGACGGCGGTTGACGCTGGCGAGCGCGTATCCCTCGCGCAGCAGCCACTCGACGAACCCGGCGACCAGCCCGACGCTCACCCCGCGCCAGGCGGCGGCGTCGTCGGCCAGGCGCGCCGGGTCCGGCGGCGGCGTCACGCCCACGGCGGCGAGATAGCGCACCCATGTCGCCAGGTCCGCCGCGTGCGCCCGCAGCGTGGACGGGGCCAGCCCGGCGCGGTAGCGCGCCAGGGCGCCGGCGGCGGCGGCGGCGTCGGCGGCGCGGGACGCCGCCGCCAGCGCCGCCGCTGCATCCGGGTCGGGCGCCGTCGGCGCTGCCGACGGCGCCGGGATCAGGTCATCCATCGGGCGCTCCGTTCGTTTCGTCAGGATCGCCCGATTCTACCGCGCCGCCGCGCGCGCCGGTCAGGTCGTCGAGCAGGCGCAGCAGACCGTCCGTGCGCTGCGCCGGCTCCGCCTGCCGCATGCGCAGCCGCGCGGCCGGCGCCGGCAGCGATTCGCCCGCCGCCGCGCGCGGCGGCGGCGTCGGCGGATACAGCCGCCATGCGCCGGCGGGCGCGCCGCAGGCGGCGTCTCCCGGCGTGCGCCAGAGGATCAGCGGCGATTCCGCCGCGTCATCTCTGCTCAGCGCCGCGAGCAGCGCCTCGGTCGCCGCGTTATCCCACGCAGCGCGGCGTCCGCCGCCGGCGCGCCGCGCCACGCCGACCACCGACTCCGGCGGCGCCGCCCACGTGATCGGCGATTCCGGCATGGGTGCGCCGATCACCAACACGAGCGTCGCCACGTCGGTCGCCGGCGCAAACGCTCCGGACGGCAGCGCCAGCACGGCCCGCAGCCGCCCCGATTCCGCCAGCCGCCGCCGCAGCGTGGCGGCGGCCCCGCTCCGAAAGGCGAACCCGACCGGCATGATGACGACGGCGCGATCATCCGCGTCCATGCGGTCGAGGATGCGCGCCAGGATCGCCGTCGCATGCTGAAACGGCGGATTCGCCAGCGTCACGCCGCCCGCCGGCCAGGGGTCGGGCGCCAGCGCGTCGCCGACCCGGATGCGGCAGCGCACGCCCAGCAGCGCCAGGCGCAGCGCTGCCAGCCACGCGCTGCGCGCGCGCAGCTCGACGCCGGCGAACGTCGGCATCGTCCCCGCCGCACGCGCCTCCTGCGCCGCCGCGACCAGCAGCGCGCCGTCGCCGCACGTCGGGTCGACGACCGTGACGCTGCTGCGCAGGGGCTGCGCCAGGCGCACCAGCAGCCGCGCGATGGGCGGCGGCGTCGGATATTCGTCGGCATCCGCGCGCGCGGCGCCCGAGTCGTTGAGCAGCGCCGCATGCGCCGCTCCCAGCGCATGCGCCAGGGCCACGGCGTCCGGCGGCGCGTCCTGCAGCACGCGCCATGCCGCGCGCAGCGCCGCCGCGCATGGATACGCGCGCGGGAGCGGCGCCGGTCCGCCGCGCGCTGCCGGACGCACCGCATCCGGCGCGTGCGGACCGGCGCCGAGGTCCGCCAGCAGCGCCGCCAGCGCCGCCGCCGCATCCGGCGCCGCCTCCCAGGCGACCGCGGTTCGCCCCGCCGCCCACGGCGGCGGAACGTCCCGCCAGAGCCGCAGCGCCGCCAGCCAGACGACCAGCGCAAAGCGCTGCGGCGGGTCGTCCCACGGCCCATGCCGCCGGAGCAGCGCCGCCTGCGCCGCCGTCAGCGCCCGCTCCCACGCCGCCGCTGCGCCCGTCGCCGCCGCCGTCGCCGCCAGCAGCGCCGCCGCGTCCGCCGCGCCCGGCGCATCACGCGCCGCCGACGGTTCCGCCGCGCGCGGCGGCGCGTTCGCCGCCGACGGTTCCGCCGCGCCCGCCGCGTTCGCCGGATCCGGCGATGCAACGGGCGCGGCGTCCATCTCCTCCAGCGCGTCCCACAAGCTCCGCTGCACCACGGAGTCGGACGCGCCGCCGCGCGCCCCCGGCGACGCCGGGGGCGCGTCGCGTTGTCCGTCCATGCTACGGCGCTCCGGGCGCGCCGCCGCGCAGCGCCTGGATGACGCCATCGGCGTCATCCAGGCGCGCGACGCCGACCTCGACATCGGCGTTGTCGCCGAGCGCCGCGCTCCACAGCGACGGGTCGGCAACGGCGGACTCGACCCGCGCGCGGACGGCGGCGGACAACCCGCCGGTCCACACCGCAGCGTGGGCGCGCCATGGCCCGCGCCACGGCGCGGCGGGGTCGGACGGCGGATCATCCCGGAACGCCCACGTCACCGCCACGCGCGCCGGGCGCGCGGCGGGCGGCAGGGCGCCGAACACGGCGTGTCGCGCCGGGCGGCGCAGGTCCGTGCGCCGCTCCAGCGCGGCATGGACCGCCGATGCCACCGGCGCCATGCCGCGTTGCACCAGCGGCTGGACGCGCCGCGCCGCCGGGATGATCGGCGCGAGGCCCGTCCACCATCCCGGAACCCGCGGGCGAATCACGCACCGCGCGACGACGACGTCCCGCAGATCGGGCAGGACGTCGGCGGCGCTGCGCCGGCGGCGCGCCGCCGGCGACGGCCACGACGCCGTTGCGATGACGGCGTCCAACAGACCGCCGTCGTCGATGATGGCATACGCGCCGTACCCTTCCGGGAGGCGCATGCCGATGCCGCCGATGCGCTCCAGCAGCGCCAACAGCGCGGCCAGGCGCGCGACGGCGACGTCGTCCCCGGACAGGCGCAGGCGGAAGGCGCCCACCCGCGCGGGCGGGGTTGCCCAGCCCCACCCCCGGGTTCGCTCCGCCGCCATGATCCCTGCCGGGATCGGCTCGGTCGCGTCTACCGTCACGGTCGCCGCAACCCGGGCGAACGTGCGGCACGCGACGCATGCGCCGCAGCGCACGCCGTCCGGCGCATCGCACACGCGCTGGTCCAGCGCGCGCATGGCGGCGTCGAACCACCAGCGCATGCTGGCCAGCAGTACGTCCGGGCGGATGCGGTCGAACGGACCGTCCGCCTCCTCTGCCGTCGGACGTTCCGCCCACATCGGCCAGTGGCCGTAGGGAAAGAACGCCGACGGGCGCGCGCACGCCGTCCAGATCGGCGTGCGCGCGCGGATTCCTATCTCGATGTCCATTTTTTCTCCTTCCTCCGGCGCCCTGCGGCGCCGGTCTGGCTCTTGCCGCCGTCATGCGGCGGTTTCCCGTCCACGATACCGCCGGGAATGCCGTCGATCATGGCGCGTCCGGCGGGAAGAATCGGATGGAGCGGCGCCATCGCGCGCCGCGCGGTCACGATCGCCGGCGCGCGATGGCGGACGCGCCGGCGCTTCAGCGAAGGGAGGGAGCGATGCGACGACCGATCACCGAATCATGCATGCGGGCGGCCGAGCGGGCGCGCCTGCGCCCGTTCTTCATGGCGAGCGTCCTGGCAGCGTATTGCCGGATGCACGATCTGAGCGCCGACGCGTTGGCGCGGTTGCCGGGGTGTTCACCGGACGATGTCGTGCGCCTCGCGCTCGGTCGCCGTCCCATCGCCCGATCGCCGACATTCCTCGGCGCTATCGATCATCTGGCGCGTCGGTTCGCCATTCCAGGCGAACGGTTGATCCCGATCATCCGCGACGTCGACGCGCTCCCGGCGCCCCGCGATCCCGGCGACGCCGGGGAGGAGCGGCGCCGGGAGCGGTGATCGCATGCCCGGATGCGCCGGGGAGGTGATCGGCGCGGACGCGGGTTCCCCCGCCCCAACCGCGTCCGGCGCGCCCCCGCCCGCCGCCGCCGGTCCAATCAGCCATGCCGTCGCGTCCAGGGCCGCCGCGTCCGCCCAGGGCGGACGCGGCGCGCCCAGCAGCGCCAGCAGCGCCAGCGCCGTCAGCGGCGCCAGCAGAAACCCGTTGCGCCCATGCCCGACGGCCGCGATGACCCGCCCGCCGCCGGCGGCGTCCGCGCCGACGGTGATCGGCGGCGCGCCGCCGCAGCGCCGGGGACGCACGCCGGTGAGCAGCGCCTGCCGCTCGCCCCGGCGCCCCAGCAGCGCCGCCGCCTGCGCATGCAGCGCCGCCGCCGCGTCCCACAGCGGCAGTCTCACCCCGGCGCCGTCGACCGCCCAATCGCCGGTCGCCCACACCCCGCGTCCGTCCGCCGCCGGGGTGAGACCGACTCCGTCGCCGCACAGCGGACGGTCCAGCGTCACCCCGCCCAGGTGCAGCGCCAGTCCGGCCTGCCCGCGCAGCGCCGCCGCCGCTCCGCCCGCCAGCGCGCCGCTGCCCATCCCGGCGGCGACGATGACGACGGCGGCATGCAGCGCTGCGCCGTCGTCGCACTGCACCGCAACGCCGGCGGCGGTGCGGTGCAGCGCCGTCGCCGTCGCCCGGCGCACCGCCCCGCCGTGGCGCTGCAGCGCGTCCCGCAGCCGCGTCAGGTGCCACGCGCCGGGCGTCCATCCCCCGACGACCGTGCGGTCGGTTCCGCCGCGCCGCATCGTCACCCCCGCCATGCGCAGCAGCGGCGTCTCCCCGACCAGCGCCGCCAGCCACGCATCCCATGCCGGCCACAGCCGCCAGGACGCGTGCGCCGCCCGCCCGATCCGCGCCGCCGCCAGGCGTCCCGTCGGCGGCAGCAGCAGCGCCGGCGCGCACCCCGACGCCCCCGCGCCCTCCCCGCCGTCCGCCGCCAGCAGCAGCGGCGCATACCCCGCCGCCGCCAGCGCCACGGCGCTGCTCAACCCGATGACCCCCCCGCCGATGATGATCACCTCCGCCGCCGCCATGCGCCGCCTCCGCCCGTCATCATACCTTGATTGCTCGTTCATGGTCGTACCGATGCGTGCCATGAGCGCGTATCAAGGCGCCTTCAGGTCAAACCCGGCATGGGCGCCGGACGCTTGACGGCAGGCGCCCGTCTTCTCCGGTTGACCGGCGCCGTCCCGCCGCATGCCGCGACGATGCGCGCGCACGTCGATGTCGTCCATCCACCAGGCGTGCGGACGCCAGGAAGCCGATACGAGAGAAGCGCGCCCGGCAGTGAGCAGCGAGAAGGGAGCGACGAACCCGGGCGCTCCTCACTCCGCTCCGCTCACTCCTCACTCCTCACTTCTCACTCCTCACGCTTCAAAACGCATCGGAACCGGCGCATCACTGCGCCGCTCCCACGCCAGCCGCGCAATCTCCCCCCAGCTCTGCACCAGGGCGTTGTAGGAGAAGGCGTCATCCGGGCGCTTCTTGCGCTCGCAGATGGTGTAGAGCCGGTACGCCAGCTCGCGGGCCACATCAGCCCGACTGCCCAGCTTCGCTGCCAACGCTGCCGCCGCCATTTCACCGCCCGTTTCCAGCACCCGGATCAGATGATGGACCGCTTCCCAATGCGTGACCCGGCTATCACCGGCCGGGTCCCAGGCGGCCGGGAGTTCTGCCGGTGTGAGCAGGCGCACCTTGCCCCGTTTCGCTTCGACCATCCCTGCGGCGACCAGTCCCTCGACGCTGGTGTTCTTGGCTTTCGAGAGCGTTTCCGCCACGCCGAAATCCCCTTCGGCAAAGCCGTACTGCTCGAACCAGGCCAGCGCCCAGCGCGTGTCGGCGTCGAAATCGCCCTCCTGCTCACTCAGCGCCTCGTCGAGCACCTGATTGATCAGCGCCAGCGCCTCGCGCACCCGCACCGGGTTGCCCTGCGCATCGACCACACGGGCGTAGCGGGTGTAGATCGCCATCCCCGGACCGATGGCGGCCTGCGCCAGGTCGACCGGCGCAATGTTGGCGCGTTGCAACGCCGCCAGCGCCGCCGGCAGTTCGGCCTTGAGCGCGGCAAGAAACTCGCGGCGGGTGGCGATGGGCGCATCCGCCGGACGGGGCCGACAGACCAGCACGATGCTGGAGGCCAGGGCGTTGGCGCCAATCTTTACACCGGTTGGTCGCTCAGTTCGCATGG
>Ga0308394_1000476_pt1 | contig 21749 bp, 23 predicted proteins | sample Hotspr2Sampleme2_FD_202366 | JGI IMG/M metagenome (GOLD analysis project Ga0308394, IMG submission 202366) | Hot spring phototrophic mat microbial communities from Mushroom Spring, Yellowstone National Park, Wyoming, United States - 20050701_me2 ...
ACTTTAGAAAGGTCGAGCCGTACAACGGTGAAATGCATCAGCCGCTCGCGGTCACCCTGACGTGGGAAAGCGCAGCTGCGCCGTTGGATCACTATAGGTACTGCATTGCCACAGCGGCCGGTTGCGTCCCAACCATCACCGTCGGAAGCGCGACGCTCGTCGCTGTCAGCGGGCTTGTGCCAAATACGACCTACTACTGGCAGGTCCGCGCCTGCGCCGACCCAGGCTGCACCGTCTTCAAGGACGCAAACGGCAGCGGCGGGCATTTCTCCTTCACCACTGCTCAACTGCCCGGTCCGTTCAGCAAGTCATCGCCTATTCATAACGCCCCCGCGCAGCCCGTCACCGTCACGCTGATCTGGCGGCCAGCTGCTTACGTCGATCACTACCGATATTGCGTCAGCACTGCCCCAGGCTGCACGCCGCTGACATCCGTCAGCACAGCCACAAGCACGATTTTCACCGGTATTCCTGGCCAGTCTTATTACTGGCAGGTGCGCGCTTGCTCCGAAGCGGCGTGCTCGGCCTTCCGCGATGCCGATATAGGCGCTTGGCGATTTACCATCGCCACTACTCCAACTATGTTCACGAAGTCGTCGCCTGCTCCTGGTGAGACGAATCAGCCGCTTACGCTCAACCTCCGCTGGTGGTATCCCGAACCACATACAGCTAACGTCCATCACTTCCGTTACTGCATATCGTCGACGCCAGGTTGTGTCCCAACTATCCCCGTGGGATTAGCTAATACTGTCTTCGTGAGCGGCTTATCCCCGGCGACGACGTACCACTGGCAGGTTCGCGCTTGCGCAGAGGCGCTGTGCTCGGTCTTTGTCGATGCGGATGATGGTGGGCATTGGCCATTCACAACGATCGACCTGCCTGCTGTGCCTGCTAAGCTCTCACCCCCTGACGCCAGCGGCGGCCACGGCAGAAATGTCACGCTGGCCTGGCACGTCCCCGGGTCGCCGTCCGCCGTGCGGCTGTGCTATGACGACCAGATCAACGGGGATTGCGATGGGACGTGGATCGACGTGACCGGCAGCGCCAACTATGTCCTCACCTCGCTGGCAGAAAACACGACATATGAGTGGCAGGTTCGCGCCTGCGCCGATGCGCTCTGTAATATCTTCAGCGATGCAGACGGCGGAAGTTATCACCGCTTCAGCACGGCGCCGACGCCGCCAGTTCTCAACAAGCACGCACCGTTTGATGGCGGTGTCGTCACCGATGTGCAAGCATGGTTGACATGGGAGATTACTGGTGGCGTGGTGAATCACTACCGCTATTGCTTCGCCGAAGCGCCTTCGTCATGCGACCCGATCTTCATCCTCCGAAGCGACATGACCGCTACGCTGGGGGGTCCATTCCATCGCGGCGCTACCTACACTTGGCAAGTGCGCGCCTGCGCCGACCCGGGATGCACAATCTACACGGACGCCGACCGCGGGAGGAGCTGGTCGTTCCTTGTCGCCGCGGATGGCTTTAGCAAGCTGCAGCCGCTGAACTACAGCGCCATCACCACGACTGTGGTCGAGCTTGCTTGGCAGTCGGCGGACGGCGCGGAGCGCTATGAGTACTGCGTCGTTCCGCGCGATATGCCATGCGCATCGTGGGCATCAACGACAAGCACGAACGCAACCATTAGGCTCGCGCGCGGTATTACCTACACTTGGCAAGTGCGCGCTTGCACTGGCAGCACATGCAGCGACGCAAATGAGGGGGAATCATGGGAATTCACCATCCTCTCTCCGCTTGAAGTTATCGCCAGCGCACAGAAGATCCTGCTCTCTGCTGTCCCACGCTATCACCAAGATGCGTTCTACGGCATACGCATTGCGAATACGATAGGTGAGGGGTTCGTCTTTACCTTGACCGAACAGGTCCCGCCCTCCGCGACGCTCAGCGTCAGCGCTGTTGAGGCGACGGTGCCGATCACTTACATCGGGTTGATCGGCGGTGCGCCGAGCTGGTTGGTCGCGATCCCAGCGAACGCGGTCACGCAGATCACCGTCCCGGTCAGGTATCAGCCTCAGCACATCGGGCAAGTTGTCGCTGGACGGGTTGTGACGAACACGGTCCTCCTGAGCGATGGGTTGACGACGACGGCTTGCGCGATCAGCCATGCCGTTCACCCGCATCGTGCGTTTATGCCGATGGTGGGCGCTTATTGCGACGGGCGTCCAATGCCGCCGGATGACTACGAGGGTCAGGACGGCGCAGGGGACTTGGACGGCGTCGCGCTCAACCGAGGGACAGTCATCTCGCGGACGCTGCATGACGCAAGCGACGTAGATCGTTTCGTCTTCACGGCGACGCTTGCGGCGGGCGAGTTCATGACGCTCAGCGTCCGGGTATCCTCGGCTGCTTACGACCAGCGGGTCACGATTTATCGTCGTCTTGTCGATGGGGCACCTGACTCGCGTGTTGAGCGCGAATTTCGGCTGGCGCATGGTCATGCGGAGGTTCAGGTCGTGATACGCAACGATGACGCGTATCGTAGGACGGTGGTCTATCAGCTTGTCGTCGATGGGAGGGATATCCGCCCGCAGTATTGTCGGACGACCTATACTGTAAGGTTAGACTGAGTGGCGATGGGTTGATATTAGGCTTGGCAGCGGTACAATCTGAGTAGGAGTTACGCAGTTGGGGCCTAACTGGGTCATTCCCACCGCTCCTGCCAACTGCGTAAGTCCTACTGAGATATGGAGAAGGGTACGATGTCCGTAGCGGAAAGCGTCAACGCTGATCAAGGCTTTGGCACTTTGTGGCAATGGCTGCAGATCGTTCAGTATGCTGCTCAAAAACTTGGTTTCTTGGAGCAATTGCCAAAGATCGTTCAGTACACTGCTGACAACCTAATTTTCTACCAAAATCTTAATGGGAAAAAGGCTGGCCATGTAATTGGAGATCTTGATGTTTATCGCTTCTTAGATGAGCAATTTAGATATTTGATTAAATTAAAATGTATATCTTATTTTAGAGAAGGACTGATTGATGACAATGTTATTAAACTTGCCGTTGATATAGCTTGTAAGGCGTGTTTAGTCATGGGTTCCAGTGCTGGGATAAAAAGCGTAGAACTAAAAGATCAGTCTCAACTTAAAGAACAAGAAGAATATCTAAATATTATCAATGATGTTATTTGTAAATTTCAAGAATATGTAATGTATCTTTGTAAATCTTATAAAGATAATGAGTTGCACGAGGCTATACAAAATTCCATCAAAAAAGTTGATTTAGAAAATAGGCTTAAATCAGAAGATCTTAAATATTATAATTTTTATCGTGAATTTCTGTTCGAGATATTAAAGCCTTCTTCAAATCTGTTCGAGATATTAAAACCGTCTTCAAATAACAAAGAGACGTTTGATCCTACTATGCCACTGGTTATTCTTGCCACTCGCATGCTATTTACAATTGCTTTTAAAGCTAAATTTGGATATTTACTTCTTACAGATAATATAAAAAATTCTTTATAATATTAATATGTCAATTAATATGCTGGATAAGCTAGTGTTAAAATTAATTTGAAATTCAAGCACGCTAAAGTATGTTTATTTTTAGTATGTGAATGAGGGGAGCATGAAAATTCACCATTCTCTCGTTGCTTGAAGTTATCGCCAGCGCACAGAAGATCCTGCTCTCTGCGACTCCACGCTATTACCAAGATGCCCTCTACGCCATACGCATTGCGACGATAGGCGAAGGGTTCGTCTTTACCTTGACCGAACAGGTCCCGCCCTCCGCGACGCTCATCGTCAGCGCTGTTGAGGCGACGACGCCGATCACTTACATCGGGTTGATCGGCGGCGTGCCGAGCTGGTTAGTCACGATTCCAGCGAACGCGCTCACACAGATCACCGTCCCGGTCAGGTATCAGCCTCAGCACATTGGGCAAGTGGTCGCTGGACGGATCGTGACAAACACGATCCTCCTGAGCGATGGGTTGACGACGACGGCTTGCGCGATCAGCCATGCCGTTCACCCGCATCGTGCGTTTATGCCGATGGTGGGCGCTTATTGCGACGGGCGTCCAATGCCGCCGGATGACTATGAGGGGCAGGACGGCGCAGGGGACTTGGACGGCGTCGCGCTCAACCGAGGGACGGTCATCTCGCGGACGCTGCATGACGCAAGCGACGTAGATCGTTTCGTCTTCACGGCGACGCTTGCGCCGGGCGAGTTCATAACGCTCAGCGTCTGGGTATCCTCAGCTGCTTACGACCAGCGGGTCACGATTTATCGTCGTCTTGTCGATGGGGCACCTGACTCGCGTGTTGAGCGCGAATTTCGGCTGGCGCATGGTCATGCGGAGGTTCAGGTCGTGATACGCAACGATGACGCGTATCGTAGGACGGTGGTCTATCAGCTTGTCGTTGATGGGAGGGATATCCGCCCGCAGTATTGTCGGACGACCTATACTGTAAGGTTAGACTGAGTGGCGATGGGTTGATATCAGGCTTGGCAGCGGTATAATTTGAGATATGGAGAAGGATATGATGTGTGCAACGGAAGGTGATAATGCTGACCAAGAATTTGATACTTTGGAGCAATGGCTGCAGATCTTTCAGGACACTGCTAAAAAACTTGGTGTTTTGGAGCAATTGCCACAGATCGTTCAGAACGCTGCTGATAATCTAAATTTATATAAAAATCTTGAAGGAGTAATTGGAAATGCAATTAAAGATTTTGATGTTTTCCACTTCTTAGATGCGCAATGTAATTTTTTGATTACATTAATAAGACATAAATCTGAGTTGAGAGAAGGGTTGATTGACGATGATGTTATTAAACTTGCCATTGACATAGCTTATAAGGCATGTTTAGTCGCGGGATTCGAAGCTGGTATAATAATACAAGGACAGAAAGATTTATCTAAATTTAAAGAAATAGAGATGTATTTAAATATAATTAAAGAGGCTTTTTGTAGTTTAGATGAATATATTATTAAATCTTATAAAGACAATGAGCTATATGAAGCTATACAAAATTCTGTCGGAAAATTTAATTTAACAAATATTCTTGATCCAGGAAATCTTAAATATTATAATTTTTATCGTGATTTTCTGATGTTGTCAAAAACTACTAAGTCTGTTTTTCTTGCCACTCGAATAATATTTGCCATTGGTTTTATGGCTGGGTATGCACAGTCACAGGATAGGTCACAGTATTGGTTACAGGAATCGGCTCGTGGGCTGTAATCGAAATCGATTTACTTTGATCATTAAATGTCGTGAGGCTTAAAGATGATTGTTTTTAAAATTGTGATTAATTATATAAAATTTGAATTTAAAATGTTAAAGATATTAAAAATTAAAGTGTGACTTAATTATTTTTAATAATATTTAAATCTTTAATATTTTAAAGCATGTATTAAATTTATAAAAAATTATGATAATTATAAATTTATTGACAATTACCGCGAAATATTTTCATTAAACTGTTTTATTTAAAAAAATAATTCTAATCTAACTCAAATTATAAATATATTTAATTTAATCTTTTCAATTTTTTAATCCACCTCACTTGACGGGCTTGCCCTGATCACATCACGGCCAAGGTATGGTATAATGACCTAGGTCAAGCGAGTGCGCCAACTGGACAAGCGCGAGAAGCAAAGCCGACAAGCGTCCAGCTGCGCAACCAAGCGAGCATATGCTGATCACGAACTACCGCTTAAACGGTCGCGATATAATCTAATCAGGAGGAAGGATGAACAACGAGGAGTTTCAGGAGACGCTGCAACACCTGCGCGCAGTCGTGCGGACCCTTTCTACGCGCAGCATCACCGAGCTGCACGCCCTCGCAAAGCACTTCAACGGCGAAGCGCTCTCAGACAAAGAGATCGACGCCCTCCTCGACCTGCACATCGCATGCTGTTTCGAGCGCGACGTCGTCGACGAGCCCTAGTTTTTTAATTTAATGATATATTTTTATTCTAAAAAATAATATCTTTTAAATTATATATTCTCTTCAATGGATAACATCAGCAACATTGAACGAACCCTCGTGGGGTATCTGTTCCACCACCCCGCGGTTATTCCCATCGTCCAGGCCAAGCTCCCCCCAGAGGACTTCGCTCACTACCCAGCTGCTGTCGTCGTTCGAGCAATATACGACGCTTTTAAAGAATATAACCACGTCGACGTCCCGTTGGTCGAACACCTCATTGTCACGCGAGCGGACACGGACTACAAGACCATCGGCGGGCGCCAAGCCATCGAGGCCATCGCCGCTTGCGGTTCTCAATTCATCGACCTCGACGCTTACGTTGCCGTCCTCCACAACGCCGCGCTGCTCAGGCGCATCGCCTACGCCGCTGAGGAGATCCGCACCTCGGCCCAGTCCGACGACGCCATCGCGACCGAGGTCCTCGATCACGCCCGCCGGCGACTCGATGACCTCCTCCGCCAGCAGCATATCAACAACGGCGTCCACCTCCCAGACTATATCGACCCATTCCTCCAAAGCCTAGGGACCAGCCCGTCCGGCTTGAAAACCGGCTACCATGCGATCGACCAAATCATCGGCGCGATCCACCCCGGCGACCTCGTCATCATCGCCGGGCGCCCCGGCATGGGCAAGACCGCCCTCCTCATCGCCATCATGGCGCATCTCGCCCGTAAGCACCATCGCTGTGCCTTCATCAGCTTGGAGATGCGCACACAACAGATCGTCACGCGCATATGCTGCGCCCTTGCCGACCTCCACTTGGCCCGCTTGTTGAACGCAGTGCCTCTCACACAAGCTGAATATCAGCAACTTCAGCAAAGCATTGAGGTCATGCGCGAGAGCCAAGTGTGGATATACGACGACAAGATATCACGGATGCACGATATCCATCAAGTGCTGCTTGCGCAGCACTACCGCTACGGACTAGATGCCGTCTTCGTCGACTACCTGCAGCTGATCGGCGGCGAGCGCAAGCGCTATGAAAGCCGACAGCATGAGATCACCGAAATTTCGCGCAGCTTGAAGCTGTTGGCCCATACACTAAACGTCCCGCTCCTCGTCGGCAGCCAGTTGTCGAGACAAGTCGAGATGCGCGCGGATAAGCGACCCACACTCTCCGACCTGCGCGAAAGCGGCAGCATCGAACAGGATGCCGATATCGTGATGTTCCTCCACCGCCCAGATCCAAACCTGCCGAACTTGAGCAACATCATCGTCGCCAAGCATCGCAACGGCCCAACCGGCATAGCCCAGCTCGCCTTTGTCCCCCATCGCGCCACTTTCATAGATTTTGATGAAAATGTTTAGTTATTTTCGGCGCGCTCTATGGTATAATAACTAGAAATGCAGCTGCGAGACTACATGCGACTGCATCTACGCGAGGTGGATGACGTCCGCGAGGTCAAGCTCGCGCTCGTCGCCATCGACCTCGCGTCCTCTTCTCCTTGGCCGCACCTGATCGCCGCCGACCAACTCGCCATCGCAGCCCGGCGCGTCTTTGACGCCAAGTACTTCAACATCGACTACCAATACGCACTGGCGAAGTGCGTCGCCCGCAGCGTCATCCTGTCCATCTCACACTTGGATGGCACCTACTATGCGCCATATACCGATCCCTGTGCACACATGATCGATCTATGCAAAAAGGCAGATCGGTACCCACCTGCGCAACATTCAGATCAACCAGCTGAGGTCCAAGCCGTATTGGAATATCTGAGGACGCGCTACGACTCGGATACCATCGAATATGTCCTGCGGCACGCCGGCCCGCGCTGGACTTGGCAGACCGTCTTCGTCGAGCTGGCGCTCACGCAGAGCAGCCAAGCCGATGAGTGGGAAGTCCATACGCCTGAAACCTTGCTGCGCATGTACAGCGACATATTCCACTCCTCGCCGGAAGCAGCCGTTGTCAAGCAGATGCGCGATCTATGGGAAAGATGCCCGGATATGCGAGTCTGGCAACGCGCCTTCCTCGACGCGCGCAGCTGGAATGACGTGGCTGATTACGTGCGCACCAGCATCAACGAGGAACAAGCCGACCCTGTCTTCATGCATGCCATACAGCAGTACCGCTCACGCGTCAATCCATACGTCGACCCCGCCGTGCGCGCAACCCTCCAACGCCTGTCTAGGCAGTACCGTGATATTTCCGCTTGGGACTATGCCTTCGACCAGGCTGCGCACGCCAACGCCCTGAACTTGAATTACGTCGCTGCCGTCCTGCGCGGCAAGCGCTATCAGCAAAAATTACAGCGCCGCAAGGCGACGAGGCCATGAGCGACATTCAATCTTGTCAGCGCTGCCGCGGCAGCGGCATCATCTTAGTCGACGGGACATACAGGGCTTGTCCCGATTGCTTGTCGCCCGATGTCTCACAGTTCCCGCTGCCATCCCTTGACGACGAGGCGGCTTGGGGCTACAGCAACGCGAACGACCGGCAACGCTGGGCCGAGGTCCTTGCCAGCGCAAGGGATTACGCGGCAAAGCCCCAAGGGTGGCTTGTCCTGTACGGCGAAGCCGGCAGCGGGAAAACGACTTTGCTGCGCGCCATCGCACAACGCATGCGGCAACACGGCCATAGCCCAACCCTTGCCTCGTGCATCGATTGTCCGGTGGAATCGCCCAACGCCTCGCGCATCTGGGCGCAATCGTTAGTCAACGTGCCAATCCTGCTCATAGATGACGTGGGCATCGACCCGCCAACCTATCACAGCCAACACGCCTTGCTGTATCTTATTTATCGGCGTTACGAACTGCGCTCTCCAACTGTCTTCGCCGTCAGCGTACATCGGCGCGACCTGCGGCCAACGCTCGCCTCGCGCCTGTGGGATGCGCGCCAATCAGTTGTCCTGCTTCTCCCTGAAACCGACCTGCGCCATGTCCACCGCCGCACACCCCTGTTTGCTCGCTAGCGATAGCTTGGGCTTAATATTTAGGTTTTTTATTAAGAATAAAATATATGCACTTCGAGTCTTTAATATTGATAGCTTTTGGAATGAATATACATGTTCTTTGGTAATTTACCTAATATTTAAAGATCAAAGTATTGGCAAGGGCTTTAGAGAAATTTTAAATATAAATGAAATAAAAGATTATAAAATATTATCAGATTTTAATCAAAGATCATTTAATCAATTAAAAATAAAGAACATTGCCATGTATGCCTTATATCCCGCGCACTCGAAGGCAATTTGGGCCTATGTCCCAGTATTCCAGAGGATCAACATCGGAGAACAAGATGAGACGCCAGCCCGTGACACTCATTATCAGTGATGACCCGGACGCGATACTCTGCGTCAACCCCGAGCCTGCGACTTGGCTGCCATGCACCATGGCCACGGCTGACTATATCGACGAGGTTGGCAATGAAATCGACGTCAAGCAAGCTTACCTGCTCAGCACTACCGGCAGACTGCTTGCTTGTCCATTGCTCCCGCCGCACCTTCAGCCTGTACAGATCGCTTCCTTGCGCGACCTCGCCAGCGCGCTTGCGCATCTATCCCCAGACATGTGCGTCTTCTATCTCATCACGCCGGAAGACATGAGTGCCCGCATCGTCCTATACGGAGCGTGGCACACGCTCATTTCAGATATTGTATGATTGGCCTGACATGATGATCGTGCTCGAAGACTTCGCAGTCTCCATCATTATCAGCCTCACTTCCCTTATCCAGATCGCTGGATGGGGGCTCTTCCTGCTTTATCGCATGCGTCGAGTTGGGAGGCTCGAAAAACGCTGGCTGTTCCTCATTGGGATTACTGGATTTCTCACTTATTATATACTTGAGAGAAATTTATATAAATGGTTATTTGGAATAGGCTGGTAATTTATATATTATATTTTATTTTCAGTTATGTAATATAATTTTTTTATTTTAAAATAATGTTTAGCGAAAAATTTATATTAATTTTATATATAAATAATAAAAGTATGAAGTTTTTTATATATTATAATAAAAGTTGTACCAGTTGACTATCCAGAGGATAGCATATTATTATATAAATAATTCAAACCGCTTGCTGTTCACAACGCGCAATACCGATGCCCTGCACAAACATAGTGCACAATATGATTTACTCTAGGACAGTGCGCTGCGCAGCAACCACGCTGGCAGTTGCTCTTCCCCAAAAAAACTACGGCGGCAAAATCAGCTTGACGAGTCGTGTTTCGATCTCGGCCAGGTAAGTGGCCGAGTTACGCCAGGAGCGGCGTTGACAGGCCCGAGCGTGTTGGCACCGGCCCAGCGAGACATGCAATGCTCGCCAAGCGTGCAGGTCACACTGCGCCAGGTCATCGGCGAAGAAAGGGCAAGCGCGTTGGCGTGTGGCCACAGCAGAGACCAGGCGAGCACAACCACGCATGACCAGAGAAACAGCGTCGCCCTGGCGACCACTCGCGCAACGTTCATGATATCGGAACGCGCCAAATCCAGGTCATTGTTCGTGCGGGGGAGGTCTTCAACGTCATAGCAGTGGAACAGACCCGGCCAGTAACTGCGGGATACCCTTAGGAAGTGATCCACAGCCGGTACCAAGGCACCCGCGCGTGGGCGTCACCGCCTCATCGCTCACAGTAACCCGCGATAGCGTCGGTGCACCTGCCCAGCGAACTGATTCTCCAGCACACGGGCAGCCTATCGGACACGTCGTAATTCAGCGTCTCGCTTTCTGTCGATCTGGGCCGTGCCTTTCTCCTTGCCATATCACTGCTGCTGGCGCGCAGCGCCAGCCATGGCGATCCATTACCACAGCCCAGGACACTGCGCTACGCAGCAACCACGCTGGCATCTGCTCTTCCCCCCCCCAAAAAAAACAGGGCGCACATCTGGATTCAAACATCCATTTTCACGGGTTGCTGCTGGCGCCCTTGACCTACATTATACCACATCGCTGCCGCTGACGCGCAGCGCCAGCCATGGCAATCCATCACCAAAGCAGGCGCAGCAGTAAAACCGGCAACACACACCCCGGCAAGTGAGTTCACGAACTAGGCAGTCCCGCAAACCGTCAGGATGTCGGCATACCTATACATCCACTGACAGTCTGTCACACGCATGTTGCCCGCGCTCGCTATAATACTTCAATGATTGATAATAAGGAATCATCAAGAGGCGTCAACGACCTCAAAACGCGGGCAATTACCGCCTTGCAGGAGGGCAAACTCGCAGAGGCTGAAGCGCTGCTCAAAAGTGCCTGGGAGATCTGCCGCAATGAGAAAGAAAAAGCAAAACGCGTGCACGATTTGGACAGCGTGAAAGAAGAAGAAGCAGAACTCCTACACGGTTTGGGCGACCTGGCCGTCAGGCAGGGCAATCTTGACCTCGCTAAGCAATACCTCGCCGATGCCCTCGCAAAGTATCGTACCCTCAACAATCGCCTGAAAGAAGCGCACATCCTCCTGTACCTGGGACGAATCGCTGTCCTGACCGATGACGACATACAACCACTCTGGGATGCCCTGCAGTCCTACCAAGAGGTTGACAACAAATTTGATCGCCAAAGAGGCGTGGCCAATGTCCACCAAGCGCTGGGCGATCACGCGCAACAGCGATCTGACTACCCATCCGCCGAGGAGCATTACCGGACCGCCTTAAGCATTTACAGAGGGATAAACTACCATAGGGGACAAGCCCACGCCCTGAGCGCCCTGGGGAGGCTCGCGCAGCTGCGCGGTGACTTCGCCGGCGCTGAGCAGTATTATCAAGAGGGACTAGCCTCCTACCGCCAAGTCGGCGACCCCTCCGGCGAGGTGAACACCCTGCGTGCGCTGGCCGATCTAGCGACGAGCAGGCGCGATTTGCTGACGGCAGCTCGATACTTGCGCGAAGCCTTCGCGCTCTGTTTGAAGACTGAAAATCGCGCCGGCAAGGCCAACGTCCTGATGAGCCTTGGGACGTTGGAGATGTCGATAGAGAAGCCAGATAGCGCGCAACAACGCTTCTGCGAAGCTTTGGAAATATATCGCGCTTCTAACCATCGGATTGGGACCCTCAATGCCCTGCACCGCTTGGCCGAGGCAGCGCTGCTTACCGGTCATCTCACCAATGCGCGGACGAACTGCCAAGAGGCGCTGAGGATCGCGCAGACAATCGGGGATCGCTTGGGCGAAGCAAACGCCAATCGCATCCTGGCAAGCCTAGATCTCAGGGAAGGTAAACTGGATAGCGCAGAGACCAATTGCCGCTCCGCGCTCGAGACCTATCGAGCCATCGGCCACCGCCTCGGCGAGGGCAATGCCTTGATGATCTTTTGCGCGCTGGCCATCAAGCGGGATAACTTGAACGGCGCGCGCCAACACTATGAAGCCGCTGCCTCTACTTTCAACACAGCCGGACTGCAGATCGCAAAGAGCTATGCCTTGCTCGATCTCGTCAAGCTTGTGAGCGATCGCGACCTGCGTTCGATGACGACATACGAACGCCTCCAAGAAGCCCTCACTATCTGTCAAACCATCGGCCATCCAGACGCCATCGCCGTCGTCTCACTCGCCCTGTCCGAGGTCGCCCTGGGTGAGCGTGACTTCGAGGGCGCGCACAAGCATGGAACAGAAGCTCTGCGCGCATACCAAGCAACCGGCGACTTGAACGGGCAAGTCCGGGCTTTGATCAATTTGGGTTATGCAGCCATTGGTAAGGGAGATTTAGATGAAGCGGGTGGACATGCTCATGCAGCCATGTCGCTAGCCCGACATGCACATGATGTCCACTTGCTCAGCGGCATCATCGCACTGCATGCCGGTGAGCTGAAGCAGGCTCACGCGCACTTTCTAGCCGCACAGGACGCCTTCAAGGAGATAAACGATCAGATGGGCATCGCACAAACCACACAAATCCTTACCAAGCTTGAAACCCAAGGCACACAGGCGCAGGACCTTTTCAACGACATCCTCAGCGCTCATGGTGCGTATTGGCACCAACCCAGCGTTCATTGTGAGATCGAAGCACTTGAACAGGAGATGTCGCGCAGCGGGGGATTGGCCGTCAGCTTCACTTAGCGCTAGTTGTCCCACTGCCCACGAAGGCGATTATCCTTCCGCCAGCAGTGCGTCGAGGATCTCCTGTGTGAGGCCGCGTTCCTTGGCCTTCTGGCTGATCTCGTCCATGATTACCTCAAGCGGGGGAGGTGATGCCATGATGTTATGTGCCAGTATGCTGAGCAATAGGACGATCTTTTGGCGCAGTTCGTCGGGCATCTGCTGATACAGCTTCGCCGTGTCTTCATCTAAGGGGATAGTAATGGTCTCTTCCACTTTTAGCTCCCAAACAATCGATTGCGCGTTTATCCTTCCCTGCAGTTCTATAACTATATTACGATGCGAGGCCAACGAACCAGACGAAGGCATCGCAGCGACTGCACCCCATCGTCCTGCCACAAGTTAGCCAAGGATATGGCAATTGTGGGAAGATGAAGCGCGCTGCGCGATTCAACTGGCCGATGCACCCAGCGCATTCGTTAAGCTAGGCTCGCTCAGAAGGTGAGATCGCTGATGGATGCGCTTCCTGCGCAATGGGGCGATAGATGCCCTCGAACACAAGGGGATTGATTACAACATAAAAGCTGCCTTCGCCATTTTTCCCCGCGCTGCTTGCCATATATACGCTCATCAGCCCGAACAATCGCTATCACGAACGCGCTGACGCCATCGCTAGGCAACTTCAGGTTACAGGAGTGTAGTATAATTTCAGTATGACAAGTAGATGGAAGCTAAAGTATGGATACAGCCTGCCGCGCTGGAACCTTCAATACGCCGTGCCACTGACAGCGTCTACGATCAAGGGTGCTGCCCGAAAAATCGAACACCTCTTTCCCCCAGAACACACCGATGAACGACAGGTTCAGCTCGTGGAAATCAAAGCAAAAGGCGAGCACGTAATCGTTGGAGAATGGCTGCCTTATGAGGAAACTTGGCGAGGCTTGCCAGAGGACGTGGTATTGACTAAAAAACCAGCGCGCCGAAGACAGGCTAGTGCGCCTCGCGCTGAGCGTGACCAATCTATCAATCCCTGACGATCCCTGCGCCCTGACCCAGTAGTCATCGCCCTGCCGCGCACTTCCGGCGCGATATATTCTCGCAGCATCGGCGCGGCCTGGATCAGCGCGTCTGCCATCGTGCACCTACGCGCATCATCCACACAAAGCGCCTCTCCCTGCACGCCTCGTCCAATTATCTTTGACTCCGCTGTGGTATCATCGCCTGCATGAACGCTCTGTTGACTTATCTTTCATTCGCCGCGACGTTGACCTTAACACTTGTCGTTAACTATCTATTTATCTACAAACCGGTCGACGCCACCTTGAATATCCTCATCAGCAAGCTCGACGCAGTCCAAGCCAAGCTCGAAACCCCGCTGGTCGCCCGCGACGAGGCACGCGCCCAACCCGTTCCTGGGCCGCTCGCTGCCCAGCCATTCCCGACTCCCCTTCCTGAGCCGCTCGCTGCCGAGCCAGACCCCACCCCCCTCCCCTCGCCAACGATCCCGCTGGAAGGGGTCTCAGCATATCAGATCTATACCCGCACGGCGGGGGACGACGCCAAGCCAAGCGCCACGGTCGTCATCTTCGAAGACCCGCTTTGTCCGTGGTGTCGCGTCATGACGAAGGAGATCTTGCCCGAACTGCTCTCGGCTTATGAGAACGACCTGAACTTTGTCGTCGTACATCGCCTAGTGAACATCATCGGTGGATCGCGCTCGCTTGACCTGATCGCCGGCGCGCACTGCGCCGGCCTAATCGGCGGCGACGAGGCGTTCAAGCGCTACCTCGAAGCTGTCTACGATGCCCAGTCGCAAGGGGACGCTGCGAACTCGGCAATCCAAGAGGGCCAGCGCGCCGACTTCGATGCCTGCGTCCGTGAGAAGCGCTGGGAGAGAGCGTTCAGGGAAGATAACAGCGCCCAACGCAGGTTTGGGATCACCGGCACGCCCACCATCTACATCAACGGCGCGCTGGTCTCGGGCGCGGACAGCGACGCCATGCGCACGATCCTAGATAGCATCAAGGCCGGAAGGTCATGATTTACCGCGTCCTCAGCCTGCTTTTCTTGCTCGGCGGTATAATCTTCCTCTGGACGGGATTTATACAGCTCGATGTCGCTGCACAAGAGCTCGTGCGGATCGAGCATCTGATCGCACTTTTTAGGCATGCTCAAGGAAACTAAAAACCGCCGCATCCACGTCGTCGCCGGCGACGCCCTCGAATACGAGCCGCCGAGCGAGCTGCAGAACCCGCAAGCACGCTGCATATTGGTCGGGCACAATGGCTGGTTCAGCCTTGATGACACCATATTCAGCAAACACCTCTTGGTGATCGGCTCGATAGGCAGCGGCAAGACAAACCTGATCTACCAAATCGTCCATCAGATACAGAAGAGCCTCCGCGAAAACGACGTCCTCGTCATCTTTGACACCAAGGGCGACTATCTAGAGCGCTTTGAGAACGAAAAAAGCGTCGTCATTTCAAACGACGAGAAGGCGCACGGCCTGCACGGCCCGGACTACTGGAACATCTTCGCGGAGATCATGTTCCGCAACAAAGATCCGTTCACCAAGCGCGCCTATGAAGACGCCTCAAATATCGTCACATCGCTCTTCGCGGAGAAGCTGAAAAAGACCAACCAGCCCTTCTTCCCACAGGCCGCCAGAGACATCCTCGCCAGCACGATCATCTGCCTTCTGCGCGACATGTACAAGAAGACCAAGCGCCCGCAGGACTTCCTCAGTAACGCCGTCCTGCGCGGGTTGCTCGACCGCATCAGCGGACAAGGCCTGCAAAACCTGCTGGCACAATACGACGACATGGGCAATGCCCGAAGCTACATCGCCATCGCCGAATCCCCTCAGACGCAAGGCGTGCTCTCCGAGCTGCAGCAGTCTATGCGGGAGTTCTTCATCGGCAACTACAGCCAGCCCGGGTCGCTATCGATGCGCGAGCTCGTCTATAACAAGGGCGGCGTGACCGTCTTTGTCGAATACGACATCGCCTACGGCCACTCGCTCGGCCCGATCTTCCGCCTGTTGCTCGACCTCGCGCTTGAGGAAGCGATGGGCCGCAACCGCTCGCCCGGCAACGTCTGGATCGTCATCGACGAGTTCAGCTTGCTCCCCAACTTAAACCGACTTGAAAATGCCCTCAACTTCGGGCGCTCGATTGGGCTGAAGATCTTGCTCGGCTTTCAAAACTTCAACCAAATCATTGTCTCATACGAGGAAGCCAAGGGACGAAGCATCGCCAGCGGCTGCAGCACCGTCTTTGTCTTCAGGATCGCAGAACCAAAAACCAAAGAGTACGTCCAATCCCTCTTTGGCAAACAGCGCCGCTTGGAGGGCTACGTCCACGAAGTCGTCCTCGCAAACTCCCCTGGGTCGCGACTGAACGATGGCTACGTCGTCGAGGAATGGGACTTGAACTTGCCGGTCGGCGAATGCATCGTGCAAATTCCAGGACATGCGCCTTTCCTGTATCGAACCCAGCTCTATGACCCACAACAGCTCGACGCAGCAGTCAATAAGATTCGCGCAATGGGGCACACAAACATGACGCTTAACCCCAACAATTTACCGTTCGCAAACCTGTTCCGTTGATTGATGTCAGAGGAGTTCAAGTGCATTTGTCGGCCAGTTCCCCAGCCACCGCCGCCCTCCGAGTTGATGGCGCATCGCCTGATCTTTCTATTTTGGTTCGGCGCGTTCTTCTTCACTTGCGCCCTGACAAGCGGCCTGTGTTGGCAATTGGCTATCTTTGTGCGCCACGTCGTCTTGATTACCCTGCGCACGTTAGCCGCTAACTAACGTCAGTTCGGATTTACAGAGAACTTATGCTGACAGCAAACAAGCCTCCAAAGAGCCCCAATGGATAGTTTAGGCAATCTGTTCTGCCACGTCGGTGACTTTTGGGCTGCCTCGCTGGAATAAATTTTTGCCCGCGCGCGAGCTAGCGAGATTTCTCATTCGCTTTCATCAGTCCAACTATCGTAGCTTCTACCTCAATCATGTCATGACACACCTACGCAATGAATTTCCATGCCTGGTCAGATCCTGTTGATCTCATCCCTTCAGTTATTGTGGGCACAGGTCTCGATTCCTTGACTCTACTATGCTTGCCGTGTGCAAGAATCCAGTATCACATGATGGACTTGCCAGACTTAGCAAAACATTTACTGGAACTCTGATTTGTAGCCTGTCAAGGGCTGAGCGCGACTTTTCGGCTTGACAGGCTTCTTGCATTTGACTGACCCAAGCAGCTTGTGCTCTGCCATCAGAAAGGCGATCAGATCTTGCGCTTCGTTCTCCTGGGCGGCATGTACGTAGTGATACAGTGCACGGTACACCATCTCCATCGAGATGTCAACAAACGGCCGTGCCAACGCTTCTGCAACGGCATCAGTCAGTACGGCACACAAAATCCAGGTGGCCCATACCTGCACCTGCACGGCGTTGCCTGCTCCGCAGAAGAAATACGATAACCCCAGCAGGGATTTGACTGTCCCAAAAGCATCCTCTATGCGCCAGCGCTGGCGATATAGACCGCCAACATCTCTGCCGTCAAGCGTTGGGCATCGAGTTCATTGCTCAGATCGCGATACCACTTGCCGCGATAGAGCACCTCGACCAGGCGCACCAGCTGGCGCGTCCCAGCCTGGGTGATGCCGATCCACACCAGCCGATCGTGCACAGCTGCGCTGCACAGGATCACCTTCGCCACTTCATAGGCCAGATTGTCTTTGGCGCGCATCACAAACGTTATTCCTGCGCTTGTCATCTGGGCGAAACGGGCAAAATTGGTGTACCCCAGATCGAAGATCAGCAGCATCCCCGCGCTCACCCGGCCCAGAATGTCGTCCCAGAACCGCTGATCATACGCCTGCGCATCCTCGGTGTATCTGATCCATACCGGCAAGCGTGACAGACCATCCAACAGCGCGCTTATCCGCCCGGCCAGCGGGTGGTGATCCAGCGCTTTGAGCAGCCCCACTTTTCGTATCAGCGCGTCCAACGTTGATCTGTCACAGATCAGCACCGTCGGTAGTGCGCCCTGGCCCAGGCCATCACGTCGGACAGTGGCTGCTGGCAGCTCTCCCAGCGCGCGTACAAGACCGGTAAGATCTGCCCCAGCACGTTCCAGAGCAACTGTGCCGGCATCACCCGCAGGCGCATATTGATGGCCTGCTGGGTGATCTTCTGGCGCGGCATCCACAGCACTGCCTCCCGATTCACCACGCGGGCTAATTCGCACACACTGCCCATCTGTCACCAGATCAGGATCAGCACCAGTGCGACGATCACCGGCAGCGTCAAGGTGCGTGTCCGCAACCCCAGTGCATGATACAGGCTGATCTGCGTGAGCGTGGCTCGATGTACGATCTCGGTCAGCCTGCCAGCTATCGCTGACTCGATCGGTGCGCCGGTTGCCCATTGAGTGAGATCATGTTGCACGGATCGGGTATGCTTGTGGCCGGCAAACCAGGTGTCGGTCCATCCGCCGTTGTCGCAGATGCGCGTCGGCGCGACCCTGTTGACGATGCGCAGGGGCGGCTGACTGACGCCAGAGTGTGGGCGCGGGTTCGGTTGAGGATGTGTGGAAGTCGTCTACGATCTCCGATTGGATGAAGTGACGGGATTGTAGCCGATGGCGCGGTGGCGCCGGCCGGCCAGCGGGTGCACCATGTCGGGGGTCAATCGAGCGGACAGCGGACGGCTTGTTCAGCACGTGGGTGTAGATCATCCTCGTGCTCACGTCACTGTGGCCCAGCAGTTCCTACACGGTGCGGATGTCATAGCCGGCTTCCAGCAAATGGGTGGCGAACAAATGTTGGAAGGTGTGACATGTCACGCGCTTCGGAATGCCGGCGTGACGCGCAGCGGATGCCACTGCCTTTTGCAGTCCGCTCTCGTGGGCGTGGTTGCGGTATAGCTGGTTTGATTGCGGGTCTTTGAAAAGGCTTCTGGATGGGAAGACGTACTGCAAGACCCACTCACGATTGGCGTTCGGATATTTGCGCACCAGGGCATTCAATATAGCCATACCCTTTGGCCAGGTCGTGATCGTGCTGGCGTTTGACGCGAGCCAGATGCTGCTGGAGCAGTTGCGCGAGACTGGCCGGCAGCATGGTCACATTCACCTTTCCCGTCACGCACGATGATGCGCGAAGTCAATATCCATGACGCAAACATTCCATCAAACGCAGTCCGCTGCCATAGAGCAGACACGCCATGAGCTGGTATTCGTCCGGGACGAACTGTATAATCCGCGTTACCTGCTCTTTGGTTAGGGCGGTGTGCAGATGGACTGGCTTTTCGGCGCGCGCCATGTTGAGGGATTCGAACAGAGCAGGATTGTCGCAGTGATGCACATTGCGATAGAGGAACAACAACGCCGCAATTCTGGGTCGAGGCAGCGACGTGCTCGTGAATGGGTCAGAAAGGCTTCGATTTCAGGCCGGCCCATGTCGTTCAGATGGCGCTTATCGTGGAAAAACGTTTGACCCAGTGGACATAGCTTTCCTCAGTGCGCCGGGAGTAGGCGAATTGCGTCGCGCACCTGGTCGAGCAGTTTTTTCGGACGAGAAGGGTTGTACGGTGAAGGTGTTGAGTCGGCCGTGTCCAGATTATAATTATGCAGAAACAACTCGGATCGGCCTAACGAGGTATTGTTTAGGCCGACCGGAGAAGGCGACAAAGGATTTCGTCTGTCTAATCTATATTATACTACTTGCCGAAAATCTCGTGATTGGAGAAGTCCCAATGAGTGAAGCCGAAAAGAAAGTACGAGCACCGAGAAACAGAACTATTACCGTTTCTGCCGACGAGATAGATTTGTATTCGAAAAGACTGCTTAGGCTTTCAGGACATACTCAGCCTAAAGATATCGAAAACAGAACAATCAACCAAGATTTGTTTGAAATACTGGGTTGGCTACCAGATGCTTTTGTGGATCTTCTATTTATTGATCCACCCTATAACTTGACAAAATCATTTAACACTACCAAATTTCAAAAGCGTTCGCTCGATGAATACAGAGAATGGTTTGAGTCTTGGTTTTCAAGGTTATTGAGAATACTAAAGCCTACGGCATCGGTGTATGTATGTGCTGACTGGCAATCATCTTCAGCGGTGCATCTTATTCTGCAAAAATATCTTATTGCCCGTAATCGTATAACCTGGGAGCGCGAGAAAGGCAGAGGAGCAGAAACAAATTGGAAAAATTGTTCTGAAGATATTTGGTTTTGCACTGTTTCAGACAAGTACTTCTTTGATGTAGAGGCAGTAAAAATCAAGCGTCGCGTTATTGCCCCGTATACTAACTCAAACGGAAATCCAAAGGACTGGGAAAGAACCGAGAATGGTAACTTTCGCCTGACTTACCCATCAAACATTTGGACTGACTTGACAGTGCCATTCTGGTCAATGCCAGAAAATACCGACCACCCAACGCAAAAACCAGAAAAACTTTTAGCTAAAATTATCCTCGCAAGTTCCAGGCCTGGAGACTTAGTTTTTGACCCATTCTTGGGTTCTGGCACAACTTCTGTCGTAGCCAAGAAACTTGGAAGAAGATACGTTGGTGTTGAGATTGACTTAACATATTGTTGCCTTGCCGAGAAGCGACTGGCTATAGCGGAACACGACAGGTCTATACAAGGTTATTCTGATGGTGTTTTCTGGGAGCGCAACACTTACCAAAACCAGAACTATACATCAAGAAAGAGAAAAACACCGACTACCTTGCCGATTTTCAGCCCAGAAGTCGAACGGTCTCACTGTTATCCAAACAAGTCCTCGAACAAGCAGCAGTCTGCTCCAGCGGCATTTGACTCACCGACAACTGGGTGACCAGCGCCCGCACGACTGCGCGCTGCCTGTCACATCAGCTGGGTATACGCCGCGCTGCGCTCGCATGTGATTTCTCCCTGCTGATGTTCGGTCATTGCCAAGGGCACATCTCGCTTGCCCACCACTTTGTGCGATTGAGATGACCCGCCCACACACAGCGCAACGCGCTGGCAAATGCACCTGCGCCTGGTCGGGTTTCTCGTAACCCGTGTGCCCAGGCTGTCCGCTGCGTGGCTTCTTGTCTTATTCGCTTCTTCCGATACCCGTCGCTGCTTTCAGTCCCCACCGACGCCTCAACTCGATGTTCTAGGCGGGTGTTCGCCGCTCGCTGATCCCGCCTGCAGACGGGCAATAAGAGCAGTCAGTTGTTTGAGCAGGACTTCTATTTCCGGCAGTTGCTCATGATAATTTACCGCAAAGAATGGTAGGCAGTTACTCTACAACAGTTTCATGTGCACCTCCATCAATTGAAATGTATTATATGATTCGGTGCTTTTGCTACCCATACTTCGATCTCCCACGTGATTTCCTGAAGATACTTCATCATCACTTTCAGCGTGGGAAATGCTGCCCTCTCGTTCTTTATCACGCAATATACGTAAATTTTACACATTCTTAAGATAGACTCTTAAGTTTGTATCCCATTCGCTATCGCCATATGTACGAATTACCTTGAGGAGACTAGCATCAATTTGATACCTTGTCTTTGGACTATTAACGGGTCGCGTTATGTCTTCGGGGTTGGCAACCACTAATCCTATTTTTAAGAATTGGTGAACTGTAAAACGACAAACTATTTCGTAAGTATTTGGTTTATAGGAAATGCCAAAATATTTACTAAAATAATCCATTATTTCAGTAACACAACGCAATGGATTTGAAGCATCGCTCCAATCTGTGTTTGGCTTCATATCAAGCAGGGCTAGCAGGGTCAGTGCAGAACGTTGATTCAATTGCGCTTTAGGTACT
>Ga0308394_1000479_pt1 | contig 21741 bp, 27 predicted proteins | sample Hotspr2Sampleme2_FD_202366 | JGI IMG/M metagenome (GOLD analysis project Ga0308394, IMG submission 202366) | Hot spring phototrophic mat microbial communities from Mushroom Spring, Yellowstone National Park, Wyoming, United States - 20050701_me2 ...
CGGAGACCTATAAAATACCCCGTACACGTTTTTATAAACTGTTCCGTCGTTGTAATAATTTGTTATAATTCGTCCAAACAAGTTTTGAGTAGGTAAATATAGCCACCCGTTTGCGTTTTGTCTATCGATAAAATTCCAAAACGGGGACGAAGTTACCCCGTACCATTCACGCAGCCATGCGTTCTGGATCGCATTTGTAACCTGCAACCTGGGCTGTGTGCTTGCTGGTGCCCCGTCGTTTATGATATCGATTTCATACTCCTCGTTCGTTGTGTTATCGATTACAGGAAAAATTACAGGCAAGCGGTACGTCTGTGAGCTCTGCGGGTTTGTTATTTCGACTTGAAACTCTTCCCCGACCCCAAGGCGGCAGGTGTAGACGGGGTTTTGTGTTAACGGTTGTACGGTTTGGTTAACTGTTAGAAGCGTGTATTCTTTTTTAAATACCCATTCGTCCGACGCCGGGGCGTTTACGATTGGAGGTAATCCGTTAAAGTTTTTTAAAAGTAGCGGTTGTAGTTTGTAATAAACTCTGCCAAAAGAAACATTTAGCCAGGCGTCTGGTGTGTACGACATATTTCGTAAATACATAATATGTTTTTGTGTTGCGAGGTTTACATCTCCGTCATCGCCAGCCCGAAAATATGCTATACGCTCCCCGTGCTGGTTGTACACGTAACCTTCGCCAATATCTCCAGCTGTCCCTCCAAACAAATATTTCTCAAAATCGTCCGGGATATACAAAAAAGCATTGTTAATCTTTAGCGATTGTGTAACAACATCGTTCGCCGTTACGGCCCCCTGTGCAATTTGCACATTTCCGCTTGCGATGCTTAAATTTCCGTTTGCGTATTGTATGTAGCTATTAGCCCCACCAAGCCTAAAATTTTGTGCGTAAAAATAGTTGTAGCCGTCAAATACGACACTATCAGCAAAAACCGTGCCAAGATTGTTTGTTGTAAGGTTTGCTTGTAGTGTAATGTAATCGGTTACAAGCCAGTCGGACAACAAGCCCGCTCTGGTCCTCGTTCGGATTCGTATTTTTATATTTGTATCAATATTTTTACCGTCGCTGTCTACGTTAAACGGAACGATAAAACTAAACGCATCAAAAAAACTCTCAGCTGTGCCTTGTGCGCCGTCTGGTTTCGTCCAAGTCGTCCCGTCCTTGCTCACTTGAAATTCGTATTTTTCAAAATTCGACAAGTCCCGTTGTGGTTTTATAACAACATTTACAAAATTGTTACGAGTTGTTAGGCGGTCGAGGACGGGAACGGTTGGTATATTCGTCCAGCCGCTGCCGTTTATGCCTTGTGTATTTTGCTGCGACAGTTGCTGCAGAGTTTCCGATACCGCAGCGTTTACTGCATTAATCACCCCGCCGCTTGCCCCGCTTACGTTTGCAGTTTGTGTTACTGTCGCCTGCGATGTTATCGCTTCTACGTTGTGTAATGTTAGCGTTGTCGTTTGTGCACTTATACTTATATTATGTCTAATGCTTTGTATTGCATAAATTGCACTAATATCGCTAAAGTTATCTACAACGTTTATAATGTCTCCGAGCTCCAAAAACGGCACGTAAATCGTATCTATTGCAACTTCTCGTGCAAGCGGTTTCAGTCGTTGTGCGAGTCTGTTTGCTAATAGCTCAGCTGTTTGTTGTGTTAATAATCTGTTATCTATAGTTATGTTTTCGTCTGTCGTATTATTTATCGTGTGTGCATACGTGTGCTCGCTGGCAATACGTTTTACGTCTGCGCTAAACCTGCATTTTATTATTGTAATATTCTGACTTGTATTATTTTTAATACGAAAATATATCTTGTTCTTTTCTGTTTTTTGTATCTCTACACTCGCACTCTGTCCCCCTGCTGTCTGTAAGTTTGCTGTAACGTTTGCAAGATTTATTATATTTTCATCGTTTATCTCAGCGATTGCAAAGCCCGTGTCGGGGTAGTAAACATTCGCACTAATTGCAATGTAGCACTCGTTTGTAGTCTCAACTTGTTTCTCTGTTAGTCTATACACTTCTTCGTTCTTCGATTCTATCAAGTAGCCCGTCACGCTTACGTTCTTTGTTTTTATCTGTTTTTTCTCGACTTCAAAAATCTTATTAATCGTATATACTGCACTATACGTATCTTGTGCGATGTTTACTTTTCGCAAAAACCCGCTCGTGATATCGAACACAGCCCCACGGGCCTGGAAGGCTTGCTTTAAAGCATCATAAAGCGTTGTGTTTTCGAAGCTAACAAAATCGAACGTGTAAGAATCATCTTCGAGCGCTATGTTATTTTGTAAATTTGCTTCTTGAAGAATCTTATAAACGAGACAGTTTGTATTGTTTGCTTCGTAGAACTTTATATTTTCAAAAGTTGCACTTATTGTCTTTTTCTTTAAAACTTGCGTATAGTCAAGCGCTGTAACTTGTGTTATTTTACTAATGTTTTCTATACGTGCTTGAGCTGTTTCAACAGTTCCTGCAAAGACTTGCAACCAGACGTCACTTTCAATCTCAAGTTGTATTACTACGTCTTTATTGTCTATAAAAAATTGCAAAAAGTCACCGCGCAGGCCGAGCATCGCTTTCGCCGTCACGGGCTCGAACGTCTCAATATTGAGAGCGCTTGTATCGATGCTCAGCTCGTACACATGCTCGCTTATGTCCTGCCAGCTTGCGTTGACATAAACAAGAACTCTGTATCTGAAATTTTCTCTATTTTCTGCTTTTTGTATGAGTGTTGTATTATTTATCATTTATAACCCCCGCTCCGTCGCCAGTTTTAGCCCGCTTTTTATCCATGCAATAAACTCGTCTTCATTCGCAAATCCTGCAAGCACACCGTTATTGACAAATGTTACATACACATCACGTTCTTTTTGTACGCTTAACCCGCCGCCTCCCAAAGCGCTCGTCGTTGCTGTTGTCGTTGCCGATGCCCCGATACCTGTGTATTCGCCCATCTCTGCGATTCGCCCCATGCTTACACGTGAAATTGTTCCGATTGTGTTCCACCTTAAAAATCTCAACACGTCGTTTATTTTGTTAATTACGCTATTTATTGTATCGATTACAAAATTCACGATGCTTTCGAAAAACCCGCCAACTGCATTAAAAGCGCCTATAAAAACGTTGATAAGGGGGCGTAAAACGTTATTGAAAAGAATCTTAAACGCTGTGTCAATTATTTTTATTACAACTGTTAATATCTTCATGATAAATAACAAAGAAGGAAGCATAATCATGTAAAACATTGAAATGAAGGGTTGAAGAAGAGATAACAAATTTCTGATCAAAGACATAACAGGTACTATCAATTCGAAGAGTGCAGAGAAAACAGGTTGTAACAAATCGAGCAAGTTTGCTAAAGTCTCACCGACTACAATCAAAAAATTCTCGACGATATTCAAAAACGGAAGCAAAACACGATCGAGAATAGGTGCAAGGCGTGCAATTATTGTATCAAAAACAAAAGTTATCACATCACCGACTCTCGCAAATACTTGCGAGTATTTTTGTAAACTGCTCAAGAGTTTTTGAGCAAGCATGCTTAACATATCACCCCCAGCTGCGCTTGCAGTCATTTCTTTCGCAGCGCTTGCTTTAGCGCTCGATGCTGTCGAGACAGCAGATGTAGTAATCTTTAAGTCTCGCAGCGCAGGCAGTGCAATATTTGCAGCATTGCTTGTTTTTTCTGCTTCTTTTGCTATGTCAGAAAAGATAGTTTTTGCGATACTTCCTTTTTGCTCGAGCGTGTCAAAAAAATTATTAATACTATCTTTTGCATTTTCAATATTGAGTTGTGCATTAAGCTCTTTGATGTTTATACCGACTCGACGTAGTGCTGATGCTACTGCATTGTAGCTTGAAGTGACAACGTTTACAATCGTTTGTGCAATTTTTAAAATAGCATTTAGTAAAAATTGCAGTACAGGTCTTGCAAGTATTAAAATATTCGTGAGTAATTTATCAACTATACTAAGTACGTTCTGCGCTGTCGTGATGATAACAGATAGAAGATTTCGTATAAGTGAAAAAACAAAACTAAACGTACGCTTAAAAGTTTCAGCGAGCGTCTCTGCAAAAGAAACGATCACGGGCAATGCAGGAGTGATTGTCTCTATGATGCCTTGCCCGAAACTTTGCATGACGTCTACTGCTATGTTCTGCAGTGTTCGCATTGAGTTTGCGAATGAATATTGAGTGCGCTGATAGTCACCGAGAGCGTCTTTATTATTATTGATAATCTGTGACAAGATAAGATAACTTTTTTGGGCCTGTGTTAACTCTTTTGGGTTTAGCCCCTGCTGCACTGCTGCTTGCTGTATAGTTGCCTCGTTTAGCACCACGCCATACTTCCGTACCGCCTCGGTGTTGCCCACCAAAGCAGACTGGATATCCCGCAAAACATCCTCTGTTTTTAAATTGTTAAAACTTGCCAAATCTCTTGCTAATTTTACACTTGTTTGTGATAGTTTTAAAGCGCTTTCTTCTGCAAAGCCGAGCGGTTTGAACAAATCTCCCATAGCCGCAATCGCTTTCGTCGCTTCTAATTTATTCATTCCGTACGCGCTTGTAAGTTCATCGATGCTATTTTTGAGTGCTTTTGTATTATTTGCAAACACGACAGATGCTTTACTTGCTGCTTCTTGATAGTCGCTTGCAAGCTGCATACTTTTTGCTATACCTGCTGCGATTGCTGTAAAAGACGCAAGCGGTGCAAGCGCTTTTGTAATGTTTGATACAGCACTTGCAGTGCTATTTGCTACATTATCGACGCTTTTAAGATTTTTCTTAACTTGTTCTATCGCTGTCTTTGTGTCATCGATTGCTGAGAGTTGAATTGTTACTTTGTCGCTACTCATTCACTACCTCATCCCGCTCTTGTTTTTTTCATTCACATATTCTACAGCGATTCTCTGTGTCGTTGCTGCAATAATGAAGTCCCAAAACCGCAAGCTCTTCCAGTCCAGCCCCCGCAGCAGTCCGTGCTCGTCGCTGTACTGCAGAAACACGCTTATCACAGATTGTGCGTATCTGTAAAGTTCTTTGTTTTTTATGCTTTGCTCATCGATGACTAACGCTCTCACTGCTGCATTCGCTGCTGCTTCAATCGTCTCTTTTTCTTCTTCTGTAACTGTTATGATTTCTTGTAGTTCACGATAAATCTCAGCGATTTCTTCAGTGTCTAACAGATTCAAAATAAACGCATGCGAAACGTTAAACAGACGAGCAAGCGCAAACGAGGGAAAGTGCGAGACGGGGGCGATGTCGAAATACAAAACAGGTATTGTCACACTGCACGTATCGATGAGCGATAGATACTTCACGATAAATCCCCGCCTCGCTGTTTTATTTCTTCAGTCAGTTTCACAAACTCGTTCTGATAATAATCAGCAAATTTCTCCCAGAAAGCTATTCGTTGTTTTAGATTCATCGTGCTATATTTTTCTTCAGTATTTATTTTTTGCACTGTGTATGCTAACAAGTAGAAATCTTTCTTTGCGATGACTTCTGCATTGAGTTTTATGTTTTGCTGACCGTCTGCGCTCACGCTCGCATCTTCAATCACTTGCGCTTGAAAATCTGCACGTGCGAGAGCTGATACAGCAGCACACTCAAAAACAATGTCTTCGTTGTCAATCTTTAACGTAATCTCAAACGTTTTCTTTTTCCATTCCATTTTTTACCTCCGTTTGGAATATTTTTCGCTCTTTAAACTCCTGTCGTTTCCCAACATTCCAATTCTGAACAGGGCGATAGTAACCCACAATCCGAGACCAAACCTCACAGACTACAACTCTCTCTTGTTCGTTCATTAGTACTCTTCCTCTCTGTTGTTAATAAGTTCAACTTTTACTGTTTCGTCTTCATTCGTAGCGCTCAGAATCTCAAACGTTATGTCTGCTTTCAATACTTCGTCACCGTAATTCTCGCTGTAATCGATTACACGACATCTTGCAAACGTAATACTCAGGCTTGCGTCTGTGCTCTTTGTAAACTTAATCTCAAGCGTCACGTCCGTTTGATTTTTCCATTTTTCGTACTGCGCAAGAGCGTTAGCGTTAAGATTCAGCGATACTTTAACCGTGCCCTCGATGCCGCCTCTCAAGAGCTCAGCAGGATTTACGCCCGCAGCAAAATTAAAATCAGCGTCTGCGTTTTCTTTCAAAGAAATCTCGAGAGACTTCGCAGGAAATTCTACGTTGTCGACTTTTACGCTCGTGTGATAAAACCTAAAAGCCGCCTCAGCAGGCAGCGTAACTGTTGCCTTGTCGGCTACGGGGTTTTTTTCGATTTCGCCCGTGCCGATTACTTCCGCGTCGAGCGTTACGATTGCGTTCAGTTCGCTTTTAATCGTAAGCCCCTTCACCCTGCAACCTACGAACTGTCGCAACCACAAAGATTTATAAACCTCTGCCGTTACGCTTACGTAGTCAGCAGGATTAGTGCTAAGTTTAAACGTATGTTTGTAGTTTGCGCCCTGCGTCGTTACTGTCTCAGTGCCGAAAAAGCTCTTAAACAGCACTCCCTGGTTTTTCTCGTCCAGCTCAACGCCTTCAATGCTACCAGCCCATTTTCTCGTTCCCAATGCTGTGTCATATTTCACCAAACGCCCCGTAAGCGCCTTACTCTCAATCTTCTCTGCCTCCATTTTTATTCCCGCCGAGCTGTGCTTTAAAAACACCCAGCCGCTTGCGGGGGGCACTCCCTTGTTCGTTTCTTTTCCAACTCGCACATACGAATATCTACCGTGTACTGCCATATTATCCTCCTTTTCGTTTTTATATTTCAAAATCGCAGCTTAACTTAACAAGTACAGCTGCTTTTGTAAACGCATAAGGTATTACTTGTTCAATGTTTATCGTTATCAAGTCAGCACTCGCTACATCGTTTATAGCTTGCTTTATTTTTGTAATAATCGTTTCTATTGCGTTGTCGATGTTTTCATTTTGCAAGTAAAACATAATCATGCCCGACGCTTTAGCTATTGCTTGTCTATCGTACGTCTGAAACTCTACAAAATCTATCCGCTCCACCTCCACCGCCCACTCGCCGCCTGCGCCCTGGTAGGCGTCAGGGAGCTGGTACTTCGTTTCCGCGTAGCTTGCAAAAACCTGTTGTGCAATTTCTTTTAGCGTCTCATATATTCTCATTTTACCCTCCTAAAATACTCACTCAACCTGTTTTTATTCTTCGCCCATTTTTGCACAGACGGCGCGAGCCACCTGTATCGTTGCAATTTTTTCGCATACTCTAAAAATTTCGCATACCGAACGCCAAAGCTTCCGATTTCGTAGTTCATCGTATTTATTTTATGCACTGCGATAGAATTTGCGAGGTTGCCTGTCCGCCGCCTGACAGGGTTCCCGGAAAGCTTATTTTCTACAATCTCGTTTCGTAAATCGTTTGCATACAAAAACATCGCTTTGTCGAGTCTGTCTGCAAAGTTATCAAGCAAAATTTTGTCCGTGCCCTGCAAGTTTATTTTCATCTTCATATCAAAGTTCCTACTTCGTGCTTCTTGTCTACAACGTATTGCGCTAATTGCTCAAGCCACAACCTCCACTCCGTCCAGGCGTACTTTTCTGCTAAATTTGCTACATCGAAATTGTTCGTTTTTGTGTCAAGCCCAACAAGCTCTTTATTGTACTTTGTAAAAAACTCTGCAACCATCTCCGCCAGCACGGCCTCGACGTCTTGTAATTCTTCCTCGTAACCGTACGTAACTTCATAATTCGCTTTCTTATTCAAACGCGTTTCAGGTACAAGAATTGTTCCGTCTTCGGCACTTAATATTTCGCAGTCTTCCCCGTTTGCCTTTACGGTCTTGAGCGGTGTGTATCTTTTGCTAATAAACGCAACGCTTTGTGCTGCTGTTGCTGTAAATGTAATAGTTTTCAGCCCGTCAATCGCTTGTGTGTGTTGTAGCAACTTTGCAAATACAATATCGTATACAGTGCTTAAAAGCGCATCGTTTATGTTTACATTTTTTAGCAGTGTTTTTGTCATGTTAAGCACTTTGTTTTTGTCTACCATCCGCCGCTCCTTTTGTATTTATAAAACCGTGCAGGGGAGCTACCCCCTGCGATTTTTTTAAGCAGCAAATACCACTTTGCCTACACCATTTACACCGTATCCCAAAAGCGCCTTTCCGATCACGTAAGTCGTACCCGTCGCATCCACAATCGATACGTACTTCACATCGCCCATTTTCCCCGACGCGGCGTAATTCTTATTCAGTACTACAATTGTAGCGTTGCCGCTTTTCGGTATCATGTAGACATCCATCCCGAAAATTTTCCCGATTACGCCTGTGTTCACTATAGCGTTCACCCCGAACTTGTCTACAGTGTAGAACTCATCGAAACCTGCCAGCACGGAGTAGCCCGCCGTGTTCGCAATAATTGCAAGGTCGGCAGGATTCCCAGCGTGCTCCCCGAGTGCGGTAATAATCGCCTGGTAAAACGCCTTGCTCGTGGTCGGCATCGATTGCGGGGTGCCGCTTGCGAGCTCGGCAAAAAATGCGTTATCGTACGCTCTCGCAATCGACTTCCCCAAATTCTCCTGTACCACGTTTACCAAGCCCGTCGTTGCCCGCTCGAGCAAGTAGGAAATCGGATAGCGTGCAGTGTACTGCTTAGCCTGCATTGTAATTGCTTGAGTTCCCAAACTCGAATCAGTCGTTACCCCGCTCTCGCCTTCCGCCACGCTCGCCTCGCCCAGGATCGGGATTTTCACAGTCGTAGCCGCCATCTCAATTTGCCAGCGTGGCATTGTAAGCAATTTCCCGTCCATCAGCCCATCAAAAATCCCGCCAGTCGTTTGCGTGGAAAATTGCGGGCTCGAGGTCAAGGTGTTAACTGCTTTTTCAATCTCTCGTGCTTCTTTTTCAAGGCTCAAATTAACACTCTTCTCAATCTCAGCGTCCTTGATGTGCTTTTCTTCTACAACACCCAACTCACCAAGCACTTCTGCAACGCTCTTCTTTTCTACTTCCATCTCTTTCTCCTCGTTTTTGTTTTTATTTTTTATCTCATCCACGCCGCCGCCCGCCTCCTTGACAACAAACGCAGGTGGACGGGTGCTTATCACCTCGCCCTCGTCTGCTGTTTTGTTAGCGTCAAGCTGCGTGTCTTCTTGCTTGTCTTCGTTGTCGTCCTGCACGATTTCAAACGTCGCCTCGGGGTTTGCAGGTACGGACACGACCGAAATCTCGAGTAAGTCACCCTCTTTGTATTCCAGCCCCGCATCGGTCGCCTGTGCATCTGTCGCAATAAATCCCACGCTGAAACTTTTCAGTGCTTTATTTCTAATCGCTGTCAGTATTTCCTCGTCGCTTGTAAAAATTTCAGCCTCGACAAAAAGCCCCTTCTCGTCCACGCCAGCCGTCGTGCACTTTCCGATTACCTTGTCTCTGTCGTGATTGTACAAAACCACCCCACCCGCCTGCAGATAATCCTTCAAGCTGTTTGCAAACGCTGTGCTTCGTATCACATCGCCGTCTCTGTCGATTCGCTCCGTGCTCGCATACCCTTTCACTACTATCATGTCTTCATTCCTCCTCTTTCGCAATTTTCGTTAACAAAACGCAGCGACAGTTAACAGTTTCGCCCGCCGCCGCCCCGGGCTCGTAAGGTCTGCTTAACCCGTTCGAAAATTTCGCATCCGCTTTTATCCAGCCCTCCAACCCTGCACGCTGGTGACTCTCCCGCACCTTCTCGTCCTGCGCCGTGCTCCATCTCTTCAAAACAACCATTCCTGCATCGTCTGCTACTTGCTGCATTGCTTCAGCATTTTTTGTGTGTGCATATGCGCACGCTCTGTTTATTTCAGTTCTTGCTATTGTTTCCGCCCGTGCGGGGGACATCCCCGCCCTCGCAAGCTCGTCTATAATATCCTGCGCTTCGTACATCTGTTCACTCTGCAATAGTTCGGTTAACTTATTTCCTATCCTCTGCGCCGTCTCGGGGGCTATGTATTGCATCGTCTCGTTTACCATATCGGGGACAGCATCGATTAAGTCGTCTGGTTTTATGTAAACGTCGCTTGTAATCGTTAACGAAAGCGCGCGCTGGAATGCACGTGGGAAAAACTTGTTAAGCACTTTTTCGATTGCGTTATTAACTGCATCAACTAAAACTTTTTGCTCAAGCTTGCTCTTCACATCATCGCTTGCCGCTTTGCTTTTTTCTTGTGTAACAATTTTTTCTATCGCTTTTTTTGTTTCTGCAAGCAGCTCTTTTGTGCAAAATCGCTCAAGCGGTTGTATCGTTTTTGCATGCCATGCCCATACCTCTTCGTCCTCTTGCTGCGCAGATTTTTTTACCGCTTTTTGCTTGCTGCCCTGCATGTTTTGCAAATCTTGCGCTATTCCTAAAAGCTTTCTTGCTTCCGTGTCGCTAATTATTCCTGCTGTAAAAAGTTGCACAATCTCGCTTGTGTTCCACGCTTGCCTATTTTGTAAATAATCAATATCGCTAATGTCAATTTCTACGCTCGCTTTTGCATTATACGCCCTTTGTGCAAAATCTTCCAGTGCTGCTCTTACTAACTCAACGAAACTTCTCAAGCTTGTTTCGTACCACGCGCGTCTTTCTTCCCGTGCGAGCGAGTAACTCCCCCCGTCCCGCTCTTGCAAAAGCAGAAGGGGAATCTGAAACGTGCGAGCGATGCTGCGTATTATGTAATCTTTAGCGTCCGCAAGCTTATCCAAACCGTTCACGCTCGCGACAGGTTCGACCGCTTCGGGCAGCACGGGTATCTCCCCCTTGCGTATCTTGTTTTTTGCTATTTGTAGCAAGCTTTGCAGAATTTGTATTTCACGCTCACCCACGTCGCCTTTCACCCGCCAGACATTAAATAAACCGCCCGCCTTCGCTGCGTTTTTATAGCCTGCCAAGAGTGCGTTTTCCAATTCGATCACATCCACCAACCAATCCCGAAACCCGCCCGCATACGTGTCCGATAAGTTTGCAAGTATTACCCTGTCTAACGTAATGTTTGTCCCGTTTGCTAAAGTTAGCCCAAGCAGCCGCCCGTCCGTTTTGCTCCTTCGTTCTGTAAATGCAGTCGCGGGCAATATATACAGCTTATCGTACACAACTACCGCAACCTTGCCCGTGTCTAACAAGCATTCAAAAATGTAACGCTTCTTTTCATGCCGCCCGTTTAACATTGCGCCCCCGACCCCGACCGCCTGCATGCTTAAAATATCAACACTGTTCTTAAACGTGTAGTCAAACCGTGCAAGCTCGCTCGACAAAAGCGACAAAGCAGCAAGGTAGGTCGGGGAGGTTTGCATTACTTTATTATCGCTAAAAAACGCCTCGAGCTCCTGTACCGTATCGATTGCTTTTATTGTTGTTTTTTGTTCTTTTGCTTTTTTATTAAACAAGCGACAACCTCCTCGCAATTATTAAGTCTTTTTCGCTTAATCGTTTTGTGCTGTTTGTGTAGTGCGTGTAAATAGCGTATCGCATCGCGTCGATGAGGTGGTCGTTAAGTTTTACAATCTCGTCCGTCACCTCGCCCGCGGCGTTCGTTTTAAAACTGTAAGCGTTTAGTTCCTTTTCCAAATTTTTCCCCGCAATGTACAGCCTCCTAGCGCTCGCAAGTTCTCGCAAAAATGCCAGCCCGCCTCTGGTGTCCTTGTTTGCCGCTACAGCATTCACCCCCGCCCGCTTTAGCTCCTCGATGCGTGCAGGCTCTGCGCTGTCGCAGTAGACCGTTTGCCCATTGCCCGCAACGCTTTTTACTAACTGCACAAGCTCCGAATTCGTTACGTTCGACCTATACAGCACTTCCTCAACAAAGTACTTATCTCCGTCTTGTCTCACCCCCACGAGGGCGGTCGGATTCGTAAACCCGAAGTCCAATCCGAAAAAGCTAAACTCCCCGCCGCCTTCCCAGCGTTGCCAAGCAGGGAACACCAAAGCCGTATTTTTCCCGCCCCACTCCCCAAGCAAATACACATTTTTGTATTCACCGTCTGCAATACTGGTTAACACATTTACGTACTCGGAGTCGATGAATGGATTGTCCCTGTACGTCGTCCGCAATACGTAAACCGTCCCCGCAACTTTTTTTGCCAGCTCGTCTTCTATCCACCTAAAATTTGCCACTGGGTTTGCTGTTAACGTAATTTGTTTATAAAAACGTGCTTTGTCCTGATTTATTATTTGTCCCCGCAACCGCAAATCGATTTGTCGAAAATCATGCACTGTTATCTCGCTTGCCTCTTCGACCCAGACCGATACTATCGAGTGTATAGACTTTAACTTTTCAGGATCGTCAAGCCCTGCGAACAATATCTCACCGCCGCTTGCGAGTGTTATAAGTCGTTCTGATTTGTTGTATTCGTGTGGAATGTTTTCTTGATTTAACACGTTCAAGATAGTTTGAGTTACTGATTGTTTAAGAGTTGTAGCATATTTTCGCACTACTAAGTGTCGCCCGCCCGCGAGGGCTCGGATGATTGTTTTTCTCGCCGCCGCCTCGGACTTGCCAGCACCAGCACCGCCGATTAAAAGGCAGTAGCGGGCCGTGGTGTTTATATATTCTTTATACGCAAGCGGTATCTGCATCGTCCGCCTCGTCTTTATTTTTTATTTCCGCCACGGCCGCCCTGTCTACAAATTCTACAATTACCTTGCCAGAGTGATTAAGCTCCACGCTCTCGCCCCAGCCCCTATGCTTTGCTTTTGCTTTTAAAAACTGTATTATTGCATTCGTATCTTTCTTTTCCTCTGCAATTTGTAAAAGCCGACTTTCCAACTTATCGAAAAAAGCCTCTTTAGTCTCCTCGAACCGCTCCTTAAACTTTATGTCCTCGTGCATCCACTTATAGTAAGTCGCCCGCCCGATCCCAGCTTTTTCGCATGCCAAGTCTATCCGAAAAGTTTCGAAAAAAGCTGTCAGGAAAGCACTTTGTTTTTCAGCAACCGAGACGTATTTTGTAAATTGTTTACCCATAAAAAAATACAGCCCCCTACATAATATAGGGGGCGAAAAGGCGGGGGTTTGGTTAGTTTTGTAAATATTCTTGCAAATATTTTTTTAGCTTATTTACAAACGTTCGCACCCGTTGCCGCCCAACTTTGCACTCTTTTACAATGTCAGCAACGCTACAGTTTGTGCATAACATTTGCAGTGCAACTTTTTGCCAGTCTTCTTTGCACACGTCTTTTTCAATGTCGTAAAGCATCTCTACAAATTCAAGTTCTGCAATTTGTTTTTTATCTTCGATGCTATCAAAAAATTCCAGCGGCATTTGTACGTATTTCTTTTTCATTTTTCATCCCCCTCGTTTTTTTTAAATTTCGACAATTTTTGCTGTTTTTGTTAACTGTTTTGAGTTACTCGTTAACGCAAATTGTAGCCACACCGCACCGAAAACGACAGGTTCTCCTCTTCTCCCTGCCATGTACCCGTCTACCCCTTCCTCGTAGCGTTTTAGAAAACTTCCAGCCACGGCATAAATTTTGCGCTCGCTAACAAGTGCTCCCGTTTTCATCATCCGCACTACGTCGCTGTACTTAAACACAAGTCTGTGCACATGTCCCATCGCGTACACTTCCGCATCGATATATCTCGATAAGTCATACAGCGCGTTTATTGCCGTTCCTTCTCGCCATCCTCCCCCGACTGCCCCGTGCGCAAGGTACATATCCACTGCCCGCCTGGCTGTTGCGCTTTCGAGTATAACCCGCACGAGCGCTTCTTGTCCTAAAAAGCTTGTTTGAAGCCCATCAGCAATGTAGCGTCCGATATCGAAATCGTTTTTTTGCTTAAATTTTGCTTCGTGGTTGCCCTCCAAAAAGCCGGAAAAGTCAGCAGCCTGGAAGGCAGGCTTTACTATGCTTACAAATTTGTCCGCTTGTCGCTTTACAAAGTCTCCTTTCCCGTCCAGCAGCCAGGGTGCTATTGCTTCGTGCGTAAAACGCTTGTCCGAAATCGTTATTGCATCTATCGCATCGCCCAAAAAATACAACCCAACCGCCTGTCCGTCCTCCTGCATTTTTTCGCTCATGTCCACAATAACATTAATCGCCCTTTTGAGCTCCTCCTCCCCGGCCGCCCGATTGCCTACATGCGCATCTGAAAACAAAAAAACATTTACGGTTTTTGCTTTAGTGTCGACTTTTTGTATATGCATTTTGTGCCCCCTTTACCATTTTTCGCCTGTATTTGTCAAAGCGATTTTTTAAAACTTGTTGCGCATTGTTGCGATTTTTATCGATTTTGCACTTTACGTACGATTTTCTCTGAAGCATTTCTGTGTCTGTTGTATGCTTGCAAATATACGTAATATCTTCAACCTGCACAACAGCATCCTCGAGCGGCATAACGTCAAGTAGCGCTTCGTTAAGCGTGTCGTTTTGCTTCACAAACAGAAAAGGATTTTCAAGCGCTACTAAAAATCGCCCTTTTTTTACTTTTAGCGTATGCAGTAAGTCGTAGTCGATACAAAATCCGCCCTTTATAGTCACTTCTCGCTTTTCTTTATTTAAGCTACTAAAAACCTCTCGCTCAAGCATTTTTTTCCTCCTGCTTTTTATTTCTTGCAAAATACATTAAAAACATTATATTAGTCGCAGCGTGTGCGAGATGCGGAAGCGTGCTTTCCTTGTCGTTTTCCTCACCGTCCGCCCAGGCGGCCAGGTGTCTCAAGCACGCAGCGTAGTACGCTGTTAGACCGCCAGGTACGTTTTTCCAGCTGTCCTCCGCATATTTTTTCGCACCGTACGCCAAAACCCGCCCGATTTCGTTCAAAAATTGCGGCTCTATCAAATCCAATCGGGGCTTTTGTGCGGAAAATTTCGCTGCGATGTTTTGCGTATTTATTTCTGTTGCAATTTCAATATCCAAATCGATTTCGAAGACAGGCTTTCCAATTTTTAGCGCTGTTTTTACTTCTAACAGCACTTGCTCGTCCGTCCACCACTCGCCAAAAACAACAAGGATATCTCGCATCAAAACTTCAGCGAGCCTTGCTTGCGCAACTACTTTTTCGTCAACACTCTGTAGTGTTTTTAGCAAGTCGTCGTCGTGCAAAATTTCTAACAGTTGCGGGTTGCTTTTGTCTGCAAGCAAATACGTTCTCAGTGCCGTAAGCGCATCAAACCCTTTTCGCATGCAAAAATTTTCCGCAGCTTTGAACATTTTTTTAGTTTCTCGTATGTTTTGCAAATCTACGTGCGACGTTACAAACGCTTCTTTTGTGTATTTTTGCATATTATGCCTCCTCGTTTTTGTTTTTTTGTAAATTTTGTAGTGTTTCTTTAATGTCCGCCTCGATCGCCAACCAGGGCGTGTCGGGGGTGTACCTTAACAGTACAACCCCCTGCTTTGCGAGTGCATTGTATTTTTCCATGTCCCGCAAAAATCCCGCCGCCCGGTTGTGTCGCCCGTACAACCACACGCCGCCCTCAATTTCTATCGCAATTGTAAATTTGTTATTAACTAAAACCGCATAATCAACCCGCCAGCGGCGCTTTTTATCAAACCTGTACTCTTTTTTTACTTCGTAGCCGTGAACCATTCAGGTGCCTCCCACTGATACGAGTAATAGTGCAGTTTTTTATAGTCATATTCCTTTTTTGTTTCTATCCACAGCCGTGCAATTTTTGCAAAAGCTTCAGGATACGGTTCCAAGTCGGGGTTATTACAATCGTAAATCATGTCAAGATCAAGCTTGGAAACTTTAAAAATGCTCCCATGTTTGCCAATGTGGCACGTGTGGTGCACAGGAACGAGATTAAACACCTCGTCAATCCAGGCTGGGTTTTTGCTCTCATCCGCGCGGCGTTTGTGGTACAAATGGTGCAAATCGATTGCGTCGTTTGTCATGTAAAAACTTTTACCGCACACTGGGCACTCTTTGTAAAACGCAATAAGCAAATCTCGTTTTGCTTCGTAGTTTTTCATATTTCTGCTACCTCCCCAGCTTGCATTTTTTGCACAATTTCTTTTACGCATTCGTTAGCATAGCTACAATATCTGCAGTGCCAGTCGGTCGATTTTCGAACGCCTTTGTCTGTAAATTCAAGCACATAATCTTTGTCACCAGCTCCTGTTTTTTTAATATAAAGCTTAAACGGCCGCTCAGGTGGGGTTTCGCTTTTTACTATATTGTACAAATTGTCAAACTTTGCTAAAAGTTCTTTTTTTGCTTGTTTCATATCTTTATCTGTCGCATTGCAAAGCTCAATTTTGTATTCAACAATTCTCCCGTTATCCCGCCCGATGTACACCAGCCGGCCGACTCTTATGTTGTTCATAATCATATAAGTGTACAGCTGGTCGACATGCGCCTGGTCGGGCTCTTCCTCAACTCTACTAAAACCTTGCGCGTAAATGCTTTTTAGCTCCAAAACTTCCTTCTCGCCCTGCTCGTTTTTAATTATCGCATCAACACGCCCGTTTATCGTGTACCCTTTGCGCTTTTTCGTAAAGCGTTTTTCTTTCGCTACAAGCACTTGCGCATCTTTTAGCAAATCTTGCACGTAAGTGTGCGTAGCGTCACCCAGGCCCATTTTTAGCAATGCGTGTGTTTCGATCGTCGCAGGAATGCGGAACGAATACCACAGCGCGCGCGGGCATTTCGACAAATCGGTCAGGTAAAGCTTAATCTGCTCAGCGTGCACATTTCGCACATACGACGCTTTGCTTTTTTCTACCGCGTCGTAAATCACCTTAACAACATACTGTCCGCGTAGCAAATTTACTTCCATAAAATCCTCCTTTATTTTTTGTTTGTTTGATTCGAATATATTATATCACAATTGCAGCATGCGAACTATCGTAAATATAAAGCATATTTTTATCATTTAAAATCTGATCGATATCGTTTTGCGTTATAAAAAAATAATCGCCTGGAAATTGCTTAAACCAAACACAAAACTCGTTCTCAAACTCAGTACGAACGCAAAAAATGTCGTCCCTGCACGGTGCGCAAGCATGTTGCAACCCTTCAAGATACGCAAGGGTATCAGTCGTGTCTTTATAAATAAGCGGGCAAACTTTTGCAGTCTCAACAAGCCGAGAAAAATTCTCAACGTCTAAGACAATTTTTTTAGTACAACTTCGAAAAATCAACACTACCTCTTTCGTCTTCGACATACACTCCTCCTTTAAAATTTTATGTTTTTCTTTTCTCTTACGCTTATATTATAACATGTATTTTTTTTGTTTGTCAAGTGTTTTTGCCCGTTTTTGCAAAATTTTTTTAAAAATCAATCGTTGGGGCGCTTACAAATTGCGCTCTTTCGTACAGTGCAATCACGCTAAACTTGCCCAGCCGCCCGTGCGTCGCTTTGCGTACATAAACTACAAGTTCATTTTCTTTCTGTTGTAACATCAAAACAAGCTGACTCGCTTCTTCGAGAGCACCTGACTCTTTCAAGTGCTCGAGTTGAGGCTCTTCTGTTTGCAAAGCTGCACGTGAAATCTGATTCGCTGCAATAATACAGATATTCAGTTCAAGCGCAAGACTTCGTAGTGTTCGAACTGTACGTTCTACAGCGTCTGCTTTACTGTATGCTTTGTCCGTGTGTCGAATGTGACTAATTTGATCAATAAAAATCACGTCAACACCTGCTGCGACTGCTCGTCTTATGCTTGCTACAAGCGTGTTTATATCGACGCTATAATCTTCAAAAAACATTATATTGTTTATATGTGATGTCTTGTCTGCATTTTTTGCAATGACAGCATGCACCCCGCCTTGCGCTCGAAGTTCATGCATAGTAACATTACAAACGTTTGCAATTACGCGATTTACACACTGATAAGCAGGCATCTCAAGCGTTACAAAACCGACTTTGTGCCCCTGCTTTGCAAGACTTTCCGCCTCGTTTAGCAAAAACGTTGTTTTGCCGACACCGGGGCGAGCGGCGATTACGTGTAGATCACCGCTTCTGTAAGCAAAAAACAAGTCTTTCGCTTCTCGAAATTTGCTAAAAAAGAACTTTTCGTTTTTTATCGTTTGCTCAACCTCAGTCGCTTTCATCCATTTCCCAGCCTGCAAGTCTTGTAATTCGTTTAGTATTTTTTGAATAGCGTCACTGTCTATGTCGACATTACCTCTCTCGAAATCTTTTTTAAGTTCATCTAATATCGAAAAAACACGATATTTCACGTAGATTTTTTTCAATCGTTCAAGAGCAAGCTGAGCTTCAACTGAACTCTGAGTATACAAAAATTGAAACTCGACAGCGTCTTTGAAACTCATGTTTGTATCTACTGCAAACTCTGCGATGTCTAACGTGTCACGTGTATCTGCTTGTTTTTTAATCGCCTGAAATATTTTCTTATTCTCTATACTAAAAAACTTTTCTTTGTCATATAAGTATAACTTAAAAAACTTCAAGTCCTGAGTTGCTCGACCTAATAGCGCTTTTTGCGTCATGTCTGCAAGTTCAAGAAGTTTTACCATACCTCCACCTCCTTCTCTGTGTTTTCATTGTGTGTTTTTTTCCATTCGAGATACTCGCCACCGAGCATCGCATAGTCCCACGCCGACATGATCGGACACGTATGACCTTCTGTCCACATAAACGTCCTTTTTTTATATTTTTCTGCCCACTCGCCAACCTCGCGCATTGAAGGAAAATTGTCTACAATCTCTTGCTCTTGCTCTTGCTTTTGCTCTTGCTTCTGTGCATGTATTTTCTGTTCTTGCGCTCTGTTTATATCTTGCCAGTGTGCCCCGTTCCGCAGCGCTGCGATTACATAACCCTTAACATTTTCAATGTTTTTCTCTTTTGCTTGTTTTTCAAGACGCGTAATAGTATCGCAAATTACATCAACGTTTATATTCTTTTTGTCGTTTGTGTTCTTCTTTATAAAATTTGCATAAATACGCCAGTTTACACTTGTTTTTCTCAGTTTCTCTATTTCGTCTTTCGTCCAAAACGCTGTCTTTTTATTTTTTGTCGTTTTAACCTGTGCCGTCTCTGTTTTCCTCTGTCTATTCCTTCTTTTTCTTTTTTTAGTTACTACATCATCTGCTGCATATTTTTTTTTGTAGTAATAGCTCACTTTTGCACTGTTTGCTTTTTTAACTAATTCTTGCATCATAACATCAAAATCATCGCTAATCGTAATCATTATAAATCGTTCGTCTTCGTTCTCAATAATCGTTCGCATGTTTTTATACATATAAAAACTCCGCCTCGAAAACCATTTTTTAAAAAATTCCCACTCTGCAAAGTCAAATGTTTTTATTAGTGCAATTTTTAAAGCAACCTTAATATTAAAATTTTCCAAAAGCGTATAATATACTTTTACAAATTGCGCGTTACTCATCCCCGCCCTCCTCGAGTATTATTCCTAACTCCGCAGCGACGATGTGACAAGCATCTATCAAAATCGTTGCCTCCTGTGTTGTCGCATCGCTTTCCGATTTTGCCACAAGCCGCCCCCACCTGTCAATCCGATAAGGATACCCCATACCAACAGCCCGTTCCTTTACGTACCGTGCCACGTCGTGCAGATTTTCCCCCGTGCTCATCGCTATTTGCCGCACATGCCCCCAAAAATGGTGGTTTTGCGACTTCCAACCAGTGCTGCGCTTGTCCGCTGCTTTTATTGTTATTTCAAACAACTCAGACTTACTCGATAAAGCCAGCCCGAGCAGGCTACAAACCTGCTCGGCGATTTCTTTTTTTGCTATCTTTGTCATTTTTTTACTCCCTTACGATTTTTTTAATTATTCGAGAAGCAATTTCTGCTGCTTTTTGCTGCTGCTCAGCTGTAAGCGAACGCTTAGCGTCTGTCAAGTTAGGGTACACTGCTTTCACACGATTGTTTTCAATGTCAAGCACAACAGCATTACCTTTCAGCGTGTCTGTGTCGAACCTATTCCCTTTTGCGCCCAAAATTCGCAAAATTGCTACACAATTGCTTTTCTCGTTTGTCGAAAACGTAACAATTTTTGCGTAGTACTCGTTAAAGTTAGTAACAAACACAAACACCGCCTTTTTTACCTTGCGCCCCGTGTAGCCGTCCAAAACCTCAGCAGTAATGTCAAAGTGCGCAAACCAGGCAGGGAAGCGACCCGTCCTCGCGTTTTCCGCAGCACTCACAACAATTTCCATACTTTACCTCCTTTTTTTTGTTTTACGCTTATATTATAACATGCCTTTTTAAATTTGTCAAGTATTTTGGGGGTATTTTGCAAAAAAATTTTTCAAAACCGCGACCCACCCAGGCGCGCCAACAACGGGGTGGGGCCTATATATAATATAATATGTCGCTTATAGAAATGTTATCTCTATTGTATATATAATATCTCTAAGATATGTTAGATATAAAAATATATGTTCTAAAGAAAGTCTATATATGTTTAGTAATATATCTAATGTTTAGTAATATATCTAATAGTATATTTAGTAATATATCTAATAGCCGCTTCAGTCGACTTTGTAAGTGTCGGCCTTGCCGTGATTTAGAACGTGTTTTTGCGCTCGGGGCCGTGCAATTTTTTTAAATTATAGTGCAAAAATTTTAAATTAGAGTGCAATTTTTTTAATGTATTAGTGCAATTTTTTTACTGTGTTTTTATGTTAAAAATTTTGCACTAAAGATTCGTTTTTGAAACGTTGCTTACGGTAGCATTTGTAATTGTGATGTTTGTGAGACCTCTGATGTTTATGTTTATATTAGTAATTCCGCGCGCGTCAGACACAACTATAGTGCATTGCCCCTGAAACACCTCTGTTTGCTGTGTTTGCGTGTTGTAAATATACGTGCTTGTGTTATTAATGCGCGCAGGGAGCAAGTATCGCTCCCCGACCACACCCGCGCCTGCCCCGAGCAATAGCCCAGTCAAAAACGCTGTTATTATCCATTCCATTTTCATTTGCCTCTCTTCCTTTCTTCCTTTATATATGTGTTTTTATGCGTTTTTCTTTCTTGTCTTTTTTGTTGTTTGTGCTTCCTCGCTTACTTGTTCCTGTTGTGCAATTTTTTCTAAAATCTCCACCGTAGCCTCCTTTTCCCCGCCCATCGCAGCCAAAAAGTCCGCAAACTCTGCAGGCGGGATGGTAATGCATCCATGCGAGCCGTCCCAGTTTAGTCCGCCGATGTGAATTTGCACCGCTTGTATTACCATTTTTCCGTTGTGATTCGGGTTCGGTCGTGTCGAAGGCAGGATGTCTGAGCCGTCCTGGGTGTACAGATGATACGCCGTGCGCCCGTCTCGTCGCGTAACCCGTTTTGCTATGTATTCCCCCGCTGCAACCTCGCCGCCCTGGTAGCCGTTCGTCGGGTCAGTGTTACAGTGCAACTCTACAAGCAGCTTGTCGTCTTTGTCATAAACTTGTAAAACCCCGTCATATTTGTCACCGTTTTTTAACAATATAGGCGTTTGTGAAGCTTTCTTGACAATCTTAATTTTTTTCATTTTCTTCCTCCTCCTTCTTCATTTCGATCACCAGTCCCTCTCGTGCAATTTTTAAATTTTCGAGCGCAACCGCACCGTTCACAAACAAATAAATCACGGCCGCAGTGATACTTACGATAGCCCAGACAGTCGGGGTGATTTTGTTATAAAATAACAAAAAGCTTGACAAAGTAATAAGAAACAAGCAAACAAAAAACTTTCTCGAAAACCATTTCGACATACTCCCTCCTTTATTTAAAATATTTTAAAAGATTTATCAGCGAAAGCAAACTCCCAGCCACAAGTGACATCCAGCTAAACGCTTGCAGCGCCGACATTTGCTTGTTTTTTA
>Ga0308394_1000499_pt1 | contig 21258 bp, 15 predicted proteins | sample Hotspr2Sampleme2_FD_202366 | JGI IMG/M metagenome (GOLD analysis project Ga0308394, IMG submission 202366) | Hot spring phototrophic mat microbial communities from Mushroom Spring, Yellowstone National Park, Wyoming, United States - 20050701_me2 ...
CGTCGCGTTTCCTCCAACGACGCCGCCGTCAGCGCATTGTAAGCCGCGATTGAATCGTTTGCATGCAGGGCATGGGACAAGTAATGCGCAACGAGCGGGTCGGCGGCGGCGAGGTCGTTTATCGCCGATTCGACGGATGGGGCATTCAGTGGCGGCAAGATCGCGGCGCGCATGTCATCGTGCAGCATTCCGACGATCACGGCAAAGATGCGTCCGTGATTGCGCAGCGCCCGCGCCAGTTCCGTGCCTGCATGCTGTTGTTCCGACGGTGTCATCGCTTGCGCCAATACGAGGAGCGCGTGGGACGCCGGCAGCGCTGCTGCGTGCGGCAAGGCGTCAAGCGCGTCCAGCGCCTGGCGGAAGGCGGTCCGCCGGTCGGGATGCGCCAATGCATTCGCCAGCGCGTCGGAGTCAGGGCGCAACGTGGGGGGCACGTCGTCCGGCAGCGCGGCGAGGAGTGCGTCCGTTTCCTCCCGACTCCAGCCCGCCAGCGCTCGCGCGAGCGCCGTGCAACGGGCGGTGAGATCGCGGTCCTGCACTGCACGCAGGATGGTCGCCGCGGTTCCGTATGCGTGCGGCGTCGGATGCGCCGTGATCCAATCGCGCAGTGCGGGCGGCATCTCCCGCTCCTCGCACGCGATCTGGACGAACGCGACGGGATCGGGCGGCGCGGGCAGCGCACCAGTGATATCGGGAACAGCGATGAGGGGGAGATCGCGCACGGTCATGGGCAGAAGCGTCCGGCGCAGCGACGCCTCATTCGGTGCGTGACGGCGCACGGCGGCGATCAGGTCGGTGTTCAGTACGGCGCACGCCAGGAATGCAGGATCGAGACCGAGCGATCGCGCGGGGAGATACGAATCCTCGCGATCAAGACGGCTGCGCCATGCGTGCCGCTCGGCTGGCGACAGCGATGTCCACACCTTCGGCGTAACGACGGCGAAGAAAGCGCCTGCGGTCTCCGACGTGATCGTGGGGGGATCGCCGCGATCACCGCGGGCGAATGCAATAGCGGCGCACACGCTGCTCCGCTGGGTGGCGGACAGGATGTCCGCTTGTACGTCCGTGTGGAGGTCATCCCACAGCGCCGCTCTAACGATGTCGACGGCGCCCCAGGGATTCGCACACAGGATTCGCCGGATCGCTGCCCATGCATCGGCTATGCCCATCGCAACCGCCAGGCGCGTCAACGCGGCGAGATCATCCCATCCGGCGCACTGGATGAGGGGAGACAGCACCGTCGCATGGCGGGCGCAGGCGATCGGAGATGCCGCGACATAGGCGTAGAGTGCGAATGGAAAAGACCATCTGGTGAGACGACGAGCGATGTTGACCGCACTCGCTTCCGGCAGCCAGGGCAGGCAGCGTGCGGCGTTGTCGGGGGCGGTACGGAGCGCATCCAGGAGGCGATCGCGTTCCGTCGGCGTGAGGGCGTCCATCCACGCCGTTGGATCGTCGGGCGTGGTCTGCCCCCAACGACGGATGGCAATGGCAGCGGACATCTCCCATGGTTCGTGCAGCAGCGCAGCAGCGTTCTCCGTTGGACCGATCAGCGCCGCCGCCGCCCAGCGTGCGCAGCGGTTGTCGTGTACGGCGTCGATCAGCGCGTCGGCATGGGATGCGCCCCACCCGGCGGGCGCGACCTTCGCCCACGTCGGCAAGATGCGTTCGCCCGTGTTCGTGCCGATCAGCGACGCAACGGCGGCGGACAGCGCGGGCGATTCGATAGCGTCGGGTGTCAGAAGGGCTGGCAATCTGCCCACCAGCGCGCCGAGTGCGCTGATAACGGGATCGACATCTGGCGCGAGCGCCAGGATGCAGGCGAACCGCTGATCGTCGAGAGCGGTGACAACGACGTGCATGTCCGCGTTGCCGCGCAGCGCCCGCAGCGTTGCCGTCAATGTGGGGGATGCATGATGCATGGCGGATGCTCCTTAGAAGCATGACTCTCCTGAAGGAGAGTCATGCTTACCTTGATTGCCGGTTCATGTTCGTACAGATGCGTGCAATGAGCGCGTATCAAGGCGCCTTCAGTTCAAACCCGGCATTGGCGCCTGCCGTCAAGCGTCCGGCGCCCATCTTCTCCGGTTGACCGTTGACCGTTCGTCATCTCGATGCCACGATGATGCGCACGCACTTCGATGGCGTCCATACACCGGGCGTGCGGACGCATGGTCGCCCGGCGCACCGGAACCGGGCGCACCCCCGTCTCCGCCGGGATGCCGCCTCATCGGCTGCGCTATTGTAGACTTTATCACCCAACGGCCGCGCCCCGGCGGGCAGGTCATACGCCGGTTCATGGACCGGGGTCAGGTCGTGCCCCCCTGCGGGCAGCATCTGCACGCGCCCGGATGCGCTTGCTGCAGGCGGCGGATCGGATGCGCACGCCGTCCAAAGACCTTCTCCCGTTTCGCCGCGCACTCCCCGCAGAATTCGCGCCCGGCGCCTTCCGAAGGTGCCGGGCGCGCACACGACGGCAGACCGGCAGGGGGAGTCTATCGATAATGAACCCGTCGCCCGTGGCGACGCTCCCCCGACGTTCGCGGGAATCCAGGACATCCCATCGGCGAGCGGATGCAGACGACGATGGAAGCGCGAGACGCCGATCCGCCCCGACAGATGGCCCAACTCACGCATCATCGGCGCCGCCCGTTCGCGATGATGGCCAACATACCCGACGGCGACGACCGCGTATCCCATCTCCGCCCTGGCCATCTCAAAGGGCGAATCAGAGGGCAAAAGCCGGTCGTTGGGCGCTTTACGCAGAATGTAGAAGGGCTCGCCGCCTCCACCACCCTGCAGAGCGACCGCCGGCAGCGTGCCCCGCAAGCCGTAGGCAAAGGGCAGATTGGCCGTCCGCATTTAACGGGCAAGATCTGCCGTCTCCTCTCCAAACATGCCCTGATTAAGCCAGTTGCCGACTTCGCCCAACTGAACGTTAACCGTCCAGTGTGCGGCATCCAGGAAAGCCGAGCCTTCGGCATAAACTCGGGTTGGAAACACGCCGTCCCTCGGATCGGCGATCAACGTGGAGAACTCTTCCCAGTTCATCGTCTGCCGATGCCTAAGGCGCTTGGTCAACTGCACATACGTCTCCCCATCCCTGACCAAAACGATCACTTTAGCCTGGATGCCCGGCCGGCGTCCTACCCGTCCGAAGCGTTGTAAGAAACCATTGCCATCGCATTGCTCGGTGATCAGCACGTCGGCGGCGAAATCCACCCCCACTTCTACCGCCGGCGTGGAGAACAACACGGTGCGAGGAAGCCCGGCAAAGGCCTCAATCAGCCCCTGGCGCCCGGCTTTGGTCATCTTACCAGTGTAGATGACGACCGGCACCCCGATGTCACCCCAGGAGGCGATGTGCCCGATTTCAGCATCCAGCTTGCCTGCGGTCAGAGCTTTCCAGATCCGCTCCACCAGTTTCTCTCGCTGTGGGCGGTCTTTGATCACCCACTCTAGCCAATGGAAAGCCAGGTGGCGCCGGGCTAACTCCTCCGGGGACATCCTCAATCGTGCTGCGGCCTCTTCTGGAAGTTCGACAGTGTGTTTCAGGTGGTTCGTGATCGCCCCAGCCAGTTTCTGATCCACTCCTGCCTGTTGCAGGGCAGTTGTAATCTCCCCAAAGTTGGAAGCGGTCACGCGCAAGGACTCATCAGTCCATATACGCTCCAGACCGGCCTGGATCTGGCTGACCCTGGCCTCCAGGGCCTCCAGCAGACGTTCCGGGGTTGTGTTGTCTTTGACGACGGACGCGACAGCACTCCGCAACAGCCAAGATACCTTCCCTTTGCTTGCCAGCCGCCTGTCAACGGCTTCAACCAGGCCATCTCCGTTTTCTCTGGCCGCTGTGTAGACCAGGCGCTTGATGTGCCGGCTTTGCCCTTCCAGAAAGCGGGCTACTTGGGCAGCCAGGATCTCGGCAGGGATGTCCACCGACTGTCCTGACTCCAGGTCTTTCAGGTAAAAAGGTCCTTCTCGTCTCAGCCATCGCTCGATCTCGGCAAAGGTTTCGGGCGCCATTCCTTCCTCCTCCATCCAGGCTCTGAGCTTTCCCCACGGGATGCGCCCGAAACGCCATAGCAGATCCGATGGCAGATCAGGTCGGGGGCTACCTTTGATACTTTCAAAGACCCGATGGGCCAGATCGGCAGAGTTGAAAACCACTAGCACCTTCTGGGCTCCGTCAGCCAGGGCCGATTCAACACCGCTCACCAGTTTGTTCTGACGTTCGGCGTATCCTCTTGCCGGTTCTAAAAAGGTGACTTCCACATTTCCACACCTGGACCGACCTCGCACTTCTACGCCGGCTGTGAGGCTACGCAGTTCTGAAGTGGGGATCGCAGTGAGCACATGCCAGCGCGGGCGCCCGCCCAACTTGGCGGCCAGCAGGTGGACCCGCTGCTTGAGATAGGCAAGGTTACGCACCATCAGCCCGTTGAACAGATGTGCTTCATCCAAAACAAACTCGTCTACCAGCGCCAGGCCGTAGATCAGCCACTCGCTGTACTTCACGTTCTTGCGAAAGAACCAATAGACCTCATCAGGGGTTGCCAGGATGACCGGCTTGTTCAGCGCTGCCATCAACTCAGTGCGGGACATGCCGCCCTGCAACTGGCCAATCTCCAGGCCGGTGATCCTGGCCAGGGCATCCATCACCCGGCGCTGGTCTTCCATCAGGGCGATGGTAGGGTACATCAGGAGGACCTTACGGACCCGTTTTTCCCTCAGTTTATCGAACAGTGGCACGGCAACAGCCAGCGTCTTGCCCGCTGCCGTCCCGGCCACCAGGAACACCTCTTGATTGTTCGCTACCCTTCGAAAGGCTTCGGCCCGATGCCGAAAAGGAACGCAGCCTTGCCCTGCATACGCCCTGAAAAGTTCCAGCAGAGACTGCTCCACCTCAGCGTCCGTGTCAGAAGGTTGATTGGTGACCTGAATTGTCAACGACATGAGCCATCCTCCCCTGGTTGACCAAGCAATTCGTCGCCTCCCGCCGCCCTTCGATGCTCCTCCGCCACCCATTCCCGCAGCCAGGCCGGCGCCAGCACCTGCACCCGTGCGCCGTAGTACAGCAGCCAGCTCACCATCTCCGGCGTGATGCCCACACAGAACGACACCCGTACCCGGCCATCTGGCAGGACCTCGCTCTGCTGGCTTTTATGCCATGTTTCCTCCGCCACCCAGCGACCGGCCTCCGGCTCGAAGAGCAGTTCGACCTGCTCGGTCTCCCCGGCTGCGCCGCGCATGATGCCCCACGTATCGCCAAGATAGGACTCAACATCGAAATCGCCGGGTATGATGTACGTTGTCTCCAGCAATTCTGCTTCATGGATCCGGTCAATTTTGAACTGCAAAATCCCTTGTTGTTTATGATCAAACGCGATCAGATACCACGACCGACCATACGGCATCATATGATATGGTTCGACAATGCGCTCGCCGGTCGCTTCACCACGCGAAGCAACGGCGTAGACAATCCTGATCTGCCGCTGTTCGATCAACGCCCGGTGAAGCAGCGTTAGCATTGCCTGGCGATGAGCCTTATCTGCGCGCTGCGGGAGCCGTACAGTTACGTCGTGCAGCAAAGCATGAAACGCAGCGGGGAAGATTGACTCAAGTCGGGCTATTGCCGCTGCCAGATCGGCGGAGTTGACCCCAGGTATCAATTGCGCAATTCGAGCGGCGGTGAGCAGGGCCAGCGCCTCAGAGAAGGGATATGACGTCGTCGGGAGTTGGGGCAGCCCGTCAAAGAAGTAGCCGCTCCTATTGTTACACAGAACGAGCTTCAGTCCGTGCCGGATGATGTCGAGATCTTTCTGAATCATTCGCTCGCTGATCTCGAAGCGCTGCGCCAGATCGGCGCGCCGATAGCGGTGCGGATTGCCCGCTATCAGTTGCACAATCTCAAGAATGCGCGCAGTGCGTTTGGTCTCTTCAAGCCTGGACGCCGGCTCGTCCAAAGGGTCGTTCACAGCCTGCCTCCTGATGCGCAAGACTCCGATACATTGTCATCTGCCCAGCGCTTGACACGCTTGTTTGCTCAATTATAGTACCGTAACGGGAACACTGATGTTCCCGTCTCATGAGAATTGTCACACGTTCTCGCTACTCCCTCAAAATGCACTCCCGCCCATCCTGCGCATCTGCGGCCCATCCTGCACATCTGCGAGCGTGACGGGCATGTCGGGGCCGAAATCTTTCTTTATCACCTTCCAGAAATGCGGCTGTACAGGCGTATCCGCTTGCGTTTCCTCTAACCATCGGCTACAATAAAAATACCTTAATTGCTCGTTGACGACCACCGACACCTCCGGCACGATCGCGGTTGTCGAACCAACATCATCGCCGGAAGGAGCCGATGGACGCCGCGTGGATTATCCCCGCTGTTGTCGTGATCGCCCCGCTGATGGAACACCTGGGGCATCGCAGGGATGTGCGGGCGCATGTCCCCGACTCCGAGATTCTGACGATTGCGGTCGTCGCCGCCGGGTATGTTGGCAATCATCACGAACGGGCGGCGCCGATGATGCGTGAGTTCGGCTATCTGTCGGGGCGGATCGGCGTCTCGCGCTTCCATCGTCGTCTGCATCCGCTCGCCGATGGGATGTCCTGGATTCCCGCGAACGTCGGGGGAGCGTCGCCACGGGCGACGGGTTCATTATCGATAGCCTCCCCCCGCCGGTCTGCCGTCGTGTGCGCGCCCGGCACCTTCCGAAGGCGCCGGGCGCGCATGCTGCGGGGAGTGCGCGGCGAAAATGATAATAATGATAGTCGTCATGGCGCTCGCATCGCACGGGCCGATCGGCGCCGCTGCCGCCCAGGGGGGCACAGTGATTGTGACGTACTGTGTCGATCGGCGCAGCGGCGGGTGCGACTTTCGCCCACATCGGCAGGACGCGTTTGCCTCCCCCTGTTCCGATCAAAGACGCGATGACGGTTGAGGGCGCGGGTGAGTCGCGCATGGCGGGGGGAAGCACGTCTGGCATTCGCCCGCCGATGCGCTGGGGGCGCCGACAATGGGATGCACGCCTGGCGCGAGCGCCGGCATACGGGCGAACCGCCGATCACCGAGAGCAGGCGCAATGATCGGCAGATCGGTTTCGCCGTACAGCGCCCGCAACGTTGCGATCGGTGCGGACGAGTCGTAGGGCATGGTGAACCTCATCACACACGCGCTGTGTCCGCTAGCGTCTCCCTCGTCGCACGGGCGCGGGTGCGGGTGAACGGAGCGGCAGATCGGCGCACGCGAACGCAATGGCGGAAACCGACTCCAGCGCTGTGCACAGATCGTCACGGAGAAGTGGCAGGAGCGCCGCCGCCCGATCGGGCTGTTGCGCCAGTATTGCCATGCCCTGCTCCCGCCGTTTCGCGTCGTCGTCGATCAGCATGCGCAGTGCCAGCCATGGCAGCAAGACGTCCGCTCCCCAGTCCCGCAGCGCCTGCGCGAGATCGTCCACATGTTCTGGCGCGGCGGCGGCGGTGAGGAGCGCGTTCTCATCGCCGAGAACGGCGTGTTGGAGCGTCTCCGGCAGGAGGTGCCAGAGGCGCTTCGTCTCGTCCAACGATGCCGCCGCCAGCGCATTGCAGGCCGCAATTGGATCATGCGTATGCAGGGCATACGCCAGATGATGCGCAACGAGCGGGTCGGCGGCGGCGAGGTCATCCAGCGCCGATCCGACGTGCGGGTCATTCAAGCGCGGCAGAACGGCGGACCGTGCGGCGTCGTTCAGCGCGCCGGCGATGTTTGTAAAAATGCCCCCGCGATCGCGCAGCGCCCGCGCCAGTTCCGTGCCTGCATGCTGTTGTTCCGACGGTGTCATCGCTTGCGTCAGCGCATCGAGCGCGTGAAGTGCGGGGATGGCGACCGATGACGGCAGGTTGTCAAGCGCGTCCAGCGCCTGGCGGAAGGCGGTCCGCCGGTCAGGATGCGCCAGTGCATCCGCCAGCGCGGACCGATCGGGGTGCAACGCGGCGCGTGCGTCGTCCGGCAGCGCGGCGAGGAGCGTGTCCGCTTCCGCCGCGCTCCAGCCCGCCAGCGCGTGCATCAGCGCCGTGCAACGGGCGATAGGATCGCGGTTCTGCACTGCACGCAGGACCGTCACCGCGGTTCTGCATGCGTGCGGCGCAGGGTGCGTCACGATCCAATCGCGCAGTGCGGGCGGCAGATCCTGCCTGCATCCCGCGATCTGGACGAACGCGACGGGATCGGGCGGCGCGGGCAGCGCACCAATGATATCGGGAACAGCGATGAGGGGGAGATCGTGCACGACGACGGGCAGAAGCGTCCGGCGCAGCGACGCCTCATTCGGCGCGTGACGGCGCACGGCGGCGATCAGGTCGGTGTTCAGTACGGCGCACGCCAGGAATGCAGGATCGAGACCGAGCGATCGCACGGGGAGATACGAATCCACGCGATCAAGACGGCTGCGCCATGCGTGCCGCTCGGCTGGCGACAGCGATGTCCACACCTTCGGCGTAACGACGGCGAAGAAAGCGCCTGCGGTCTCCGACATGATCGCGGGGGGATCGCCGCGATCACCGCGGGCGAATGCAATAGCGGCGCACACGCTGCTCCGCTGGGTGGCGGACAGGATGTCCGCTTGTACGTCCGTGTGGAGGTCATCCCACAGCGCCGCTCTAACGATGTCGACGGCGCCCCAGGGATTCGCACACAGGATTCGCCGGATCGCTGCCCATGCATCGGCTATGCCCATCGCAACCGCCAGGCGCGTCAACGCGGCGAGATCATCCCATCCGGCGCACTGGATGAGGGGAGACAGCACCGTCGCATGGCGGGCGCAGGCGATCGGAGATGCCGCGACATAGGCGTAGAGTGCGAATGGAAAAGACCATCTGGTGAGACGACGAGCGATGTTGACCGCACTCGCTTCCGGCAGCCAGGGCAGGCAGCGTGCGGCGTTGTCGGGGGCGGTACGGAGCGCATCCAGGAGGCGATCGCGTTCCGCAGGCGCCAGGGCATCCATCCACGCAGTCGGGAGGTCGGGCGTCGCCTGCCCCCAACGCCGGACGGTGTGGGCGATGTCATACGCATGGGACGGCAGTGCGGCGCTCGCGTCGCAGGGACCGATCAGCGCCGCCGCCGCCCAGCGCGGGCAGCGGTCGCGTTGAGCGGCATCGATGAGCGCCGCGGCATGGGATGCGCCCCGGCCGGCGGGTGCGATTTCCGCCCACCACGGCAGGATGCGGGCGCCTGCATTCGTTCCGATCAAGGACGCGATCGCGGCGTGAAGGGCGGGCGAGTCGCGCCCGGCGGACGGGATCACGTCCGGCAATCCGCCTGCCAGCGCGCCGAGCGCGCTGATGACAGGATGGACGTTCGGCGCAAGCGCGAGCACACAAGCGAGCCAGGGATTGTCGAGCGCAGGCGCGACGACGTGCACGTCGGTTTCACCGCGCAGCGCCCGCAGCGTTGCGGCAAGGGCGGGAGAGGAGGAATGCATGGCAGACGTCCTGTTCATGTACGGTTTTTTCATGATAGCATTCTTCTCCCCCCCTCTCCGTCACCGTGCGTCGCCGTTCATCATCGAATGCCCATCCTTATCGTGAGCACCGCCATCTCTGGGCAGGCGCCAACGGGCACGGTAGGGGGAGATCGGCGTTGGCGAAGACGATCTGGGGTTCGCGCACCAGCCGCGCACGGAGGACGTCACGTAGGAATGGCAGTAGAGAATCCGACAGATCTGTCCGCTGCGCGAGCGCCGTAACACCTCGCGCCTGCCGTACCGCGTCGTCGTCGAGCAGCAGACGCAGCGCGAGCCGCAGCGAGACATCCGCCTCCCGTCACTGCAGGATCTGCACCAGCGCGCCCGCACGCCCTGGTGCGGTGACGTCGCGGAGCAGTGCGTCCTTATCGCCAGGCATGGCCTGCTGGAAATCCTCTGGCAGGAGCTGCCAGATGCGCGCCAATGCATCGAACGGCGCATCCATCAGCGCGTCGAGCGCGGCGGTCGGAGTGCGGGATCGCAACGCAGACGCCAGGTGGTGAACGGCAAGCGGGTCGGCTGCGGCAAACGTGCGCAGCGCGGCGGCGTGTATCGCAGATCGCGGCAGTGGAAGAATCGTCGTGCGTGGCGGGTCGGCAAGCGCGTCGATGATCGCCAGAAAGCAATCGTCATGCGCACGCAGCGCCTGCGCCAGACACGCGCTTGCTTGCCGTTGGTCTGACGGCAGCAATGCCCGCGTCAGCTCGCCGGGTACGTGGAGTGCAGGGATGGCGACCGACAGCGGCAGCGCGGTGAGCGCGTCCAGCGCCTGGCGGAAGGAGTCTTGCCGTTTAGGACGCGCCAGGCGCTGAGCCGGGATGTCGGGGTCTGGGGTGATCGCGGTGCGTGCATCCTCCGGTAGCGCAGTGAGGAGCGTCGTCGCTTCCTTCGATGACCATCCGGCGAACGCCGACATCATCATGGTGCAGCGACTGGGGAGCGAGGTCGACCGGCGCATCCTGGACGACGCGTTAAGCAGGAGCATCGTCACCGCCCCCACCAGCATCTGCGGCGTCGGATGCGCCGTGATCCGGTCGCGCAACGCGGGTGGTGCGTCCGTGGCGCCGCCCGCGATCTGTGGGAATGGCATCGGGGGGCGCGTTGCGCACAGCGACGGGAAGCAGCATCCAGCACATGGCCCCCTCGTTCAATGCATGGCGGCGCATAGCGGCAATGAGCGCCGCCCTCAGTTCGGCGTGTGCCAGGAACGCCGGGTCGGGTTCCGGCGCCCGTACGGCGGAAGGCGCATCCAGGCATCAAGGGCGCAGCGCCACATGCACTGCTTCTCTTCTGGCAGCGCCTTCCAGACCTCCAGTGTGACGGCGGCAAAAAAGGCGGCGGCGAGCGTTTGCATGATGACCGGTGGAGGTCGTTCGCGCACACCACGGGCGAACGCAATGACCGCGCAGATACTGTTGCGGTTGGCAGCAGACAGCATGGTCGTTTGCACGTTTGCATGGAGTTCGGCCCACGACGCCGCCGCGACAACCCGTTCGACATCGTTCGGCGACTCGCGCAGGAGCTGTGCAACCTCTGTCCACGCCGCATCCATATAGAATGCTGCCGCCAATCGTGTCAGCGCGGCGATGTGATCCCGTTTGGCGCACTGGATGAGCTTTGCGGGGACGGCGTCATGACCGGCGCGAGCGATCGGGGATGCAGCAACGTAAGCATCGATCGCGAGGGAAAGATATGCGTGATCGATGCGATCACCATCGATCGCGAGGGAAAGATATGCGCGATCGCTGCGATCAACAATGTTGGCTGCGCCCGCTTCCGGCAGCCAGGGCAGGCAGATGGCGGCGTCGTCGGGGGCATGGTATAGCGCATCCAGGAGACGATCCTGGTCCGCAGGCGTGCGTTTGTTCTTCCATACGGTCGGAGCCTTCGGCGTCGCCATCCCCCAGCGCTGGACGGCGTGGGTGATGTCATACCCATGGCGGAGCAGTGCGGCGCTTGCGTCGTACGGACCGATCAACACCGCCGCCCAAAGATCGCAGCGCTTGCGCTGCACCGCGTCGATCGGTGCGACGGCATGGGACGCCCCCAGCCTGTGGGGACAACCTCTGCCCACGTCGGCAGGACGCGTTCGCCTACGTCCGTGCCGATCAAGGATATGACGGCGGTGTGGAGGGGGGGCGACTCGATGGTTGCGGATACGAGGAAACCCGGCACCCATCCCGCAAGCGCGCCGAGCGCACTGATGACGGGGTCAACGCCTGGTGTGAGCGCCAGCACATGGGCGAACCGTCGATCACCGAGGGCGAGCGTGATGACGTGCGGTTCGGTTTCGCCGCACAGCGCACGCAGCGTTGCGATGAGGGCTGGCGAGTTGTGAGACCGGGAAAATCTTCCTATTGCCCCCATGATCGCGCCATCCGTACTCCATCACCGCACGCCGCCGCTTGTCATCGGAGGCTTGCCCATTGCGCGAGCGTTGCCATCTCGGGTCGGAGGGAGACGGGTGTAGCGTGGCGGGGGCAGATCGGCACTGGCGAACGCAATAACGAGGTTGGACGTCAGCATCGTCCGGAGATCATCCCGTAAGAGCGGCAGCAGCGACGCCGCCAGATCGGGATGCTTCGCCAGCGCTGCAACGCCCCGCGCCCGCCGTTCTTCGTCGGCGTCGATCAGCAGACGCAGCGCGAGCAGCGGATGTGGGGCGTTCGCATCCCATGCCTGCAGCGCCTGCGCGAGATCGTCCGCACGTTCCGGCGCGGCGACGTTGGTCAGCAGCACGTCCTCATCACCAAGCACGGATCGCCGGAGATTTTCCGGGAGGAGGCTCCAAATGTGTAGCAACGCATCGAATGGCGCCGCCGCCAGCGCGTCGAGCGCGGCGGCGGCGCCAGATCCTTCCAGCGCGTACGCCAGATAATGCGCGACGAGTGGGTCGGCGACAGCCAGAGCGCGCAGACGAGCGCGGGTTCTGTCGTCTCGTGCGGGGAGAACCGCCATTTGATGCGCGTCGGCGAGCGTGTCAACGAGCGCCAGAAAGCACCCCCCGTCATCGCGTAGTGTCCGCGCCAATCCCTCACCCGCTTGCCGTTGCGAAAATGCCTTCGTTTCCTGCGCCAGCGCATCGAGCGCGTGGAGGATCGGCAACATTGTTGCGGGCGGCAGTGCATCAAGCGCCTCCAGTACCTGGCGAAAGGAGTCTCGCCGGTCGGGATGCGCGAGTGCGTTCGTCAGCGCATCGGTGTTGGGGCGGAGCGCGGCGACGACGTCGCCTGGCAGCACGGCGAGGAGCGCTGTCGCCTCCTCTGACGACCATCCGGTGAACGCCGCTGCCAGCGCCGCGCAGCGGGCGACGACGTCATCGCCGCGCAATCGTGCGGCGATGACGTCGTCGCGTAATCGTGCGGCGACCCGCAGTGCGGTTGCCGCCGCCGCTTGCGTGGTCGGGTGCGCCGCAATCCACGCATGAAATGCAGGCGGCATATCCAGTCGTCGCCCCACAATCTGCATGAAGGCGATGGGGTCATTCATCGAGGGCAGGGTGGCGACGACGGAGGAAACGGCGACGAGGGGCGGATCGCGTACAGTGATGGGCAAGAGCGTCTGACGCTCAGCATCAGCGTCTCGCGTATGGTGGCGTACGACGGAGATCAGGGCATTGTCGAGGTGGACGTACGCCAGGAAGGTCGGGTCGGGACCCAGCGACCGCACAGCGAGATGCGCATGCCATATACCAGGGTTGCTGTTCCACATGCACTGCATCGCTTCTGGCAGCGCGTTCCAGATCGCCGGCGTGACGGCGGCGAAGAAGGCGTGAGCAATCTCCCGCGTGATCGGCGGCGGGTCACTGCGTACGCCGCGGGCGAACGCAATGGCGGCGCAGATGCCGCTCGGGTCATCATCAACGGCAGAGAGCATGAGGGTCTGCACATCTGCATGCACGTCGTCCCACGGCGCCGCTTCAACGACATGGATGGCATTTCTGGGATTGGTGCGCAGGAGCTGCGCGACCGCCGTCCACGCCATCTCCATACGAGATACCGCCGCGAGGCGCGCTAGCTCGTCGAAATGATCCCGTTTGGCGCGCTGGATGAGCACCGCGAGGACGTCGGCATGGCGAGTGCGAGCGACGGGCGACGCTTCGGCGTAGGCGGCGAGCGCGAATCGAAGATGCAAGTTGGTGATGCAACCAACGATATCTGCGGCGCACACTCCCGGCAGCCAGGGGAGACAGTCCACGGCGGCGTTGGGATAGGTGCGGAACGCATCCAGAAGACGATCCCGTTCTGCAGGCGTCACGTGGTCCATCCACGCAGTTGGGTTGTCAGGCGTCGTTTGTCCCCACCTCCGCACGGTGCGGGTGATATCTCCTGCCTTCGTTAGCAGCGCGGCGGCGTCGTTTGTCGGACCAATGAGCGCGGCCGCAGCCCATGGTTGACCGCGATCGGCGTGCACGGCGTCGATCAGCACGGCAGCATGAGATGCGCCCCATCCGGTGGGTGCGATCTCCGCCCACCATGGTAGGACACGTTTGCCTGTGTCCGTTCCGATCAAGGACGCAATGGCGGCAGAGAGGGCGGGCGAGTCGCGCATGGCGGGTGAAAGCACGTTCGGCAATTTGCCTGCCAGTGCGCCGAGCGCGCCGATGAGGGGGTCGACGTTCGGCGCGAACGCCAGCACACGAGCGCACCAGATATCATCGAGCGCAGGAGCAATGACGTGCACGTCGGATTCGCCGTGCAATGCGCGCAGCGTCGCAGCGAGAGCGGACGTATTGAGGGGCATGGTGAACCTCCTGGTCATGACCCATTTCTTTCATGATAGGGACATGCGCCTTCGGTCAATGAACAGCACCAGTCGTCATCGAACGCCCACACGCTTCGCGAGCGCCGACGCTGTTACACGGATGCGAACGGGCACGATAGCAGCAGATCGGCGCCGGTGAACGCCAATAACAGGAACAAACACCTGGCGCGGGTGACATCTCCCGCATGCGTTTCGCGATCCGCACGAAGGCGACGGAATCGGACGCTTTCGGGAGTGCAGCGACGACGGCAAGAACGGCGGCGGCGGGGAGATCGCGCATGGCAACGGGGAGGAGCGTTCGGCGAACGATGCCCTTGTTCGCTGCATGGCGGCGTGCGGTGTCGACGAGTACTGCGTTTAGTTCGGCGCACGCCAGGAACGCTAGGGGGGGGGACGGGCAACCGCACGGTGAGAGGGCATGCGACATGTCAAGACAGCGACGACACGCCCGCTGCATCTCCGTCAGTGCGTCCTGGACCGCTGGTATGACGTTGACGAAGAAGGCACAGGAGTCTCTCGCGTGATCGGCGTCGGGTCACCGCGTACGCCGCGGGCGAACGCAATGGCGGCGCAGACGTACTGACGGTTGGCGGCGGAGAGCATGGTTGCTTGCACGTCTGCATGGAGATCGTCCCACGGCGCCGCTTCAACGACATGGATGGCATTTCTGGGATTGGCGCGTAGGAGCTGCGCGACCGCCGTCCATGCCACATCCATGTCCGTTGCAACCGCCAGGCGCATCAGCGTATTGCGATCGTCGTGTTGCGCACGTTGGATGAGCGCTGCGAGGATGGCGCCATGGCGGGTGTGGGTGACGGGTGATGCAGCGGCGTAGGCATCGAGCGCATTTTTCCGGCAGCCAGGGCAGGCAGAACGCGGCAGCGGCGGGAACATTGCTGCGCGTATTCATCATTCGATCCCGTTCCGCTGGCGTCAATTCGACCGCCCACGCAGTTGGGTGGTCACACGTCGTCTGTCTCCAGCGTCGGACGACGCGGGCGATATTCCATGTCTCGCGCAGCAGCGTGGCGCTTGCATCACTGGGGACGATCAGTGCGACTGCCGCCCAGGGTTCGCAGAGGGTGCACCGAACGGCATTGACCAGTGTAGCAGCATGGGATGCTTCCTGACCGATGGGGGCAACCTTCACCCACTCCCCCAAGATGGCGACGCCTGCGTCGGTTCCGATCCATGATGCAATGGCGGCATGGAGTGCAGGTGATTCGATGGCAACGGACGTCAGAAGGTCTGGCAATGTGTTCACCAGCGCACCGAGCGCGCCAACGTTGGGGGGGGGGGGCGACGTTCGGCACCAGCGCCAGGATGCGGGCATCATTTTGGTTGCACAGTGCGGGCGCGACGACGCGCACGTCGGGGTCGCCGTACAGCGCATGCAGTGTTGTGGCAAGGGCGGGAGGTGGGAAACGCATGGCAGACCTCGTGTCATGATAGAGTTCTCCTTCATCTCCACTGTCGTCATGCATCGCCGTTTGTTATCGGTTCCCCGTCCTTGTCGCTAGCGCCACCGTCTCTGGACCAGTGTGGACGGGCGCAGCGGGGGGAGGTCGGCCCCCGCGAGGGCTACGTGCACATTGCATGCGAGTCGTGCGCACACGTCTGTGTTCAGGAGCGGCAGGAGCGCGGCCGCCAGATCGGGATGATGCGCCAGGATCGCCGCGCCCCACGTCCGTCGTGTCTCGTCGTCGTCGATCAGCATGCGCAGCGCCAGCGACAGCAGCGAGACGTCCGCACCCCATGCCCGCAGCGCCTGCGCCAGATTATCCGCACATCCCGGCGCGGCGGCAGCGGACGCCAGCGTGTTGTGGTCGCCGAGAACGGCGTGTCGGAGCGTCTCCGGCAGGAGTCGCCAGAGGCGCTTCGTCTCGTCCAACGATGCCGCCGTCAGCGCATCGCGGGCCGCAATTGGATCATGCGCATGCAGGGCATACGCCAGATAATGCGCGACCAGCGGATCGGCGACGGCGAGGTCGTCAATCGCCAAGCCGTCATGCAGAAGATCCGGGCGCGGCAGGACGGCAGACCGTGCGTCATCGTTCAGTGCTCTGGCAATGTCCGTAAAGATACGCCCGTGATGACGCAACACCGTCGCCACCCCCTCGCCCGCATGCCGTTGTTCGGGCGGCGTCGTCGCTTGCGCGAGCGTGTCGAGCACGTGAAGCGCAGGGATGGCGATCGATGGGGGGAGGGCAACGAGGTCGGACAGCGTCTGGCGGAAGGCGTCCTGCTGATTGGAATGCGCCAACGCGTCGGCCAGCGTGTTGGAGGAGGGGCGCAACGTGGTGCGTGCATCGTCCGGCAGCGCCATGAGGAGCGCATTTGTTTCCGTCCAACTCCATCCATCGAGCGCGTGCGCGAGTGCGTCGCAACGTTCGGTCAGGACGCCACGCTGCGTCGCCGCATGCAGGAGGGTTATCGCCGCACCCCACGCCTGCGGCGTCGGATGCGCCGTGATCCAATCGTGGAGCGCTTGCGGCATTGTTCGTGCGCCGTTGGCAATCTGCACGAACGTGGCAGGGTCAAGCGGTGCGGGCAGTGCGGCGACGATGGCGGGAACAGCGGCGATAGGAAGATTGCGGACGGCGATGGGGAGGAGCGTTCGCTGCACGGTGGCGTCATCGTGGAGGTGGCGGCGCACGGTGGCGATCAAGGTGTCGTCGAGATAGGCCTGTGCCAGGAACGTCGGATCAGGACCGATCGACCGTATAGCGAGAGAAGCGTACCACATGTCAATGCAGCGGCTCCACATCCGCTGCATCTCCTTCGGCAGCACATCCCAGACCTCCCGTGTGGCGGCGGCGAAGAAGACGCGGGCGGTCTTCCACGTCATCGTGGGCGGATCAGGGCGCACGCCGCGGGCAAACGCAATGGCAGCGCACACGTCATGGGATTCGGCGGCGGACAAGAGACCCTCCTGTACGTCTGGTCGCAGGACGTGCCACGGTGCCGCTGTGACGATCAGTCCGGCAACATCGGGGTTGAGGTTCAAAAGACGGGCAACCTCCGTCCATACTCCGTCCATGCAGGAAGCGACCGCCAGGCGCGTCAGTGCGCCGAGATCGTGCCGTTCGGCGCGTTGGATGAGCGCGGACAAGATAGTGGCATGACTGGCGCAAGTGGCAGGCGATGCGAGAGCGTAGGCTTCCAGCACGGCAGTGCAGCGGTCCTGTGCTGCGAGTTCAGCGATTTCTTCCGCATGCTCCGCCGGCAGCCAGGGCAGGCAGGATGCAGCAATAAACGGTTTGGCGCTCAGCGCATGCAGGAGACGCTTCCGCTCGGTCAAACTCAGACTCTCCATCCACGCCGTCGGATTGTCGGGAGTCGTTTGTCCCCAGCGCTGCACAGCATGGGCGATGTCCCCCGTCTGGATCAGCAGTGTGGCGCTTGAGTCGGACGGGCCGAGCAGCGCCGCCGCCGCCCAGGGTGCGCAGCGGTTGTGTCGAACGGCATTGATCAATGCAGCAGCAAAGGATGTTCCCCAGCCGACGGGGGCAACCTTCGCCCACTCCCCCAAGATGGCGACGCCTGCGTCGGTTCCGATCCATGACGCAATGGCGGCGTGGAGCGCGGACGAGGCGCACATGGCGGGCGTGAGAAGGTTCGGCAATCCGCCCGCCAGCGCGCCGAGTGCGCCGATGATGGAGTCGACGTCCGGCGCGAGCGCCAGGATGCGGGCGAATTGCGGTTTGCACAGTGCGGGTGCAATGACGTGCAGATCGTCGTCACCGCAGAGCGCACGCAGCGTTGCGGTGAGGGCGGGAGATGGAGAACGCATAGCGCACCTCTGGTTCACGCATCATTTCTTTCATGATAGCGCCATCCGCACTCAATCTCAGTCGCTCACCGCTCGCAGTGTTTCTCTTCTCCGTCCCCGTCCGCTTCCGTTCGCGCCGCCGTTTCCGTCCGCTTCCGTTCGCGCCGCCGTCATCGCATGGGCGCGGGTGGGGATACACACAGCAGTGGCAGATCGGCGCTGGCGATACCGATCCAGGTGTCGCATGCCAGCAGCGTACGCGGATCTTCGCGCAGGAGCGGCAGCAGGGGCGCCGCTTCCCTCTGCGCTTCTGTTAGCGCTGCCGTCGCACGAGCGTGGACGGTCTTTTTCGATCAGGAGGCAGATCGGCGCTGGCAAACCTGATGACGGGGTCGAACGCCAGCGTTGTCTGCAGATCATCCCGTAAGAGCGGCAGGAGCGATGCCGCCACGTTGGGACGCTGCGCCAGCATTGTTACGCCCCACGTCCGCCGTTCCTCATCGGCGTCGAGCAGCATGCGCAGTGCCAGGAGGAGCAACGGCTCGTCTGCGTCACCTCCCCGCAGCGTCTGCGCCAGCGCGTCCGCACGCCCTGGTGCGGCGACGTCACGGAACAGCGCGTCCCTGTCGCCGAGAACGGACTGTTGGAGCGTCTCCGGCAGCATGTGCCAGATGCGCCGCGCCTCCTGCGGCCGCGTCGCCGCCAGCGTGTCGATTGCAGCGGTCGGATTGCGGGACCTCAGCGTATGCGCTAGAGCATAGGCGACGAGCGGGTCAGCGGCGGTGATGTCCCGCAGCGCCGATTCGATCTGTGGGTCGTTGGACGGCGGCAAGAGCGCGGTGCGCACGTTGGGGCGCAGCGCGCCGACGATAGCGGCAAAGCAATCCCCGTGATCGCGGAGCGCCCGCGCCAATTCTTTGCCTGCTTGACGGCGACGTCTGATCTCGGTCGACGCCGTCAGCGCATCGAGGGCGTGGAGGGACGGCAGCGCAGCAGATGGCGGCAGCGTGGTGATCGCGTCCAGCGCCTGGCGGAAAGCATCCCGCTGGGCAGGAGGCGCCAGCGCGTTTGCCAGTGTGTCGACGTTGGGGCGCAGCGCGGCGACGACGTCGTCTGGCAGCGCAGCGAGGAGCGCTGTCATCTCCTCCAACGACCATCCGGTGAATGCCGCCGCGAGCGCCAAGCAACAAGCGACGACGTCGTCGCCGACCGATCGCGCTGCAACCCGCAGCACAGTCACCGCTGCCGCCGCCGCTTGCGCAGTCGGATGCGCCGCGATCCAATCGCGCAACGTGGGCGGCATCCGTCGGGACCCGCCCGCGATCTGCGCGAACGCGACGGAGTCGGGCGGCTGCAGCGCAGTGACGAGGTGGGGAACATCGGCGAGAGGAAGACCGCGCACAGCGACGGGGAGCAGCATCCGGCGCACAACACCCTCGTCCGCTGCATGGCGGCGCACGGCAGGGAACAGGGCGTCGTTGAACACGGCCCTCGCCAGGAACGCGGGATCGGGTCCGAGCGACCGCACGGCGAGATGCGCATACCACGAGTCAAGGTTGTTGCGCCACATGCACTGCATCACTTCTGGCAGCGCGTCCCAGATCGTCGGCGTGACGGCGGCAAAGAAAGCGCGGGCGGCATCCTGCGTAATCGGCGGCATGTCGCTGCACGCGCCGCGGGCGAACGCAATGGCGGCGCACACGGCATTGTGGTCGGCGGCGGACAAGATGACTGTCTGCACGTCTGGGCGCAGGGCATCCCACGGCATCGCTGCGACGACATGGAGGGCGCTCGTGGGGGTCGCGGACAAGAGCCGCACGACCGCCGCCCATGCGTCATCCATGCTGCTTGCGACCGCCAGGCGCGTCAGGTCAGCGAGATCGCCTGGTTCAGCACGTTGGATGAGCGACGCGAGGATGTTGGCATGACGGGTGCGGGCGATGGGCGACGCTTCGGTGTAGGCGGCGAACGCATGAAACGAGTCCTTCGCCGCCAGGCGTTGGGCGAGGAGCGCCGCATGCTCCTCTGGCAGCCAGGGCAGGGCGCGCACGGCAGCGATAGGGTTGTCGCACAGCGCATCCAGGAGCCGATCCCGTTCCGCAGGCGTGAGAGCATCCTTCCACGCGGTCGGGTCGTTGGGGGTCGCCTGCCCCCAACGGCGGATGGCAGCGGCGATCTCCCATGAGCCGCGCAGCAGCATGGCGCTCGTGTCACAGGGACCGATCAGCGTCGCTGCAACCGGGTACAAGCAGTGTCGCGCACGCACGGCGTCGAGGAGCGCTGCGGCATGGGATGCGCCCCACCCGGCGGGCGCCACATCCGCCCATGATCTCAGGATGTGTTCGCCTGCGTTTGTGCCGATCAAGGACACAACGGCGGCGTGGAGGGAGGGCGACTCGACGTCTGTGGGAGTGATGGGAGTGAGAAGCCCCGGCGTCCATCCCGCGAGCGCGCCGAGCGCGCTGATGACGGGATCGACGTCTGGCGCAAGCGCCAACACACGGGCGAACTGAAGATCGCCAAAGGCATGCGCAATGATCTGCAGATCGGTTTCGCCGTGCAGCGCCCGCAGCGTTGCGACAAGGGCGGGAGATGGAAAACGCATGGTGCACCTCTGGTTCACGCATCATTGCGTTCATGATAGCGCCGTCTGCCTCCACCGCGCCAGTTCCCCGCCCTCGTTGTTAGCGACGCCGTCTCTGGGCGGGCGCGGGGGCGGGATGCGGCGGGGGGAGATCGGCGCTCGCGACCGCGATCCGGAGATCGGATGCCAGCAGCGTGCGCACGTCTGTCCGCAGGAGCGGCAGGAGCGCGGCCGCCAGATCGGGATGCATCGCCAGGATCGCTCCACCCCGCGCCTGCTGCGCCTCGTCGTCATCGATCAGCATGCACAGCGCCAGGAGTGGCAGCAAGTCGTCCGTCCCCCATCGCTGCAGCGTCTGTCGCAACGTCGCTTCTTGTCCTTCCGCTGCTACATTCGCTGCCAGGGCGTCGCGATCACCGAGGACGGCGTGTTGGAGCGTCTCCGGGAGGAGTTGCCAGAGGTGCAGCGTCTTCTCCAACGGCGCCATCGCCAGTGCGGTGCGGGCCGCGCCTGGATTGGCATCCCGCAGCGCATGCGCCAGATGATGCGCAACGAGCGGGTCGGCGGCGGCGAGGTCATCCAGCGCCGATCCGACGTGCGGGTCATCCCGTCCCGGCAGAACGGCGGACCGT
>Ga0308394_1000504_pt1 | contig 21142 bp, 20 predicted proteins | sample Hotspr2Sampleme2_FD_202366 | JGI IMG/M metagenome (GOLD analysis project Ga0308394, IMG submission 202366) | Hot spring phototrophic mat microbial communities from Mushroom Spring, Yellowstone National Park, Wyoming, United States - 20050701_me2 ...
TGTTTGGACTCCGTCCGAGTAGCGCGGTCGCGTCAGCGTCGCGTAGTGACAACGGAAACGGACAGAATGCTATCGCTTCACCGCTGAGCAGTAATGCTCAGCAGTGTTCAGCGTAAATGTATCAGATACGCCATCAAGTCTCAACCCAGCCTGGAGGCGGCTGGCAGCGGGGGCAAAAGTGGGCCGAGCGGCCCGAGAGCTTACTCCGCTGAATGGGGGTGCCACAGAGGCGACAGGGATCCCCTTCTCGACCGTACACCCACGCCTGCCCCTGGTAGTTGCCGTTGAGCCCACGCAGATCCCGGTAATCCCGCAGGGTGGTGCCCCGCTGCTCCAGCCCGGCCCGTAACACCTGGATCAGGCTTTCTCGCAGGCGGCTCTTGGCAGCGTCGGAAAGCTGCGCGGCGGGTGTTGAGGGGTGGATGCCGCTCAGAAACAGGGCCTCGTCGGCGTAGATGTTGCCCACCCCCGCCACCAGCGACTGATCCAGCAAGGCGGCTTTGATGGGGCGGCGGCTCTTCTGCAAGGCAGCTTGGAAATAGGTTTCTGAAAAGGTGGGCGAAAACGGCTCCGGCCCCAGCCTCTGCAAAGCCGTGATCACCGCCTCCGGCTCCACCCCGGCAGGCACCAGCCACATCTGGCCAAAGGTGCGCAGATCAACAAAGCGCAGCTCCCACCCCTGCTCCAAATGCAGCCGGACGCGAGTGTGGATCGGCAAAGGCGCGGATCCCTGAACCCAGAGCAGTTGCCCGGTCATGCGCAGATGCACGCCCAGAACCGCTCCAGAGTCCAGGGATCCCAGAAGATATTTGCCTCGCCGCTGCCACTGGGTCAAACAGCTGCCTGCCAGCCCCTGCGCAAACTCGTCTTTGCCGGGGTAGGCCACGGTGCGAGGGAGAAGCACCTCCACCGCCAGGATGCACAGACCCAGGGTGAGGCGCTGCAGATCCCGCCTGACGGTTTCAACTTCCGGCAGCTCGGGCACAGGAAGAGGAAGCCAAAGAGCTTGGTTGAGTTGGCAGGGGCAGCCTTAGCTGGAAGCTTTGGCTTTGGGCTTGGGCTCCTCCACCACTTCCAGCTCATCTTCGCGGAAGTTGTTGGTGTTGATGTTGTAGTAGTTGATCTTGTCGAAGCGGACGATCACCGGGTAGAGAATGCCGCTGGTATCCACCGCCGCAACCGTTCCCACATCCCGATACCAGTAGGATTCTTTCCGCAACACCCGGACTTTGGCACCACGCTGAATCGCCATAGAGGTTCTCTCCATTGACCTGCCCTTCAGATTACCCTAGTCCGTGAGAAGGCTGGGATTTCCGAATTTTTGTAACGGGGATCCCTGTGGCTTCCCTGCAGGTGGGAATCTTCTGGACGCTGGTGCCGCCCCTGCGTTAGGGCAAAGCCCAGCCCCCAAGGCTGCCACTCCCCTGCTGCCGTCGGAAGCGGCTGGTGTTGCGATGTGAAGAAATGCAAACTATACTGAAGGGCAGGTGCTCCTCTTGTAGCCCTTCCCAAGCCCTAACTGGAGGTTTCCATGTCCAACCCCAACTTGTCTGAGCCCAAGTTTGGCTTTAACGAATATGCCGAGCGTCTCAACGGCCGCGCGGCCATGATCGGCTTTGTGTTGGCCATTGTCATCGAAGCGGTGACGGGCCAAGGCGTCGCCTCCTGGCTGGGCCTGATCTAGAAAACTCAGCTTGCCGCGCTATGGAGTCGCTCCCGAAGCGGTAAACGCGAGATTCTGGGATCCCTGTGAGCAGAGAGGCAAGCTTGAAAGCCCTGCTCTCTCTGTTTTTTGTTGAGTTGAGGAAAAGCTTTGTTCTGGGGTCTGCCGGCCGGCAGGCCCTCATTCACAGAAAACATACCCGCACCCCTACCCCAATCCTTGCAGGAAAAGCGAAACCGGTTGCGCTCTCCCAACCCTCCTCTCCCTCTGGGAGAGGGGCCGGGGGTGAAGGTCAACTGATCCCTTCCTGGCGTTTGGCAATGGGCATGCGCCAGCCAGTGCCAAAGGCGCGATCGGTCACGCGCAGGCCAGGGGGAGCCTGGTGGCGCTTGAACTCGGCACTCTGCACCAGGTGCAGCACCTGCTGCACCGTGTCAGGTTCAAACCCCTGGGCCACCAGCTCACCGGCCGACTGGTGCTGTTCGATGTGCCGCTGGAGGATAGCGTCCAGCAAGTCGTAGGGAGGCAGGCTATCGCTATCTTTCTGGCCAGGTCGCAGCTCTGCTGAGGGGGGCTTGGTGAGGATGGGGAGGGGAATCCGTTCCTGGTGGCGGTTGATCCAGCGGGCCAGGCGGTAGACCCAGGTTTTGGGCACATCGGAGATCACCGCCAAGCCGCCGGACATATCCCCGTAGATGGTGCAGTAGCCCACCGCCAGCTCCGACTTGTTGCCCGTGGTCAAGAGCAGCCGGCCAAACTTGTTGGAGAGGGCCATGAGCAGGGTGCCGCGGATGCGCGACTGCAGGTTCTCCTCCGCGATGTCGGGGGGCAGGCCGGCAAAGGGCTCATCCAGCAGGTGCTGGTAGCTCTCCATAATCGACTGGATGGGCAGCTTCAGGGTAGGGATCCCCAGGTTTTGCGCCAGTTGGTAGGCGTCCGTCAGGCTGCCCGGGCTGGAATAGGGAGAGGGCATGAGTACCCCCAGCACCCGCCCCGGCCCTAGGGCGTCGGCGGCAATGACGGCAGTTACCGCTGAGTCAATCCCCCCCGACAGGCCCAGCAACACCTCGCGAAAGCCGCATTTGCTGACGTAGTCGCGGGTGCCCAAGACCAGCGCCTCGTAGAGCTCTGCTTCCGGCTCCGTTGGCCAGCGGGATCCCTGAACTTCCGGGCCTTCCTCAGGAGGGTGAACCAGCGCCTCCACATCTACCATCAGGCAGTCCGGCTGAAAGGCAGCGGCTTGGGCCACCACCCGGCCCCGGCAGTCTAGGGCGCAACTGGCCCCGTCGAAAATGAGGTCGTCGTTGCCCCCCACCTGGTTGACATAGAGGATGGGCAGGGCGTGCTTGCGGGCCAGGGATCCCAGCATCTGCACCCGCAATTTTTGCTTGCCCAGGCTAAAGGGAGAGGCCGACAGGTTGATCAGCACATCGGCGCCGCAGCGGGCCATCTCTTCCACCGGATCCCGGTGGTAGCGGCGGTGTTGCCAAAAGTCGCGGTCGTTCCAGATGTCTTCACAGATGGTGAAGCCCACTCGGCGGCTACGGTACTCAATGGGCTGGGGCGGGGATCCCGGCTCAAAGTAGCGGTCTTCGTCGAAGACATCGTAGGTGGGCAGGAGCGACTTCTGGAACCAGTGGCGGATCTGCCCCCCTTCCAGCCAGGCCGCGGCGTTGTAGAGGGGTCGCCCCTCCGGCAGGGGGTTGGGCTGCACGGATCCCACCACCACCGGAATGCTCTCCCGCAGCCGGGCCGCCAACTGCTGCAAAACCTGGCCTGCCCTCTCGACTAGAGCAGGGTAGAGCAACAGATCCCGGGGCGGGTACCCCAACAGGGCCAGCTCAGAAGTAATGGCCAGCTCCGCTCCTGCCGCTGCCACCGCCTCGACCGCCGCACGGATGCGCTCGGCATTGCCGCTGAGATCGCCAACGGTATAGTTGAGTTGCAACAGCGCTACCTTCACTTGGCCCCCTTGGCCGAGAATGGCGGACTCCACGATGATAGGCCAGCTCAGGTCGTTCGGCTTGCCCACAGGCGGGTCGGCTACTCCGCTGTTGCTGGCAACTCTGTTTCGGCTTCTGGATGGAAGTAGCGGTAGATCTGGCGGGCCAGCTTGGGGCCAATGCCAGGTACTTGGGCCAACTGCTCCTCAGTAGCCATCTGGATGCGGGCAAGGGAGCGAAACGCCTCCATGAGCAGCTTTTGCCGCTGCTTGCCTAGACCAGGGATCTCCTCCAGAACCGAAGCCTGTTGGCGTAGTTTCCGCTGCTGGCGATGGTAGGCAAGGGCAAAGCGGTGGGCCTCATCCCGCAGACGCTGCAACAGCAGGCGGGCCGGATCCTGGGGCGGCAGCCGCAGCGGCTCAGGATCCCCAGGCCGAAAGATCTCCTCTTCCCGCTTGGCCAGGGCAAAGACCGGCAGGTGATCCAGCCCCAGCTCTGCCAAGACGGCCATCACTGCTGCCAGTTGCCCCTTGCCCCCGTCGATGAGCACCAAGTCCGGCTGATCCTCGGAAGTCATCTTGCTGAAGCGACGCCGCGCCACCTCGGCATGGCTGGCAAAGTCGTCGGAGTGGCCAGGCCGCACCTGGGGGTTGCGAATCCTGTAGCGGCGGTAGTGTTGCTTGGCCGGCAGGCCATCGATAAACACCACCTGGCTGCCCACAGCGTCGGATCCCTGGATGTGGGAGATGTCGTAGGCTTCTAGGCGACGGGGCGGCTCTGGCAGATCCAAAACTTCCGCCAAGCGCTCCAGCGCTGCTGCCTCCCGCTCCGCCAGGCGCTGGCTGCGGGCTAGCTCTAGCTGGGCGTTCCGCTCCACCAGTTCAATTAGCTCGGCTTTGCTCTGCCGCTGCGGGGCAAGGAGGCTGACCTTGCGCCCCTTTTTCTGGCTCAGCCAAGATTCCAAAAAATCGCGATCCGGCAACTCATACTGGGTCAAAATCTCGGAGGGAATTTCCACCGGGTCGCAATATTGGTAATGTTCCTGCAAAACCCGCTGCAAAATAAGAGCCGGGTCGTCGCCGCGGTTTTCGGCCACAAACCCTAGCCGTCCCACCAACTTGCCCGCCCGCACCTGAAACAACTGGATGCAAGCCCGCGAGTCGTTCATGGCCAAAGCTATGGCATCGCGGCTGGCGGTAGAGTTGGGCAAAGAGACCTTCTGGGATTGGCCCAGTTGCTCTAGGCCGCGGATTTGATCCCGATAGCGCGCCGCCGCCTCATAGTTTTCTTGCTGCGCTGCCTGGGCCATTTTCTCCTTCAACTCACGGATAAGCTCGTCCGTCTGGCCTTGGAAGATCATCGCCACTTGAGCAACGGTCTTGCGATACGCTTCCGGGCTAATCAAGCCCTGACAGACACCAGGGCAACGCCCGATGTCATAGTTCAAACAGGGGCGGTCCTTGTAAAGCGGCTTGGGGCGCTGGCGCAAGGGAAAAATGCGCTTTACCAGACCGAGGGTGTAACGCAGCAGGCCCACATCGGTATAGGGCCCGTAGTACTTATCTTGATTTTGGTTGAGACGGCGGTGGCGGGTAATGTAAATCTGCGGGTAAGGCTCTGACCACGTAATGCACAAATAGGGGTATTTTTTATCCTCTTTGAGGAGAACATTGTAGGGCGGCTGATAGGTTTTAATGAGATTGTCTTCCAGGGCTAGAGCTTCGCTTTCGTTATCAGTGACGATAAACTCGATCTCGCAAACCTGAACTACCATGCGCTGAATACGAGGAGACAGGTCGCCGGTAAAGCGAAAATAGGATCGCACGCGAGATCGCAACTTTTTGGATTTGCCCACATAGAGAATCTGGTCGGTGGCATCCCGCATCAAATAGACACCAGGTTCGGCAGGAATCTCCTTAAGGCGGCTTTCTAGAACCTCAGGGTTTTGAATCAGAGGGACAGTCATACAGCTTCGCTCCAACAGGCAAAGCCAGGGATCCCAAGGCTTTCATTCAGTGATGACCAAGTCACTCCCATCTTAAAATCATCCCATCGCCCAGTTGGCTGCAGTTCATTTTCTGGCCGGCTAAGTGTAGCTATCACTCGACTGAAAAACCTCCCAAGCGTTTCGCAACGCTGCCGGGCCGCAGCCCTGCCGCCCCTAAGCCCGTTTCCTTCGGGGGAGGAGATGTGACAGACGGTTTCGCGACAGCTTGCAACGCTCCCACCGGGCACTTCCCCCTGGAGAAGGGGGAGAGGTTTTCTGTCAAGTTGTTAGAACTTGTTTGCCAAGGTCGCCTATTGAATGACTTGGCTCATGTAGTTTCTCCAAGTTTGGGCGGCGATGCTGCTGCTGCCGCGGGTGGGGCTGGCGTCGTCGTTGCCCAGCCAAATGCCGGTTACCAGAGGCGGATTGGGCGTGTAGCCGACAAAGAGCAGATCCCTGTTGGCGGTGGTGGTGCCCGTTTTGCCCGCCTCCCCGATCCCAAGGCGGGCGGCGGTGCCGGTGCCGGAGCGGATCACCCCTTGCAATACGGCGGTCATCTGCTGGGCGACGCTCTCCGACAAAACCAGCCGCTGCGAGCGGGGATCCTCGCGACCGGGGTAGATCTCGCGGCAGGTGCGAAAGTCGTCGGGGTTGGCGCAATCGCTGCTATCCAGGATGCGGCGGATGGTGTGGGGCCTAGACCAAAGGCCGCGATTGGCCAAAGGGGCAAAGGCCGCGGTCAGCTCCAGCAGGTTCACCTCCATCGTGCCGAGAACCAGGGAAGGATAGGGCTGTAAGGGGGATTGGATGCCCATTTGCCGCGCCATGGCCACCACCCGCTCCAGCCCTACCTGTTGGGCCAGCCGCAGGGCGATCACGTTTTCGGAGAGGATCAGGCCGCGGGCCAAGTCCATGGGGGCACTTCCCGAGCGGCAGCCCTGAAAGGTGAGGTTGCCCCAAGTAAGCGGCTCACAGGAGAGCACCTGCGACAGCGGGATCCCCTGGCTGAGGGCAGCGGCATAGGCGAAGACTTTGAAGGTGGATCCGGGCTGCCGTTGGGCTTGGGTGGCACGGTTAAAGGGGCTGGCGGTGTAGTCGATCCCGCCCACGAGAGCTAGGATCTCGCCGTTGCGGCTGTCGAGGCTGACCAAGGCGCCTTGGTTGAAGCCCAGGCGGGATCCCACCTCGCGCACCGTTTGGGCCAGGGCCTGCTCCGCCAGCCGCTGGTAGGGCAAATGCAGCGTCGTCTCGATGACGAAGTTGCCCTCTGCCGAGAGATCTTGCCCCAAAAGCTGCCGCAGCTCCTGGAAGACGGTGCTGTAGAAGTAGGGGGCAACTGTCGAGGTCTGGGAGCGCAGGTTGGGGTTGAGGGTGAGGCGGCTGCGCCGGGCCCGCCGAATCTCCTCTTCCGGGAAAACTTTGAGCTCGCTGAGGCGATCCAACACCCGATCCCGGCCCCGCACGGCGGCCTCGTAGTTGGCGACGGGGTTGAAGGCGTTGGGGGCGGGCAGAATGGCGGCCAGGGTGGCGGCTTCGGAAAGGCTGAGCTGGCGGCTGGGGATCCCGAAGTAGAACTGGGCGGCGGTCTCAAAGCCGTAGAGGCCGTTGCCCAGGTAGACGTTGTTGAGGTAGAGGGTGAGGATTTCGTCTTTGCTGTAGCGCCGTTCCAGCTTGAGGGCGGCGACGGCCTCCCGCAGCTTGCGGCCAAAGGTGTTGCCTGAGCCGGTGTAGTCGCGCAAGACGGTGCGAGCCAGTTGTTGGCTGATGGAGCTGCCCCCCTGCTGCACCTCCCCGGAGCGCAGGTTGACCCAAAAGGCGCGGGCAATGCCCAGCAGATCGACCCCGAAGTGGGAGTAGAAGCGGTGATCTTCGGCGGCCACCACCACTTTGGGCAGAATCGGGCCAAAGGCTTCCAGGTTGGGCAGCTCCCGGTAGAGATCCCCCTGGTGGCGGCGCAGCTCGGTTTGCCGATCCCCGGCCAGGACGATCAGGGGGTTGCGATCGGCGGCCAGCGGCGGTTCTACTGAGAACTTGCTCCACTCATGGCCGATCCAAAGCCTCGCCCCCAGCCCCAAGAGCGCCATCAGGATCAGGCAGCCGCGCACCCCGTACACCTGCGGCGGCGGTGGATCCAACACCTGAATAACCACGCTCTCCGGATCCCGGGGCGGGCCAAGGCTGAGTCGCTGGCCGTGGCGCAGGATCACCCGCCGCACCCGCTCGGTGCCGCCAAAGGGCTTGAGGCGAAAGACGCCGTTGGTGGAGTCTTGATCTTCCAGTTGGTAGCGACCAGCGTTCCACCCCAGCCAGTAGAGGAGGGGATGCAGAGGGATCCGCCACCCCAAGCCAGGCAGACGCCAGCCCGGACGCGGGCGAATGCGGGCGTGCAGATGGCTCACCGCAGGGGCGGGGATGCGGATGGTGGCCACCGTCTGGCTGCGACCAAGAATGTCGGATCCCTGCAGGACAAACACCTGGGGAGGCTCTCCTGGGCAGGTGATCTGCAGGCGCACCGGGCGTTTGGGGGGAGGGGGCTCGGCAGGCTTGAGGAGGGCCGTAGGCCCGACCGGAAAGGGCCTCGCCAGGGTCTTGAAGAAGCGAGCGACGGTGCCCCGTAGGGAATTCTTGTCTTCAGAAGCAGACATGGCTCAATCTCCCCGCAATTCGCGCGCGCGGCGCAGCAGCTCCTGCAGGGTCTGGCCGGGACGAGGGCCGGCGGCGGCTGGAGTGGCTCTGGGGGCTGGGCGGGGCTGGGCAACGGGGACGGTGGGCGGGGGATCCCAAACGGCCATGTAGAGGTGGCCCTGGGGGGTGCGCTCGACCACGCCAGACCAGGGGCCGACGCGGAACTGGACGCGCTCAGAACGGTTTTCCCGCACCGCCTGCAGTTCTCGCTGCAACTGGGGGGGCAAGGGGGCCTGCAGCATGTCTTCCAGCAGCCCTTCCGCCTGCGGGGCGGGCACGTCGTCGGCGACGGTGGCCTCGATTTGTTGCAGCGCCAGGCTGGATTCGTCGTAGGTGAGGCTCAAGTTCATGCTGCCCAAGCGGTACAGGTCGTAGACGGTGTTGGGCCGAGCGCCTCGCCCCTGCTGGCTGGGGGATCCCAGGGCGGCCCGCACCACCTCGCGGGAAGTCTGGAGAGGGAAGGCGCGCAACACCGGCCCGCTGTAGGGTTCTAGCTCCGGTGCCGGATCCCGACGGGTTGCGCCCTCGTCCTGCCCAGCACTGCTGCCAAGGATATCCGGAACGAGAACTTCAGGGGCCGTATCGGGCTGCGCCTCCGCTCCTGGGCGCTCATCCTCTAACTCCGTGGCAGCTGGCGAGGGGCGAGAGCCGGAGAGCACCGGAGCCGCAGGGCGCTGCAGCAACCGTCCCAACCCCCAACTCACCAAGGCCAAGCCCAGCAAACTGCCCCCCAAGAAGGGGATCAGGCGGGCCCAGAGCAGGGATCCCCTGTTCTCGCTGGCCATTGTCGGGGGCGCAAGCCGCAGCGTGCCGGCCGTGGCCAGGGGGGGCGCCGAGGGAAAAAGCGGGCCAGAGGGGATCGCTGGAAATTGAAGGGCAACAGCCTGGGAAGCTCCTCTGGGGGATCCCTGCGCTCTGGCTTGGATGCGCTCCAGCTCCGCCAACACATTGGCCACCGTGGGCGGACGGGCGGCCGGATCTTTGGCCAAACAACTGAGGATCAGATCCGACAAACCGGCGGGCAGCGCCAACGGCAGTCCCAGCTCTTCCAAAGGCAGGGGACGCTGCTTGTGGTGGGCCTGGTACCAGCCCGGGAAAGATTCGGTGGTAGGCTGGAGGGGCATCTGGCCGGACACCATCTGGTAGAGCATGATCCCGAAGCTGTAGATGTCGGAGCGGGCATCCAGCGGCAACCCTTCCAGTTGCTCCGGGGAGGAGTAGGCCAGCGTCCCCAGGTAGGCGTGGGTAAGGCTGAGCGACTCGCGGGTGTTGAGCAGCTTGGCAATGCCAAAGTCCACCAGCTTCGCCAGCTCCCCCAAGCTTTCGTCGGCCAGCACGATCACGTTGGCCGGCTTGAGGTCGCGGTGGATCACCTGGATCCGCTGTCCTTCCAGGAGGATCCCTTCGTGGGCTGCTTTGAGCCCCAGGCCAATTTGGCGGGCCAGCCGAAAAAAGCGCTCCAGCGGCAGAGATCCCGTCGCCAGAATGTCCTTGAGGGTTTGGCCGTTGAGGTATTCCATCACATAGAAAGGCACCCCATCGGCAGTGATGCCGTAGTCGCTTACCTTGACAATGTGCAGGCTTTTCTGGCCCAAAGCGGCGCAGGCTTTGGCTTCCCGCTCAAAGCGCAGGCGGGCCTGCTCGTCCATCGCCGGCTGGGAGAGCAGCTTAACGGCCACTTCCACCCCGCCAAAAAGCAGATCCTGGGCCAAGTAGACCCGCCCCATGCCTCCTTGCCCCAGCAGATGGGTCAGGCGATAGCGCTGGGCCAAGAGGCGACCCAAAAAGGGATCCGACGCAGTAAACATAGGGAATCGCGGCGGTAGAGAGAACAGCGCAGAGCCCCCGCAGGGATCCGGCCAGAGTGGGCTACCTCTACCATAAGCACTGGGGCCCCAATAGGCTATGCTCACCCCCGTCGATCCGGTTGCTTGGAATGTCTTTGCCCGTCGTTTACCACCCCGACTACAGCGCCCCCCTGCCGCCGGGCCATCGCTTTCCCATGCCCAAATTCCGCCTCCTGCACGAGCTGCTGCTGCGGGAAGGGGTGATCCGCCCTCAGCAAGTGCATCAGCCGGAACTCCCCCCCCTGGCTTGGATCGAATCGGTGCACACGCCAGAATACGTGCGGGCCTACTGCGAGGGATCCCTGGAGGCCAAACTGCAGCGGCGCATCGGCCTGCCCTGGAGTCCCGAGCTGGTGCAGCGCACCTGTCGCGCGGTGGGCGGCACCGTCCTGACCGCCCAATTGGCCCTGCGCCACGGCCTGGCCTGCAACACCGCCGGCGGCACCCACCACGCCTTTCCCGCCTACGGCTCCGGCTTCTGTATTTTCAACGACCTGGCCATCGCCGCCCAAGTCCTGCTGCAGCAGGGGCTGGTGCAAAAGGTTCTGATTGTAGACCTGGATGTGCACCAGGGCGACGGCACCGCCTGGATCTTCCGCTCCGAGCCGCGGGTGTTTACCTTTTCCATGCACTGCGCCGCCAACTTCCCCGCCACCAAGCAGGCCAGCGACCTGGACGTGCCCCTGCCGGTGGGCCTGGAAGACGAAGCTTATCTGCAAACCCTGGCCGACTACCTGCCCGATCTGTTGGCTCAGGTGCGCCCGGATCTGGTGCTCTATGATGCGGGGGTGGATCCCCACCGCGAAGATCTCTTGGGCAAGCTGGCCCTCAGCGACGAGGGGCTCTTCCGCCGCGATATGCAGGTGCTGGACACCTGCTTAAAGCGAGGCTACCCCGTTGCCTGCGTTATCGGCGGCGGCTACGGCAACGACCTCGCTCAGCTTGTCTACCGCCACTCGCTCCTGCACCGGGCTGCCGGCGAAGTGTACCGGCAATACCGTCTCTAGCTGGCCGCGAACTAGGCGTATTCGGCGATCACCACCGTGATGTTGTCCCGACCGCCCCGCTCTTTGGCCGCCTCGACCAACTGGCAGGCCAGTTGATCCAAATCCTCCACCTTCAGGCAGTACTCGGCGATGACCTCGTCATCTAGCTCTTCGGTGAGCCCGTCACTACACAACAGCAGGCGATCCCCAGGGCGCATTGTAATCGGCTGAACAGCAGGCGGCCCTGCATCGGGGCGGCCCAGGCAGCGCTCGAGAATGTGGCGCCAGGGGTGCATGCGGGCTTGCGCCTGGGTCAACTCCCCTTGGCGAACCGAGCGAGCTACCAAGGTGTGATCCTCCGTCATCTGCTGCATCTCAGATCCGCGGAGGCGGTAAAGGCGAGAGTCGCCGATGTGAGCGCTCCAGCAATTGTTGTTGGGATCCACCAGAGCCACCACCACGGTGGTGCCCATGTCGGCCCGCTCCGGGTTTTCTCGCTGGTCTTTAAGAATGGCCTCGTTGGCCGCTTCTATCGCCTCGCTGAGCAGCTTGGGCGCTGGCACGGTCTGCCAACCCCGCTCAAGGCACTCGCGAATGACCTCGACCGCCAACAGGCTGGCTGTTGCTCCGGCAGCGTGCCCTCCCATGCCATCGGCAACGATGAAGTAACGTCCTTCTGGATCACAGTAGTAGGCATCCTGATTGCTGCTGCGGACCTTGCCTGGATCCGTAGCGCAGGCATATCGTCGCATCACATCAGTGGCTCTGATCCATTTGCCTTTAAGAGTACCCTGACCAGCGCCAAAGCGGCGAGAACGGCCAAAGCCAGGGTGACGATCGCTAAAGTAGCATGCCCAGCCGAAAATAGCTGGGTTGCGCTGAGAAAAAAAGTTGCAAACAACACCGCGTAGATAACTCCCCGTCCGGTGCTGTTCAGCTTGCGCAGCAAACGCTCTGCCTCGCTGGATCGCACCCGCAGGCGTAGCTCCCCCTGTTCCAGCTTGCTCAAGGTCGCTTCAAGACGGCGGGGCAAGCTGAGGCTGCTGCTGGTGAACTCTGCCGCCTGGCGGCTGACCTGGGCTAGCAGAGTCTCCGTCTCCGGTTTGCTGCCGTTCATCAGCTCCTCCGCGAAAGGCTTGGCCACTTCCAGGAAATTGAACTCCGGATCCAAGCTTTTCCCCAGCCCCTCCAACGTGGTCAGGGCCCGCATCACAAAGGTAAAGGTGGCGGGAAAGCGAAACGGCTGATCGTAGGCCAGCTCGTAGAGGTCTTCGCTGATGGCCATCACCGAGATCTCGTCGGAGCTGTTGGAAAAGGGCTTGTCCATGAAGTGATCCAACATGTACTGCACCGAGCGGCGTACTGGCGCCAGATCGGCAGTGGGCACCAACACGCCCAGCTCCACCAGCGAGGCCACCACCAGGTCGGCATTTTTGGCCACCACAGCCGCCAGCATGGCCACCAACTTTTCCTTGATGCCAGGGCGAATGCGCCCCATCATGCCGAAGTCGTAGAAGATCAGCGTGCCATCCGGCTTGACGGCAATGTTGCCAGGGTGGGGATCGGCGTGAAAAAAGCCGTCTTTGAGCAGTTGCCGCAAATAGGCCTCTGCCCCCAAGCGGGCCAAGAGCTTGCGATCCAGCCCCGCCGCGCTCAGGGCTTCGTAGTCGCTGATCTTGATCCCTGGCAGGTATTCCAGCGTCAGCAGGCGGGGGGAAGTGTAGCGCCAGTACACTTTGGGGACGGCAATTTGTGGCATGTCCCGAAAGTTGCGGCGAAAGGTGTCGGCGTTGCGGCCCTCGTTGAGGTAGTCCACTTCCTCCCAGAGGGTGCGCCGACACTCTCCGTAGATGCCGATCCAGTCGCGGCCCGGCCCGCCCCAACGGGTGTGGTACTGAAAGAACTCGGCAATACCGCGGCAGATCTCCAGATCGATCGTGAACAGGCGGGTCAGGCCCGGACGCTGCACCTTGACCACCACTTCTTCGCCGGTCTTGAGCTTGGCCCGATGCACCTGCCCCAAGCTGGCCGCCGCCAAGGGGGTGGGATCGAAATAGCTGTAGATCTGCTCAATGGGCTTGCCCAACTCTTGCTGCACGATGGCTGCCACCTGTTCGTAGCCAAAAGCAGGCACCCGATCCTGCAGCTTGGACAGCTCCTCGACGTACTCGGAGGGGAAGAGATCGGCCCGGGTGGAGAAAAACTGCCCCACCTTGATAAAAGTAGGACCGAGGTGGAGCAGCGTCTCGCGGATCCAGATGGCCCTGGCGCGGCGGCGTTTGGCTTTGCGCTCCGCTGTGGGCTGCCCCCCGTAGCTCCACGCCTGCTGATCCAGCCAGAGGTAAAACAGCCAGGTGAGCACAAATCGCCAAATATCAATGAGGCGGCCCCAGCGGGTGTAGTTTTCTCGGGCCCAACGGTAGGCGGTATAGGGCTTGGCGGGTTCGGATCCCAAAACGGCTCGGGATGGGAGTGTGCTGGCGTTCAAGCGTTTCGACTCCGATACTTCTGCAATTCGGAGCGCAACTGCGCCACCTCTGCCCGCAGGTCGTCTAGGGTTGCCTGCAGGTCTTCTGCCTTGAAGGGGGGTGCCGCCATTTCCTGGGCAGCTAGCGATGCTTCCGCCTCAGCCCGGGCCATGACATCCTGGGCAAAGGTCTGCCAGCCCTCTTGGAGCTCCGCCCACACCTTGCCCACTTCCCCGGCAAGGTCGGCAAGGGTGCTCTCCAGGCGCTCTCGCAGCACGTCGGCCACCGCCTTGCCGACAAAAAAAGCCCGCACAACTGGATTGTTCATGTAACCCAAGTGTTAAGAAGCATCACCCAGATTATAACGAATCTTGCCCCAACCAAGCCGAAGAGCCGATCCACCCGAACGGCGTCGGATGATCGGCTTGAGAGCTTGGCAAGGGCGCAGTGGGTAGGAGGCCCAACCCTCAGCGGCGGTTGGTGGTCATGTCGGGGATCTTCAGATCGAAGACGCTGATGTTTTGCCGCGCTGCCGGCTTGGGATTGAGCATGCGGGCCATGTTGAGGAAGTTTTCCGGATCCCCGGGCTTGGGAGGCCGAGTAATCCGGTAGGTGCGCACCACTTCCCGCGTCGAGCGCTTCACGCCGGAAACATCCCGCCACCGCGCCCCGTAGCGGGGGTTGAGCAAGTTGGTCGGCTTCTCGGAAAGGCGGCGGCGCTGGTAAGGCACCACATCGTCCCCGAAGGCGGCGTTGTACTCCTCACTGTCGACAACGGCGTCGATAAAGCCGTTCAGACCGCGGGTGGCCAGGATGATGGAGTACTTGATGCGCTCCTGCTGGCTGTAGGTGGGCCGGCCCAGGAAGCGCTGGAAGGTGATCTCGACGAAGCGGTAGTTGTCGTTAGGAACCATGACCAGATCCCGGTACACCTCCGACTTGCCCAGGCCACGGATAAACTCCTTCACCGAGATCGCCCCGTTGCGCAGCTGGGACTCCAGCGCTTTTTGCCGGTAGCTCTCCAGCATCAGGTGTTCGCTGAAGATCTGCCGGTAGGCGGCGCGGATGACATTTTCGATGCCCGTCGGGTCGTCGGGGCGATAGGCGGGCGGGGTTTCGTCGCTGGGTACAAAGTAGCGCTCCACCCGCACGCTTTGCGTGGTGGGGCGATCGGCAAGCAGCGGAAGAGTCATAGGTTATGCTCCTGAGGAAACGAAACAACAAAATGGCAGGGGTTATGGATCAGCAGCCAGCTCCTGCTGGCTTAGGCGGGCGCGTAGGGGAATCAAGGGATCCGCATCCTGCAAGGCCATTTGCAGGGCTGCCTCGACGGCAGATCGCAGGGACGCCTCTCCCAGCCGAGCCAAATCCGTCAGGGATCCGACGGCGGCATAGCGAACTCCCCAGTCGGCGTCGCCCAGGCATTGCCGCAACAGGTGCAAGGCTCGCTCTTGATCGGAGAGGGGCCGCCGTGCCGCTACCTGTCCCAGCCCACGGGCCGCCGCTCGCCGCACGCTGGGGGCGAAGTCCGCCACAATGGCTTCCGCCAAAAAGGGGTAGGCATCGCCGTGGCCGATACGGGCCAACGCCCGCACCGAATAGGCGCGCGCCCCATAGTCGAAGCCATCGATGTTGGCCAGCAAAGGCCCTACCGCCGCCTCCCCAAAGCGCAACACCTCTTCCAGCGCGGCCTCCCCCACGGCAGGGCGGTTGAAGCCAAAGGCGCGAATGAGCAGGGGGATCCCTTCCACGTGGCCCAAGGATCCCAGCGCTCTCACCACCCGCAACAGTTCTTCCGCTGAGGTGGCCTGTTCCAGTTCAGCGGCCAGTTGAGCCACAGCAGCGGGAAGCACTTGCGCAGCCGAGGAAGAGGACATAGACAACCCAGAGGCCAAGGTAAGTAAAAAACTAACGAAACATCCAAGCGAGCCAATAGGGGGGGAGAGCCCCAAGCCCTTTCACGTCTAGAACAGCCTGTCCAGTTGCGGGATGATCGCTGCTGCCACCCGATCCGGCGGCACTCGCCCTAACTGCAGCGCCACGTCGAACAGTCGCTTCAGAGCATTGATGCGCAGGTTAAGCGCCACATCGGCTGTCGCCAACAGCGGCGCCCCTGCCACCCAGCCGGATTCTGCCAGATCGAAAAGGGCCGCCTGGCGCAGGCTGAAATTGGGGTGGGCCAGCAGCGCCACCAGAACTTGGGTCAGCTCCTCGGCTTGTGTAAAGCGATAGAGCACCCAAGCGGCTGCCGAACGCACCCGCTCCGAGGGGTGGCTTAAGAAAGGCCGAATCGCCGCCTCGGCCTCGGTGGCGTTGAGCTGGCCCAGCGCCTCGATGAAGGCTTCCCAGGGCTGCTCCTGCTCCCGCGACTGCAGCAAGGCCAGCAAGGGAGCCACCGCCCGCCGGTCTCCCAACTGGGCCAGGGCATAGGCAGCCTCTTCCCGCACATGCAGATCGCTACAGCCAAGGGCCTCGATCAGGCCGGGCACGGCCCGCACGTCGCCAATTTGCCCAAGGGCTTTGGCCGCATTGCGCCGTAGCGGGTAGCCCCCCAAGGCGGTGCGATCCCGCTCATCTCGCAACGCCAACAGCAGTGGCTCTACCCCCCGCGGATCCCGAACCGTGCCCAAGTACCAAGCGGCATAGTACCGATCTTGCGGGTCATCCCCCTGCAGCCGCGCTATCGCCTGCTCCCAGGTGAGCGGCTGGGGCAGCACCGCCGTGTTGGATGTCATGGGAACCCTTGCAGAGCCGTCCATGGAATCGAGGCCACCTTGCCGATGACTGCCGTTGAGCAGAGGGATCCCTTACTCAGCAGCGCCGTTGCTCTGGGCAGGGGCCGCCGATAGAGCAGTGACCTGCACGATTTTGCCGCCCATCCGCAGAATGCGCTGCATCTCCGTGGACAGCCGGCTGTAAGGAACTGTGATGCTCATGGTACTGCGACGCACCTTAGCCGAGGTGGCCAGAGCATCGGGTGGGTTGAGCAGGCCAGTGTACTCAACCTTGTAAACCCGGCTGCCGGCTTCCGTCAAAGTTTCAGGGCCGCTGGTGCTTTGACCAAACATCGTTTTCCCCCGAGTCGAGTTCAACTTTGTGCGGCACCTGGGCACGAAGACCTCCTGACCGCCAGAGAGGCCGCAAAAGCCACCTCTAGAGGCAGAACTGTACCCAGGCACAAAAGCTTGGGAAGCAGGCAGACAACCTAGCTGGCTCGAAGAGAGCCGCGGCGCCGAAAACCTGGAAACGACCAGCTCAGCTCCACTTGGGCTGCTGCCTGCTCTGTAGGGGCACTCAATTGGAAGACGAAGAAAGAGATCGCTCCCCCAAAAACGGGATCTCTACTCTGGCATCCCTTAGCTAAGGGCGTTGATGGCGTAGTCGAAGTAAATGGCTGCTTCGTTCGCCGCTTGGCCCTTCAGCATGCCCAGAGCACGGCTCTTCATGTGCTGCAGAGCTACAATGTACCAGCTCGGGGAGAGGTTAAAGGAGCGGTTCACCTCCCGCAGGCCCGCCACCAGGTATTCATCGAGGGGGCCCGTGCCGCCTGCAACCAGCGAGTAGGTGATAAAGCGCAGGTAGTAGCCAATGTCGCGGGCACACTTGGCCTGAAACACATCGCCGTGACCCATTTCGCCCGGCTGGGTCAGGTAGGGGAAGCGCTTGAACACTTCCTGCACCGCTTCGCGCACCAGCGTTTGTTGGTTTTGGGTCAAGACACGGGCCGCTTCCAGAGAGGCAGCAGCGCGCTGGTAACGACCATTAACGGCCTGCAGCTCGCTGGCATTGAGAAAACGCCCTTGATTGTCAGCAGCGGCAATCGCTTCGGTAATGACAGTTTTCACCTTGCAACTCCTAAATGCGTTGACTGTTAGCAAAAGTCTTAGTTGAGCAGCCGGCACTCCTCCAAGTTGGGAATGCCTGTCTGCCTGTCGGAAAAAAGGGATCTAGGCGATCTCACGGAGCTTTAAAGAGGGACGACCGCTTTTAACTTAAACAATGGCGGCAGCCGCCTTGTCGAAGTAGCTGGCCACCTCGCTTTGCAGCGCCGAGCAGTCGCCAGGGGTGATGCCGTTCGGATCCATGATCTTGGCCAGGGCTTCCTTCTTCATGGCCGCAATGGCGTTGGCCATGGAGCTGGTGGGCACCCCCAGCGCAATGTAGGTCTCCCGCAGGCCGTTGAGGCAGCGATCTTCCAGCACCGAGCTATCCCCCGCCAAGGTGGCGTAGGTGATGTAGCGCAAGATGATCTCCATGTCCCGCAGGCAGGCGGCCATGCGACGGTTGGTGTAGGCATTACCGCCAGGGGCGATCAGATCCGGCTCCTGGGCAAACAGGGAACGAGCCGCGTTGGTTACGATTTGGGCGGCGTTGCTGGTCATGCGGTTGACAGCATCCAGGCGTTTGTTGCCTTCTGCCACCAAAGCCGCCAGACGGTCGAAGTCTTGATCACTTAAAAAGGCACCGCGTGCATCTGCCTGAGCGATCACCCGGGTAAAGGCGTCTTGCATGATGGATCTCCTTCTGGTCTTTCCAAAAAGCGATGGGCGACTGGCTGAACCTCTCAAAAGTGGGATCCCAAACTCTGTTGTTTGCGGGATCCTCCTTGCCCAAAAACCGGGGATCCTGTGGAGCGGGTTGCTCAAAACTACCCCCACCGAAGCCCCAGATTTTGAGACAGGTCAAGAACCTCTGCGACTTTCAGACAGCCGAGCATCCAGGTCAATTTTATAGCGTGGGAGGGATGAGTGTTTTGTGAAGATTTACAAATAAACAGGCACCAGAGTGTCTGCTTGGCCGCCAATCCTCTGGCTCTGTTGGGTCAGCAGGCCAGAAACTGGTCGGCGAGGGCAGTAAAAAAATGTAAACATTCGTTTCACTTGTTTTGAGATAAAGGCAAGCCTCTTGCCCACACACTGCAGCAGTCAATGTTGCGGGGTACCTATGCCTTGCAGGGCAGCTTTGAGATCCCGGCAGAAGTGGGCAATTTGTTGCAGCCCTTGGGCGGGGGTGGGGGCCTTGGCCAGCCGTTGCACAAAGGCACTGCCCACGATCGCCGCATCCGCTCCCCAGAGAGCAATCTGGCGGGCCTGGTCGGGGGTGGAGATGCCGAAGCCTACCCCAATCGGCAGGGAGGTGTATTGGCGCAGTTGCTGCAGCAAGGCCGGGATCCGCTGCTCCAGGGTGGCCCGTTCGCCGGTGACGCCGGTGGTGCTGACCAGGTAGATAAAGCCGCTGGACTGTTGGGCAATACGGCGCATTCGCTCGGCGGGGCTGGTGGGGGCCACCAGCAGGATGAGGTCGATCCCCTCCGCCTGCGTTGCTTCCCGCAGGGATCCGGCCTCTTCCAGGGGCAGGTCGGGGACGACCAAGCCGGCACAGCCGGCCTGGCGCAGTTGCCGCACAAAGGTGGGGATGCCGAGCTGGTGGATGGGGTTGTAGTAGGTGAACAGGACGAGGGGAGCCCGCAGCGAGAGGCCCCGCAAGCCCTGCAAGATGTCGCCCAAGGTGACGCCCCGGCTGAGGGCGCGGGTGGCTGCTGCCTGGATCACCGGCCCATCGGCCAGGGGATCCGAATAGGGCACCCCCAACTCGATGAGGTCGGCGCCGTTCTCCTCCAAAACTTGCAGGGCCGCAAAGGTGGTTTCCAAGTTGGGATCCCCGGCGGTGAGGTAGGGGATGAGGGCGGCTTCGCCGCGGCTGCGCAGCGCCTGAAAACACGCGGTGATCCGGCTGGGCATGGGATCTGTCCAAGCTGAGGAGATGGAGAGCACCCCCTACTGTAGCGCCTGCCCTAGGGGAGGGGCACAAAATCGTAGCCGGTGCCGGAGCGGTTGCCCCGTTCAATGCGCACCAGCACATGGGGAGCATCGCGGTCGCCGGAGGGCAAAAAGCGCACCTCCCCGGAAGCGCCGTCTGGCAAGCGGAAGTTGGGGTCGCCCAGGGCAGTGAGAATGCCGCTGCGGCTGGGGGATCCCTGCCGAATAGCCTGGAGAAAAACACGGGTGGCGTCGTAGGCCAGTGCCGTGCGCCAACTCACCTGCCCTCCCCACATCTGGGCTGCCTTCTGGGCAAAGCCGCGGTTGCGGGGCACGTCGGGATGCCAGGGCACCGCCACCACCAGCCCCTCTACTGCTGCCCCCCCTTCCTTGAGGGTGGTGAGACTAAACAGCACATCCCCCCCCACCAGGGCGAGGGGCTGGCCAAGGGCAGCGTTCTCGCGGGCAACGGCCAGCGCTTTTTCGGCCACGGAAGCCGTGGGCGCCAAGAAAGCCGCCTGAGATCCCTGCCCCAGAGCTGTCTGCAGGCTGGCCTGGGGGTTGAAATCGGCTGCCGACAGGTCGAAGGTCGCCAGCACAACGCCCCCTTCGCTGGTCAGGGTAGCGGCAAAGGCGTCGCGCAGGCTGGTGCTGTAGGCGCTGTTGGGGTTGTAGAAGATGGCCACCCTCTGCAGGCGCAGTTTGTTAAGGACATAGCGGGCCAGTTGCGTGCCAGCAATCTGGTCGGAGGGGACGGTGCGAAAGATGGCGTTCCCCAGCAGGCTGATGCGGGTGCTGGTGGAGGTGGAGGAGATCATGGCCAGGCCGGCAGACTGATAGATCTCAGCCGCCGCCAGGGTGGCATCGCTGGCGTTGTGGCCGATCACCCCCAGGATCTCGGGCTGGCCCACCAGGGCTTTGGCCACTGCCGCCGCTCGCTCTGGGTTATCCCCGTCGTCGGCAATCACCACCCGCAGCAGCCGCCCTGCAATACCCCCTTGCTGAAATAGCTCCTCTTGGGCCTGGGCCACGCCGCGCAGGGTCTCCTTGGCGCGGTTGGGGTTGCTGGAGATGGGCACCACCACGGCTATGCTCAAGGGGTTGCCCTGCTGCTGGGCGCGGGCGTTGTTGAGGAAAATGCGAGCTTCCGGGTCGTTGCGGTTGTTCTGTAGCCCCATCTCTAGGAGCGGGATCGCCGCGCCGAAATTGCCCTGGCGCAACAGCTCTGCTGCAGCCACGGCGGCGGGACTGCTATCGGCAAACAGGGTGCGCTCGCCGCTGGTTAAGAGCAGATCTTGGGCCCTACCGCCCAACCCTGGCAGAGGGATCCCTTCTGGCCAGCGGATGTAGCCCGCCTGCCAGGCGCGATGACCACCCCAGAGGAGCAATAGCCCTAGGGCAATGTAGACGATAGGGGGTGGAGACTTCGCAGCCATGGGCCCCAAGGAAGAGAACAGCAGAATCCGGACAGCAGGGGTACCGCTCACGCCTTCAGGAAGCTCTTGGACCCCCCCTCTTCAAGGATCTTCAAGAACTTTCTTGAAGCATACGCTAAGGATCGGGACGGTAGGAAGGGCTGTTGCGGTATTGGCGCTCCAGTTGCTCCACAATGGAAACAGGAACAGATGGGGTTGCCGGGGGCTCTTCTGGAGGTGCGCCGGCCTGTGGCTCGGTCTCCAAGTTAGCCGGCTGAGAGGTGGCCCAAACGACTCCTGCGATCAGCAAAAGAACCAAAGCGGCAGCGTAAAGAAATGCGGCAATGGCCATTGGGGCAAGACTCTAGCTTTCCCTTCCCATGATAGAG
>Ga0308394_1000523_pt1 | contig 20767 bp, 26 predicted proteins | sample Hotspr2Sampleme2_FD_202366 | JGI IMG/M metagenome (GOLD analysis project Ga0308394, IMG submission 202366) | Hot spring phototrophic mat microbial communities from Mushroom Spring, Yellowstone National Park, Wyoming, United States - 20050701_me2 ...
CGTGCAGCGGGCAGGAAAAGCGGTCGAAATGACGACTTGGGCGCAGATGGCCGCCATGTATGCTGATCCCTACGCTGAGGCCAGCCGTCAGATCATCGAGGGCGCTCGGCGCAAATTCGATAGCGCTTTGATCAGTAAAGCAGCGGCACCTGGCACGGGAGGTATGGGGGCTATTGATCATGACGCTTCCACCGCTACTATCAGCTATGATGCCATCGTGGATGCGCTGTATAAGTGGGGCGATGACAACAATGATGTAGCCGCGTTTGTGGTGCATTCCAAGATTGCTAGGGATTTACGCAAGGTCAAGGATTCCAATGGACTTCCGTTGTTTGCCGACCCTCAGGGGGGGGGTTTGCCCAGCGTGCTAGGGTTGCCCCTTATCGTCTCTGATCGCGTTCCCGTTATCACCGGTAGCCCCGTCAAATACGTCTCGCTCCTCATCAAGCGCGGCGCGCTGGCACTGTGGTACAACCGCGTTCCCACTATTGAGACCGACCGCGATATTCTTGCCGACTCTACTATTCTGGCTACAAACATCTACTACGTGGCCCATCGTTACGGTCGTTTGCCCAACAGCGACAAAGCCGGCGTGGTGCGGCTAATCACTCAGTAGGAGGAATGATGGGGCTCACTGCACTACGGCGGCATTGGCGCGAACGTCAAGAATTAGCGGATCAAGCCCCTCTGCCGGAGGACTCCTCAAAGGCGACCGAAACCCCTCTGCCGGAGGACTTTCCCGCCCGCACCAAACTCGAGGCCGCCGGACTTACAACCCTCGAGGCGGTGCGGGCCAACCTCAGCAATCTACGCAAGCTGGGCTTGACCAAACGCGAGATAGAACAGGTTGAAGCTGCACTCGGGTAAAAGCTCGAGTGAGGATTGAAACGACCGCAGTATGGCTTACGCTACCCTCTCCGATCTCTACCGGCTGGCCCTGCGCGCGCCTGCGCTGAACGGCATATCCAGCGCCGAACAGAACCAGGCCCTCGAGGCCGCCAGCCGCGTGGCGGATAGCTACCTCCAGGCGCGCTACCGGCTGCCGCTCGCGGCGTGGGATTACGACCTGCGCCGGGCGGTGGCCATCATTGCAGCCTACGACCTGTTGTCGGGGCGCGGCTTCGCTCCTGAGGGCAGCGACGAGCACGTGCGATTGCGCTACGAGGATGCGCTGCGCTGGTTGCGGGACGTGTCGCTAGGGGTAGTCACTCCGGTGGGCATTGTGGACGCCAGCCCCACCGCTCCCAACGAGGGCATCCACGCCGTGACCAACCCCCGGAGGTGGTGATGGGCATTCGGGGTGATTTCGCCCGGCTCAATCGGCTCATCCTGACGGTGGAGCGAATGAGCCGCCCGGCGTGGCGGACGGGCCTGGCCCGCAATGTGGCCGAGGCCGCGCTCGAGCAAATCGCCACCTCGTTCGAGCAGGAGCGCGACCCCTACGATAGGCCCTGGCAAAAGTCCTTGCGCGCCGACCTTGAGGGCGGTCAGACTCTCTCCGACACCGGTCGTCTGCGCCGGAGCTTTACCTACCAGGCCAACGACCGAGGCTTCGTTGTGGGTACCAACGTGCGCTATGCGGCCATCCACCAGTACGGCGGAACGATTCGCCCCAAGCGGGCCAAGTACCTTCGTTTCCGGCTGGCCGGAGGCTCCAGTAAGCGTAAGAGCGGGCGTGGTGGGTGGGTGCAGACCAAACAGGTCAGTCTCCCACCGCGCCCGTTTGTCCCCGAGCCGGAGCTATCTCCCCGTTGGAAGCGCGCATTCAGCGAGGCCATTGAGCGCTATCTATCGCGATGATCACCGAGCTTTACAACGATCTGGTGTCGCGGCTCCCCCCGAGCACCCCGCTGTACCTGGGGCGGCAATTTCTAGGCCAGCACGACCGCCCTCCGCGCATCGTGCTCTACCCGCTGAGCGAGCGCTTTACCCCTCCAGATCGCCCTCAACCGCAACCGGGGCGGGTGCTGGCGCTGCGCGAGGTCACCCTTGAGATGCAGATCTGGGGGGATAGCTACGCCCAGGTGGAGACGGTACTGGCCGAGGTCATCACTGCGCTCTCGGCCAGCCTGGGGACATCGTTGCAGCTACAAACGCTGACCTGGGAGCCCGAAGGCTGGAATCAGTTGGGAGTGGCCGTAGCATTTTCCTTTACCGTGACCACCCCGGTGATCCGCGCCGAGCAGTTTGTCGTTCTCGAGCAGATCGCCCAGGAGTGCGGCGGCTTGATCAGCTGACAGGAGGTACCTGATGGCAAAAGAAGACAAAGCTAAAGACGAGACTCCCGTAATGCGTCCCGTTGAGGAGTGGCAAGCGCTGTTCGCTACCCCCGACTGGCTCTTCGCAGCGGCGAAGGCCAAATACGCCTGGCCTCGAGGCCAGGAGGTTACCGAGAGCGGCTATAAAGCCGCGATTAAGGCCGCTGAGAACGAGGTGATCCGCTAATGCCCCAACCCTTGCTTCCTGATGTATGGTTCTCCATTCAGGATGGTGCGCTGGGCATTCTGCCCCCGCCTACCGATGGGGTATCGGCCAAAATCGGCGTGGCTACCGCCGGGCCGGTGAACCAGATTGTAGCTGTGACCAACCTCAAACAGGTGCGGGAGGTGTTCCAGGGAGGCCCGCTGGCCGAGGCTTTAGCTACGCATCTGGCCCTATCGGGCGCGCCGGTCTATGCCGTGCGCACAAACGCCTCGGTGGCCGGGACTGCGGGCAACGTGACCAAAACTGGCAGCGGTACCGGAACCATGACGGTAGCCGGGGCCCCGCTGGATGCCTACAGCGTGCAGATCAAGATCACCCGCGACGGGACTAACCTGGCTGCGGGTACGGCGGCGTTTCAGTACACCCTGGACGGGGGGGATAACTGGAGCCCCGAGATCGCCTTGCCGGTATCCGGCACCTACACCCTGCCGGGCACCGGGCTCAGCCTGACTTTCGCCAACGGCGCATCCGGCACCAGTTTCGTCAAAGGCGATCTGTACTCGTTTACCTGCACCGCTCCGGCCTATACCCTGAGCGACCTCAACACCTCATTAGACGTGCTGCTAGGTGACCCCCGCGAGTGGGGCTGGGTGCACGTGGTCGGAGCGGCTACCCCGACCATTGCCGCAGGGGTAGCTACCAGAATGCAAGCCGCCGAGACCGCCTACCGCTTCGCCTTCGCTCTGCTCGAGGCCGCGGATGACACCGACGCTAACCTGCTCTCGGCTTGGACCTCCTTCGCTGATAAGCGGGTGGCGGTCGCGGGGGGGTACTGCGAGCTGGCCAGCCCCCTTAGCGGGCAGGTGCAGAAGCGCTCGGTGGCCTGGCCCGCATCGGGCAGGCTGGCGGCCATTCCGGTGCATGAGCACCTGGGACGCGTGCTCAGCGGGCCGGTGCAGGGCGTGGTTAGCCTGTACCGCGACGAGTTCAAGACTCCCGGCCTGGACGAGCAGTTTTTTATCACCATGCGCACCATCATTGGGCGTAACGGCTTCTATTTCACTCGAGGGCGCATCAAGGCCCCGGCCGGAAGCGATTTTCAATACATCGAGAATCGCCGGGTGATGGATCGGGCCTGCCGCATCGCCCGCAACGCGGCGCTGCGCTACCTGAACGACTCTGTGCGGGTGGACGGCGCGGGCAATATCTACGAGCCTGACGCGAGGGCCATCGAGGCTTTCGTTGAGGGGCAGCTTTTAGCCGGGCTGGTATCTCCTGGCCACGCCTCGGAGGTGCAGGTGAGCCTCAGGCGCGACTCCAACGTGCTATCGACCCGTAGCACCACGCTCACCGTGCGGGTGCGTCCGTTGGGGTATTTGGAGTACCTCGAGGTGGATATCGGCTTCAGCAACCCCGCTCTAGAGGTAGCCACAGCCTAGGAGGACTAAATGGATTATCCGCTGATCAACGGACACCGCTACAGCTACGCCTCGATTGAGGCTGACGTGAACGGGAAGAAATTCTACGGGCACAAGGAAGTCTCCTACAGCCAGGACCTCGAGCCGGGTGAGGTGCGCGGGGCGCACAGCCAGGTGTTAGGCCGCACCAAGGGAGACCTCAAGGCGGAAGGAAGCCTCACTACCTACGTCGAGGAGTGGAAGGAACTGCTGGATGCTTTGGGGAATGGCTATATGGAGAAATCTTTTGACATCACCGTGAGCTACGCCGAGGAGGGGCGACCCACCGTGACCGACAAGCTGCGGGGCTGCCGCATCAAAAAGGTGGAGGAATCCCACAGCCAGGGAACCGACGCTCTGACCGTCAAACTCGATCTGCACATCCTCTGGATCGAGTACGGCGGCAAGAAACCTTTGAAGAAAATGCTCAGCTAGGAGACTAGATGCCGCTGGACACGAAGATGATCGAAAAACTCAAGGCCGAGCACGGCGAGGTCTACCTACTTGAGGCCGCCGGGGCCAGCGTGGTGGTGCGTCCGCCTTCCCGTGCGGCCATGAAGCGCTTCTTCAACCTCTCCAGCCGGGAGGATCGGCGCTACGAGGCCCTCGAGGCGCTGCTGCAGGACTCGGCAGTCTACCCCGAGCCCGCTGAGCTAGCCCGACTGCTGGAGAAAAAACCCGGCCTGGTGGCCCCTTTTGGCGAGAAGCTGGTAGCCCTCGCCGGGGCCACCGAGGAGGCTGAATTTCGCCCGCTCTAGAGCGCTCTATGAGCGGGCCATTCACTCTCGAGACCTAGCCACGGCGGCCCGCTGTCTGCTGGCCTATCAGCGCGGTGAGGATAGTCCTGAGGCGCTAGCCGGGGCGCTGCTCATCTCGGCCGACTTAATTGCTCGGCTCAACCCGCCAAAATGACCCGCCTGCAATGGACATTTGACCTGCTCGACCGGGTGACCGCTCCCGCCCGACGCATGGGTCAGGCTCTCAAAGCTACCGACGCCGCGCTGAAAAAAGTCGCGGGTAGCGGCGAGGCCGCACAAAGAGCGCTGCAGCGTTCGTTCGGACTCTCCGAGCGTGCGGCGTTTCGGCTTACTGCGGCCATCGCCACAGTCGGGCAGGTGCAAGGAGCCATCGGCGGGCTGCAATCGCGTGTGGGAAATCTACAACAGGCGTTTCGCGGGGTGGCCGATTCGGTGTTCAACCTGAAGAACGCGCTGGTGGCTGGAACCATCGGCTTCGCGGCCAAGTCGGTGATCGACCAGGTGGGCTTCATCGAGCAGCAGCGCATCGCCCTGGGAACCATCCTGGGCTCGCCCATCCGGGCCAAAGCTGCACTGAGTTGGGCCATCCAGTTTGCTGATCAAACCCCCTTCGAAACCCCGCAGGTGCTCGAGGCGATGCGTTCGGCGCTGGCAATGGGGTTCAACACCCGGCAGATTCAACCCCTGCTGACCACGCTGGGTGATACGGCATCAGCGCTGGCGTTAGGACCCAGTGGGTTGAACGATCTTATTAGCGTGTTTGGGCAAATCCGCTCGGCGGGCAAATTGATGACGCAGGACGTCTACCAGCTCACCAATCGAGGGATTCCGGCATTCGAGATTTTAGCGCAGGCATTCAATACCGACATTCCGACCCTGCGCCAGATGATCGAGAAAGGCCAAATTGCGTCCGAGGCGGCATTAGGAGCTATTTATAGCGGCCTGAAATCTCGCTATGGTGGCGGCATGACCGCTCAGTCTCGCTCCATATTTGGCCTCATCAGTACATTGCGCTCGAGGCCGCAAACTATCGCATTCCGCCTCGAGGAGCGAGGGGCCCTTGAGCCGTTCCGCCGGGTGCTGAGCAACCTGGCCGACCTGACCGACTTCAATAAACCACCGGGCTCTACCATTGGCGAGCGGCTCACGGCGGGCATCGGGGGCTTGTTCAAAACGGCTTTCGGGCCGCTCGCGGCAGCCACCGAACCTAAACGAGCGGGCGATGTGATTCTGGCGTTCGTAAATCACGCTACCACCGCAATCAACCGCGTTCGCGCTGCCTGGCCTACATTAAAAGCGGCGGTATCGGATTTTATCTCAGGCGTGCGCTCCGGGTTCGATTTGCTCGCTAATGTTTGGCGCACGGTTGAGCCGATTATCTCCGGCCTGAGCCGCCTCGCGGGTTCGTTCACCGGTGCGCAGGCCAGTATGAGCGGGGCTAACGTCAACGCTGTAAAAATCATTGGCACAATAGCGGCCCTGGCAGCAGTCTGGCGGGCGCTGAACCTGGTCACTTTGGGCGGTGCCGGGGCGATAGCGCGCTGGGGTGCAGTTGCGGTCTTTAGCCTGATACAAGCGGCTACGATAGGGCTGCCTATTTTATGGGGCAAAATCGGCGCACTGACCACACTGGGGGTCGCCGCTCTGCGTGCCTCCGGGCAGGCGCTGCTTGCTGGAACGCGCATGGCTGCGGCCTGGCTGATCGGGTTGGGCCCTATCGGGTGGCTCATCGGTGGTATAGCGGCAATCAGCGCCGCGCTGGTGCTGGCCTACAACAAGGTGAGCTGGTTTCGCAACTTGGTGAACCGAGCCTGGGAAGGAATCAAGCAAACCGGCAAGGGACTCCTCGACTGGTTTACGAGCTTGCCGGAGCGTATCGGGCAGGTATTCGGACAACTCCCCAACCTGCTGCGCGGGCTGCTGCGACGGGCCATCGACCTGCTCCCTCCGGGGGTGCGGGACGTGGTGCGGGGGCTGATCGGAGGGCTACTGGATGGCTCCGAACCGGTGGAGAACGCTGCGATTCAGTTGGCGGATAAAACCCAGCAGGGATTTGCCCGTCCCCTGGAGATCCGTTCTCCCAGCCGCCGCTTTGCCTATTTCGGGAAGATGATGGGGGCGGGCCTCGAGGTAGGTATGCGCGGCTCCCTGGGGCGGGTGCAACGGGCAGCAGCGGGGATGACCATCGCAGCGACCCTCGCTCTGAGCGGTACCCCTGCTGTTTCGGTCGCGCAACCTCTACCTACTCCGGGTTTGCCACCTCTGATCGCTCCCGCGCCCAGAGCCAGCGAGAAAACTATCAACATCACAATAGGCCCCATTGCCATCAACAGCGGCAATGACGCTAAACAAATAGCTGAGGAGCTACGCACTGTGGCTGTAGAGGCTGTTTTGGAAGCCCTCGAGCGGGCGGCTAGCGAGAAGGGTGCATGATCGAACTCGAGCATCGCCTGACCTTGATCGGAAGCCAGCGCTTCGTGGTCGCCCCCAATGGCAAAGCCGACCTCAAGGGGGCGGTGAGACTCCGGGTCAAACCTGGCGGCCTGCGCGAGGACGCCCAGGAGATCAGCGGGGCTGATGGAGCCGTGCGTACTGTGCTGGGGTACGCCGACGCCGAATTGACGGCAGAGATTCAAATTTGGGACGAATTGGAACTCCCCAAACTAAAACGGCTCAATGACTTGTTCCGTCCCAGACGTGAACAAAAATCCTATCAGCCGGTCAGCCTCGTACATCCCGCTGCGGAACGCTGGAACATCAAACAGGTCTATATTTTCGCCATCGAACAAACCCCCTGGACGGCTAAAGATGGCACCACCGTGACCCTCTCCATGCGCGAGTGGCAGCCGAAGGAGAAGAAGAAAACTACAAAGACAAAGAAAGTGGATCAATCGGCCCCTGCGATTTCCGGCTCGGGAATCCCTGAGGAGATCGACATTACGGCTCCGTCTAAACGGGGGGTGCGCCCATGAGCTCATTGACCGCTAACAGCATCCCCGTGGCCGATGCCTACATCAGCATTCCCAGAGTGGGGCGCGGGATAGCCGATCTGCTGCTGGGGCGCGATACCGGGCCATCCGCAGGGGAATCGGTCACCCTCGAGTGGCAGGACGGCGAGCAGCTAACAATGACCTGTGTGTTTGGTCAGCGTGCACGGGGTTGGTGGCGTATGCGCTGCGTGATGGGCGCAGGCCGGATGGCTAAAAATCTGCCCGGCTGCTACTACGAGGGTATCCCAGCGGCTACCGTAGCCCGCGCCCTGCTGACCGAGGCGGGCGAAGCCATTGAAAGCATTGATTTGCCCGGCATACTCACCCGCTATGTGCGCCGGGCCGCGCCCGCCCACGAACAACTGGCGGCACTGCTGGTAGATACGGGACGAATCTGGCGGATTATGCCAAATGGGAAGGTTTGGATCGGAGTGGATGAGTTCCCATCGCAGGGGCCGCTCGAGGTCGTCCGCGCCTATCCCGAGGCCCAGCGGTACACCCTGAATCTCACCCCCAAGCTGCTGCCGGGGGTGAGCCTCACAGGCTACATCGACGGCGAGGAGCGATTTCTGGGCAGGGTCGAGCGGGTAGTGCATCGGGTGGAAAAGCGGCTTCACACGGAGGTGTGGTGTGCAAACTGAACGCCTCAGACGCTCTCTGCGGGTCCTGACCCGCGAGTCCCGCATCGATTACCTAGCGCTCTATCCGGCCAGGGTGTTGATCGACCACGGGGATATGCGGCTCGACCTCGAGCCAGACGATACCCGCCTACCGATGCTGGTACGGGTGCCTCTCCGGGTTTTTCTGCCCGGAGCCTACGTGAGAGTGCGAGCGGGTAGCCGCGTGCTGCTGGGATTCGAGGGCAGCGACCCGGCCAAACCTGTTGCGTATCTCTGGGAAGCAGGCGGCACGGTCATCGTGGAAATCACGACTGTCGCAGGCCGCAAGGTGCGCCTGGACGATGAGGCTGGCAAAACACAGGTCTATGACCCCGTCCGGATCGAGGTAGACGCCCCGGTGGTGGCGTTGGCGGGTGGCGGCCCGGCGGTGGCTCGGGTAGGCGATCAGATTCAGGTGAGCGGGGTGGCCCTGGGCTCTGCTACGGTAACAGGCACGATCATCAGTGGCTCTCCCAAAACCAACTCAGGGTAACTATGGCCGATTTTGGAACCGATCTGTCCGCGCTACCTGACCTATCCTGGACAATTAAAACCGGGAAGGACAATCTCGCCGAGGCTATCGCCCGGCGGCTTATCACGCCGCTAGGTGGCCTGTTTTACGACCCTACCTACGGTTTGGATTTACGCCAATATATCGGAGAAACGCTAACAGACGAGGTGCGCTATGAAATTGAAACTCTAGTGGCTGCCGAGTGCGAGAAAGACGAGCGCATTTTATCGGCTGTTGCAACCATTATCGAGGCCTCTCCGCAGCTGCGAAGCATACAAATTGAACTGGCTCTGGAAACTGCGGATGAACCCTATCGGCTCATCCTGAGTATCAGCGATGTAACGGTGGAGGTATTGCGTGCCGACGCTTGAACAACTGCTGCAACCCCGCACCCGCGACCAGATTTTGGCTTCGCTGATTTCCATTCTGCAAAGCAAGGGGTTCCCGACTACCGACTGGGAGCCGGGCAGCGTACAGCGCACCATTTTGGAAGCTCTGGCGGTAGGTCTGGCTGACCTTGAGGCCCTCCGGCTGGAGATCACCAAAGGGGGCTACCTTGAGCTTGCATCTGGCCCCTGGCTTGACCTGGTGGCAGAGAACATGTACGGGCTAACACGCAAGGCGGCAGAGTTTGCCCGCCAGACCGTGCGGCTGACCGCCCAGGCGGGGTTTGGCCCCTACACCATCCAGCCCGGCCAGCTCTGGGCCAGCACCCCCTCTGGGTTGCGGTTCAACAACACCCAGGGCGGCACGCTGGCTCAGGGGGGCACGCTGGATTTGGAATTTGTCGCCGAATCTTCGGGGGCGGCCTATAACGTCGCTCCAAACACCATCACCATTCTAAACACCCCCTTGCCCGGCGTGAACATCAGCAATGTGGCCATCGTCGCGGCGGGGGTAGATGAGGAGAGCGACGATAAACTCCGGCTGCGGTGCCGGTTGCGCTGGGCCAGCCTGGGTACCGGGGCCACTCGGGCAGCCTACGAGTTCTGGGCGCTTTCAGCCGATCCCACCATCACAAAGGTGAGGGTGCTGGATCAGCACCCTCGAGGCCAGGGGACGGTGGACGTAATCGTCTGGGGCGAGGGTGGCCTGGGCAGCGGCGCGGTAGTCACGGCCAACACCTATATCCAGCAGCGCAAGCCGCTCACCTCGGACGTGCAGGTCTACGCGGCCACCCCCACAAACATCACCGTGACCGCCACCATTACCCTGCGGGCGGGCTTTCTAGCGGCTACTCAGGCTGAGGTAACCGCCCGCCTCAGCGACCTGCAGCGCAGCCTGCCCATCGGGGGGACGCTGTACCGCTCGGCCCTCATCGAGGCTCTGTTTGGGACTCGCGTTATCAACGTCAACCTCACAGCCCCGACAACAGACGTGGCCCTCGGCACAACACAGGCCGGGGTGCTGGTGCCCAACCTGACTTACCAGGAGGCGTAGTGTGCCGCAGGAGATTGCCCTCATCCCCTACGAGCAGTACCAGCGCTGGCTAGTGGAGATTTCTCCGCCGTGGCTGCGTGGCGTTCGAGGGGCCTCATTCATCTCCGGCCTGGGGACTGCGCTGGATGAGAGCACCGCGCTGACTATCACGGGTATATTGGCGCGTTTTGCGGATCGAGCGCCAGAGGACGCGCTGATATTCCTCGGAACCGAGCGTGCGCTAATCCGCTATTCAGGCGAATCCAATGACGCGTTTCGAGCTAGGGTACTGGGAGCCTGGGATTTTTGGCAATGGGCGGGCACCGAGTACGGAATGCGCCGGTGGCTAAAGGTGGCGGGCTACGAGGCCCGCATCCACGAGCACTTCCGAGACGATCCCTCCATCTGGGCCGAGTTCTCCCTCTACCTCTGGCCCTACCGCCCAGAGTTCATCACAGACCGCTGGGACGACGAAGTGGGAGCGTGGGACGACGGCAGTAACTGGGATTACACCATCGCTGGGGCAGAGCTTCAACGCGTGCCAGAGTTGGTAAAAGAAGTAAAACCTGCCCACGCCAAGATTCGATCCATCTACTACGTCCCAGGCCCCCGGGACGTTTGGGGCGATGAGATGTTTTGGGATAATAGGATGTTTTGGGATGACGGGACGCTCTGGGATGACGGGACAGTCTGGGATGATGAGATAATCTGGAATGATGAGATAGTCTGGGATGATAGCGGGGTCTGGAACCCCGAACCTGTGCAGATATATCCATAGGAGGTAAAGATGCCAAGAAACTTAACACCTGACGACCGCTGGGAGACCGACTTTCAGGTACCTCTCCCGGGCGAGCCCCGGAGCATCGGGCCGCTGGAGATTCTATTCCAGCGCCTCCTGAACCGCACCGAGCGCCTGAAGGGGCGCATTGGTGCCATCCTGGGCCTGCCCTGGGACGCCACGCCGCCGGACACCCTGGCCGGGCTGGCGGGGCGGGTGAGCACGCTGGAAGGGAGCCAGGTCGGGCAGGCCCTCTCCGCTCACCGCAGCGCTGCGACGCTGGACCACCCCGACGGGAGCGTCACAGCAGCAAAATTAGACGCGGTACGCAACGCCCCCACCATCACGCCTTCCCTCCAGGATTGGCTTCTTGGGGGGCTGGCTAGTGGTACCGGGGTAGGTAAATTTTCCATTGGCGCGTTACTCAACGTCCTAAGCGACTCCAACTCCAACTCCAACGGCTCCTATATCCGCTTTGCGGACGGCACGCAAATTTGCTGGGCCTCTCACAGCCCTACATCGTTCGGATCAAATCAACGCTCATCATACCAATCTGGCTACTCCTTTAGGCTTAAAACATGGGTCTTCCCAGCCGCATTCAACTCCGCTCCTGTGGTTATAACAGGCGGCGATCCGAAAGAGGAGATAATCACTACCACAAAATCTTATAACTGTTCTGCATCCCAATGTACATTAGAAGCAGTGGAATATAACCACAGCGGAACAGTAGATGTAATTGCATTTTACTCCATCGCCATCGGGAGGTGGAGATGATTCGGATTAGGTACGTTTCGCAGCTAGGGCTGCCTGGCCAAATCCTACGCTATGTTTGGACTGGGAGGATTCTGACGGCCACCCTGAAACGTATCCTGGACGGGCAGGAGGAAGAGCTAGGCCAGGAGGTTTACGACCTCTCCGCCCTCCAGCCCGAAGACGAGGTGGTTGGGGTGCAGCCTGAGGTGCTCCCGTTTTCTCCCCTCGTCTCTGCACGGTGCACCGAGGACGAGACGCTGGAGGTGGTTCTTTTGCACTGGTATGGCGGCGGCGAGGAACCCGAACTCGCCGAGGAGGTGCTGGGTGGCTAGGCTAAAAGTCAAAACCTGCCAAGACCGCATTCGAGAGGCCTGGGCCGCCCTCCGGGCCGAGCGGAACCGTCGATTGGCCGAGACAGACTGGATTGCGGCACGAGCCTACGAGCGGGGTGAGCCCGTGCCGGAGGCCTGGGCGGCCTATAGGCAGGCTCTCCGCGATCTTCCGGCGCGGCTTACGGACGAACAGGTGCTCTCCGGCAAGATACCGTGGCCGGAGCCCCTGAAACCATAATGACTTAGTTATCTCATGCTTATTTCACTGGTTGCTAATCCATTCAAAGCCAAAACTGGTGACATTTAGCGTGTTTCTCATCTTTCAAGTGGTGACATTTAGCGTGGCGTAAAATGGGCAAATAGCGTGGCGCGTGACACGCAGCTCGTCTATGTCCTGGCTGGCCGGCTGGTGCAGCCAGTACTCGACCAGGGCGGCGTCCTTGAGATAGCGCTGGAGGGGGGTCCACTCCTCCACAGCGTCCAAAAGTTCGTTTGGGTCTGCTTCCCCCTGCAAAGGCTCCTTTCAGCCAAGCCCGGTATTCCTGGGCTAGCTCGAGGGGGCGGTAGCCACAGCGGCCGTCTGAATCACGATGCTTCCTTCCACGGAATTGTCAGTCTCGCAGCCCGCTAGTGGGCACCAGGCCCACGCTGGAGGCGACGGGCCTTCTTCATTGCAACTGCGTGGCTCCAGTAGCGATTGAAAACACCGCCCCCACAAGTAAGCCTGTGGGGGGATGTAGGGCAAGCAAGGGTAGGGAAGAGGCGTAAGCCGGGTTCTGTTTCCGCAGCCATCTCTCTGGGATGAGCGTCGCCGCTCACCTCAAGCGTCCCTGCCGCAGGTAGTGTCGAACCGGGCCAGTTCTCCCTGTCGGCCTTACGGGACTTGCAGCAGATGGGGTTTGCCTAGCTACCCCTGTTACCAGGGGCACTGGTGTGCTCTTACCACACCGTTTCACCTTGACCCCTTTGCCTGTACCCACTACCTACGAGGAGAGGGCCAGGGCAAGAGGCCGTCTGCTTTCTGTTGCACTATTCCGTCGGGTTACCCCGCCCAGCCGTTAGCTGGCATCATGCCCTGTGCTGCCCGGACTTTCCTCTGACGGATTTCCGCCAGCGGCTGCGCCCTCTTCCCCAAGAAGATTATATCTCAAACTTGCCTGCAGTGTGACCGGGGGATGCTAGGCTCAAGGGCTAGGCTTAGGTATCTCCCTCGAGCACAGTTTAGGGGTAGTGCCAGCCCTGGGGAGAAAAAACTAGCCTTTGATAATTTTTTCGACAACTTGCTTCACCCGTTCTCCCGGCGCGGATGGTCCCAGTGCCTTGGTTACGAGACCGATGGCGGCCATGGGCGATTTAAGTTGGGAGAAGTCCACGTTGGCGCGAATCCAGGCTTCAATTTCGGCTTCGGTCAGCTCTTTTGGCAGGAATCTTTCCAGGAAGGCGAGCTCAAAAGCATTCTGACTCTCTTCTGCCGTAATTCGCAGGGCCTTGAGAACCTTGACTGCTTCGGTATCTGGAAGGGGTTTGCCATCGCCCTTGCGATCAAGTTCGGCCTTGACCACGCGGGCAAAGTCGCGGGTAGCAGTATCCCCACGCTTGGTGGCTTCGACGATCTCCCTTTTGATCGAATCATAAATGTTTGTACTCATGTCAACTATTGTAGCGGGGCTGAACGAATACCAGTAGCTCAGGACTGCAGGTCTGCTAGGGCCTAAGGGAGTATGATTTCTCGGGTATGCGCGCGCTTTTGTCCGTGTCGAATAAGTCAGGTCTGGTGGAGTTCGCCTCAGGCTTAGCAGAGTTGGGGTTTGAGCTGGTTTCCACGGGTGGAACCTACAAGACCTTGCAAGCGGCGGGTTTGAGGGTTACCCGCGTGTCTGAGGTTACAGGATTTCCCGAGATCCTGGATGGGCGGGTAAAGACCCTGCACCCCCGCATTCATGCAGGCCTACTGGCTACCAGGAGCCCTCAGCACGAGGCGGAGTTGGAAGCCCACAACCTTACCCGCATTGATCTGCTATGTGTCAATCTGTATCCGTTTCGCGAGACGCTGGCGCGCAGGGCTGCTTTTGAAGAGTGTCTGGAAAACATTGACATTGGAGGGCCAGCCATGCTGCGCGCGGCTGCCAAAAACCACCAGGTTGTGCTGCCGGTTTGTGACCCCGCCGACTATGCGCAAGTGCTACACGCTTTGCGAACCGGTATTAGCAGCGAGTTTCGTCGCAGGTTGGCTTACAAGGCCTTTGCCCACACTGCCGCCTACGATGCAGCGATTGCTAACTTTCTGGCCCATGAGAAGTTCCCCCAGACCAAGCTCCTGACCCTGGAGCGCCTACCAGGGGTGGAGCTGCGCTATGGTGAGAACCCACATCAGGAAGCAGCTTTGTACGCCCTCGAGGGTCAGATCGGGCCAGTGCTGCACGCAAAGGTGCTCTCGGGTAAACCTATGGGTTTCAACAACTATGCCGATGCGGATGCGGCCTGGGGCTTGGTCAAGGAGCTCGAGCTGCCAGCCTGCGTGGTCGTTAAGCATGCCAATCCGTGCGGGGTAGCCCTGGCTGAGGATGCTAAAACTGCCTGGGAGCGTGCCCGCGATGCCGATACGGTCTCGGTGTTTGGCGGGGTGGTAGCATTCAACCGCCCCGTAGACCTGCAAACCGCTATGGCCACCCGGGGTACATTCCTCGAGGTGCTCATTGCCCCTGAGGTGAGCCCTGAGGCCCTGGACTGGTTCCGTAGCAAAAAGCCAGACCTGCGCTTGCTGGTTGCGGCTTTGGAGGAGGCCGACGGACAGGAGTTTCACCCCTTAGTGGGCGGCTTTCTGGCCCAGGACAAGGATTTCCGGCGTTGGGAAGAGCTCGAGCTGCGCTATGTGACCGAGCGTACTCCCACGGCCCAGGAACTGCTCGACCTCAAGTTTGCCTGGTATGTGAGCAAGCACGCCCGTTCAAACAGCGTGGTGCTGGCTAAGGATGGGGTGACCGTGGGGCTGGGTACGGGCGCAGTGAGCCGCATCTGGGCTGCCGAGCGCGCTATCCAGAATGCGGGCCAACGAGCCCGTGGCGCGGTGCTCGCTTCCGAGGCCTTTTTTCCCTTTGACGATGTGGTTCGGGCGGCGGCGGCAGCAGGTGTCACCGCTATCGTGCAGCCGGGGGGTGCCAAACGGGACCAGGAGGTAATTGCTGCTTGCAATGAGCTTGGGATCGCCATGGTTTTTACTGGTTCGCGCCATTTTAAACACTGACCCCCTTGACCCTGCGGCCTGGCTCAGAGCGCACTCTGGGCATTGGGGTTGTAACGGCTGCGAAAAACCAGGCCCACCCCGAGCAGCACCAAAGCGGCCCCCACCCAGGTCCAAACCCCTAGGGGTTCTTGCAAGAACACAAAGCCCAACAGCAGAGCGATCACCGGATTCACATAGGCGTAGGTCGTGACGAGGCTTAGAGGCAGAAGACGCACAGCCAGGATATTAGGAGGTATAAGCGATTAGTGAACCAAAGACTACCAAGTAGACGTTGCTGGCCCAGCCCAGGAGCGTGGGGGTGTGCCACTGCTCGCCCAAGGCCAAAGAGGTAAGCAAGAAGCCTATTCCGCCAAAAAGTTGCTGGTAACCCGATACGACTACCGGTTCCACGCTGCTAATCTTGCGCTGGGTATAGATGGTGCCGCTGGCCCACATTATCGGAGAAAGGAGCAAAAGCGCAATTGCCAGCAGGTTAGTAGGTGTGGCTGAGCTTAGATTGGGCGCGTTCAGGACCAGGATGCCCAAGAAGCCAACCAGCAAGCCTAGCACCAGAAGTTTGGAGGGCCGCTTGCGATCCAGAAAACCTTCAATGGTGGAGATCCAGATGGGCGTAGTAGCAATCATCAAGGCCACGTAACCCGAGGGCACATACTGGGTTGCCACCAGGATGAGGCCATTACCGCCTAGCCAAAGCAAGCTGCCGGATAAGGCCAGTTTTCCCAGGGTATTGCGCTTGGGCAGTACGGGACATCCCCGCCAGCGCGCATACAAAAGCAAGAGCAAAGCTGCGGGAATAAAACGCGTTGCTCCCATCCAGAATGGCGCAAAACCATTCATTATCCCGACTTTGAAGGCCAGGTAGGTGCTGCTCCAGACTAGGTAAACCACCAGCAGATGGAGCAGGCCAATGCGGGAGGTGGGCATTTGCGGTTTTCAAACATCTTTTAGGGCCTAAAAAAGCGGTTGCTGACTGGCAGCTTTGATCTCAACGCCCTTTTTGGGACCCAGCTCGTCAAGCGTTTTCTTTACCAACTGGATGTCCTGCCAGGTGAGGTACTTGGGACTACCTACTTCCCGTGAAGGGTTGCGCAGCAGGTAGGCTGGGTGAAACATGGGGAAGATCTTGATGCCCTGCCAATCGAAGAACTTACCACGAGCTTTGGTGATGGGCAGCTTCTCGCCGGCGAAGAATTCCAGCGCAGTCGCACCTAGAGGAACAATGATCTGGGGTTTGACCAGTTGGATTTGTTTTATCAGCCAAAGCGAGGTACAGGTTTTGGCCTCGGGCGGCTCGGGTGCACGGTTCCCCGGTGGGCGGCACTTTACGATGTTGGCGATATACACGCTTTCTCGCCTGATCCCCACGGCCCCCAGGATTTTGTCGAGCAACTGACCGCTGCGCCCTACAAAAGGCCGGCCCTGCAGATCTTCTTCCTCACCCGGTCCTTCACCCACAATCATCAGCCGGGCATCGGGGTTGCCCTCACCAAAGACCACATGGGTACGCTGCGCAGCAAGGCCGCAGGCTGTGCAGGTTTTGGCTTGAACAGCAAGCAATTCAAGATTCATACGAAGACGTACTGCTCTGGGGGTGCTCCCCATACCCCCGTCTGGTGTCCTTTACTGTAGGGGCTTACGTGCCCTGCGGGCCTCGCGGCGAATTTTGGGGTCAAGACCAATCATCAAAAAGAAGTTCTCGAGGGCGTTTTCCTGGCCTTTGATCTCAGGATGTGCGTCCTCGGCGGTGCCGGTTACAAAGGGCAGCTTTTGATAGAGCTCCAAGGCACGGCTCACGACCGCATCTGGGCCTTCGGCTTCAGCCACCTCGGCCAGTTTGGCATAAATTTCGCGCCGGGCTTCGGCGTGCAGGCGGAATACATCGGGGTGTGGTGTTTCCGGAGCCCGAAGAACATCTTGCTTGGCGATACGGCGGTAGTGCTTGAGGCCGCGCACAATCTCCTCAGTGGAGAGGGTGACCTTGTACTCCATCCTAGCTCCTTTCAGGGTAAAGCTCACCTCGGGGCAGAGCCGATGCTCTACCCCCGATTATAGGATTTAGCGAAGTCTCAGTGCAAGCTGCACGATGCGTTCCCTTCAAGTAATTTGCCGCTGTGTTGTTGTAAAGATGTGGAACCGACCTCCCGTTCAGGTTAACCCCCTTTACAGGTGCGCTTCTCTAAGCGCGATATACTGCGGGCTATGGAAAGCCTGGGGCACTACTTGTTGCGGGAGCGCATCGTGCTACCGGGAGGGGGGCCTGTCGAGGTATATGAAGGCCAGGATGCCCGCACGGGTTTGGATGTACTGGTCTTTAGACCTTTGCTGGAACGACCTCCGAGGCTATCTATACCCCATGCTCTTTCCTGGATAGATCGGGCGGAAGACGCTTGGATTGCCGAAATTCCTGTGGGCGCTGTCAGAGCTACCTGGCTGGCTGGACGGTTGGATGTGGCGCGGCTGACGCGGTGGTGTCGGCAATTGCTGGCTCTGCTCCATCAGGCACAGGAAGGTAACGTTCCCGTCGGTTGGATTGTTCCGGAGCTTGTTTGGGCTCGAGGAAGCCAGGTCTGGCTAGGGGGAGTGGGGGTTTCCAATCCGGCGCACAGGTGGGACTTCTTGGGTTTGCTCAACACCCTGAAGGTGTTGGCCGGGGAGGTGTATCCGGCCTTACCCTGGAGGACGGCCCTGGAGGAGTACGTGGAGGGTCGGTTGGGATACGCGGAGCTTGCGCCACAACTCGAGCCGCTTTCCTTGCAGGAGCCACAGGACTCAACCCGGCCAGCAAGTGAGCTCCAGCAGGACCAGCAGGAGCGTTGGGTGCGGGTTGAGGGGGAGGTGAAGGGGGATTTCTCCGAGCAAGAGGGGGCCTCGTCTTCGCTCGAGGATTCCCTCGAGGCACAAAAGGAGACAAAGCAGACGCCGGAAAAGCCCACCCTCAGCAAGAGCCTCAACATCCAGGTCAGCGAACCTGCTCCAGCAGCACCAAGCTCCTCACCTCCACGCCGCATCCGCATTGAGGAGCGCCTCGAGCCGCCCTTCGAGGTTATAGAGCCTCCCCCGCAAAACCGTCGAGCCTTGCTTTGGCTGTGTTTGGTTCCCCTTCTCGTGTTGCTGGCTGGGGTCGGTTTCTGGATACGCTCCAGGGGTACTCCGGTAGAGCCGGTTACGGTTTATCCGGTAGAGTTTCGCCTGCAACCGCCAGGGCCGAGTGCCAGCCTGGTTATCCTGGAGGTCCCTGAAGGCTCCGAAATGCCGCTCAACACCGAGGTGGCTCGGTTGCCAGGGCGGGTCGAGTTCGATAAGCCAGGCATCTATCGCATCCGCGTGCGGGTGCAGGGGCGCGTACCGGTGGAGTCGCTGATCGAGGTGCCTAACCCTGGTGGGGTTACCATCAGCCTGCGCTAGTGCGAGCAAGCTGCGCCGAAGCCTGGGCTTTTTAGCCCAAATCTTGGGAAAGGCTGAGGTGCGGTTCCCTAAGGCCTTTCAGGTGTTGGCCGTCAGAGCGATTGACAAGGATTTGGGGGCCCCACCTGGGCGGTGGAGATCGAAGAACTGTCCTGCGCTGAGCTGCCCCTAAAACGTTTCAGGCGGATACAAGCCCTCAGCATCTTGGAGCTTACCGCCTCGAGCCTTATGCTTCTCGCATGAGTGTGGTCATCCTCGACTATGGTTCGCAGTACACCCGCCTGATTGCCCGCCGTATCCGGGAGCTACGGGCATATTCGGTCATATTGCCGGGAACCGCTAGTTTAGAGCGTATCAAAGCAGAAAATCCGCAAGCCCTGATTCTTTCGGGGGGGCCCGCCTCGGTGTTTGACCCCAGCAGTCCGCGGCCTGCCCCAGGGGTGCTCGATCAGGGCTGGCCGGTGCTGGGCATCTGCTACGGGATGCAGTACTTGGCCCAGCACTACGGGGGCAGGGTGGAGCGGGCAGGGCGCCGCGAGTACGGTAAGTCCAGCCTGGTTTTTTACACCGGCCCGCTTTTTGCAGGCCTCGAGGGCGAGCTGCAGATGTGGATGTCCCACTCCGATGCAGTTACCGAGCTACCCCCCGGTTGGCAGGTAATTGCCCGTACGGAAGAAAATCCAGTAGCAGCCATTGCTGCGCCCGATGGGCGTACCTTTGGGGTACAGTTCCATCCCGAGGTAGTGCACAGCCCCAAGGGAATGCAGGTGCTGGAGAATTTCCTCGAGCTGGCCGGGGTTACCCGCGACTGGACGGCCCAGCACACCTTGGAAAACCTGGTGGCCGATATTCGTGCCAGGGTGGGCGACGACAAGGTGATGCTGGCAGTGTCGGGTGGGGTAGACTCCTCCACGCTGGCGCTCTTACTGGCAAAAGCGATTGGAGACCGGCTCACGGCGGTTTTTGTGGATCATGGCTTGCTGCGGCTGGGTGAGCGAGCCGAGGTCGAGCAAGCCCTGCGCCCCTTGGGAAAGGCCTTGCGGGTGGTAGATGCAAAAGCGCAGTTTATGGCTGCGCTGCAAGGGGTATCTGACCCGGAGCAGAAGCGCAAAATAGTGGGCCGCGAATTTATCCGGGTTTTCGAGCGCGAGGCTCGGCAGCTTTCGGCCCAGGGCTACCGATGGCTGGCCCAGGGAACCCTCTACCCCGACGTGATCGAGTCGGCGGGCAGCGGCGAGGGCAGCGCCAACATCAAAAGCCACCACAATGTGGGGGGCCTGCCCGAGGATTTGCAGTTTGAGCTGCTCGAGCCCTTCCGCTACCTGTTCAAAGACGAGGTGCGCGAACTGGCCCTACTGCTGGGCCTGCCCGAGCCCATTCGCATGCGGCACCCCTTTCCGGGGCCGGGGCTGGCCATCCGTATCCTAGGAGAAGTCACGCCAGAGAAGCTGGACATTTTGCGCCGGGCCGACGATATCTTTATCTCTAGCCTGCGCGAGTGGAACCTCTACCACCAGGTTTCGCAGGCGGCGGCCATCCTGACCTCTATGCAAAGCGTGGGGGTGGTGGGCGATGAGCGCAGCTACGGCTATGTGCTGGGGTTGCGGGCGGTAACCACGGTAGACTTTATGACCGCTGACTGGGCCCGTCTTCCGCTGGACTTTTTGGACGAAGTGGCGCGCAAAATTACCCGCCAGGTACCGGAGATTGGGCGGGTGGTCTACGATATCACCAGCAAGCCTCCGGCTACCATTGAGTGGGAGTGATAAGAAATCCTCCCGATTTGTTCTCTTTCTGGGGCCCCCTGCCTGGGCGGGTAGTGGATCGAGAGATCGTCCTGTGCTAAACCGCCCTCAGGCAGAACGATACGGGCAGGGTTCATACGAGTTTTTCTTTTGGGGCCCCACCCGAAGCAAAGAGCCACCTTGGGAGAGGCGCTTTTAGAGAAAAGAGGGGGTGTGGGGGAGCTATAATCCCCCGGTTCTCGCCTCGCCACGGCGAGGCGACGGGGATACATGGACTCCCCCACGTGCCCCT